>Ga0193738_1001127_pt1 | contig 11066 bp, 7 predicted proteins | sample L2a1metaG_FD_144927 | JGI IMG/M metagenome (GOLD analysis project Ga0193738, IMG submission 144927) | Soil microbial communities from a riparian zone of the East river system, Colorado, United States - L2a1 | ecosystem: Environmental > Terrestrial > Soil > Riparian zone | place: USA: East River...
TTAAACATGTATCAACATTGTACTTATCCACCAATGTTTGGAATGATGTTTGGCACAGGTAAAAATAAATTGAATATTTGCAACGTTAAGTCACCATCGGTTTAAAGGACAATTAATATGAAGAATCACAGCATCGCTTTAGTAGCCACTGTTATTTCAGTTTTTTCTCTCAACGCACAGCAAACTCTTATTTTTAAAGATCCGCAGGAAAAGTTCAAGGAAGCAAAGGAATACTATCAAAAAGAGCAATATAGCATTGCATATCCGTTGTTCAAGGAATTACAACAGGCCTCAAAAGAGACAAATTACATTAATGATGCCTTGGTAACCCAGGAGATCAATTATTATACAACGGTTCTTGCACTCAAACAAAATGAGGGTCGTGCTGAAGAAGCAGCTACGGATTTTATTGAGCTGGAAAAAAATAATGCCCGTGTTCAGCAGATGAATTTTCATCTTGGGGAGTTTTATTACCGCAAACAAAATTTTCCGGATGCAGCGAAATATTATGAAGAAGCAGGTATTGCCAACTTAAGTAACCGCGAAATTTCCGACATGAAATTTCACCAGGGGTATTCTTATTTCACAATGCAAAAATTTAACCAGGCAAAACCGCTTTTTAATTCAATAAGACAGATCAAAGACGATCCCAATTATATTGATGCAAACTATTATTACGGTTTCCTGGCTTTTCGTGATCGTAATTATAATGAAGCACTGGAAAGTTTTAAAATAGTGGAGAATGAAAAGGCATATGAAGCGGTTGTACCATATTATATAGCCCAGATATATTATATCCAGGGAAAAAAAGATGAAGCGATCGCCTATGCTGAAAAAAAGATCAAAGGTGGTAATGCTCAATATTATGACCAGGAGATGAAACTCATGCTGGGGCATGGCTATTTTGAAAGAAAGGAATTTGATAAAGGACTCCCATACCTTGAAGATTATGTTTCGAAAGCAGAAAAAGTAACCAGAGAGAACCTGTATGAATTATCATACAGTTATTATATGGCGGCTAAATATCCAAAAGCAATCAGTGGGTTTAAACAATTAAGTGGGAAAGATGATTCATTAAGTCAGCATGCAATGTACCTGCTGGGAGATTCTTATTTGAAAATCGGGGAGAAAGCCAATGCGAGAAATGCATTTTTATTTTGCGCTTCTAACAGTAGCAATATGGTGCAAAAAGAGATCTCTAAATTCCAGTATGCAAAACTCTCTTACGAACTCGGCTACCAGGATGAAGCATTGAACAGCTTAAGTTCATTTTTGGCTGATTATCCGAACTCGACTTATAATACTGAAGCAAGGGACCTGATGGTTATGGTGCTTGCTAATACAAATAATTATAAAGATGCGTTGGCGCTGATGGAAGGGCTTAAAAACCCATCTGAGACTTCAAAGAAAACCTATCCGCGAATACTATTTGGAAGAGCCGCTGAATTAATAAATGATGGGAATTTGCTACAGGCTGATGCCCTTTTGGATAAAGCGTTGAAGGATCCGAATAACGGGGCAGTTCTTCCTATAATAAATTTCTGGAAAGGAGAAATTGCTTATCGGGCCGATAAATTAGATAATGCGATTAAATATTACAATGCTTATTTAGATGCAGGCGCACCGGCATCAGGTGAAGCAAATGCAAATACTATCAGGTACAATCTTGGTTATTGTTATTTAAGAAAGGAAAATTATCCGGCTGCATTAAAATTCTTTGAACAAGTTGGAAAGAATCCAGCATTGAATTCTGATGCGATTACGCAGGATGCATATATCCGTAGTGCCGATTGTTATTTTATGAACCGTGATTATAGTCGGGCAAAGTCAATGTATGATAATGTGATCAAACTTTCTTGGCCGGCGGAGGATTATGCAACTTTCCAGGTTGCAATGATCGCTGGTGTAAGAAGTTCGAATGAAAAGATCAGTTTGATGAATACAATGGCGAGAAAGTTCCCAACTTCATCACTTGTAGGTGATGCAAATATGGAAATTGCCAACGCTTATCTTGCCGATGAACGTTTTCGTGAAGCGATCGCTCCTTTAAATAATGTATTAAAACTTTCGACAAATAATAGTTTAAAGCCACAGGCGCAATTAAAACTCGCTATTGCAAATTATAATTTGAATAATAATCGTGAAGCATTAGCTCAGTACAAAAACTTGGTTCAAACATATCCTAACTCACCTGAAGCAGAAGAAGCGTTGGACAATATCAAAAGCATTTATGTAGAAGATGGAAAGCCTGATGAATATGCAAACTATATGCGCCAAATGGGAAGACCTCTTGATGTAAGTACTGAAGATTCACTTTCATGGTCGGCTGCATTAACACAGTATCAAAGTGGAAATACGAATGCTGCATTAACGGCATTTAATAATTATATACAGCGTTTTCCGGGGGGGGCCTATTCTTTAGATGCAAATTTTTATCGAGGTGAAATTTATTTTGAAAAGAAAGATTGGAGCAATGCCCTGAGCGGATATCAGCCTGTTGCAGAAAAAGCACCAAATCGTTATGCTGAAAAATCGATCCTGCAGACGGCAAGAATTTATTTCTTTGAGAAAAAAGATTATGCGCAGGCAGAAAGTTATTATGCGCAATTAAAACAAATTGCTTCAGGGCAGGAAAGCAGGTTAGAAGCAATGCGTGGGTTGCTTCGTTGTCAATATCAATTACAAAAGTGGAGCCAGGCCCTTGAGAATGCAAACGAACTAGTAACATTAAAGGGAAGCAGCACAGACGATAAAGCTCTTGCCAACATGGCTATTGCAAAAGCATACCAGGTAAATGGCCAGCATGATCTTGCCATTGCAAATTTTAAATCAGTTGTATCATTAAATAAGGCGGCTCTTGCTGCGGAAGCGAGGTACGAAATTGCCAATAGCTGGTTTGCATTGAACAAACTTACAGATGCGGAAAAATCAGCATTTGAAGTAATTAATAAATCAGGATCGTACGATTTCTGGGTAACGAAATCTTATATCCTTCTTGGCGATGTTTATTTCAAGCAAAAAGATTATTTCAATGCAAAGGCAACTTATCAAAGCATTGTTGACAATTCGATCGTGCCTGAATTTAAAAAAGAAGCACAGGAGAAGTTGAACAAGGTGACCGATGAGGAAGGTAAGAATAGCAAGGTTGGCAATAATTAAACGAACCCAGATCAATAAGTAATTATTGATCACGAAAGCAAAATAACTATGAAGAAGATTTTAATATTAGGAGTTGGAGTTTTTTCATTTGTGATCTCCTTTTCACAACAAGACACTACAAAAAAGAAAGGTACTGTTGATATTACTTCAGCATTTAAACCTGTATTGAAAGAATCAGCTAAAATTAATTTTAATGCGTCTCCTGCCGTAAATGATACAACGAAACCCAAATTGAATTACGATATCCCTAATCAAAATTTGTTATTTGCATATACGCCGGGAAGTCTTCGTCCGCTTGCGTTGGATATTGATTCGGGTGGTTACTGGGATATGAATAGCTTTATCAAAGCAGGGTTCGGAAGCCTGAAGACTCCTTTTGTACAAGCAGGGATTACTTTTGGTGATGGCAAAACAGCCGGACTGAGTATTTATGCAAAACATATTTCATCATCAGGAAAAGAGCTTTACCAGGATTATCGCAATACAAATGTTGACCTGAAAGGATTTTTCCAGACAAGTAAGAATTTAGAATGGAATGCGCAGCTTGGAATGAGGCAGGATCGTTATTATAAATATGGCCTTGATCCAATGGTTACTTCTATTCCTCCAAAAGATTCTCTTGAACAAAATTTCCAGACATGGAAAGGGGGAGTCGGGGTTCGTAATATTAATAATACAGAATTTGGAATTTCTTATTCACCAGAAATTCTTATCAATGTATTTAATGATGGAAGAAAGAATAGTGAAAGCAATACGTATATAAATCTTCCATTGCAAAAATCTGTCGGTAAAGTTTTTGCCATAGATCTTGGTGCTACTGCTGATCTGACAAAGTATAAGCCGGATAATAAATCAGCACAGGATAACACGTTCTTTTATATAAGCCCTTCCGTATTATTTAAAACTCCGAAAGTCAATGCACAGGTTGGGATCCGTCCATCATGGGATAATAAGACTTTTAAGATGTTTCCGAATATGTTGATCGAGGCAAGCACAGGAGATAAAAGATTTACTTTCCAGGCAGGTATGTCTGGTTATATCAGGAGAACTTCTTATCAATACCTCGCAAATATTAATCCTTATATAGAAGCACCGGGTGAATTAAAAAACACATGGATCACCGAAAGATTTGCCGGCTTCAAAGGTTCAATAGGCGATCATTTTACTTATAATGCAAAGCTTGGATACAATACCTATAAGAATCAACCACTTTTTGTGAATGATAACCCAGCTCTGAATATTTATGACAATACTTTCAGGGTGATCTATGAACCGGAGATGAATGGTATTCATTTTGGTGGAGAGATCGGGTATACGGAACAGGAGAAATTTTCTGTGCTGGCAGGAATTACTCTTAATAAGTATATGAATATACAAGAGAATGAAAAGGCCTATGGTTTAGTTCCATTTGAAATGAAAGGCTCTGCCCGTGTACAGGTGATAAAGGATCTGTGGTTAAAAACTGACCTGGTCCTTTGGGATGGGACACAGTATAGAACTCCAGGTGGTGACGCAGCTCAATTGGATGGTTCATTTGATCTGAATGCCGGGCTTGAATTTCGTATCACAAAAAACCTGAACCTCTGGACACAATTCAATAATATTTTTAATAAAGAGTATGAGCCATGGAAGATGTACAAGTCTTATGGGTTTAATTTCCTCGCTGGCGTTATCTTCGCATTCGATCAGAAAACGAAATAATGCAAGATAGTTTATACGAATTCCTGTTATTAAATAAGAAAATAGGTTTACCCGGCATCGGCACTATCTCTCTTTGCCAAACCCCGTCACAGCATGATTTCGCGAACAAAGAGTTTATTGCCCCTACGCCTCTTTTTACTATTGATCCAAGAAATGATAAACCTTCAAAGAAACTTTTTGACTGGCTTTCTTCTTCACTTAATATTACGGAATGGGAGGCCATAAAATCTGTAAATGATTTTTCTTTTGACTTAAAAAAGAAACTATCGGAATTCGGAGAGGTGAATTGGGAAAAAATAGGTGTGATCCGTCGTGATAATAATGGAGATCTAAAACTCGATCCGCAAAATATTTTATTACAAAGTGAACCGCCGGTAACAGCTGAAAAAGTTATCCGTGTAAAAGCTGAACATACAGTATTAGTCGGTGAGCAGGAAAAGACATCAGTGCAAATGGAAGAATACTTTGCCGGAAGTTCAGCCAGGAAAAATTATTCATGGCTGATCGCTGTTATTCTTACGGTTTTAGCGGTGATGTTTATTGGGTGGTATTTTTCTGAGAAAGGATTTTCAACTTCATCAGCAGGAAATCAATCGGTCATTAAATCAAACTAGGGGAAGGCTTTATTAATGAGCAATCAAATTCACTATACGCTATGCCCGGTTTGCGGATCGGCAGGTATTTCAGAAGTTTTTAAAGTAAAAGACAATACTGTAAGCCAGGAATATTTTGAAATTGATCATTGCAGGAATTGCCAGGTCAGGTTTACACAAAACTCACCTTCAGAATCAGGTATCGGTGCTTATTATAAGTCTGAGGACTACATTTCACATACTGATACCTCAAAGGGTTTGATCAATCGCATTTATCGTTTCGTCAGGAACTTTTCATTGAATCAAAAGAAAAATCTTGTTGAAAAAGAAACTGGTTTAAAAAATGGTAACCTGCTCGATGTCGGTAGTGGCACTGGTCACTTTGCTTCTGCTATGAAAACAGCAGGCTGGCAGGTAACCGGGCTTGAGCCCGATGAAGGAGCAAGAGCCGTAGCATTCCAGGGACATTCAATAGAGCTTTTACCTTCTGGAGAGCTTTTTAATTTACCAGAAAAAAAATTTAGCGCTATTACACTCTGGCATGTGTTGGAGCATGTGTATGATCTAAAAAAGTATATCCAAACATTTAAAAAACTGCTGGCTGATAATGGCAAACTTTTTATAGCAGTTCCGAACTACACAAGTTATGATGCTGAAAAATATAAAGAGTATTGGGCAGCTTATGATGTGCCAAGACATCTCTTTCATTTTACGCCGAACACCATGCAATGGCTGATGAAAGAGTGTGGTTTAAAGATCGTTGAAATAAAACCAATGTGGTTTGATAGTTTTTATGTCAGTCTGCTGAGCAGTAAATATAAAAATGGAAACACAAAATGGGTTAGTGCATTTTGGACGGGGCTAATTTCAAATTTTAAGGCAATGAGTGATGTGAAGAAATGCAGCTCAGTGATCTATATTATTTCAAAATAATTTACTGTCCCAATTGTATCTCGTACATCTCTGGCCAGTACTTACCTGTAACATAGATCTTTTTTGTTGTTGAATCATAGGCAATCCCATTTGGCACATCTACGGCGGGATTGATCGCCTTTACACGTTTCCACATATCATTGACATCGTATTTGGCAACAACCCTTGCAGCTGCCGGATCAATTTTTAAAATATATGGATACTCATATTGATTTGCATAAACGAAACCATCAATATATTCAAGCTCATTTAAATTAAATGCCTGGCTATTCCCTTCCATGATCGAACTTTTGCTTAATAGCCTGAATGTGGAAGGATCATAAAAATATAGAACACCACTACCAGTACTTACTATCAATCTTTGTCCATCATTTGTAATGCCCCAGCCTTCACCATCTAATTTATATTCTTTTATTTTTTGAAAATCTTTAAGGGTATAAACAAATACTACATTTTGTTGCCATGTTAGTTGATAAATAGTATCCCTTAAAATTGTTATTCCCTCTCCAAAATATTTACCCGACAAAGAAATTTTTTTCAAAGCGTTGCCGGTTTTTAGATCAATTTTCATAAGTCTTGACTGACCATCATGACGAGGGTCCCCTGTGCCTTCATACAATTCCCCTTTATAAAAAGTAAGCCCTTGCGTATAGAAGCTTGTGTCATGAGGATGCACTTGTATGATCGTATGACCTAAAACCGGAGGTGGTGGCGTTTGGTTTTCGATTGGTGGATCTTCTACCTGACCATTAGGATTGCAGCATACTAACAAAAATGTGAAAGAAGAAATAAGAGAAACTACGATAAGTGGAAGAAAGATTTTTCTTTTCATGCAGTTGATTTCTCGTTAATAGATTTAATTTAGTAAATGTACGATTGAAAAAATATTTTAAAAGAGAAAGTTGTGATTTAAAATGTTAATCAATTATATTTGAGAATCAATCTCCAAGCAAACCTAAGCGCCTGGTAATTCCATCCTAAAGATTCATCGATTCATATCCTTCCGAATGCCATTTTAATAGTCCCTGTCCCTGAAATCCCGCATTATTTAAGATTTCTCATTCTATTATTATGGCTAAATACCTGGTGGTATTATTTTTTATTGTTACCGGATCTCAATTGTTTTCACAGCAGAGATGCAGCATGGAAGAATATGTTAACCGTCAAGTGAGCGAAGACATTTCCTTAAAGGATAAATTGGAGCAGGTTGATGCGTTTACCCGTGAACGAACTACCTCAACAGGCAGTGCACAAAGAGTTAATGGGATACCTGAGACAATAACTATTCCTGTAGTTTTTCATGTGCTTTATCACACAAGGGAACAAAATATAGATAGATCATTCTTAAATCATTTAATTGCGGCGCTCAACAGGGATTTTAATAAAAAGAATTCTGATACTTCAAATATTCCTTCGGTATTTAAACCTTATGCGACATCGATGGGATTTGAATTTAAGATGGCAACAATGGATCCAAAAGGAAGGAGTACCGATGGAGTTGTAAGAAAATATACACCGATTGTTTATTGGATGTCTGATGACCAAATGAAATTCAGTGCATCATATGGTGATGATGCCTGGGATTCAAAAAGCTATTTAAATATCTGGATATGCAATATGAAGGATGTAATGGGTTACAGTACATTTCCGGGCATGGATCCTTTAAAAGATGGTGTTGTTTTATCAATTGAGGATATTTTTAAAGCTCGTGGTACAACTCCTAAAATAAATGATCTCAGGACTGTTGTGCATGAAGTAGGACACTGGGTAAATCTTTACCATATATGGGGGGAGGGGTATTGTGGTGATGATAAAGTTGATGACACCCCAAAACAAGGTTCATACACTCCAGGTTGTCCAAGTGGCACCCGGGTTACATGTGGCAACGGGCCAACTGGCGATATGTATATGAACTTTATGGACTTTACCGACGATGTGTGCATGAATATGTTTACAAAGGGACAAAGAAAAAGAGCAAGAACAATATTTGAAGATGGTGGCCCAAGAAATTCTATTCTTTATTCAAAGGGATTAAATACTTCGATGATAGAAGCTTCGTTGCTGCCTGACTTTTATCCAAAATGGTATTCTCCACAGATTTACCCAAATCCGGCTACCACTTCTATCAAAATATATTTTGATTATGATGAAAGATGGATAGGTAAAAAAATGGAATTTCTTGATATAAGTGGAAGAGTTGTGTTCAGTAAGATCATTGATTCCAGGATCGAAACGATTGATGTAAACCGTTTCACTGCGGGAGTTTATTTTATACGTGCAGAAAAAGATGGAGAGAAGCTACACGCCAAATTTGTTAAACTATAGATGAACAACCAATACTACCTGAGAGTAAGGGCTATCGTAGGATAGCCCTTTTTAGAACCATGATTTGTGGGATCGATAGGGATTATAAGGAAAATAATTCAGTATCATTCTTTGTAAGGGTTCTAAATAAAAAGGATCACAAGTTTCCTCATAATCCTTTCTAATCATTTTCTAAATCGTGGTTCTAAAGATGTATCGCTTCACCGTAAGCCACTTCAATTGCGTCTTTCACACTTTCGCTGATCGTTGGATGCGGATGAATACTATTCAAAACTTCCTGGTAAGTTGTTTCTAATTTTCTTGCAGTAACTGTTTGTACGATTATTTCGGTCACATTATAACCGATCATATGAGTGCCAAGCCATTCACCGTATTTTGCATCGAAGATCACTTTAATAAAGCCTTCCGGATGACCAGCAGCTGAAGCTTTACCACTTGCACTCAGAGGAAACTTGCCCACCTTAATTTCATACCCAGCATCTTTCGCTTGCTTTTCAGTATAGCCAACAGATGCAATTTCAGGATAACAATATGTACAACCCGGTACATTATTATAATCGATCGGCTCGGGCTTGTGATTATATTTCTTTTCATTAAAACCAATATTCTCAACACAAATAATCCCTTCTTTACTTGCAACGTGAGCAAGAGCCTGGCCGGGTGCACAATCACCAATTGCATAAATGCCGGGAACATTTGTCTGGTAAAATTTATCAACCATTACTTTGCCCTTCTCAGTTTTGATACCCAGTTCTTCCAAGCCAATTCCTTCAATATTAGCTGAAACACCCACTGCACTTAATAAAACATCAGCTTCTAATGTTGTTTCTCCATCCGGAGTTTTCACTTTTGCTTTTACTCCTGCACCTGATGTATCAACAGAGGTTACCTCACTATTGGTCATGATGGTGATGCCATTCTTTTTAAAATTTTTATCAAGCTCTTTTGAAACTTCTTCATCTTCTACAGGCACTACTCTTGGTAAAAATTCAACGATCGTAACTTTTGTTCCAAGACTATTATAGAAGTAACCGAATTCAACACCAATAGCACCACTGCCAACCACGATCATTGATTTAGGTTGTTGAGCCAATGACATTGCTTCGCGATAGCCAATGACTTTTTTACCATCCAATTTCATTGACGGTAATTCACGACTGCGGCCGCCTGTTGCAATGATGATATTTTTTGCTTCAACAACTTTTTTAGTTCCATCAGCAGCTGTTACTTCTACCTGGCCTTTGGCTTTTAATTTTCCAAAACCCATGTGAACCTCGATCTTGTTTTTCTTCATCAGGAACTGAACGCCACGACTCATTTTATCAGCTACACCGCGGCTGCGTTTGATGATTGATTCAAAATTTGGAGTACCGCTGGCTTCAATGCCAAAGTCTTTGGAATGCTTTATATCTTCTAAAACCTGGGCACTTTTAAGTAGGGCCTTTGTGGGGATGCACCCCCAATTAAGGCAAATGCCACCAAGACTTTCCTTTTCTATAATTGCTGTTTTAAAACCTAACTGGGCTGCCCTGATCGCGGCTACATATCCGCCGGGACCGCTGCCAAGAACTACTACGTCGTAAGCCATAATTAATGTTGGATTTAAGATTTACGTTGGGCTGCGAAGCTACTGGAAAACAGGGATTCAGCAAAAGTGCTATGGTAAGCGCCAAGGGATTAAACCTGGCTGTCATCAGACAAGGTTTAATGATTAAGAGAAAGGAGAATTCAGATTGACGAATAGTGACAGGGACGATGAATGGAGCGTCGCAACGGAAGCCTAATCAAGGCGCAATAGCTGGTATCAAAATATTAACTTTGAACCTTTGAGATTCAGTGGAATACCCGATCGATATTATCTGAAACAATCTGGAAAAAATCTTAAATCTCCAATCGAAAATCTAAACTCATTCCCCTACCTTTGCCGTCCTAAATTTTTGTTCATTATGGCTAGAGTATGTCAGGTTACAGGTAAAGTTCCGGTTACCGGGAACAATGTTTCTCACTCAAATATCAAGAGTAAGCGTCGTTTTCTGCCCAACCTGCAGACAAAACGTTTTTTCCTGGCCGAAGAAGATAAATGGATCACTCTGAAGTTATCAACTGAAGGTATCCGTACTATCAACAAAAACGGACTTTACACTGTTGTAAAGGAGTTGAGAAAAAAAGGACAACACATTTAAATCTGAATAGACAATGGCAAAGAAAGGTAATCGTGTACAAGTGATATTAGAATGTACTGAGCACAAAGCAAGTGGTCAGCCAGGCACAAGCCGATATATCACCAAGAAAAATAAAAAGAACAATCCTGAAAGATTGGAATTGAAAAAATTCAATCCAATTCTGAAGAAGGTA
>Ga0193738_1001128_pt1 | contig 11065 bp, 6 predicted proteins | sample L2a1metaG_FD_144927 | JGI IMG/M metagenome (GOLD analysis project Ga0193738, IMG submission 144927) | Soil microbial communities from a riparian zone of the East river system, Colorado, United States - L2a1 | ecosystem: Environmental > Terrestrial > Soil > Riparian zone | place: USA: East River...
AGTGGGGCCGGAGGAGTTCGGCCTCGGACCGACACCGACTGAGCCGACACCAACCGTCGGCAATCGAGTATATCCGCCGGGTGTCGAGCTTCGTCAAGAAGACGGTATGTGGAATGTCTACGATGGTGGTGAGTTAGTCAACGCTTTCGGCGCACGTTCGGATGCCGACAATTACATTCAAACTATCGCCAGGACTCGGACTTCGGCAACGCGGCCGGAGGATATTCCGGAGAGGTTCCCAGCAGTTCCAGCGCCGCCTCCCGCAACTCATGTTGATCCGGAGGTGAGCGACTTCTTGGCGAAAAGAGCGCCGCCGCTTGATTTGAAGCCGCAGAAGGAAGAGATCGCGACGACTCCCGGAGCGAACCTTGGGCGACTTGCTGCGCTTCTCGGACCGAAGCTCTACGGGAGCCCGAAAGATCTCACCTCCGTCTCTGTTAAGGAGATGGTGCAGAACAGCTTCGATGCGATCAAGTCGATGCTGGAGAAAGGGCTTATTCAGAAAGGTAGACTTGATATTATTCTTGAACCGAAGTCTCGCACTCTGACAATTCAAGATAACGGCTCTGGAATGAGTCCGGAGGTGCTTGGGAAGCAGTTTCTGGAGATCGCTGGAACGAGCAAAGAGAGCGAGCGGGCGAGCGGTGGTCTCGGTATTGCGAAGATGCTCTTTCTGTTCGGCAATCAGAATCTGGAAGTGATTACGCTACGCAACGGTAAAGTGAGCATACTTCAGACGACGGGAAAACAACTCTTTCAAGCGCTGGAAGATCCAAAAAAAGCACCAAAGCTGACGGTGCGTAACCCAACGCGGCAAGATCGGACGCTTTTTCCGGAGGGCCACGGCACCGTAGTGCGGGTGAAGGTGCCAGAGACCTATACTGATACGGCGACGGGAGAGACTGCGCCAATCCCGTTCCAGCACTATTCGGACAAGTACTTCCACGTGCTGCAACGTAGTCCGCTCTTCGACAATATCGAGGTAACGTTTAACGGCAATCCGGTTGAGGGGATGGGAACCCGATTTCCGGTACAGGACTTCACTCAGTTCGCAAACGTGAATTTTGAGTGGGGAACAGCGCGAATCTATGTGTCTAAGCAGCTCGACTCGGATCAGAAGTGGCAGGAGAACGCACACGTTCTCTCTAATGGCTTGTGGCAATTCAGCTTTGGAATGAAAAAAGATCCGCTTAAGTCGTACGGGGAGAATATCGAGCGGGCGTTCTATCTTGATGTGAGTCCGAAGGTGCGACCGGAGGACCCCGGATATCCGTTCGATCTGAACCGGCAGCAATTCTCGCCTCAGGCGAAAAAAGACTTCGGGCAGATCTTCAACTATATTTCTAAGCTATATCAACAGACTGATCTTGTGCAGTCTATGCAGAACTTTGGCGATATTCAATATCTCGAGTCCGGAAGCGGTGGCGTGGTGGCCGGGCCGAAGCAGAAACTGGAGCCGAAGCTACCCTCGCGCGCAACCGCTGCCTCAGAGATCTCTGAGGGTGATCAAGTCGTCGTGCAAGATGGTAAGCTGGTGGTGAATGGGCGGAAGATTCCGGAGCTGACCCCGCAGGCGATGGAGGACCTCAAGTTCGATATTGAGGAGTTGACGGTTCCGCAAGACTCTATTAATGCAAATGTTCCCATTCTGCACGATAATGTCGACGTAGTTATTTCGGAGAGCCAGACGCTCTCGATAACGGATCTGATGAGGGAGAAGTTCGGTCAGCGGTTCGACGACTTTGCGTATGGGATGGGGAAGGCATTCATCGACCTCCGCGATGTGGTGGCGGAGATCGGAACCGGGACGCGGATTGAAGAACAGACCGGCTTCATGGCGAAGATTGGAGCTAAGCCGGCGGCGATTGAAGTCGTTGAGAAGCCGTGGACCGATTTGAAGCAAGAAGGCATCGGCATCAGCTTCGACGATGAGTATCGTGGCGTTTCGATTCGGCTTCCATTCAGCGCGAGCTTCCTCAATATCGCCGTGCCGGAGTTCACTGACACACTTCGCGCAGCGGTTGGTATGGTTGGGACGATGGTGCACGAGCTGGCGCATCATCGCGTTCGGAATCATGATGCCGCGTTTCCGGCCGAGATGCAACGTATTCTGATTCATCTGGATGTTCATCCGAAGTTCAACTTTCACGAGTTCAAGCAGCGTGTGGTCGATCTCGTGCAGAGGCATCGAGACGTCTTCGAATATCTGAACGGAGTAATGACAAGTGGAACCTTCACTGTACAACCTCGTGGAAAGCGCTTCGCGGACACTGGCGCCGACGAAACCAGAGATGGAAGCGGTGTTGGCGACTTGGGAGCGACAAGGTTTGGAGCAGGGAGCCCAGCCTCGCTACCTCCAAGAGCTCAAGGAGGCGCAGTCGTTGCTCTCCCGAAGTCCGGATCTGACCAGCTTTCTATCTCACTACAGAGCCGCAGATCAGACCCTCTCGCAACCCAGCGTCTCGACCAGACCCGGCTCGACCGTTGGTATAAGTGGATGGCGGGGCTAGACCAGCTACTTAAGGCCAACCCGTACTTCCTGCCACTTCGGAACTACTTTGCCGGTGTGCAGCAGATGCACAACGAGGAGAGCAAGATTCAAGACGCCGCGCTCCGGATTGCGAAGAGGTGGCGATCGCTCGGCGACCAAGGAGAGCGGCTTGCCGCGATGTTCGATGACGTTGCGAATATGCGATACCGGACGCCAGATGAGATCCGACGAGGCATCGAGCGGCATCCGACCGCAGACGAGCTACGCGCGCTCGTTGCGAAGCATAAGCTGGACGCTGAGGGCGTTAAGGTCTTTGACCAAGTTCGCAGAGCCTTCGATGGTTTCCTTGAGCTTATTAAGGCAAACGCCTTTGCTGCCGCGCAACGGATCGTCACGGATCCGAATGCGCTTGCTGCGAAGCTCAGTGAGATCCAGGCCGAGATCGATTCTCTGCGCGCGCGTCCGTATTTCCCGCTAATGCGCTTCGGTCTCTACTATGTTATGAAGAAAGATGCGGCTGGTCGTGTTATTCATTTCGAGACGTTCGATGCACCATTCCACTGGCAGACGCTGAGCAAGCAGAAGTCGGCTTTTAAGAAGCTCAATGCGGCGAAAGCGGTAGGCGAACGCGTCGATATGGGGAAGCTGCCGGAGAGCGCAAGCTCTTTCGTTGGGCTTCCGTCGATGCTTCTCGAGACGATTAAGACGACGTTGAATCTCTCCGGTCCGCAGATTGACGCACTGGAGCATATTCAGCTGATGCAGAGTCCGGCGCTGAATTTCAAGCGGATGATGAAGAGTGATTATGTGCCCGGATACTCGCTCGACTTCAAGCGAGCTTTTGCACGATACTTCTTTCATGGCGCTCGTTACTATGCTCGCACGAAGTATGGTCATGGGCTGAATGCGAACATACAGGCTGCGAAAGACGTGCCGCACAATAAGGCGAATATGATTGCGGACTATATGGGCGATCACCTCCAAAATACGATTCTGGACGCGAAAGGCGACTTCGGTATCTTCAAGGGAGGCATCTTCATATGGGCGCTCGGCTACATGCCGGCAGCCGCAACGATGAATCTGCTCCAGACACCGACAGTAACGTTCTCACATCTGGCTGCGAAGTTTGGCGGCTTCGGGCTCGGGAACACCAGAGCGTTGAAGGCTATAGTGAAAGCGGCAGTAGATGTGCGGAACTTCTATAAGCGTCAGTCATACGACAATATGACTGGATTCCAGTTCGAAGCGCTCTCTTACGGCATTAAGACAGGGCGGGTTTCGGAGACCCAAGCGCCGGAACTTGCTGGCATTTCTGCGGGTAACGATCTTCTTCAGGGTATCGGCGGCAACGCGGCTCAGCGTGGCTGGACGGCGTTTATGGAGAAGGGCGCGTTTATGTTCGAGATGGCAGAACAGTTCAATCGGCGTGTGGCGTTTCGCGCCGCGCTCGATCTTGCGATGAAATATCCGAATTCGAAAGCGGTACGAGAGGCGACGCAGCTCTATAAGGCGGAGTTTGAGAGTCTCCAGGTTGCGGCGACGGGGCGACGAGCCTACACTCCGGCGGAGGCAGCCGCGATCACGACCGCAGTCCATACAGTCGACCAGACTCAGTTCATCTATGCGCGATATGCCCGGCCTCGGATTATGCGTGGGCGACTTCCGGGTACGCTCTTCGTCTTCAAGAAGTATTTGCAGAGTATGTTGTTCTGGATGGGGCAGAATAAGAGCGATGCGCTACCACAGTATCTGATGGTGATGGCGCTACTCGGCGGTCTCAGCGGCGGCCCAGGATATGAGGATCTTCGTGATCTTCTCCGTGCCTTCTCGAAGTGGTTTTTCGGCAAAGACTTCAATCTGGATCGAAAGACGAGAGAACTCGTATTGGCGTTCTTTGACGGTAAGCTCGACCCCGATCTCGTACTTCATGGTCTCGCCCGAGTCGGTTTCGGAGTACCGGCGCTGCTCGATCTCATGGGGAGCACGGTCGGCCAGCCCGGCCGCGGACTCACGACGCAAATCGCTCATCAGCCGAGCGATCCGACTGGCCGCGGAGCGAACGTACCATTCCCGGTCCTTGATCGTCATCGTGCGCTCTCCATGGGGCCTCTACTTGGCTTCAGTCCGGGCGCCCTTATGTCTGCTGAAGGTCGTGATACGCATCGGGAGGTGGCAGAGCAGGTTCAGAAAGCTTCTGGCGCTGTCTTCGGCCTCGGCTTTAATATCTTCTATGCACTCTCGAGCGAACATAGCTGGAGCGATTTTAAGAAGTACGAGCGAGCCGTTCCGAGAGCGCTTGGTAGTCTTAGCAAGTCGTACCGAGCGTATTCGGAAGGAAGAGAGCGCGGCAGAGGCGGCCCGAACTCCGCACCGACCATTGTGCCATACGATGTCCGCGATCCCGAGCAGATGATGGAAGTGATCTTTATGGGAATGGGCTATCAGCCGCTTCGTCAGCAGTCGCGATGGGACAACATTCTGGCGAAGGTGGAGGTGGAGAAATTCTACGACGGGCGGCGGACGGGGCTTCTCGCGGCGTATGATGAGGCGAGGAGTGGGCAGAATCCGGCTGAGATCGATAAGGTCGTAAGTTCCATTCAGCGCTTCAATGCGGAGCTTCCGGATTTCGCTCGCGGCATGAGCATCGATGCCGACACGATCCGGACGAGTATGGAGAACCGGGCGCGAACGCGGTCGTTGCGCGAATTGGGGCTGCCGACGCAGAAGCGGAAGATCGGAATCAGTCAAGAGATTGACCGGCTTTATCGCGAAGGCGCCGTTGACGTGCGTCCTGTTCGCTGATCCACCTCCGCGCTTCCACCACATTCACACCTAGAGCTTTACAGACCTTCTCCTCGTACGCCGTGCGGCGGCGGCCCCATTGCCGCTTTTCAGCGCTGCGGCGTGGGGGAGTGTAGCCCGGTTTGCGCCGCTTAGCACGCTGACGGGCAAGTATGCGCTCTCGATTGCGGTGGAAGTACTCGCGCCAATACTCGGTTCTCTTGCGCATCAGTGTATTGTTCCTTTCGGCTGGACTCCGCGTTTGCCGCCTTGGAGCGTTACCTCGAGAAGGTCGCCCTCGATTGCGAGGCGAAGAGCTTGCTTAAAGTCTCGCTCGCTCATAATGTTGTGGCAGAGGCGGTAGAGGTCTTGTGAGGTGATCCATTTGTAGGCGCGGCAGAATTGCATTAGTTCGGCAAGGTGCTTCGCTTCGTCCACTACGCCCACGCTCTCGAAGACTCGTATCATAGAGTGCTCGGCGTCGGTTAGGATCGCATCCGCCTCATCAAGGTCTTCTTTAGTGATAACGAGAGCCTCGCGTTTAGAGGCAGCAAGTACCATTGCGAGCTTGACGAGGTGTGTTTGCTTCCGCGCAATGTAACCACCATAGCGGTCGGAAGCAAGATGGACAGCTCTAGAGCCGTGATGTTTAGTGTACCAGCAGTCCATCCAGCCGCCGACACGGGAGACTTCGTCTGTGAACTCGAAGGGTCCGACCATTTTCGAAATCTCTTTGAGATCTTCGGTGAGCTTTTGACCCTGCTCGTGAAAGTCCTTTGTCTTTATGTTGCGGGAGGGGAGAGAGACAAAGTGGCGCTTCGCCTCAGCGTAAACAAACACAACACGGGAGAGCAGCCCGTCGCGGATGAGTGTGTCGGGCATGTTGCGTTGAATCCAGGAGGGAGTGGTTGCGCCGATGAGGTTGAGGCAGGGGCAGGGAATTTCGATGCTGCCGGAGTGCTTCGTTTTGTGCTGGAACTTTCGCTTTCGTCCGTCCCAGGCGTCTGTAAGAAAGCTCATGGCGTGTTCGTCATCCGGTCGCAAGAAGGTACCAAGCTCAGACGCAGCGACGGTGACGGCACTTTGGGCGAGCTTCGCGGAGCCGATGTGTGGGTCGGTGTAGTCGAAGTAGCCGGCGCTCTGTGCGAGCGCATCGCCGAGGCCTTGCCAAGAGCCGGACTCGGGACCAAAGGTGATCCCGTCGATGCGCTCGAGGAGTCCCATGCCGAAATTGAGCGTAGTGGACTTCGTGGCGACGCCGGCAGGGGCGACGAAGATGATGTAGAAGTTTGGGATCCATTGGAAGATAAGCTGGTCCTGCCACACTTTGCGCTGGAGAGCGCCGGCAATGGTCGATACTCCTGTCCAAAAGTGGAAAGAGTCTGGAGCTTCGCTCTGCTTCGTGTAGTCGAGGTAGGCTTTGAGCCAGTGCGGGTAGTGGCGGGGCATGAGCGGGAGTACCGTAAAAGGGGCAGACATTTGCGAATTGTACGCTCCTATTTGCCTACTCCTCTATCTCTTCGCAATCCCCCCAACTCTTCGTGCTTTTCTTGAGTCCCCAGGGAATATAGAGCGGATCGGGGTAAGGTGTCTCTATGCGGAGGGCGTTTTTGATATCCGACGCAGAAACCTTCGTTGTGAGAGGAAGCTGGAAAACGAGCGAATCGTGAACTTGAAGAAGGATCTCCACTTCGGGTATTCGATCTTCAAGCTGGAAGGCTCCAAGATAGGTGTTAATTGCCACGGTGGATTGGGGTATCCAGGCGAGAGCTTCGGTGAAGCATTGGGCGGGGCGATCGAAGTAGGGTCGTCGGAAGCCGAAGGGATTGGTGACGGTTTTGGAGGTGTTGAGGTTTCGCTCGACGGCTTGATGGAAATTGGTTTTAATTCCAGGATGCAGGGAAAACCACCTGCTGTGAAACCGCTCAGCTTCATGGACTGTCCACCCACGTTGAATCGCGGTTGTCCGAGGGGTACAGCCGTAATTGCAACCGTGAACTGTATGCTTACATTCTTGTCGTTTAGCCCGACGAGCGTGGCCTGATAGTCGAGTGAACTCGTTTCCCCACATGTCTTCCGCGTTCTTAACGTGAATGTCAATTCCTGCTCTAAATCCGGCTTTAAGATCGTCATCTTGTGCCTCCCATGCGACTACTTGTGCATCCGCTCCGGCGAGATCGGCCTCGTAGATTTCGTAATCTGGATCGGGAATGATGAGCTTGCGAACGTTCGGCAAGATGAGCTTCTGTGTGGGTCGGTTCGATGGTGGTGCGAGCATGGCGCTATCTCCCGGTGCTGCCGAAGCCATCAGCGCCTCGCTCGGTTTCGGTCAGTTCCTCTACAAGTCTTGCTCGGGCGGGAACGAAGGGGGCGAAGACGAGCTGTGCAATTCGATCCCCGTGCTTGACATAGTGAGCTTGGTATCCTCCGTTGTATAGAAGGACTTTAAGCTCGCCTCGATAATCAGGGTCGATGATTCCCGGTGAATTCGTAACGAATATTCCAGATCGGGCAAGTCCAGACCTAGAGATGACCATTGCATAATAGCCACGCGGGCACTCGATGCTAAGTCCCGTAGGAATTTCTCGTGAGCTGGATTTCGAGACGATCGCATTGTTTGGTCTCCCTTCTTCGGTTAAGAGCAGCGCATGCAGATCTAGTCCGCACGCCTGATCGCTCCACGACTTTGGAAGCACAGCTTCCTTGTGGAGCTTCCGTACTTTCACTTCAATCATTTTCTCAGCCCCATTTCACCGTGAATGTCCATTAGCATATTCCAAATTGAACTAAGATAAATTGTGTGTATTAGCTGAACTGCTAGTACGACCGCAAGTACGAACAGCTCATCACTCATCTTCTTCTCCCACAGTTAGATTTTGGAGATTCGTGCCGCGGCCGAACGGCGTCTTTGAGCTGGAGAGCCGGTGCGTTTCAGCTCCACCGGGGTTATAGGAGCATCGTAGACGATTGTCGCTGTCAAGCCCGGCATTGACCACGTTGTGCGTGTTCTCTGCACTCCCGTAGACTCGAAGACGTTCGAAGAGTCCGGTGAACTCGGGATACTTTCGTTTAAGAATTCCACGAGCTTCTTTCCCAACCGTTGGCTGGCCAGTTTTTCGGTTATGAACCACGTCGAAGCGGAAGATATCGTAGAAGAGCGTCGCGGTTTGCTTGTCGCTGCGGAACCACGGCGTCTTTTCGCCGAGGGCGACAAGCTCTTGCGGGACGATGAAATTGAGCTGACTCTCGAGTTCATGAAGTGCTCCCATTAGTTCGCCAGAGATACTCTTTCGACGCTCTTTGTCTATCAGAACGCCGCGGTTCATCATGCGAAGGCAGAGGTCGTTCACGCGCATCTTCAGGTGCATCTGCTCTTCTTGCTTCTCGGTAGCAAGAACAGAGCGCTGAACGTCGGCGACCTCGAACGTTCGCACGCAATCCCAACAGTTATAGACGAGCAGAGACTCGATGTCGCCGCGGGCGTCCCACTCCTTGTGATCTTCTTTCCAGAACCAGTGGTAATGGCAGTATAGAGAACTAAGATAGTCAAGACCCTTCTCGGTGCCGGGAAAGAGAACGTTCTGTGCGAGCATCGTGTCGAAGTCGAGACGTGGGGTCACTGCCATCCAGTGCTGGAAGTATTGAGTGTCGTAGATAAAATTCTGCCCTTCGATCAAGATGTTCGGATGGCGCAGGATTGAGCGGATGAGGGAGATAATCTGCGATTCTTGTTCCGGGCTCCACCACGACACGAACGAGCGATCCGGGAGGAGTCGAACGAAGGGCAGCGACATAGCGAAGTGCTTCGAGTCGGCAAATCCAGCGCACGTGATGAATCCTCTGTTTGTTTCGATATCAGCCGCCAAGCGGAAGCGCACACCGCGGTTCGCCTGTTCGAGCCAACCGCGGAGTTTCGAGATCGCTTGTTCGAAGGTGGGAGGAGCGAAGAAAACCGGCGCGGGGAATGCTCTCCAGTCGCCGCGGAGCGCTTTCGGAACTCGGCACTTCAAGTCATGTACGGTTATGGCGCGCTGGCTCCATTGGCGCATGATCGCGGCAGGGTGAATGAGCGGGATCAGGAGAGTTTTGGAGTACACTGCACTAGTGGGATTTTCTAGTGTGTGCCACATAGAGCCACGCCAATTGCCGATACCTCCCGGCGTCATCGTCTGGAATTCGGGAGGTATCTTCTTGTTGTTCGATGCGCGGAGCTTGGAGGCTTTCGTACAATCCGTCAGCGCCCAGAGCGCATAGTTGCCTACCGCGAGCACGAGCTTGCGCGGGTGCGCTTGGATTTGCGAGTAGAGCCGGTCCAGTTCGGATCGAACCTGTTCAGTTGGATCGAGGCCGCGGATGGGCGGGAGTCCGCTCGGCGAGTCGCAAGGATGGAAGAGACGCCACATCTCGTTCCCTTGCGGACGCAAGGCGGCGACATTAGTGAGCAAGCACTTGCTGCGGTCGATACCGGCTTCGTTGAGCATACGAGTGAGTTCGTTGCCGCTTTGGCCGACGAAGGGACGCTTCTCGATGCTTTCCTCGTAGCCCCAGGCTTCGCCGACGATGACGATGTCGGCGTCAGGAGGACCACTTGTGCCGAACCAGAGCGAGTCAGTTGATGAACTCATCTTCCCCCACACCGGCGTTACGGATGAGCCATTGTTCTGCGATCTTTACGTCTTCTGAAGTAGACGGGATGATATGAATTCCCTTATCGGTCTCGACTGTGGTGATAGTTACGTACCAAACTCTGTCGTCGGTGAAGTGGTAGTCGTAGGTCTCTCGTAAACGGAATGACACATACTGTTTGCCGGGATTAGCACGAAGCGCTGCTTGCATGTGGTTTTTGTGGAGTTCGAAGAAGTGATCGGGGAACTTCAAACTCTTCGGCGGCACGGGTGTGACTCCGCGGATCATTGCGTCTATTCCGGTCACGAGTTCCATCTCGTTCTGGCAATAGTCGAGAAATTGTGCAACGTCTTCAGACGTCCAATTCTTTCGTAGTGCCATCTTCGTCCTCCGCTTCCGCTTCTTGGTAGAGGTTCGACATTGCTAGCTCGTAGTAGTCGGGGTCTTTCTCGATACCGAGACCGACGCGGCGGAGCGCTTGCGCGGCGACGAGAGTGCTCCCCGAGCCGCAGCACGGGTCAAGGACGAAATCTCCCGGAAGTGTTGAGCATTCGATAAGCTTTTTGAGCAGAGGAATTGGTTTCTCGGCCGCGTGTTCTTTCTCTGCCACTCGATCAAATCGAAGATAGTCAACGGGAGACGCAAGAAGCCCTTTCTGACCCTTCGTGGCAAAGAAGATAAATTCGGTAGTGAGCCGGAAACCTTGCGAGCCCCACGGGGCAAGTCCCTCAGAGTCACTCTTCCCCCAGATAACAGGACGAGGAAATGGTGTCCACCCGAGCTGTGCGGAGAGAGTTTGAAGAAAGTCCCAATGCCGGATGTCAGTGAACATGAAGAGATTCGCTTGCGGCTTGGTGATACGGAAGCCCTCCATTAGAATCGCTTGCGCGATTGCGCGCGCATTATCGGCAGTATCGTCGTAGTTATGATGAACCACAGTGCGAGAGCGGAAGCCGCCACTACCGGCACCAATGCCGTAAGGGGGGTCAGCAAGAACCAGATCAGCAAGAGCGGGGGGCAGAGCAGGCAATAGCACCATAAGATCGCCATGGCGGATTTCGATATGAGGCTTCTCAGGGACAGATAGAAGAGCTTTTTTTGCAAGCGCAGTTCGGAAGCGTGACTCTTCCATTCGGAGTATGAGACCGTGGGCTTCGGTCGCATTGC
>Ga0193738_1001129_pt1 | contig 11051 bp, 7 predicted proteins | sample L2a1metaG_FD_144927 | JGI IMG/M metagenome (GOLD analysis project Ga0193738, IMG submission 144927) | Soil microbial communities from a riparian zone of the East river system, Colorado, United States - L2a1 | ecosystem: Environmental > Terrestrial > Soil > Riparian zone | place: USA: East River...
GATCTCATCATGAAGCAAAACCCTGCCTGAGGGAGTACGACTGGCACGACAAACGACAACGCCTGCGGCTACGGCCCTTTTCACAGCATCCATATACGCTTTATTAAAATTACCATTGCCAACACCTGCGATCACAATGCCGTCTACTTTTTTAGCAACCAACATATCAATCATATCAGCAGGTGCATCAGCATACATGTAAACAATATCAACGCGGGGCAACTTTGTATCAAGGGTAATGTTGACTGGTGATGCTGGATTTCTTTCCCTTACTGAATTTGCATAATATTCTACTTTGCCATCATAAGCGTGGCCAATAGCACCTGTATTGGGAGATCCGAATGCATTTGTAAAAGTTGTACTCATTTTCATTACTTCTCTTCCATCATATATGCCTTCATTAAAGGATACCAACACTCCACGGCCTTTACTCTTTGGATCTATGGCTACAGTAATTGCGTCATACAAATTTTTTGGACCGTCTGCACTGATCGCAGTAGAAGCACGCATAGAACCTGTTAGCACCACCGGCATTGCCGACGGGATGACCAGGTCAAGAAAATAAGATGTTTCTTCCTGTGTGTCTGTACCATGCGTTATAACAATACCTTCTGCTTCCTTCTTTGCAATAATTTCATTGATGCGGACTGCGAGTTTTTTCCATATTTCTATTGTCATATCCTGGCTTCCTACAGAAGAAATTTGCTCACCGGTGATAGTGGCTATTTTCTTTACGGTTGGTATTGCACCGATCAGATCTTCAATAGGAATTTTTCCGGCTGTATAACCGGCCCTGTCAGCGGATGCTCCTGCTCCGGCAATGGTTCCCCCGGTTGCTAAAATGATCACTCTTGGTAGTTGTGCCTGAACCTGTGCTATTAGGATAAGGAATGCTAAAATTGAAAGTAACTTTTTCATAATTTTTATTTTTTTGTTTTATTTTAATGGTTGACGAAAGTTATATAAGAATGGTTGTTAGAAAATTCCCAGTGGCGTAACAAAACCAATTGAAAACCTTCCTGTGTTATAATCCCTGGAGCCGATACGTGACTTTGCATAATCTGAGTATTCATATTTTCTTCCCACCCAGTTGGCATAAAACCGAAGATTAAGGTTTTGAAATGGATAATATTCAATGGTAGGTATAAAGCCCCAGGCGTTTCTTATTTCATCAGAGGTTTTCAGGGGATCAATGTCATCTTTATATTTTGCAATGTCCAGCATTGCGACAAGTGCCAGGTTGATTTTTGGATTTAGCCGGTAATATAAATGTAACCAGTGACCAATATAAACTGTCTCTCTCACCACATATGGATAACCACCGGCGTTCGCCTCTTGCGTTATTATACCAGTGCGGTCAATCTCTTCCATGCTAATTTTGTAATCATATTCTATTGTAAGTTTATTCAGTTTAAGCTGGTTACCGAGGGCGAAATAATTCATACCAACCGCTTTATCCGCAATAGTGTCCTGCGCTTCGTTATGACGTGCATACGACCATATCGTATTAAATTTTCCATTGAATAAGCTACCCCTCCAGTTTGCTACAAATGCCAGGGGCGCTTTTGATTCTTCCAAACCTGGTTGCGGTCCATAGAGTTCATTAAAGGTCTTTGTCCTCGAATCCAATACCTGGAATGTAAATTGGTTTTTTGGATTCAATACCCAGCTAGCCTGAACACCGGTTAAAAAATTATCGGCATATTCAATAATGTCGGAATATTCGTAAATATCAATAGGATTCATATCGAATTCTATTCCGCCCCAATCAGCACATAATTTACCCCCGGCAATGCTGAATTTATCACTAATATCTACACGGAGGAATGCAAGGTCAACGGACCGGCTTAAGTTATCAATCGACTCAGAGGTCTGTGCCCTGGTATAGCGGTCACGAAAACGGAAATACACTTTATCATGTACTTTTCCCTTTAACTCCAGTCTGAACTGTTCATTCATGAAACGGGACTTGGTATAGTCGCCATCCACGAATTCATTTCGGAAAGCAAAACGCATGTTGGCTATCATACTCACATTTTTCAGAAGGCCTTGTTTTTCTTCTGGTATCAGTGATTTGTAATAAGTGGTATCACCTGCCTGGCGTTCCTTTACCTGGGCCATTAATGCAGATGGCAGTAGAAGGAATGCCAGAATATATATTCTATTATACATTCCTTTCATGATTGATTTACGTGAAACTAGTTTCATAATTAAGGGGTTTCGTTTTTAAAAAATTATTTTATCCTGTCTAATCCTTTTTGTGTTTGTAGCCCGAATGCTTAGCACATTCTTATTGCCAAATGTTGACATCTCTGCCATACTCCGTTCTTACGGGTGGGTGGGTGTTCAGGTATTGTCCAACATTAAAAAAAAGACGTTGCTAATAGAATTCTTTTTCGTCCTGTTTAATAAATGTTTCAAATTGATCATGGTTTACTGGTTTAAGATTTAAGTTTAATTTTTTAAAAAAGAGTGTTTATAATCGAACTGAGTTTGAATTTTTGAAAATAAGATCACAGCCAAACAAAAACGATCAACGGGTACAAAATTAAGGGGGGCAGGATCAGGTATAAGCAAATCGTTATTAAATAACGAGGTTCGCTTTTACACTACTATCAGCGTAAAATCAACAGAATAAATTGCGTTGGCTTTCTCAAACTGCTATGCAAACAGCTAACAAAACAAGGTTTGTAGAAGTTAATGGTTTAGTCTTTAATAATACGTAAAATAAATGTAGGACATCCCTGTATATTATCCAAAAAAATGTGCCTGGTCTTAACCCAACATGATGATTTATAAAATATAATGCCAGCAGAATAGTTTACAATACAGTCAGTATATTAAATGAATATTAATTCGTTTTATTTTCCTTACGATCACTTATATAGATACTATCCTGTTGTCGGCATTCTTATTTATTTTTTTTTGAAGCAGGATTTTAACCTATTTTCATTTTAAATCTTATCTTAAAAAACCTTACAAAATCAACATTTATGAAAAAGATCTTGTTTGCTGCATTAACCGTTTTTATTTTTTCCTGCCAGGATGAAAAAAAGGAACCGGAAATAGTTCCGGTCACGGAAACTCAAAAAGCCTTACCAGAATTTCCTTTTCCGGTTGATCGGGCAAATTGGAAAATAGGTGACCCTGCCAATACAAAACTGGTATTGGATATGTATCATGCATGGGATGCAAATGATGCAAATGCAGTTGCCGGATTTTTTGCTGATTCAGCTATGCTGGATATGCCGAATGCACAAAGAATGACTTTGAATAAGAGTAATGTTTATGAAAAATTTGGAAAAGCAAGAAAGCAATACACAAACACTTCGCATCGGATCATTTCAGCCATCTCGCTTCACAACGATGACCTCAATGACGACTGGGTTCAGATATTAGCCTATAATAAATGGACATACCAGGACGGCGGAAAAGATTCGATGCTTTACTTTGATAACTGGCGTGTAAAGAATGGTAAGATCGATTACCTGACCACGCTTGAACAAACACCCCCTAAAGCTGTACTTAAAAGGCTTGAAGGCAAATGATCTTTTTCATAGCAGAAGCGAATCATAATAAGTTAATGTTTTTCTCTTAATATATTCTAACTATAGACTGTTATAGATAGATACTTGTCCGGGACAGGATCTTACAAAAATCCCTCACCATAAGTTTATGATGAGGGATTTTTTTATCAAAGCTTTTTTGAATAGTATGGATATCAGAACATGGTGTTCTTATTATCCGATTGTTTAGGTTCAGCTTGCTCAACTGACCAATGCTCGGTAATTTTTCCGTTCTCGACTTTGAAGATATCTACTCTTGCAAAAACTTTACCGTTAGGAGCTACATCTCTTATCATTAGCCAAACCTTATCACCTTCGGCTGCTATATGTTTGATATCAACTTTTGTTTTAGGAAGGTCGGCCCGGCTATAGTATGGCCGTGTATCTTGTTTAAACCCTTCTTTGGTATCGTGTAAAAGAGGGCTATGCTGGATGATATTATCAGCGAGGTATTTGTCGATGGCGGTTGAATCCTTATCGCCAAAAAATGACTGGAGAAAATCTGAAACAAGTTTTTTATTCTCTTCAAGTTTTTGCTGGTTTGCATCAGCTGTATTTGCCGTGGTAACAGTTGAAGGAGCGGGTTCAGTAGTTGTTGTGGTTTCTTTATCAGCATCACTCGTACAAGCGGTAAATAGTATAATTGCTGCAAGTGCTGCTGAGATCAAAGACTGAAATTGTTTCATTGTTTATTTCATTTTAAATGATGGGATAAGTTATTATTTAGCAATATAAGAAACTTTGAAAAACAAAATACTGAAATAATTTTTAGATCAATGACGCGGGTTATTCCTTATTTTTTTTCTTTTCTTCCCTCGCTTTCCTCTTAGCATCTTTTTTGGCTTCTTTTTTTTCTGCACGAAAGGCTTTCTTGTTTTCTTTCGACATGATCATGGTCTCTTTTAACCCCGCTAAAAGTGACTTAATTGTTATGTTGACAAATGATTTATGCATATCCCTTTCTGCCTGAAAGTTTACAATTCGTGGTGGCATAGTTGCCGAAGCAGGATTCGCCGCTGGCAAAATTGTGTTGGCGCCGAATTGAAGCACTGAACTCTTCCATTTTGCTTTTCCCTCAAGGTCGATCTCAATATCCAGCCCATGATATAAAAATTTCATAGTGCCGCTTGAACCGGTACGATAAACATTTCCCGAAAATGTCATTTCATCCAGCACCCCTTTGTTAATGCTTGCCGGCGTATATGCCTGGATCAACGGGTTTAAACCGGGCAGATCAAATTTTTCAATTTTTCCATTGAAGCTGAATTGTTCCTCCCGGTAACTGAAACCTAAGTTTAAGTTGAAATGAGCCTTATTCTCAATGTATGCTTTCACATTCAACATCAGCAGATCGTTGGCGGAAAGATTGGTAATGTTTTTTACTTCCAACGTGGCCCGGTTTATATTAGCTGTTGAATAACTACCATCAGGATTACGTTCTTTGTTAACCAGGTTAACATTTGTTCCTTTCACTTTCTTTATTAATACCGGCGATGGGATCGCTTTTATGGACTGACCCAGGTATTGAGGAAAATTATTCGGGTCGGGAGGTTTTGACTTGTCTTTAAAAATAGATGCCGATACTTTGTCAAGAATAATTTCATCAATAAATATTTTCTTTTTGTATATCAACGAATCAAAATTTACACCTAACAGGTTCAAAGTACCCACCGTACCCGAGAACTGAGTATTTTGATACTTGAAGCGAGCCTGTATTGTTGCTTCACTCACATTAGGTTTATAGACAACATCACTTAGCTTTATAGATCTGTCCTTATACGAAAGATCGAATGATCGCATTGTAAGCCGAAAGAGACTGTCGGCAGTTTGAATATCCAACTCTTTTAACCCTGTGCTAAAATCAGCGAAATGATAGATCACGGTATCAAGGGTTTGCTCAACATGAAGCGAATCAATATTTATTTTGAAATCCTTAAAACTTATGCGCCTGGACTTCTGCTGCAGATCCCCGGTAAATTCTCCAATTGAAAATCCAAAATTTTTGTATGATACCACATCTTTGCCTGATTGCTGATCGATCATAATGTCACTCAGTGAAATATTCAATTTGCGGATATTGAATTCTCTTTCTTTGGCTGAATTTGTAACATGGAAAGCCGCATCAACCATGTCAAACTCTTTCAGAAAAAAAGATTCAATGGATTTCTTATTAGTTTTTTCTGTTTGGGCTGCAGCTGCAGTGGTATCTTTAAATGGAAGGAATATAGGCACTTTATCTTCGATCGTTAAGTCAACTTCCGGCTCTGTTATTTCAATTTTTTCGAGGACAAGCTTATTAGATTTTATCAATGTCATCAACTCAACATTTTCCAGGACCATTTTTTGGGTTGTGAGCCTGAATGAACTATTGATATAAGGATAATTCTGTAATGGTTTCTCCCGCGGCTGCAATTTCACATTAAAGACCTTAACGTCACCTGACATGAAATTGACACTTAATTTTTCAAATTTTAATTCATAAACATCTGAAGCAATGTTTGAGTTAAAACTTTTGTTCAGCGCATCTGTAAGTATCCTGTTAAGATTATAGTATACAAAAATAGCGCCTGCAATGATTATGACAAGAAGAACCCCCATTGTCCAAAGGATAATTTTTCTTACCCGGTGCTTTTTTGTCTTATTGACTGTTTTTGTTTTCAAAACATTGATTAAGTAATGTCGATCGTAAGCTCAGATTTCTCAGGGGAATATAAATATAGTGCAATTATGCCATCAGCTTTTTGCTCTTAGTACTCCCTGGTAACAAAGGTTACCGGCATCCCCCAAAATTTTTAATAATAAAAAAATATAACTTTAATTACCCCGATACCTTACACCTTGCTTAGGCATCCATAAGTCATGTTAGAATGATCAACAATCGGCAACAGCTTAAAATATGAGTATACCAAGATCAGACTGGAGACTATTTGCGGCAGAGGCGATAGGAACGGGCTTGCTTCTTTTTTTGGGGATCAGCGTTGTAATTTTTAATTGGGGAGAAGGATCCGTGATCGCTAAACTGATCCCTTCTGAATCCACCCGCAGGTTATTGACCGGGTTTATGTTTGGTTTAGTTGGATGCCTGGTAACTATATCCCCCGTCGGAAAGATCAGCGGGGCTCATATTAACCCCGCCGTTACACTGGCTTTTTGGCTACGAGGAAAAATAAGAACAGATACAATGTTCGGATATATCATCAGCCAGTTGATCGGCGGAATGATTGGTTCAATTCCTTTATTGATGTGGGGTAACCAGGGAGAAAGTATACAGTATGGAATTACTTTACCGGGAGATGCGGGGTTAATGCCTGCATTTACAGGAGAAATTATCGCGACTTCTTGCCTGATCATTTATTTATATTTATTTATTGGAACAAAGCGTTTAAGAAATTATACGCCTTATGGAATTCCTTTTTTATTTGCAATTTTAACCTGGGCGGAAGCGCCCCTTTCAGGGTGCAGCGTCAATCCTGCCCGAAGTTTAGCACCCGCATTGATCGCTGGAAATTTTACAGATCATTGGGTATATTGGATCGCACCAGCAATTGGAGTGATCATTGTAACCTTATTTTTCAGGTGGCGACGTATCAATCGGATTTATAAAATGGAATCTGCCCGCGTCAGTTATCATGATCATCCAACTTCACCGAGTTTGAAAAGCGGCTCTTGAAATGGAAAACAGCAATTCTGGAAGTTCAATCTTTGTATGTGCCTTTTTTGTTACCTTTCAACCTGAATTTATTTTATAACACCATCACACCGATCATGAAAAAAAACCTATCCTTATTAGTAATAGCAATGAGCTTGATGTGTTCGCCTGTTTTTTCTCAATCCGAGGTCGATACAACCAACAAATTAGGGCTCGCCGGAGATAACCTGGATCTTTATGCAGTGCTCACTTTGTTTCAAAAGTCAAAAACGATCGAAGCCTTTGAAAAATCATTAAATGATGAACAAACAAAGATCAACAACCTTGATCTGAACCTGGATAAAAAAGTTGATTTTATCAAAGTAACTACCAAGAAAGAGGACTCCGCTTTTACATTTATACTGCAGGTTGACGTAACCAAAACCGAAACACAGGATGTTGCGATCATTTTGGTGAATAAAGAAAATGGAAAGATATCTATACAGGCGGTTGGTGACCCGGAATTGTACGGTAAAGATTATGTTATTGAACCAAAAGGAAATTCGTCTGTTACGCCTAACCCTGGCTACAAAGGAGCAGACCCCGTTACAGTAACTGTAGAGGCGACTCCTACCACCGTCGTCGTTCAACAGGCCCCCATCGTACAGTATGTGTATTCACCGGCCTATGTTCCTTATTATCCTCCTTATTACTATGGATATTATCCGGGCTGGTTTGCGGTTTCCGCCGTGGTGACATGGGGTATATATGCCGGCTTTCATAATCATTACCATGGTGGTTATTATGGCGGTCATTATGGTGGTGGTAATACTGTTATCGTTAATAATGGAAACAGGAATCAAATTAATCATTACAATAATAGCCGAAACACATCTAATACAGTAAGAAACAATAAGGCACAGGGTGGTTATGGCGATGGCAGAGGATCGACTGGTGTTAATAATAATATGAGAGGATCGAATACTAACAGGGGCTCAACTGGTGTTAATAATAATATGAGTAATAACAGGGGATCGACTGGTAATAGAGCATCGACCGGGGCCAGTAATAATATGAGTAATAACAGGGGATCAACCAGTACCAGACCATCAACATCAAACATGTCCTCTTCAAGATCAAGTTCTACGAATAGTGGTCGTACCATGAGTAGTGGAGGTGGCGGCCGTTCAATGGGTGGCGGTGGAGGTGGCGGTAGAAGACGATAATTTACTGCACTGTTATCTAAAAAAAATTATACAATAAAAAAGGCTGAGCGAAAATAATTTCCCCTCAGCCCTTGATTCATAAAAATATATATTCTTTTATCTCTTATTGAGCTGGCATATCAGAAGTACTCATATCTCTTACACAAACATATTTACCGTTCCTTTTTTCAAACAGGCTCATATAATTCCCGCTATTTATGGTAGTACTTGTCGAGTCAACTACTTTAAAATAACCGATCTCTACAACCTGGTTCCCATCATTTGATATAAAAATATCTTTAGATGTAAATGAAATTCTATTGGATGTAGAAGATATTCCGGATCTGTAAAAATCAACTATTGCCTCTTTGCCTATCAAAGGTGGCCTGTTTTGAAAAAAAGTTATCGCATCATCTGCATAATAGCCGATATTTTTCAGTTCCCCGGAATTGTAAAGTTCAGCAAACGCATCTTCCTTGGCTTGAATTTCTTTTTTGATCTGCTCTTTATCAATCGAAGCCGCTACAGGTTCGTCTTTCTTAGAATTAGTACAGGAGATCATTAGCGACAATATGCCTGATAACAATACTCCGTTTATGATCTCTTTTTTCATAATTAGCATGTTCAATGTTTATGATTTAATGATTAAACTTAAAATTAATATAAAAACAGAATATAAAGTGTTTTTTTTCTGCATAGCAAACGTCTTAAAGAATTAATGAGCATTATAAAAATAACGGTTAATTAGTCATAACATTTTTTATTCATTGGTCTCTAATAAGAAGAGCCGCTTCATCGATGAAGCGGCTCCTTATTATAATAAAATAGTTATTATCAGAATTTCCAGCCTAAACTTACTATTGGTAATTTATCTTCTTTAGATACCGTATAGCTGATATTTAATACGATCCTGCTAAGAGGCGCTATCCATATTCCTCCACCGTATCCATTGAGCCAACCTGTGCTGGAATCAGAACCATCTTCCCAAAGTTTTCCTGTATCATAGAATGCAAACATACCAAAGTATGCAGGGAAAAGATAAGTTCTGAAAGTTGCCACTCTCCACCTGAGCTCAGCATTATTAAAAACTTTGGAACGTCCGGCAAACCTGTATTTACGATATCCTCTTAAGTTATCCTCGCCGCCAAGATACTGTGCCTGGTAAAATTCAAAGTCACCAAAATTATGACCCCCGCCTATCCTATTAACAAGTATCAATGTTCTTGGAATAATAGATAAATGGAAAGTGAATTCGCCATTAAGTTGAGTAAAATCATAACTGTGATCATTTAGTCCTGCCAGGTGACGCCCGGTCAGTACCAGGTGCACTCCTTTGTATGGAATTGCTTTATTATTTCTTGTATCTATGATAAAAGAATAACGGCCACCCAAATAAGATTGATTTGCAAAAAGTGTGTCCTTACTAACTCCCGGAATGTCTGTAACAATATTCCGACCAATATTGTCAGTTGAATCCATTGAATAATATTGATAAGCCGGACCAAAAGTGAACATCACTTTCTCAGAAAATCTTTTGCGTAATAAAATTGCCACGTCGCCGGTATTGTACCTGGCTCTGTAGTACTTGTATTGACCTGGTTTGGTCTTATCGTAAATTGTATTATCTCCATAACCAAAAAAGTTAGTTGTATTAGGTGCCTTAATATCTAAATAAGTTATCAAATCTGTTTTTCTTCCGAATATGCCATAATATTCTGCGGCATATCTAAACTCAAACGCTTTGGTAGCAAGAGCATGTGCAAAACCAATATCATGCATTCTTTTGTACGGCGTTTTGCGAAAACCCTGTTTAATAAATTTTACAGAGGCGCCCAGTATCACTCCATCATCAGAATTATAGCTGCCGTATACCATTGGGATCGTTTGGTTATACTTATAATCTAGCCGGTTATAAGAATTCACGATCGTATCATTGGCCATTTTATTTTTCAAGTCCCCTGTCAGTTTATTATCACCGCTCTTCATATCATACACAATATTGTCGCCGCCCGAACCAGTATTCTCAAAAATGTCCTTCCCATCTCCCCCGATCATCCTGATCTTTATTTTATCGTCATTTCCCTTAATTAAAAATTTGTCTTCGCCGTCGAAAGAATAAAATCTTAATTCTTGGGTAACAGCCGGATCAAAAGCCCTTTCATACATCTTAATTGATTGCTCACCTTCTTTTGTTATCTTATACACTTGTACCAAAACGGAGCCGTCATCATTTCTTGTTATATCAAATAATTCTTTCTTATCACTTCCTGAAACGCTTACAAATTCTGAAAGAAAACGGTAATACTGCATTACTTCCGCTGCAAGATATTTGCGGCGTTCTTTTAATATGCTTATTATTTTATCACCGGAAATTGATCTTATCTCCTTTGGCTGCGCATTTATAGCTTTTTCGATCACTTCATCCGTCATCCTGGGAATAAATTCATCAACTTCTTTTTTCCAATCTTGTTCATTGAGCTCTGTTAAAAAGAAGCGATCAAAATTTCGCGCCGCGAAATTGAACCTGTTGATATTTTTGGCTTTTGGTTTGAACCCTTCAAGCTGTGGTACAACCCATGGAGCTCTTGCGATACCAGGAATAAGACCTGAGTTAGTAAAAAAAGCCTGGTCCCTGTCACGTGGAATTGGAAA
>Ga0193738_1001130_pt1 | contig 11050 bp, 9 predicted proteins | sample L2a1metaG_FD_144927 | JGI IMG/M metagenome (GOLD analysis project Ga0193738, IMG submission 144927) | Soil microbial communities from a riparian zone of the East river system, Colorado, United States - L2a1 | ecosystem: Environmental > Terrestrial > Soil > Riparian zone | place: USA: East River...
TTCGATCGTTGGCGACTCGGTCGTCATCCCGTTATTTTATCCAAGGCTCAGGTTTGAACATGTCTTCCGGTATAGTTCTTATAAGCTGAAGTTCATGGACACACCCAATTTGGAAATAGGTTATTATCCTTCACCATTTTATTATGACAGCGCCTATAATTATAAATTAGTTGATAGTACATTGACCCTTTACGACAGGTGGAAAGAAATGAACAATGAATTTTCGATCTATACCTTTCCTGACGCAAAAAATCAATTACAATTTCTTAAGCTCGGCCTGGTTATTCAGAATCTGAAAGCAGTTACAGATACGTTTACAGGGTCGTTTTACAACCTGATCGGGCAGGGTGAATACAGGAATATGACACGGGATAAGAAATGGGATGTGACACTCGCAGGCAAACTTTATTTTGCGGGGCTCAATTCCGGCGATTATGAAGCTTTTATGAATCTGAAAAGGATTGTGTCAAGAAAAGGTGATTATATTGATCTTAGTTTTAGGAACGTGAATAGAACCCCTTCGTTTTCTTTTGACCCACGCAGCAGCTTTTACTTTGATACCCCAAAAGATCTCAATAAAGAGAATATTACGCTGATCAACGGATCGTTTTATCTGGCAAAGCCTGCCCTGGAAATTTCCGGCAATTATTTTCTTGTAGGCAATTACTCTTACTACACAGATTATTACAAAGTGCACCAGGAAAATGCCCTGTTTACTGTTTTACAGGTATCACTCGGAAAAATATTTAGAATTGGTAAGCGATGGTTATGGCATACAGATGTTTATTTTCAACAAAAAACAGGAGATGTTGATCTCAATCTGCCAACGTTCTTTACACGCAACCGCTTTGGTTACGAAGGAACACTGGGATTTAAGAAACTGAATATTGCAACGGGGTTTGAAGTAAAATATCATACTCCTTACAATGCGGATGGATATTCCCCAGCGATCGGGAAATTCTTTTACCAGGATAGCGTTCGTATTAATAACCGGCCTGATATTGCCGCCTATATACACTTCCGGATCCGTAATTTTCGTGCATTCATCCGGGCGGAGAACCTGAATACCTTAACAGTTGAAAATGGCTTCGGTTTCCGGCATAATAATTTTGCCGCTCCTGACCATCCTTACCCCGGTCTGAACTTCCGCTTAAGTATTTACTGGAGCTTTCTTAATTGATTCACAAAATATTAGCATTTAAAATTTCTTTTTAAAGTCATACAGTTTTCATAAAAAGCCGTGTTATCTTTGCTTTTTCCAGTAAAAATGAAAAAAGGCATTGCCGCCATATTACTTGTTTTATATGTTGCTTTCAGCAGCGGAGTAGTTATTAATTATCACTACTGCATGGATAGCTTCGATTCAGCACAATTCGGCGCTAATAAATCTGATTATTGTGGAGTATGTGGCATGCATAAATCAGAAGCCAGTGAGTGTTGCAAAGATGAAGTGAAGATCTTTAAGATCCAGGATGACCAGCAGGCAGCTGGTATCAGTTTTAAATTCTCTTCGCCTGATGAGTTTGTTGCTGACTTACCGCTTTGGAATGAGACAGCCGTCGTTAGAGCAACTCATCAACTTTTCCAACATACACATTCTCCTCCATTAAGTAAGCAGGATACCTACTTACAAAATTGCGTTTTCAGAGTTTGATATTATTATGAGCCTGTCAACAGTACTACTATGTAGCTGCTGTTGCGTCGTCCCGATAGTTATCGGGGTGCATTCTTTCGCTATGCAACCTTGAGTAGTAAAAACAGAATTAGGGATCTAAATTTTTAAAATAATAAACTCAAATTATATGAAATCGCTTAAAATATTTTCAACTGTTCTTCTTTGTTGCGCTATTGCAACAACTTCTTATTCCCAAAAAACAAAAACAGACACCTTCCAGGTTTCTGGTAATTGCGGCATGTGTGAAGCCAAAATTGAAAAAGCTGCAAAAGCAGCCGGCGCCACTTATGCTGAATGGAATAAAGACACAAAGGTCATTACTGTCAAATACAATTCTTCTTCATCCAATCTTGCAAAAATTCAGAAAAGCATTGCAGGTGCTGGCTATGATAATGTCGGTGTAAAAGCTACTACCGAGACATATGATAAACTCCATGGATGTTGCAAGTATGATAGAACAGCTGTAGCAACAACTGACAGCGAAAAAATGGAGTGCTGTAAAGATGGGAAATGCACTAAAGAAGGACATGACGGTAAAGATTGCTGTAAAAAAGATGGAACAGCAAAAATGGATTGCTGTAAAGATGGCAAATGCACCAAAGAAGGTCATGACGGTAAAGACTGCTGCAAAAATGAGGAAGAGCATAAACATTAACCTTTTAAACAGTCTACTATGAAAAAGATAATTGCAGTTGTGGTAATGGCTTTTGTTACAGTTGCGCTGCAAGCACAATTTTCAAAGGCCACCCTCCAGGCAAGTGGGCTCACTTGCTCCATGTGTTCAAAGGCAGTGAAAGTGGCATTGGAAAAAGTCCCGTTTGTGCAGGAAGTAAAAGTGAATATCAAAAGCCAGGAATACGCCATCATCTTTAAAGAAAACAATAATGCTGATTTTGATGCGTTGAAGAAAGCGGTGGAAGATGCAGGGTTTTCTGTTGCATCTCTTAAAGTAACAGGGAATTTTTCAGATGTGAGTGTTCAAAAAGACAAACACCTGGAGCTTGATGGTAAGAACTTTCATTTTATAAGCAGCAGCAATAAAGTACTGAACGGTGAGCAAACCTTTACCATTGTTGATAAGGATTTTCTTTCAGCAAAGGAGTATAAAAAGTACAGCGCTGCTACAAAAATGGAATGTATAAAGACAGGCAAAGCTGGCAATTGTTGTGTTAAAGATGGTATGCATTCAGAAGAAAGAGTTTATCATGTTATCATTTGATCAAATGCTTCTCTCTCCTGATAATAGCGGGAGAGAAGCTTCCTTTAATAAATAAAAAATGAAAAGCCTGCGCATTCTAATCCTGAGTTTCACCTTTGCATTTTCTGCACCGGCAGTTAATGCGCAAGGACCAATCCCAAACATCGCCGATTACCGGCTTGATTTTACAGTCATCGGCATGAAGGGAGATTCAATAACGCTTTCTTCATTAAAAGGGAAAGTTTTCCTGCTTGATTTCTGGGCAAGCTGGTGTGGTCCATGTCGCTATGCAAATAAGCAGTTGGTAAAGTTTTACAGCAAGTATAAAGGCAAAGGTTTTGAAATACTAAGTGTTTCACTTGATGATGAAAAAACTGCCTGGAAAAAAGCGGTAACAAAAGATAAGATCACATGGATGCAGGGTTTTGATAGGGGTGGATGGGATTCATTTGCGGCAAGGAAATGGCAGGTGGATGCATTACCTTCTTCATTTCTGATAAATAAAGATGGAGATGTAGTTGGTATCAATCTTGAAAAAGATGACCTGGAAAAGAAAATTAAAGAACTGCTTGGGTTATAAAATTTAAAATGAAAAGATTTTTACCTGCATTCCTGATAGTAGCAACATTGAATACTACCGGGCAGGAACTTTTTCCATACACTGAACCGGCATCTAACATGCCGGCAAAATCCATGAGTCTTAAGATGGGCGCCATGTTCGGTAAGGGAGTACATGGAAATGGGATTGATCAGCGATATACTCCGGAAGTTATGTTTGGGATCAATAAAAAATGGATGGTGCATGCTGCATTTACCTTTTCCAACATGTATGAAAGTTTTTATTATTACGAGTCAGCAAGGGTATATGCCAAATATCGTTTTCTTTCGAATGACGATGTGCATAAGCATTTTCGCATGGCTGCATTTGCAACGGCCGCTTATAGCAGGAATCATCTTCAGCATAATGAATTAAACTTAATGGGAGATCATAGTGGTGTACAGGCGGGGCTAATTGCTACACAACTTTGGAACAGACTCGCTGTATCAGGCACTGCAAGTTTGATCGAAGTTTTTGATAAAAAAAGGGATGACAAGCCACAGCAGTATGCATTTCAAAGTTTGAATTATTCGTTATCTGCCGGTTATCTTGTTTTACCACGAGAGTATACAGATTACAACCAGACAAATATCAATATCTACGCAGAGTTGTTAGGCGGGCAAAATCTTGATTGGGAATACGAAAAATATTACCTCGACCTCGCCCCATCAATACAATTGATCTTTAAAAGCACCAGCAAATTAAACCTTGGTTATCGCTTTCAGTTGAAAAGTGATATTTACCGAAATATGAAGAATAGCTGGATGGTCAGTTATGAGCATATTTTTCTGAATGCTTTGAAAAAAAAGGCTGCAAAATGAGGTAGGTCAGAAAAAATAAATTTTCAGGATGATGTTAGTCATCCTGATAAAGAGGCTGTAGTTCTAATTTTGTCACTGAGTGAAAAAAATAATTGTATCCATATTAGCCGTTTTTTATCTCGCCTCTTCAGTGGGTGCCACTGTTCATTTGCATTATTGCATGGATAAGTTCATTGAATGGAGCTTATTGAAAGTAGAAGGGGACAAATGTGATAATTGCGGGATGGAAAAAGATGGCGGTTGTTGTAAGGATGAAAACAAGTTTGTAAAAAACAATATTGATCAGAAACGAGCTGAGTCTTCTATCCAACTTATACAGATGGCAGCAGTTGCTGCTCCAGCTGCTTTTATTTATCCATCCGAATATCATTTCACTTCTATAATCCGGGAAAATCACCTTAGCCACGCACCTCCGCGAAATAATGGCATCGGGATTTATATTCTCAACAACGTTTTCCGTCTTTAGGTCTCAATCACTTATTTGGCTGTGTTCCGATAGCTATCGGGGCAGGCTTGTCAGCGTTTATATTACATTTTTAATTCTCAAATTATTTATATGAAAAAGACTATGCTGCTGGTGGCAGCAGCTTTAACTATCAGTTCTGTTTCGGTGATTGCCCACGGAAATAAAAGTAATGACAGCACAGTTTCTATTAGAGTAGGTGGTGCCTGTGAAATGTGCAAAGATCGTATTGAAAAAACATTGAAAATAAGAGGTGTCAGGTCTGCCGATTGGAATATTGACAGTAAAATGCTGACTTTGGTTTATGATCCTGGTATTATTTCCCTCTCAAAAGTGAATAAGATAATTGCGGAAGCAGGACATGATACAGAACTTGAAAAAGCAAAGGATGCCATCTATAATGAATTGCCCGCATGTTGTCACTACAGAAAAAAAGAAGCTGGTGGTAAGAGCCAGGAAGTGGTCAATACTGGAATTCCCGGCAAACAAAATGATATAATAAAAGGAGTCGTACTCGAAGAAGATAAAAAAGGTTCATTCAAACCTTTATCTGGCGCTTCGGTTATTTGGGCAGGAACAAACAAAGGAACATATACTGATAGTTTAGGCATTTTCTTTATTCAGGAAGATGACAGCCTGGGTCGTCTTATCATAAGCTATACGGGGTATACTGCTGATACCATAACTATTACTGATACGAAGGAGCTAAAAATAATTCTTGCTTCAGGCAAACAGTTAAATGAAATAAAAGTATATGCCAAACAACGCTCTACTTATTTATCTGCGTTAACTCCGATCCGTACGCAAGTAATGACAGAAAGAGAATTATTCAAAGCGGCTTGTTGTAATCTTAGTGAAAGTTTTGAGACCAATCCTTCAGTTGATGTTTCATATAACGATGCTGTAACAGGTAGTAAACAAATTCAGTTGTTGGTCCATGGGTTGAATCGATACAACTGAATAAAGGGGTAGGTTCTGTGGTAAACGGTTTTGAAAGTATTGCCGGCCAGATAAATATTGAGTTAAAGAAACCGGAGAAAGCTGAACGTCTTTATGCAAATGCTTATATAAATGATATGGGTAAAACTGACTTAAATCTTAATCTTACGCAGAAGCTTGGCAAGAAATGGAGTACAGCATTATTGCTGCATGATGATTTCTTAAATAACAAGTCGATCGACTTCAACAATGATGGTTTTCGTGATCTGCCAACAGGTAATCAATTCAATGCAATTAATCGCTGGAAATATGAAGATGGTAAAGGCACGATAACACAATTTGGCTTTAAGGTATTGAATGATAATCGTACCGGAGGTGAAACTGAATTTGATGCGGGAAACGATAAATTTACTACTAACTATTATGGATTAGGAATTAACACAAAAAGATATGAAGGCTTTGCAAAGATCGGTTATGTGTTTCCCGGGAAAAAATATAAAAGCATTGGTTTGCAACTTTCCGCATTTGATCATCAACAAGATTCTTATTTCGGGCTAACGTCCTATAATGCAGAGCAGAATAATTTGTATGCTAACCTGATCTATCAGTCCATTATTGGAAGTACTGCCCATAAATTCAGAACCGGGTTAAGCTTTGTTTCAGATAAATACAATGAAGATTTTAAATCCTTAAATTTTAAAAGAACAGAAACTGTTTCCGGTGCATTTTTAGAATATACATTTACGCCGACGGAAAAATTTAATATTGTGGCAGGCATGCGTGCAGATCATAATAGTTTGTTCGAATGGTTTGCCACACCGCGTCTGCATGTTAGATATGAGCCGGTAAAAGGAACAACTATACGGCTTAGTGCTGGCCGTGGACAAAGAACGGCAAGCATCTTTGCTGAAAACATGAGTGTTTTTGTAAGCTCGAGACAAGTCAATATCATGTCATCTATTGCAGATAAGGCTTATGGCCTCGATCCTGAAGTTGCGTGGAATAAAGGGATAAGCGTTGATCAGAAGTTTAAATTATTCAATCGTGACGCATCGTTAAGTGTGGATTATTTCAGAAATGATTTTGATAAACAAGTAGTAGTGGACCTTGAAGATGCAAGACAGGTTAAGTTTTATAATCTCGCTGGAAAATCTTTCTCCAATAGTTTCCAGGCAGAAATGAACTTTGAACCTGTTCGTAAATTGGAGATCAGGTTAGCTTATCGCTTCTTTGATGTAAGAGCAACTTATAGTAATATGCTTTTACAAAAGCCATTTACTGCAAAACACAGGGCATTTACCAACCTGGCTTATGAGGTCAATGGTTGGAAGTTTGATTATACTTTTAATTACAATGGTACAAAGAGGATCCCAAGTACGGCCGCTAATCCTGTTCAATATCAGCTTAAGGCAAGTTCACCATCTTATGTGCTGATGAATGCGCAGGTTAGCAAATCACTTGGTAAAAAACGTCCCGTTGAATTATATCTTGGTGGGGAAAATTTGTCTGATTATTTTCAAAAGGACCCAATCATTGCGGCGGATCAGCCATTCAGCAATTATTTCGATGCTTCATTAGTTTGGGGACCGGTAAGTGGAAGATTGTTTTATACAGGAATAAGATACAAGATCAAATAGGATACGAGAAAAAAATAAGCTGGCATTTTTTTAGCTTCTGACATTATAATGAAAATACTCAGAACAATATTGAGCATTAGTCAATCATTATTTGTAAAGAAAAATTGTTACAAATGAAAAAGCTTATCCTGTTGGTATTATTCGGTTTTTTTTGCAACCATCTTTTTTCACAGCATGAACATCACAAAATACCGGATACGGCGAAGAATTCTGCAACTCAGAAGAAACAGCCTGTGCAAAAAAGAAAAGCAGCCACTGTAAAGAAAGATACAATGCAAATGAAGCCAGCGATGGATACAATGGATCACTCAATGCATTCCATGTCGGGAGGGCCCTCTCATGCGTATTCCAGGAGTCTTCCGATGAGCCGCAATGGTTCGGGTACCGGCTGGAATCCTGATGCGAGTCCAATGTATATGTGGATGAAGTCGTCAGAAAAAACAAATTGGATGTTTCATGGAAGTTTATTCTTACGTTATACTAGCCAGGATATTTTTTCGGTGGGTAGCAGGGGCGAAAGTGATTTTAGTGCCCCGAATTGGTTTATGACAATGATGAACAGAAAGGTCGGAGAAAAAGGTTTATTAAATGTAACCGCAATGTTAAGTCTTGACAGGATAACGGAGGGTGGAAATGGGTACCCACTTTTATTCCAATCCGGAGAAACATGGAAAGGAGAAAAGCTTGTTGACCGCCAACATCCTCATGATCTTTTTTCAGCACTGAGCATTGGTTATACGCATATGATCAATAAGGAAATTGATATATCAGCTTATTTTGGATATCCAGGTGAACCGGCATTAGGTTCTACGGCATTTATGCATCGTGTTTCCGCAATGAATAATCCCGATGCGCCGCTCGGTCATCACTGGCAAGATGCTACGCATATAACATTTGGAGTAGGTACACTTGGTTTCAGATACAAAAATTTTAAGGCCGAAGGTTCCATTTTTACAGGTCGCGAGCCGGATGAGAACAGGTATGATTTTGACAAAGCAAGATTTGATAGTTATTCTTATCGTTTATCTTTTAATCCAACCGCAAATTGGGCATTACAGTTTTCACAAGGATTTATTAATAGCCCGGAAGCTTTGGAACCCGAAGAAGATGTAAGAAGAACCACTGCATCAGCTTTATATTCTAAAAAAATAAACAATGATGAACATTTTTCCGGTGCTGCCATTTGGGGTTTAAATGACAAAGGTGAAGATCATAAAGAACATTCGTTTTTGCTCGAAGGAAATTACAAGTTCCTGAAAAATGCATTTTATAGTCGATATGAATATATTCAGAAGTCAAATGAAGAGCTTGATCTTGACGGTACATACCCGCATCGAAATTTTAATGTTCATTCTTTCACTGCCGGGTTTAACAGGCAATTGATAAATTTTAAAAATATAGACCTGGTAGGAGGAACACAGGCTACGATTTATGCTGTCGATAAAGGATTACAGTCATTATATGGTAAAGCTCCTGTAGGATTCCAGGTTTATTTTCAGTTAAGACCCCGATTGCATATTCATTAAACATCAAGGGTATAGTAGGAATAGAGAAGAGACATTATGACCTCAAATAAAAGCAATTCAGAAATTCATTTGGGATTATAGCAGTAAAATTTTATAACTCATTTCCAAAATTCTGTAACACTTTTGATTTAAGGGAAAGTAGATTTGTACACATAATTGATCATAATGGAACATTCAAAAATGCATCACCACGGTGAGGCTCATTCTCAAAAATCGCCAGCAAAGGAAAAAAAGAAGGCGAATCACATGTTGCATATGGACCATAATGCACCAATGGGGCACCCAGGGCATGATCATCACGCCATGATGATCAATGATTTTAAAAAGAGATTTTGGATCTCATTAGTTCTTACAGTGCCTGTATTGCTATTATCTGAAATGATACAACATTGGTTGGGATTCGAGATAAAATTTGCAGGAGATAAATATGTTTTGTTGATCCTATCAAGCTTTATTTTCTTTTATGGTGGTTGGCCGTTTTTAAAGGGTTTTGCTGGGGAAATAAAAGCAAAATCACCGGGAATGATGACATTGATCGCATTAGCAATTACGGTGGCGTATGTTTTCAGCGTAGCAATAATATTTGGTTTTGAAGGAATGGATTTCTTTTGGGAGTTGGCAACGCTGATAGTTATTATGCTATTGGGACATTGGTTGGAGATGAAATCGGTACTTGGGGCATCGAAAGCGCTGCAGTTATTAGTGAGTATGATGCCGGCAGAAGCTCATAAAGTACATGGTGGCCATGTTATGGATGTAAAACTGGAGGAATTGGAGAAGGATGATATAATACTTGTTAAGCCTGGCGAAAAAGTTCCGGCAGATGGAATTGTGACGGATGGAGAAAGCTATTTGAATGAAAGTATGCTGACGGGAGAAAGTAAGCCTGTAAAAAAGGAAAAGAATGATAAAGTAATTGGTGGTTCTGTAAATGGCAACGGTTCGATTCGGGTAAAAGTTTTGCATACGGGTAAAGACAGTTATTTGAATAAGGTGATCACGTTGGTGCAGGAGGCGCAAAAAACAAAATCAAGAACGCAACACCTTGCTGATCGGGCAGCAAAATGGCTTACCTATATCGCATTGGGAGTCGGTCTTATTACATTCGTTGTTTGGATTTCACTTGGGGAAGGAACAAACTATGCCATTGAAAGAATGGTCACCGTGATGGTGATCTCTTGTCCGCATGCTTTGGGTTTAGCAATTCCGTTGGTAGTGGCAATCTCAACGGCTGTATCAGCACAGAATGGTTTGTTGATCCGTAATAGAACAGCTTTTGAAAATTCAAGAAAGATCACAACGATAGTTTTTGATAAAACAGGAACCTTAACTAAAGGTGAATTTGGCGTCACGAGAATTGAAACAATTGGTTCTCTTTCTAAAAATGAGTTACTTCAATACGCAGCAGCACTTGAACAATCATCAGAGCATCCAATCGCTGATGGAATCATGCAAAAAGCAAAAGGAGAGGAGCTGGAAATATCTAAGACAGAAAATTTTAAGGCTATAACAGGAAAAGGAGTGGAGGCTAAAGTGAATGGAAGGAATGTGAAAGTTGTAAGCCCTGGTTATTTAAAAGAAAAAGGAGTAGCGATCCCGGCCAAAAGCCCTTCTAACGAAGCTGAAACTATTGTTTTTGTTTTGATCAATGATCAGCTGGCTGGGTATATTGCATTAGCAGATGAAATTAGACCCGAATCAAAAAAAGCTATCGACTTGTTTAAGAAAAATGGGATTAAGGTGATGATGGCTACAGGTGATAATGAGAGAGTGGCAAAGGCAGTTAGTGATCAGTTAGGCCTTGATGGTTATTACGCCGAAGTATTGCCGCATCAGAAAGTTGAAATTGTAAAAGGACTCCAAAACAATAATGAATTTGTTGCTATGACCGGCGATGGAGTGAATGATGCGCCTGCATTGGCACAAGCTGATGTCGGAATTGCAGTAGGCTCCGGCACTGATATCGCAGCCGAAACAGCGGATATTATTTTAGTGAATAGTAATCCAAAGGATATTTTGAATTTAATTTTGTTTGGTCAGGCAACTTATAAAAAAATGGTGCAGAATCTTATTTGGGCTACGGGCTATAACGCGATTGCAATCCCTTTAGCGGCTGGCGTTTTATATTCTACCGGATTTGTACTCGATCCGGCTATCGGTGCTGTGTTTATGAGTTTAAGTACTATTATTGTG
>Ga0193738_1001132_pt1 | contig 11040 bp, 13 predicted proteins | sample L2a1metaG_FD_144927 | JGI IMG/M metagenome (GOLD analysis project Ga0193738, IMG submission 144927) | Soil microbial communities from a riparian zone of the East river system, Colorado, United States - L2a1 | ecosystem: Environmental > Terrestrial > Soil > Riparian zone | place: USA: East River...
CGTTGCCGCCATTCACCCAGTCGCCCGCGAACACGTGGGTGTTGCTCAGGATGAACTGCTGGCCGCCCTTCTGCACCAGCGCGCCGAGCGTGCCCGAGCAGCAGTAGCCGTTCGCGGTGTCGGTGGAGTTGCCGCCGGAGACGCCGAGCGAGATCGGCCGGTCCTGCCGCGCCTTGTGGTCGTTGCCGCCCTTCGACGGCTTACCGGCGGTACTCTGCTGTGCGGAACCGGCGGAGCCGAGAAGAAGCGCGACCGACGCAATCGCCAAAGTGTTCCGAACGAGGCGAATGGACATTCAAAAACCTCCTGCAGGGTTACCGGGGGAGCGCCAGAAAGTATAGCGCGACCCGTCTGCTATGCTCCCTAAAATCCATGTGGCGCCGGCTCTTTCTCGATCCATTACAAAATTGGCAGTTGGTGGCACTGGTCGCCGTTCCCACGGCGGGCCTGGCGTGGCTGGTCGCGCGGACGGCCCGCCGTACCGCGTCGCTGGCGATGCGAAAGCTGCTCAGCGACACGATCACCCCGCAGAGCCCCCTCATACGCGCCCCCCTCAGGCTAATCGGGCTCGCGACGTTCGGCATTGTCTTCGCCGCGTTGATCTTCCCGGCACTCGAGCTCGCCGGGCTGCACCCGCGCGCGGGGCTGCACCTGCGGACGCTGAGCAACTGGGCGTTCGATTCGGGCCTCCGCGTGCTGCTGATCGCGGCGGTGTCGTACGCGCTCGTCCGCCTCGTCACGGTCGGCGTCCAGCGCTTCGAGCACGACGTCAACTTCGGCACCGGCCTGGATGCCCTCGAACGGGCAAAACGCGCGCGCACGCTCGGCGGCGTCCTCAGCAGCATTTCCACCGTTGTCGTCTCGTCGGTGGCAATCCTGATGATCCTGCACGAGTTCGGCGTCAACACCTCCCCGGCGCTCACGGGCGCCGGCATCATCGGCGTCGCGCTCGGCTTCGGCGCCCAGAGCCTGGTGCGAGACCTGATCGGCGGGTTTTTCCTGATCCTCGAGAACCAGATCCGCGTCGGCGACGTGGTGATGATCAACGGAACCGGCGGGCTCGTCGAGGTCATCAACCTGCGCACGACGGTCCTCCGCGACGAGGAAGGGACCCTGCACGTCTTCCCCAACGGCGCGATCACGACGCTGGCCAACCGCAGCATGGACTTCAGCTACTACGTCGTGAACCTGCCGCTCGCCTACGGCCAGGACACCGATCGTGTCGGGGCGTTAATGAAACAGATCGCCGATGGCCTGTTGCGCGACGACGCCTACCGGCCGTTCATCCTGGAGCCGCTGGAAGTGATCGGTGTTGACGCCTTCGAGGAGCACGCCGTGCGGTTGAAGGTCCGGATCAAGACGGCGCCGCTGAAGCAGTGGTTCGTCGGGCGGGAATTCCGGCGGCGCTTGAACAACGCCCTGAGGGACGCAGGGATCGACATGTGGTCCGCGCATCGGACCGTGGAGATCAGTAACCCGACGGCGCCGCCGGCGTCGTCTTCTGGCCCTGGGACTCCTGAACGATCTTGACACCGGCGCTGGCGCCTACGCGGGTGGCCCCGGCGGCGACCATCGCCTTCAACCCCTCGTAGTCGCGCACGCCACCGGCCGCCTTGACGCCCATGTCGGCGCCGACGACCCGGCGCATCAGCGCGACGTCGGCCGCTGTCGCCCCGCCGGATGCGAAGCCGGTCGAGGTCTTGACGAAATCGGCGCCAACCGCCTTCGACAACGTGCAGGCGGCGATCTTCTCCTCGTCGTTGAGCAGCGCCACCTCGATGATCACCTTGCTGGTGACGTTCGCCTCGCGGCAGGGACCGACGACGGCGGCGATGTCGCGCTCGACGGTCGTGAGATCGCCTGACTTCAACGCGCCGATGTTGATCACCATGTCGATCTCGGCGGCGCCGTCGAAGATGGCGCGACGTGTCTCGTAGTGCTTCACGTCGGCGGTCGTCGCACCCAGCGGGAACCCGACCACCGAGCAGACACCGACACCGGACCCGCGCAGCAGTTGCGCGGAGAGCGCGACCCAGCCGGGATTGACGCAGACCGTGGCGAAGTGGAACTGCGCCGCCTCGCGGCACAGCTTCTCGATTTCCTGCCGTGTCGCGTCCGGCTTCAGCAGTGTGTGATCGATCAGGTTGGCGACAGTGCCGGCGGCGCCACCGGTCGCATGCAGGCCGATGCGCGAGGCGCCGGCGTCGAGCACGCCGCGCAGCCGATCCGGGCAGCAGTCGTAGAGGACGGCGTGACAGCTGCACTGAGCGGGCGCCGAGGCGGCGCGCCGCTGCGCGCTCATCACCTCTTCCGTGATGATCTCGACGAGCCGCTGCAAATCGTTCGGGTTCAGCATCGAGGTTCGAGGTTTCGAGTCCGCGGCCCGCTAAAAAGAGTCCTCGAGACGACGGATCTTCAATAGACGTCGAATATATCGCGGTTCCGTCATTGCGGTCCCCAGCCAGATATCGACCAGGCGTTTGGCCTGCTCCGGCTGGACCAGCGAGGACCCCAGCGTCATCACGTTCGTGCCGTTGTGCTCGCGGGCGTAGCGCGCGATCGTCTCGTCGGTAATCATGGCGGCGCGAATGCCGCGGATCTTGTTGGCCGCGATCGCCGAACCGATGCCGGCGCCGTCGATGACGATGCCCGCGTCAGCCTCTCCGCGCGCGACCGCCTTCGCGGCCCGCGCCGCGGTATCGGGATAGTCCACGGCCGTCGTCTCATCCACCCCGAGGTCGTCAACCGCGACACCCTTGGCGCGCAAGTGCTGGACGAGAGCCGCCCTCAGCTTCAGGCCGGTGTGATCGCTGACGATCGCGACTCGCCGAACATCCGATTTCGGCGCGAGACCGGCCGGGATCGCCGGATCGACCGATCCGGCAGGCACGACAGTCACCCGCCGCTCACGGAGAGTATCGGCGGCCAGCGGGGTGACATGCCCACCCTTCGCCAGCTCCACTGTCGCGCCGTACTCGATCACTCGGGCGTCAGCCTCGGTGATCATTTGAAAGACCTTCGTCATCGTTTATCGCCCATCGCCCAGCGAACTTCCGTCACTGCTGCAGCACAGCGATGTGCGGAAGGTTGCGAAACCGCTCGGCGTAGTCGAGCCCGTAGCCGACGACGAAGTGGTCCTCGATAGTGAAGCCGATGTAATCGACCTGCACATCCACCTTGCGCCGTGACGGCTTGCTGAGCAGGCACGCGGTCTTCAACGTTTTTGGCGCCCGCGCCTTCAACAGGTCCTGCAGGTAGTGCAGCGTCAGCCCCGTATCGACGATGTCCTCCACCAGGATCACGTGGCGTCCCTCGACGTTGCTGTCGAGGTCCTTGAGCACGCGCACCTGGCCGGAAGACGTCGTCCCCTTGCCGTAGCTGGACACCGCCATGAAGTCCATCGTCACGCGGTCGCTCATCGCGCGAACGAGATCCGCCATGAACATGAAGCCGCCCTTGAGGATGGCGACGAGATGGATGCTCTCCTCGCCCGGGTAGTCGCGCTCGATCTCGGCGGCGAGCGTGGTGATGCGTTGCTGGATGTCGGCGGTGGAAATGAGGACGTTGGTGGTGGACATTGCCTACCTGGGCCTATTTGACGGCTGCGCGGACTTTGTCGGCCATCGCGCGCGCGTCGGCGAGAACCTGCCGCGTGTCGAGCGTGAGCACCTTGCGGTCCCGCATGAGAATCTTCCCGTTGACGATGGTCGTGCGGACGTCGTCGCCGCGCGAGACGTAGACGAGGTGTGAGACAGGATCGTACATCGGCGTCTGCCGCGCGGACGACATCGACACGATCAGCAGGTCGGCCCGCTTCCCTGCCTCCAGCGAGCCGATCTCCTTGTCCATCCCGAGCGCGCGCGCGCCGCCGATCGTCGCCATCTCGAGCGCCACGGGCGCAGGAATCGCGCGAGGATCGTTGCCGACGAGCTTGTGCAGAAAGGCGGTCTGCCGCATCGCCTCGAACATGTCCAGGTCGTTATTGCTGGCCGCCCCGTCGGTGCCGAGCCCGACCGCCACGCCTGCCTTCCCCATGGCCTCGACCGGGGCGATGCCGCTCGCGAGTTTCATGTTGCTTTCGGGATTGTGGGCGACACCGACGCCGCGCCTGGCCAGGATCGCGATGTCGGCCGGAGTCACGTGGACGCCGTGCGCCGCCAGCGTGCGCGGTCCCCAGAACCCGATCGACTCGAGGAACGCCGTCGGCGTCGCTCGATACTTCTCTTCGGCCGTCTTGATCTCGTCCTTCGTCTCGGCGAGGTGGATGATGACCGGGATGTTCAGCCGATCCGCCAGCGCCCGGCACGCCTTCAGCGTGTCGGCGTCCAGCGTGTACATCGCGTGCGGAGCGACGGCCGGGCGGATCAGGTCGTCGCCGGCGAACTCCCTCGCAAACGCCTCGACCCGCGCCAGGCTGTCGGCGGGCGTCTTGGCGTCCGGGACCGGGAACTGGATGATCGTTTCGCCGAGAACGCCGCGGAGGCCGGCGGCCTTGGTGGCGCGGCCGATCTCCTCCTCGAAGTAGTACATGTCGGCGTAGGTGGTCGTCCCGGACTCGATCATCTCGAGCGCCGCGAGCCGCGTGCCGACGCGGACGAATTCCGGGGAAACCGTCTTCGCTTCCGCCGGGAAGATGTACTTCTGCAGCCAGTCCATCAGCGCGAGGTCGTCCGCCAACCCGCGGAACAGAACCATCGGCGCATGAGTGTGGGTGTTGATCAGCCCCGGCATCACCACCGAGCCGGCGGCGTCGATCGTGTCCCGGGCTCGATATTTCGCGGCGATCGCCGCTGCTGTCCCGACCTCGACGATGTCGCGCCCGTCAATCGCGACGGCACCTCGCTCGATGACCTGGCGGGTGGCGTCCACAGTGACGACCGTGCCGTTGGTGACCACGAGCGAGACAGTACGGCGCTGCGGCGCCTGTGCCGCGACGATGGCGCCCGCGGCCGCGACGGCCGCCACGGCCAGAAGTACTCGGCCAAACATGAAGTGACGATTCTATACGACCCCATGTAATATGCGGTCGTGTCGGTCCACGTTGTCGAGCATCCGCTTGTGCACGACGCGCTCATCACGCTGCGTGACGCGCGCACTACCCCGGAGACCTTCCGGCGTATGGCCGTGCGCATCAGCCTGTTGCTCGCGGCCGAGGCGACCCGTGACCTGCCGGCATCACCCGTGACGGTGCAGACGCCGCTCGGCCCGGCCGAAGGGCGCCGCGTGTCCGCTGACGTTGTCGTCGTTCCGGTGCTACGAGCGGGACTCGGGATGCTCGACGCGATCCTGGAGTTGATGCCTGCGGCTCGCGTCGGCCACATCGGGCTGCAGCGCGACGAGAGCACCGCCATCGCATCGCAGTACTACTCGAAGCTGCCGAAGGGATTGGCGAGCAGCGTGGTCCTGATGATCGATCCGATGCTGGCAACCGGCGGCAGCGCCGTCGCCGCGCTCGATCACCTCACGCAGGCCGGCGCCCGCGACATCCGGATGATCTGCATCGTCGCCGCGCCGGAAGGTGTGGACGTCGTGCAAAAGCACCATCCTGGCGTCCGCATCTATACGCCGGCGATCGACAAGCACTTGAACGATCAGAAGTACATCGTCCCAGGCCTCGGCGATTTCGGCGATCGCCTCTACGGAACCCTATGACCAAGGCTCGCGGAAACGGCAAGAAGCCGGCGCCGGCGAAGGCGCCCGAGACGCAGTGGCGCACGGCGCTCACCTGCATCGAGCCGAACAAGATCCTGATGCGGGGCTACCCGCTCGACGAGATCATGGGGCGGCTCACCTTCGGCGAGTCGATCTACCTGCTGTTGATGGGTGAGGTTCCATCACCGGGAATCGGCAGCCTGATGGAAGCCATCCTCGTGTCCTTCATCGACCACGGGGCGACTCCGCCGTCGACGCTGGCGGCACGGAACACGGCGACCACGGGCGCGCCGCTGCGCGCGTGCGTGGCGGCCGGCGTCCTCGGTTTCGGGCGCTACCACGGCGGCGACATCGAGAGCTGCATGCAGTTTCTCGACACCGGCCTCGAGCTGGTGCGCAAAGGCGCGTCCTACAAGGACGCCGCGACCACGATCGTCGAACGCTGTCTCGAGAGCGGCGAAGCGGTCCCCGGCTTCGGACATCGCTTCCACACCCGCGATCCGCGCGCGGCGCGGCTCTTCCAGATGGCGCTGGAGCTCGAGGTCGAGGGGCATCACGTCCAGATGATCCGCGCCGTCGAAATCGTGGCCGGCGCGCTCCCCGACGGCCACGCAGTCCCGGTCAACATCGACGGCGCCATCGCGGCCGTCTGCGGCGACATCGGGATTCCGCCGGAGATCGCCAACGCGCTCTTCATCATCTCGCGCGTCCCCGGCATCGCCGCCCAGGCGCACGAGGAACGGATCCGCGAGCACCCCATGCGCCAGATCGACCCGAAGGAACACCTCTACGACGGCGCCGGCCAGCGCCGATTGCCCGACAAGCGGCGCTAACCAGGGCTGTCGCCGCCGGGCGTTCGAAGCCAGCGCGATATACTGTCGGCGTTGGCGATCCTCCTTTTTCTTCTCGCGCTGCTGAGCCCGGCCGCCGGCGATTTTGCCGCGGACCAGTCCGCCAGCGTGGAGACAGATCGTCGCACGCCGGCCGCTCACTGCTCGGCTGCGGTACCTCCTGCCGTGGCCTTGCGCGCGAAAGAACGCCGGACCGAAGCCGTCGCACGTCAAAACGGCTTCGTCGCCGGCCCGATGTTCCCACCGGCGGCCCCCATACCCCACGGGCCGTTTCAGCCGCCGCTGGTGTCGCGTGATGCGCCAGGTCGATCACCGCGCGCACCACGCCCGCCTCCGCAGGCCTAACTCCGCTCTCACACCGTTCTGACGCCCGCCGGTCCTGAACCGATCCGGGACGTCTCCGCCTGCTCGCAGTCTCGAGGGGTCTTCATGCACGCGTACGATCTGATCCTTACCCTGACGGGAGGGCTCACTGCGGCCCTCGTCCTGGGCTACGTCACCCACCGGCTCGGCCTTTCGCCGATCGTCGGATATCTCCTCGCCGGGACGCTCGTCGGGCCGCACACACCGGGGTTCATCGCCGACGCCGCGCTGGCAGAGCAGCTGGCCGAGATCGGGGTGATCCTGCTCATGTTCGGCGTCGGACTGCAGTTCCACATCGAGGAGCTGCTCGCAGTCCGGAGAGTCGCGATTCCCGGAGCGATCGCGCAGAGCGCCGTCGCAACCGGGCTTGGCGTCCTTCTGGCGTGGGCCTTCGGATGGGACCGCCCGGGCGGCCTGGTCTTCGGCCTGGCCCTGTCGGTCGCGAGCACTGTGGTGCTCGTACGGGTCCTCGCCGAAAACAATCACCTGCACACGCAAGCCGGTCACATCGCCGTCGGGTGGCTGGTCGTCGAGGACCTTTTCACCGTCATCGCGCTGGTGCTGCTGCCGGGGCTGTTTGGCGCTGACGACAGGCAGGTGCCGCTCTGGGCGGCGCTCGCCATGACGGCGCTGAAGGTCTCCGCTCTGGTGGCGTTCACCTCGATCGTCGGCGTCCGCTTGATTCCGCGCGTGCTCGATTACGTCGCCAACACCCGGTCACGCGAACTGTTCACCCTGACGGTGCTGGTGATCGCCCTGGGCATCGCCGTCGGATCGGCGCTGCTGTTCAGCGTGTCGATGGCGCTGGGCGCGTTTCTCGCGGGCATGGTCGTCGGGCGATCGGAGTACAGCTTGCGGGCAGCATCAGAGGCGTTGCCGATGAAGGATGCCTTCGCCGTCCTGTTCTTCGTCTCGGTCGGCATGCTGCTCGATCCGGGCGCACTCCTGGAGGCGCCGGGCCTCGTGCTCGGCGCGCTGGCCATCGTCCTGATTGGCAAGCCGCTCGTCGCGCTGGTGCTGATCTGGGCGATGAAGTACCCGTTCCGCATCGCCTTGACTGTCGCGATCGCGCTCAGCCAGATCGGCGAGTTTTCCTTCATTCTCGCAACGATCGGCCGGAGCCTTGGCGTCCTGAGCCCGGGCGCCACCAATGTCCTGGTCGCGACGTCGATCGTCTCGATCGTCCTGAACCCGATTCTCTATCGCGGCATCGCGCCGCTCGATCGCTGGATCACGGCCAGGCCGGCGCTAGCCCGGTGGCTGAACCGGAGGGATGGCGCACCGGAACCGAACGCCGCGGTGCCTGTATCGGCCGATCCCGCTTACCGTGCCGTCGTCATTGGCTACGGCCCGACGGGGCGCACGGTGGTTCGCCTCCTCCGTGACAACGGCATCGAACCCACGGTGATCGAGCTGAATCTCGAGAGCGTGCGCGAACTGCGGGAGGCCGGCGTCAAGGCGGTGTACGGCGACGCCACCATCGCGGACACCTTGTCGGCCGCAGGCGTCGCGAGCGCTGGCAGTTTGATCCTGGGGTCGGCCGGCATGCCCAACGGCACAGAGGTTCTCAGGATGGCGCGCCGCGCCAATCCCGCCATTCGCGTCCTCGCGCGAACGTCGTACCTCCGTGATGTGCCGGCGATGCAGGCCGCCGGCGCTGACAGCGTCTACTCGGGCGAGGGAGAAGTTGCCCTGGCGTTCATCGAGGATCTTCTCGACCGTCTCGGCGCGACGGCGGAACAGATCGATCGCGAGCGCGCGCGAGCGCACCGCGAACTGGTGGAGGACGCATGAGACCCAGAATCCACATCCTGACCCGTTCAGAACATGGCGTCTCGCTCACGGGCTTCACGCTGGCTCTGACGGCTTTTCTGCTCGGACTGATGATCGCCACGCCTGACGTCCCGGTGACGCCCGTGGGGCGGTCGCCTCTCGTGTCGGCAGTAGAGTAAACCGCGATCGTCGAACGCCGTCGCCCAGGCGCACGAGGAACGGATCCGCGAGCACGTGGTGGTCAGGGCGTGGTGGTCAGGGCGCCGCCGTCAAACGCCGCTTCAACACGGCGTGATTCTGCTCGACGTGATCGACGCCGTCGACCGTAATCGTCAAGCCAGATTGGTCGTCCCGCGTGACGTACTTCTTTTGCAGCAGATACCAGACGGTAAATTCCAGGTGCTCGCGTGGACGCCCGGTCAGCTGTGACAGCTCGTAGTTCGAAAAGGCCGGATTGCCCGGCTCAGCCCGTCGCCGAGCATAGAGGATTTCGAGGACGGTACCGCGCAGCTGCTGCTCCATTTCCAGGTCGGTGTCCCCGCTTGCACCGCTGGCGACGAAGCGCCAGCGTTCCTGCCGCACGGCCTGATGTTGGACGTCGTACTGAGCCCGCCTTTCGGGGACACTCAGCACCGAGTAGGCTTCGTGCAACGCGCGGAATCGGTCGGCGTTGCCCGTGTCGGCGTTATCCGGGTGAAAGCGCTGGGCCAGCAGCCGAAAGACGCGCTGTACGGTGTCAGCGTCAGCGTTCGGACTGATTTGCAGCGTCTCGTAGTGGTCGACGGGCTGGTCCTGGGGCATGGCTTTGTCGGGACGGGGCAATATAGCGCGTGAGACGGTAAAAAAATAGCCCACTGGCCAGAAGGCGGCCAGGGGCTCCGAAATTGGCTCGAACACCGGGCGCGCCGAGGCGAGGGTCCTTCCTGAGCGTTAGGTAACAGCGTATTCCGAGCGGATGGGTGACACTTTGCCCCCACAGGAGGGGGCATGCCTTGGAAGGAGTGTCACGTCCTCGTCCGGGTCAACAGTCACGAGCTTGCCTTGCAGGTGACGATCGCAGCGAGCCCGGTTGATCTGGAACTCTGTCTCGTTTCCTGGGTTCACCGTCCGCGTGCCCTCGCAGCCACAGCGAAGACGGACCATCCTACCGGGCGCGACGTCGGCGGCTTTCATCTGTGGAGCGACATGATATTGACCCCTTCGCGACAGAAAAGGTCACCCCTCCAGAGGAGGGCCAATCGAGCCACGGAGCAGAGTCGCACCGGCATATCATTGACGACGGAGCTAGACGGCTGTGGCGCGAGCTCGCGGCCCGACGCGCCAGACGAACAGGACCGCCGCAAGACCGACGGACAGCTCACCCAGCGCGGCCGAGAAGAAGACGTACATCAGGGCTTGCTCCGCGGCATGCTCGAAAGAGTGACCGTAGGTGATCGAGTCGCCTGACGCCACGATCGTCGTCCACAGTGACGCGGTCCACGCGGCGGGCACGGACGCCCAGCCGATCACGCCGCCGATCAGGAACCCGGCGACGCCGGCCACGGGAACGGCCCACCGCAGCCGATCGCGGCGGACGGAGCGGGCGGCGAGCGCCGCGACATAGGCGGGAGCGAGCAGCACCGCAGACCAGAAGAGAAATCCAACAGCGCCCATAATGCCTCCTGGGAGGTATCAAGACTTCACCCAGAGTAGCAGCGACAGGCGAAACCGTCACTTCCGGATTTCCGTCACTTGATCTGCGCCAGCTCATTCCCGAACACGTGCCGATCGAGCGCGAGCGGCTCGCCCGCCGGATCGAACCGCCGCATCTCGAGCATGGCCTTCAACCGCGCCGAGAGCGTCGCGTCTTGGTCTTGGTCCACGGCAGAACGATTTCCGCGCGCGGCGCCCAGGTGACCGTCGAACCGTCGATCCGCATCCCCTCGATCTGTCGCCATTGCAGGCTCAGGATCTCGCCGCGGCGCATGCCGGTTCGAGCGCGCATTCGACGACGGCGCGCAAGTGCGGCCCGCACGCGGCGAGCAACGCGGCTTCCTCATCGCGGTCCGCGTCGAGACGGCGCGTGCGTGGCGCCTCCCGCGAGAGCGTAACGACCGTGACGCAGCCGGGACGTGACGCGCGTCCAGGTTATTTTCTCGCAGGCAGCACCGCTAGATCCTTGGGTCGGAATACGAGGCCGCCTATTCTGCCTTCTTCATCGAAGACGGTGCGCATCACAATCGTGTCCTTCTCAAACGCGAGAAAGAGCTCGAGCGCCTGCCTACCCTGATATTGCCCGTCGCGGCGCTCGTTTATGCTCTTGTAGGCGCCAAACTGACCGATTAGTCCTGGCCACGCGGCCTTCAGCTTCTCTTCGGAAAGGGCCTGCGCCATCTTGGGGTCGAGGTCCTTCACGACATCC
>Ga0193738_1001133_pt1 | contig 11036 bp, 24 predicted proteins | sample L2a1metaG_FD_144927 | JGI IMG/M metagenome (GOLD analysis project Ga0193738, IMG submission 144927) | Soil microbial communities from a riparian zone of the East river system, Colorado, United States - L2a1 | ecosystem: Environmental > Terrestrial > Soil > Riparian zone | place: USA: East River...
CATCGCGCGAGCGTCCTGGGTCAGCCCCGGCTCCATGTCCATCGGGACGTAGACCTCCTGGTCGAGGTCGAAGGCCGCACGACCCGCCTCGTCCGGGCGGAGGTACTCGCGCGGGACGATGATCCGTGCCTTGGCCAGGCGGATGTCGCGCATCCACGACGCGTAGGTCTCGTCCAGCGCGTCGAGGAGGGACTCGGCCCCCTGGATGTCCGCGACCCCCAGCGCACTGGCCCGCCAGAGGCGGTTGGGGCGATTGTTCGGGAGGTACTCGACGTCCAGCCACGGGAACGGCAGCTCAACCCGCTCAGTGAGCTTGCTTGTGTCGGGGTACTGGTCGAAGCCGATGGACCGCCCGAGATCGACGGCGGTCCCGTCGTAGATGGCGTTGAGGACGACGCACTTGCGGCTGTCTCCCGTCCCCTCGACCTCGTGCCTCTCGAGGTGGCGAACGACGCGGTTGCCGTTGACGAGCACCTCGCGGTGGAAGGTGACGGCGGTGAGGATGCCCCAGCGAAACTCGGGCACGGCCTGGTCGGCCTGCGCGACCGCCATGATGGGGAAGTCTCGGAGCTCCTCGTCCCAGACGGGGTAGATGTAGACCCCGCCGATGGCGGCGGCGGACTCGGCGGCCTCCACCAGGCGGGAGTAGAGGTCGCCCTGCTCGGCGATCTCGAGGATGCGCTTCTCGGCCTTGGCCTCGGGCGTGTTGAGCTGGACCTTCGGCTCGGGGTCCTCGGGCGGGGCCTCGGCGGGCTCCCCCGGGAGGGGCAGGCCGTCCTGGCCGATGACGGGCGCGACCTTCGGCTCGGCCTGCTTCTCGGCCTCCTTCGCCAGCGCCTCGAGCTCGCGCTCGCCGCGCACCCGGATCTTCACGGGCTCGCCGAAGAGGAGAGCGCCGCTCACGCCCGCCAGGTCGCTCGCGATAGGGACGTGGATCTGGGCCCTCTGGGACCCGTCGAAGGAGGTGCGGTGGCGCGACCAGAACCTCCACCAGGGGACGTCTCCGGTGCCTCCGCTCGCGGACCCGTAGACCTCGATGATCCGCGACGGCTCGCCCGAGTACCACGCGGCCCACTCGGCCATCTTGGCGTACATGGGCGACATGGCCCGCGGCGGCCACAGCTGGTTGGAGGTCGGGAGCGGCATGCGCCGATCCTACGCCATGCGCAGGGCTTCCTCGAGGGCGACGGCCCACTCGCACCCGTGCGTCGGGTGGAGCGCGGCGTGGTGCGCGAGCATGTCCTCCGCGGCCCCACGCAGCGTCACGCGCGCGTCCTCGCGCGCGCGAAAGGCGGCGGGCTCCTCCTCCGTGACCTCGTGGTCCGGGTCGACTCCCTCGGGGATGGCGTCGAGGTGGACGAGCCGACCTGCCTTGTTGGCGGCGACGGGCACCCCGTCGACCGCGCAGGTCAGCCCCACCCCTCGGCCTTCGCGTCCTGGACGTAGATGGGCATCCACATGACTTCGGCCTTCTCGGGTGACGTGATCCACATTGCCTGGCCCGCGCCGTTCTCGTCGGGACGGAGGTTGTGGTCAAAGGCGAACTCGTCGTAGCCCTTGAGGCAGCCGCCCATCTTGACGCCCGGGATGTTGATGAGCTGGTGGAGGTGCCCGATGACCATCGTGTGCATTGGCATGCCCGCGACAGCGGGGCGAAGGCACCCGAGATGCCCGTTCCGCCCTTGAACTCGTAGCCATGGTCAAGGAGGTAGTTGCGCCCGTAGACCTCGATGTTCATGTTGGCCGAGCGTGACACGTTGACAGTGAGGTTCGGGGCCCTCCCGCGGTCGGCGATGCGGTCGCGCACGACCGCCCAGAAGAAGGACTCATAGTTCTTCTTGACCCGCTGTTTGTGATCGTACTTCTCGGTGTTCCGTGGGTGGTTCCCGGGAACCGCGTCGAGCTCGACCCCGCGGTACTCTCCGGCGAGCCCCTCGAGGATGCTCATGACAGGCTCCATCCAGTGGAGCATGGAGGCCAGGATCGGGTCCTCGTTGGTCTGCGCCAGCTCGGGGTGGATCTCACCCGTGAACAGGTCGCCCGTCGAGGGGATGATCAGGCCCTCCATGTCGAGCCCGTTGACGTACTGGCGCGGGAGGCGGACCACCTTCTCAGCCCACAGCTCGGACCGCTGGTGAGCGATCTTCCGGTCGTACCGGTTGAGCTCCAGGATCTCCTCGTTCTCGACCACCTCGTCCAGGTGCCAGTCGGTGAGCTGGGCCACCTGGATGCCGACGTGACGGCCCGTGGGCCGCCCGGGCTTCCGCCACTCGGGCACGATGATCGGAGCGTTGCGGAGCGAGTTGTAGAACGAAGCCATCGCCCGGAGCTCCTTGAGCTCGGCGCTCTGGCGCTCGACCTCGGCGTGGAGCTGGCGGTTCTCGCGCCGCGCGGCCGACTCGGCCTCGAGTCGCTCTGTAGGTGTGGCGCGCTTGTTCACCGATGACCTCGCGCTCGATGGGTGTCGACGGACGACTCCCCGATGGGAGGCCCATCATACCTCGCTCCGTCCTCGCGACCGTCGGTGCTGACCACCTCGAGCATGATCTCGTCGGCCACGAGCTTTGGGCTGAAGCGCCGGTCGGCGATGGCCTTCGCCCACTCCGCTCGGCGCTTCTCCTCGAGGCTGGCCAGCCACGCGCAGACGCGACACTCGGCGAGCTGCTTCTTGACCTCGAGGCGCTGCGTTGGTGATGTCATAGCTACTCCTTCCGGATGTCTCTCGGGACCACCCACCTGCGGGCGATCCACCATGTCAGGAACCGCGACCACGAGAACGGGCGATGGACGAACCGCCACCAGTAGGCGTCGTCGCTCCAGGCCAGCTCGGCCGCGGGCTCGATGAGCTCGGCGTCGGTAGTCGACGCGAGCAGGACGGGGGCGGGGTACGCGACGGTGCCCCAGGCGAAGTCTTCGTGGCGGGACTCGGCGGGACTCCTCACAGGTCCGTCTTCTTGACCTCGAGCTCGTACCAGCAGTCCGGGCAGCGGCGCGGGCCCCACCGGGTCTGGACGCGGGCGTTGACGTCGATGCTGATGAGGAGCCCACACAGCATCAGCTCACAGTCCTCGCGGGTCTCGACGTGCCACATCTCCCGCGCGGCCTCCTGGACGAAGAACCGGTCTGCCTCAGGAGCCAGCTGGCCGCCTCCCAACGTGGTACCGCCCGCACCGGGTGCGGGCGTAGGAGACGACGTCCGCGCCATGCTGGTCGCGGATGCGGCCCGCGACGCTCCTGGCGGTCTTCTCGTCGTAGGCCTTCTTGCGGGTGCAGGCCCGGATGACGTCGGCGTCCGGGTTGTCCGTGCGGTCCATCAGGCCTCTCCGCCGAGCTCGTACTCAGGCTCGAAGTCCTCAGCGGCCGTTCCCGTCGCGTCGTAGAAGAGGTCGAGTCGCTCACGGAGCGAGACGGAGGTAGTCCCCGTCTGCGCGATCTCAGACTCGATGTCCGCCAGGCGCACGCGCGCGCAGATCCCGGGCACGGGGTCGTGGGGCTGGAGCTGGTTGCTGCAGGTGCACATCGGTCAGGCCTCCCGTAGGGTCTGCTGGAGCCAGTCCCACCGCTCGGAGTTGAGCCACGACGCGGGACGGACGTGGGTGGTGAGCTCGTGAACACGTGAGCGCGAGACCCCGAGGCGGTCGGCGACCTCCTCTTTGGTCAGGCCGAGCTCCTCGATGAGGGACGCCACCCTCTCGGGCTCGATCCGCTCGATGCGTGATCGCGCACGCTCGGGCCTCTCGGCCTTCTGAGTGGTCCTGGCCGCGGGCTGAGCCGACGCTACGCGCGCGTTGCGGTCGACCCTCGGGGGCTTCCGGTGGAAGCCGGCGAAGACCTCGGCCTCGTCCGCCCGCTGCCACCACTCGTCGGGTCGCTCGTTGCGACGGACGAGCCACTCGCTCGGGCTCGGGTCGCTGGTCATGGACTCGGGCCAGAAGCCGTCCGCCTCGTTGCCACGGAGGACCTCGTCAACGGCCTTCCGGTCTGTGACGTTGATGACCCGCACGCCGTCCCGGTCGGTGTCGCGGCCGGCGTACTCGCCCGGGGTGCCCTCGATGCTCATCCGCGCCCAGTGCGCGATCCACTTGGCGCTAGCCGTAGGCACCGCCTTGCCGAGCTCGGCCGGCTTGTGCATCTCGGTCAGGACCCGCAGGCTCCAGTCGTCCGGGAGCGTCATGAAGCGGGCGGCCTCGCGGTAGGTCAGCGTCCGCGGGTGGAGCGGGTGGACGGCGCGGTCGAGCGTCGCCGCGACGACGACGCCGAACGGCCTGTCCCCGCGCCAGCGGAGCGGGCTGAAGGCGTCGGTTGAGTACCAGTGGCTGTAGACGTTCGGGTCGTAGCCGCGACGGTTCGGCGTCGGCCGCTCCTTGTACCAGAACGGAGGGGGCTCGAGGCCCTCGAGGTTGTCGGGGAGGCGCGTCCCGCGCTTCCACTCGCGCCCCTGCTCCTCCAGCCACTCGATGGTCTTCGCGAGGCGCGCGGGCCCGCCGCTCTGCTGGGTGAGGTGGCCCCAGTCGAAGTCCGCCCGGTCGGTCTCGGCCGGGAGGTCTGTGAGCACGTCGATCATGGACCGCGGCTGGACGAACTCGAGGCCGACCCCGAAGGGCTGGCGGTGCATCACCATGAAGTACCGCGGGCGGATGACGTCGCCGCCAACGAGCGCCGCGTTCATGCGAACGTGCGTCAGCTCGTAGGGGATGCCGGTCGTCGCCCGCGTCCGCTCCCACAGCCCCTCGAACCAGTCCTGGCCGAGCTTGAAGGCCGCTCCGACGGACTCGAGGACCACGACGCGAGGCATGAGCCGGGCGGCGTAGTCGACCAGCCAGACCATGCACTCGTTGATGTCGGCGTCCGCTCCCCGGTAGGTGGTGGCGGTGTGCTCGTAGATCTTGACATTCATCGCCGACAGCTGGCTGAAGCCCGAGCAGGGAGGGCACCCGTAGACCAGGTCCACGTCTCGGTCCGCGGGGAGGTCCCAGGCGGCGGGCTCGGCCACCTGCGCCTCGACCCACGGCATGTTGTAGGTCATCGACCCGACGCCGAAGCCCTTGAAGGCCGCGGGCTCGCGCTTGGCGATGACGTCGAAGCCCGCCTGGTCCACGCCCGCGGCCATCGAGCCCGCGAAGCCCATCACGTCGACCGCCTTCACGGCGCGTCCTCCGTCCAGGTCGCCACGTTTCCCTCGCGCACGTAGCGCCCGGGCGACCACCTGCGAGCGAGGAAGCGGGGCCATCCGGAGCTCCAGTCGGGACGGAGGGCGGGGGCGTCGGCGACGACGATCCACTTGTCCATGGGTCCGCCCTCGAGCATCACGCTCTTGCCCTCGCGGAGCGGCGTCCGCAGGAGCGGCCCGTCTCCGAGGTAGTCCTTGAAGTTCATCTGTAGGGGGCTCCTTCCGAAGGGTTCGGTCGGGAGGTCAACACGGGTCACGGGCGTCCCGCAACGGTCTAGCCAGCCGCGAACCCCTTAGCGGCCGCCGTCGAAGGTGGAAGACGGTACCACGGGAGGTCGTCCCGTGGCACCGTGAAGTGAGGTCAGGCCTTCGCGGCCGCCTCCAGCGCCGTGGTGCGCTTGGCGGTGCACTGCTTGCAGAGGTGCCACGACGCCGAGATGGCCTCGTTCTTCCCCTTGCAGGCGGACCACTTGCCGCGGCACCGGTCGTCCGCCTCGAGGGTCGGAGCCTCCTTGGCGACGGGTCGCTTGGAGGACGCCTTGGCGGGCGACGCGACGACCTTCGGCTCGGTCGCCGGGGCCTTCGCCGCCTTCAGCTGCGGCTGGGCGGGGACGTCCTGGGTCTTGAGCTTGACGGGCTTCCGCAGGTCGGCGGGGCCGGTGGCCTGGGCGGCCGGTCGCCGGGCGGGCTTGGTGGGCTTGGACTCGGTCGTCTCGACCGGGACCTCGGTGGTCGTGGGCTTGCGCGTTCGTGTGGTCACTTCTTCCTCCTTGCGTTCTTGCGGTTCGGCCGGATGGCCAGGTTGACCTGCCTCTTCGGGTATGCCAGCAGCTGCACCTCCTTGTGGAGGAGGCGGGCGAGGGTCTCGCGGTCGTGGGAGGCCTGCGCCTCAGCGAGCGCGAGGACGGACGGATCGAGCCCGCTCACGGTGCGGTCCCGAGGATGAGCACGAGCCCAAGGATGATCATCGCAGTGGCCAGTCCCGCGGTCGCGACCTCGCCAGCCGTGATCTCGGACTCTCCAGCCTCGCGTGCCATGCGCATAGCGAGCTCAACGAGGCCCCAGGCTCCGACGAGGATGACGGTGACAACGACGAGCTGCTCAGCGGAGTTCACGCCCGGCTCCGGGCCCGGGTCGCCCAGACGTGAGCGCGCTGGAGAGCGGTCAGGGAGGCGAGCGTGTACACGCCCGTGCCGTCGCGTCCATCCAGCCCGAGTTCGTCGCACTCAGCCTGGCTGAGGACGTTTCCGACGGCCTCCTCGTAGGAGACTCCGTGGAACGCCGAGAGGTGGAGGTCGAGCTCGTCGGCCGTGGTGACCTCGAAGTCGGGACAGGCGCGCCCGTCGTCGGCCGGGCACCCGATGCTCTTGCCCGTCATCGGATCGTCTCGGACGCCACGACGACGAGGTTGCTGACGCCGAACGGGAGCGTGACGTCGCGCTGCCGCGCGTCCGCCCGGCTCGGGCGGAGTGCGAGGCGGACGAAGACGTTGCCCGGGTCGCGACCGTCAACGACGATCCCGCGTCGGCCCGCGAAGCGCGTCGGCTGCTCGGGCGTCGAGACGACCTCGACCCGGGCCGCGGATCGCGACCCGACCTCGCGGGTCCCCAGGAGGGTGATGTCTGCGGTCATGTCAGTGGGTCCTTTCGCAGTTCCAGTCCGCGCAGCCCTGGCCGCGCGGGCAGTGGTTCGTGGTCCGCTCGCGTCGCTCGATCTCGCGCCTTGCGGCGCGCCTCGCGGCGTCGCTGATGCGACCGTCCTTGGCAGCCCGCTCGAGCGTTGAGTCGGGCATCGAGGCGAGTCGCTGGCCCATCGGGGTTCTCCTTTCGTTCCGGCCTTGGACGACGAACGGTACGCCGACTCAAGGCCCGTGTCCATCGCTACTTGGCGACGCTGTGCTTGAGCTTGCGGTCGGGAACGTCTCCGACCCGGGAGCCGGTGGCGAAGTGGTGGATGCCCGCGACTCGGTAGTCACCGACCCACGAGCCGCTCTGGTCGTTGTTGAGTGTGATGATGTCGCCGAGCCGGAGAGCCCGCCGTGTGACCACGCTCAGGTTGTCGGGGTCGCGCATCTGGAGGGGCCCGTAGGAGGTGAGCACGCGCGTCGGGCGGGTGCGCGCCTCGCTGGACTTGAACAGGACGTAGGCGACCTGGCCCACGTCGTAGAAGTCGGCGTCGATCGGGAAGGCGGGGTTCATGTAGGAGCCCGTGATGCGGGTGACGAAGGAGGCCATCTTCCTAGCGTCCCGTCTCTTCCAGCTTGGCCCACCCGAACTCGGTGACGCGGACGCGCCACTCTCCGTCGCCGATCCGCTCGCCCGAGAGCGTCCCGCGCTTGACCATCTGGACGACCTCGTTGGCGACGGTCGCGACCATGATGTGGCAGAACTCCGAGGCGCGCTCGGGGCGGAGGATGACGTACCCGTCCTCGCGCCCGACGAATGCCTTCTCGGCGACGAGGGCGATGTACTCGAGGAGGGTCGGGGCGATGCAGTCGCGGGCGCGAGCGTCGGGCGACGCGCCTACGTGGATGATGACCTGAGGATCGAGTGCGGGCTGGTACTCGTGCGTCATTGGAGTTCTCCTGGTCGTGTGAGGCGTTGACTTCGTCAACGATACGGTGCTCTTGCAAGAATGTCCACAGTCAGTTTCACCTGATGCGACCTAGCGAAGCGCGCCCCTGTCAAACTCGTGCTTCATGAACTCGAGGCGACGGATCTCTCGCGGCGTCAGGTGCTGGCGCATCCGCATCCGGACGAGCGCAGGCCCGGCGTCAGTCTCGTGGTCGGGGCCGAGGCCCGCCTCACGGAGGGCCACATCATCGGCCGGGGTGAGGACATCGAAGTTGGCGCCGCCAGCGTTCACGTGCCCGGTCCTCATCTGCGGGTGGTAGCCCGGCGGGACCCCGTACGGGCCTCCGCCGGGCGGCTGGAGCGGCTGGCCGCACTCGAGGCAGGCGCCGTCCGGTCTCTTGGCCAGGTCCTGCGTGTGCAGGAGGCCGGGCCCTCGGGCGGCACACTTGTCCTCGCGGGTATCCACGCCGCTATCCTACGCCGGGACGATCCCGGCGGCCCTGAGGCCCGCCTCAGCTCGCCTCTCCATGCGGGTGCGACGCGGGCCGGGCTTGGCCTGGACGACCGCGAGGACGAGTCGACGCAGCGAGCGGCCCACGCGCGGGTTGGCGAGCAGGCGCGCGAGGCCTCCACCCGGGTCGATGGCGACGCTCGGGTCCGAGGGACGGAGCTTCTGCGCGACGAAGCAGGCGGGACAGTCGCGTACCAGGTGGACGTCCTTGGTCATCACGATCACCTTGCGGGCGCCGACCCTCCGCCCGTCGATGAGCTCGCCCCCGACGAGGCGGGTCTTCGCGCGCCCGGGAGTGCGCGGGCGAAGTCCGCGCCACGCCTGGCCGGTCGCCTGCTCCCCTGACGGGCCGAAGGTCGGGACGATGGCGGTGGTGTTCCTGGGCACGATGGCCTCCTCTCAGTTGGGGCGGACCGACGGGTCGCCGTGGACGAACACGAAGTGCTCGGTGTGGTCGCGGGCCTGGAGGTTGGTGCAGGGGACGCGCTCGACGCGTGGCTGGCACCAGCACCAGCCCTGGGTGTGGTGGTCGCCGACCATCAGCAGGTAGTCGGGCCCGTAGAGCAGGACGGGCGGGTGCTTCCGCTCGTCCTCCCCCAGCCGCTCGGCGACGCGACGGGCCATGGCCTCGGCGCTCATCTCGGGATGGCCAGGCCGCGGTTGGTGAGGATGGCCCGGGCGTAGCGCCAGAGGGCCCGCCTTCCAGCGACGTCGAGGAGCCAGTCGGGCTGGTCGTTCCACATGTTCAGCGCGAGGCTGGGCTCACCGCCGCCCCCAACGGTGGAGGCGTAGTAGCTCGCGACCACCGCTCCGCGGTTGCAGCGGTCGTCGTGGATGGTGATGACGGGCTCGTCGGGCTTCGCGAGGTCCGCCTGCTTCTCGCCCGGCTCGAAGTGAACCTGCGCCGAGAAGTGGTCGTTGAGGACGATCATCGCGGGTCCTCCTCCCAGGGTCCGAAGTGGCGGGTGCTGACCAAGAGCTTGAGCGCCTGCTCGCGCGGGTAGCGACGGGCGTCCTCGACCCGTCCGAAGTAGTAGTAGACGGCCTGGGGGAGCGTCACGTCGTTTCCGTTCGACCGGTCCTGGCAGACCGTGCCGAGCGCATCTGCAAGCTCGACCCAGGCGTGCCCGTGGCGTGGGACGCCCGGAGCCTCGACGGTGGCGTGGACGACGTAGAGGACCTGCGGGTCCTCGATGGCCGCGCGACCGGCGACCGCGTAGCAGTCGCCGCCAGTCTGGTTCCGGGTCACTTCGCCGCCGCCTTCCGGGCTGTCGTGCAGTCGTCGCAGAGGTGCCACGACTCGCTGCGGGCGCCGTTCTTGCATCCAGCCTGCGACCACTTGCCCCGGCACTTCCCGCTGCCGGTGTCAGGGGTGGTCGCGACAAAGGGGACGTACTCGTCGGTCCAGCTGATCTTGGCGACCCTGACGGCCTTCACGAAGCACGGGGCGAAGTGGCTGTGGCGAACGGTCCAGCACCCGTTCTCGCGAGAGGACTCGGTGTAGGCCTCCTCACCGAACCAGGCGGCCATCGCTGCGTCAGCGTCCTTGATCGCCGCGAGGAGGCTGGTCCCTGACTCGGTCCGTCCGATGCCGTAGGTGGAGGGCTTCTCGCCGACGTACGATCCGTAGTGGCTGCGCTTGATGTCCGCACATCCCGTGAGGTGGGTCTCGAAGTCGCCCTTGGAGTTCTTGAGGATCGTGATCTGCGTCATCGAGGGTTCGTCCTTCCGGTGCGTTGGCTAAGGTGCCTAAGGGCACCTTACCGCTTGCAAGAGCGTTTGTCCATAGCCTCCGGCACTTCGCCGCCCACTTGTTTCACCTAGCGCGACGGGCGCCGCGTGGAGGCGACGCCCGTCCTGTCCGTGTCAGCGATCCCCACGGCTGATTTTGCCGCTAGGACGACCCGGCCTGGTTCTCGATCTGGGCCCGGACCTCGGCTTCGGTCTGTGCCCTGACGATCTGGTCGCCCGTGGGGGCGACCTCCGACGCGGCCGGGGCCTGAACGTCAAGGCCCGGAACCTGGGCTTCCGCGTCCCCCGCGGTGTGACCGTGGGTGTCGACCGGGGTACCCGGATCGATGTCTTCCTCTGACATTGCCACCTCCTTTTCGTGGACCACCATCCTACGACCTCAGGGCCGTCTGGTCCTCCAGTGCGTCCACGGCAGGTTGAGGACGTCCTGCGGGTAGGGGCCCGCGCTGGCGAAGGGCGAGTTCGAGAGCTCGGCCAGGCGAATGGCCGTCCGCGCGGCCTGGTACGCCATCTTCCGGCTCCTGACCAGGGCGGCGTCGACAGCCTGCCCGGTGAGGAGGTGGAGGTCCGAGGCGTGGTCCGTGCGGGCCGAGAAGAACCACTGCGCGAGGTCCTCGAAGGGGACGTCCGTCCGGAGGTCCCCATCGGGCTCGAAGCCCGTGGTGATGCTGCTCCCGGACCTGAGGTACTCGATGACGACGACCCCTCCGCCCGTGACGACGACGACCGCGAGTCGCGGGGAGAGGTGCTGGACCGTGACGACTCCGCCCCCGGTCCCGGACACGACCGCGAGTCTCCGGGCGAGTGGGAGGAGGGTGCCGCGCCCTCCGCCGGTCCCCGTCACGGTGGCTCCGCGCAGGGACCGCGGGAGGACTACGGCGACCCCGCCGCCCGTCACCGCGACGATCCTTGCCCGAGCGGTCGCCTGGGAGACGGTCGCGGCTCCGCCGCCGGTGGCCTGCACGTCCCGGAAGCGCGCCGCCCGCGGGAGCAGGAGCGCCGCTCCCGCGCCCGTCGCATGCACGCTCGT
>Ga0193738_1001134_pt1 | contig 11027 bp, 10 predicted proteins | sample L2a1metaG_FD_144927 | JGI IMG/M metagenome (GOLD analysis project Ga0193738, IMG submission 144927) | Soil microbial communities from a riparian zone of the East river system, Colorado, United States - L2a1 | ecosystem: Environmental > Terrestrial > Soil > Riparian zone | place: USA: East River...
TTTGTTCTTTGGGGATGATGAAAAAAATAAAAGTCAGCAATTGATTGATATAAAAATTAAAATAGCGAGATATTCCTTTAAAGAGATCCCTGCATTTTTATTTGGGAATGAAACAAACTTTTATATATTGTTACGTCCAGACAATCATATTTCATATATCGGAAAAGAGCTAAGTAAATGCATTGAAGTGCTGGAGAAAATATCATTCAATTAAAAGCAGGACTATGAAGTCCTGAGCCGGGGCTTGATATTCCTCCTACTTAAATCCGATAGCTACCACAAATTCACCCGGAACATGATAGCCATCTGCTTCTTTAAATGATCTGATAGATTCAATATATTCTTTGTGCACTTCCTTCTTTACATCATCCGAAAATTTACTATAAGCTAATGCCACAGGTCCGCCCAGGAATGCAGCACCGCAGGCTTCTTCACCGGAACTATAGTTTAATACTGAGTTTATCCTTTCCACTGAAATGTTTTTAAACCCTCCTGCATTCATATACTGTTGTAAAGTTCCCTCATTGCCCAGGTTAAAAAACATAGGGCAAACTTCTGAAGCCACTCTCCTGTCAACGATCTCAAACACTTCAGCCCAGCCACAGTTTTTTCGCTGTCCCCAAACAGCCACCACCACATGTCCGCCTGGTTTTAGTGAGCGGTGCATTTCTTTCATAGCTTTTAACGGATCAGGAAAATACATTAACCCCAATGCACATAATGCTATGTTATATGATTCATCCTCTACTGTCAACTCCTCTGCATCCATGCGCTGAAAACTTATATTGGAAAGGTTTCTTTCTTTTGCAATACCAGTTCCTGTCTCCACCATTTTATCTGAAATGTCATTAGCCAGTACAAATCCTTTTTCCCCCGCAAGTTCTGCAGCAGGAAAACTTACCAGGCCCGTACCACAGGCAATATCAATGATCTTATCCCCCTCTTTTATATTCGCTAACTGTAACAATTTTTGCTGGGCCGGGTATAATTGTTTTTGCCAGTAAGCTTCATAATAGCCGGAAGCTTTATCCCATCCGTAGCGTTGTACCCTGCGTTGAAGTGAAGGTTCCATTAAGAAGATATTTTTGATGAAATAATATGAACATCCCGGATACATTTTTGTTGCCGGGCAAATACATCCAGGTAGGGACTTTGTTTATCTGCTATATCCAACATTCGTAAGATATCATCTTCAGTGGCATCGCTTTCTACCGTTACAGTATATCGTACTTCCAGGTAACCAGGAGCAGCAGGAGAAGTTCCGAATAAAGCACCGTCATCATAATCAGCCTGTACTTCTACTTCCAAAGAATTAATTTTTATATTCATTGCTGAAGCCTTCATCATATAACTGATAGCAAGACAACTGCCAAATGCAGCCCTGCCGTAAACACCCGGAGTTGGCCCGGATGCATTACCACCAACCGAGTCCGGCATGTCTGCAATGAATTTATGATTTCCTTCAGTGATCTCGCAACTAAGACCGTTGATGATCTTTGTTTTTGATATACCCGTCCCTAAACCCAGTGAAGGTTTTAATGAAAGAGCTTTAGTGCTCCTGTTAACAGCTTCTTTAATTTTTTGTTGAGATGTCATATAGAATAATTTTGTTCCAGCATAATTAGGTTGACAGAACCGGCAACTAAATACGTATAAAAATAAGCCACTTCAAAGAAAGCTCCCACTTCGTTTAGTACCCCAGGCGGCAGTTTTTAGCAGAATTGATATTAGCTTGATGTATTTTGCTAAAATAACCTGGATAGTTTCAATATAAGACACCGCACAACAGTATAATCCCATTTATAGCTATACATAGACTACCTTGTGCTTCGGACTTGTAAACGAAGAAGAATAAATCGATGGTGAGGCTAAGTCAATGTTCACATACGACATTCAATATGGTGGTGACCCGCATGATAAGTATGACATAAAAGGACAAACTGATTATGAAAATTTCATGTTAGTTTTCGAATCATTTCCATGGCTTGACGAAATTGAAAGATCCAACGCAAATCCAGGCGGATGTTCTCCAACACTTTCAGTAAAAAATATTACAGATAAAATAGGACTTTGGGTATCGATGGCAGGAGATAGAAATAATTATGGCTATTTATTGGGTTATGTTTATTTAAAAACTAAAAAGAATCTATGGGGCCTTGGAAAAAAGAAAGTGAACAATTGGCTTGAAATATACCTGACCGCAGACAAGCAGCAAATAAAAGAGTTCTTCCAGATTTATTTCAATAAAGATTACGACCAGTTACATACTGAGATCAGGAAGCTGGAAATGTTTGGAGAAACGGAAGAGCAAAACCCTTAAATTAAAATCGTGATAAGGTGAGTCCACCGTCTATCATGATCACTTGTCCCGTTGAGTAGGGAAAATTTCCAAGTGCTAATGCACTCACCGCTTTACCAACATCATCCGGATAGCCCCAGCGTTTCTGAACAGTCAAGCCTTCACCGATCAGCTTATCATATTTTTCTTTTACACCAGCCGTCATATCAGTATCGATCACACCGGGACGAACTTCATACACAGGAATATCAAACTCGCCTAAACGTACGGCAAATAATTGCGTTACCATACTAATGCCTGCCTTGGAAACACAATATTCTCCACGGTTGACATTCGCTGCTGTGGCAGAAACGGAAGAGATATTTATAATACAATATGAAGATGAAGTGTCAGCCTTTTTCTGTTCGATCATCCAGTTGGCAACATGTTGGGAGAGGAAATAAGTGCTTTTAAGATTAGTAGCGATCAACCGGTCAAAACTTTCTTCGCTTGTTTCAAGTATATCTTTTCTTTCTTTTGGTGCAACGCCTGCATTGTTAACGAGCACATGCAGTTTGCCAAAATGTTCCTTAACCTGTTCAATTATTTTTTTCCTGTCTGTTGTTAATGAAACATCACCCCGGCAATATAAAACACCAGCACCTGCATTGCGCAATTCCTGCAAAGCGTCAGTAACGGCTTTTTCTTCTCTTACTCCATTCACTGCAAGATCAAACCCGTTTTGGGCAAGATGTTTTGCAATACCAAAACCAATGCCCCTGCTTCCTCCGGTTACTAGTGCTATTCTTTTCATAATAAGTGTTTAAATATTTTTTCACAAAAGGGGACAATGTTTAAGTTGGCTTTTTAAACCACGGTGGCACGGTGTGCAGGGAGAAACACAGAGTCAATCTCTGCGCACCTTTGTGACCTTGTGTCTCCGTGGTTCAATTTTATTTCCCAATAGCGAACAGAATGTATAAGTGTGCGACGCAACAGATGATGGTAGAAGCAATGCAGCTGACTTCATAAGAATTATTTTCTTAAAGTTCGGGAATATCAACCCAACAACGTTTGCTCCAGCTTTCTATCCCTTTTTCAGCCAACTGTACACCTTTAGCGCCATCACGAAGATCCCATGGAAAAGGTTCATCGTTTACGACATGCTTTAAAAACAATTCCCATTGCACCTTGAAAGCATTGTCGTATGTTTCCTGCTCCCCTACTTTTGTCCAGCCGTCAAAAAAGTTAATGGGTTGAGCAACGTCAGGATTCCAAACCGGCCGCGGTGTATTCTCATAGCTTTGCACATAACATTCCCGCAAACCTGCCACAGCCGAACCCTTTGTTCCATCCACCTGCAATGTAAGAAGATCATCACGCCTCACTCTTACTGTCCATGATGAATTGAAATGAGCAATGATCCCATCTTCTAACTGAAATGTTGCATTCATACTCCTTTCCCTGCTCATCAACTCTTTTAGGAATATGTGTTGCTCCCAAACAGGAAACAGCTTTCACTTTTCCAAAAACATTATCGAGTACATAACGCCAGTGGCAAAGCATATCAACAATAATTCCTCCATCATCTTCTTTCCGGTAATTCCATGAAGGACGTTGAGCCGGAATTGTATAACCTTCAAAAACCCAATAGCCGAATTCGCCTCTCACGGAAAGTATTTTTCCAAAGAAACCTTCTTGAATAAGCTTTTTTATTTTTAATATACCGGGAAGCCATAGCTTATCTTGCACTACACCGTTCTTTAACCCCGCATCTTTACATATTTGATAAAGGTCCATAGCAGTTTCGACATCTGTTGCTACTGGTTTTTCACAATAAATATGCTTGCCTGCTTTCACAGCTTGTTTAACAGCATCCGCTCTCCTCCCCGTTACCTGTGCATCAAAATAAATGATATTGTTTTTATCGGCCAATGCTTCATTAAGATCGGTCGTCACTCTTTTTACTCCGGATAATTCACAGAGCTTTTCCAGTTTAGAAATATTCCGGCCGACAAGTATTGGGTCAGGCATGATCGTTTCATCTTCGCTGATCTTTACACCTCCCTCCTTGATAATGGCAGCTATGGATCGTAACAAATGCTGGTTGGTTCCCATGCGTCCTGTTACACCATTCATGATGATCCCAATAGTATGCTGTTTCATGTGTCAACCTGAATTTAAATATTTGACTCTTGCCTTAATTAAAAAGATCCAAATCACAAATTTCAAGATCCAAATAAATCTCAACTTACAAACAAAAACTACGGGTAATATATGAAAACTATTATTTAAAATTTATTCTCCTCTTTATTGGGTTCTTGTTATTTGGTCCTTGTGATTTTGTATATGTTTAAGAATTTTCTTTGTACGCTTTTATTATTTTTTTCAAAAATCGAGATTGATCCTGTTGCCAGTATTTATTGGAAAATATTTCTACTTCATAAAAACCATTGAATCCCGTTGCTTCCACCCATGATCTTATTTTATTGACAGGAATACATCCATCGCCCATTAAACCACGGTCAAGCAACATATCAACTGTGGGCGAATTCCAATCGCAAATATGAAAAGCTAATAAATGATCATTTTCTCCGCAACGTTTTATTTCCTGTTCCAAAGATGGATCCCACCAAAGGTGGTACACATCTACAGCAACACCAACAGTAGGCGAATTTATTCGTTCTGCCAACTCATTTGCCTGTGCTAATGTATTAATTGCGGATCGTGTATCTGCATACATAGGATGTAATGGTTCAATAGCCAGTTTTATTCCAGCGGCGGCTGCCTGCGGTAGAATTGTTTGAATGCCCTCCTGTATTTGCTTTCTTGAATCCTCGAGTGATTGAGTTGGGTCAGCACCACAAACGAGAACAATTAATTGTGTTCCTAATTCAGCGGCTTCGTCAATTGCTTTCAGGTTATCCTCAATTGCCAGTTTTCTTTTTACTTTTTCTTTATTGGGGAAAAATCCTCCCCGGCAAAGCGAAACTATATTCAATCCATGATCACGCAATAGCTGACCTGTTTGTTTGATATTCCGGCCTGCAAGTGCATCCCTCCAAACAGTTATTCCTTTTACGCCTTCGGCTGAATAATTTTTTGCAGTTTCTTCAATGCTCCATGCTTTGGTTGTAATGGTGTGAATACACAACTGTGAAAGATCAGTTAGTAACCTGGCACTCATTGAATACAATTGAAGAATGTATAATACTTTTCGTTGTTGATAATGCGTTGCAGGTACAGACTTACTTCACGAATATGATAGTCTCCCCACATGCTTGATTCACCATTTGGAATTTTACTTCCCGCAGGAATATGATCCCATCCATTTGGCCGATGATAAATGGAATGTAATATTATTCCCTGGTGAGCATCATCGGTACTCAAATAAGGTTCTTCCAATAAAGTATTCATTACGGAAAGACCAGCCTGCCAGTAACGATCCCCGTTTTTATCATCTCCTTTGTTTTGTAAATATTTTCCCAGCCGTAACAGACCCTGCGCACCGATCGCTGCTGCTGAACTATCAACCGGTTCATAAGAATTGAAAGGATCAGCAGCTTTATTCAAGTAGTCTCCCATTTTAGAAAGTCGCGGCGCACCGGTGTCCCAATAAGGAATTCCATCAGTGCAGGAGTTCTCTATATAAAAATCACAGGTGGCTTTTGCAGCTTTCAGGAAAAGCGATTTTAAATTATTTTTTCCTTCAAAATTTTCCAGCGTTGTTTCATTGACTGTATCAAACCATTCCAGTTCTTCAGCAAAACCACACATGGCCCAGGCAAGTCCTCTTGTCCATGTTGTAAAACCTGAAAAACCCTGTTGTGAATTAGGACAACGGAAATTCCCATCTTTCGCATTAAAAACACTTTCATGAGCGGTGCGACCCCATACATCATAGCTATCACGTCCTTCGCCATAGAACACCGAAAAATTTGCTGTCGCTTTTAAATGTTGGATAGTACGTTCCAGCATATCTATTTTTACATCACCTTCTCCCTGGAAAACATGATCAAGGCTATGACTGACCACCAATGCACGACAGGAACGAATTGTATCTACAAATAAAGAGTGCGGGCCATTGAAAGAATGAATGAATCCTCCGTTTTTTATTATTGTCCACCGGCTGGCTTGCACAGCACCGGAAATTTTCAATGCTAGTTCGTAAAAATCTTTCTCCCACTCATCGAAAGGAGTTTTATTCTCTTTCATTAACCGAAGCAAATTGCCATAAGTGCTTATATTATTAAAGCCATGATCATGCACACCTATATGGCTGACATGGGGTGCCATTTTTTCAACCGTTTTTTTTCTGGCTGTTTCTAAGAAAGATTTTTCTCCCGTTGCATCGTACTGAAGAATAGAAGAGCCGTATTGAAATCCCTGTGTCCATTCGGTCCATCCCCTTGTTGAGTATTTTCCATTTATCGTGAATACCGGTGATCCCTTGCTTTCATCATAATTCTTTTCGATCAGTTTTATTTTTTTAGCAGAAAGTTCCCAGAACCGTGTGAGTTTTTTCTTTAGATCAGATGCATTTATTTCTTGATTAATCCGGATCATATTTGTAAATATAAATTATTAGTTACAGGATTATTGAACCACATAGGCACATAGATACATAGGCAATCACATAGATTTTATTATTCTTCAGGTAATACAGAAAACAGGTTGTTTACAAGAGTTTTCTGCCCTTCCTTAAAAATATTTACACAATGAAAATTTATAAGAATGCCTTTTGGTTTCTGCAACATTTGCATGTAAGAAAGCAAGACTGCGTCATGTATTGGTAAAAGCCCTTCCTGTGCTTTTAACTCTACACAAAGTATATCTTCTACCAATACATCTAATCTCAATTCCGTATCAAGTTGCAGGCCTTTGTATTCAATCGGCATCCAAGTCTGGCACTTGTTCGCAATCCCCTGTAAATTCAATTCCATCAAAAAACATTTCTCGTAAACACTTTCCAATAAACCGGGACCAAGATGTTTATGAACTTCTATCGCACATCCAATCACTCTGTAAGTAAGTTCATTTAAATATTTTTTAGTTATTCTCATTACCTATGTGTTAATCTATGTGCCTATGATTCTATGTGGTTCAAAACAGTCAACAATCATGGTATTGCAATATAATAACTGTCAGGCTAGTTCTGTTTTTGTTTTTTTCGGAAGCATGGCTACTGCAACAATACCAATGGCGGCAAGGATGATCAGGACCGCAAATCCATTAGCATAATTTTCGCTGCTATCACGAAGCTTTGCTACCAGCATGGGGGAAAATGCTTCGGCCAAACCATCTGCAGTTAATACAAGCCCCATTACCCGTCCCATTATCCTCACTCCAAATAATTCGGCTGCCATTAAAGGAATGATCATATAATCTCCTCCCAAACCAATTCCGAAAACGAAAGCAAATAAATAAATGATCCCCGGTGTATCGGCAAAGTACAGTAGCGGTATTGACCCTGCAACAAGAGTATAGATCAGGATCATCACGTATTTTTTTGGGAATTTGTCTGCCAGCCAACCCATTAGCACACGACCGATAATGCTTGAAAGGAGTACCAACGAAATAATATTTGCTGATTGTCCCTGCGAATATTTTAGATCAAGGCTGAAAAAAAGTTTAAGATTCTGACTCGTGCCGGCCACTGCACCAATAGAACACATACTTCCGATCACGAGCAAATAGAAAGGCCATCCTTTTATAATTTTACTAAGAGGAATTTTTGGTTCGTCTTTAATAGCTCCTGTTGATTGTACTTCCGGATTTTCGTCTACTATCCACGCCATTGGAAAAGAAATAACAACCATAAATATTCCTATAAGCATCAGTGCCTGGTGCCAGCCAAATTGCAGGTTGAGCCATTTTGCAATTTGTGGAACCAGCATACCACCAACACCTATACCGAGGTAAGCAAAGCCCATCGCTTTACCTCTTGTCTTGTTGAACCATCGTGCAGTTAAAACCTGGTTCGGTAAAGGTCCCGCGCACATATATGCCAACGCATTGAATACATAGAACAAATAAAATTGCCAGAGTGTGGAGGCTGTGCTTAAGCCAACCAATGCAATGCCTCCCATTAAAATTCCTGCAAGCATTAATCTTCGGGGACCAAAGCGATCAATAAACCATCCTGCAAAAAAACCTAATAAGCCAACAGCAACTTTTGCAAAAGCATTTCCTGAAGTAACAGTAGCCCTTGACCACCCATACTCTTTTACCCAAAAATCATAAAAGAAAGGAAGACCATAAACCATAATACCAACAATGGAAAAGAGGCTGAGAAAGCCGGTAGCAGCTACTTTTAATTGTCCGGCACTTAGTTTATTGGCTTGCATTGGATAGCTAATATAGGTGAATATACAAATCAAATAATTTCAATCCTGTTCTAAAAAATTACATATCAAAAGTTCCGATACCTATCGGAATCTCTGCTTTTATACTTATTTTCTACCTTTAGCTATAATCGTTTTTATGCGAATAAAAGAACTTGCTTTTTATTTATTGATTCCTTTCTTTTTTTCTAACTGTGATCCACAGGAAAAAAAACAAAGCACAGTAAATGATGAAGGCTTCCCTATTGCCTCAATGGCAGAAGTGGGTATTGATTCATCGATCATCAATAAAATCGATACTGCAATTACAAATGGCACCTATCCGAACATTCATAGTTTACTGATCACAAGAAATAATAAACTTGTATACGAAAAATACTGGCCGGGCAAAGATGAAAGATGGGGAGATAATTTTGATTTAATCGATCATGGGAAGGATTCGCTGCATGACATAAGAAGCATTTCCAAAAGCGTAGTATCTGCCTGCGTTGGTATTGCTATCAAACAAGGAAAAATAAAAAGTGTTGACCAAAAAGTATTTGACTTTTTTCCAGAATATGTAAAATTGGATACAGGAATAAAATCATTACTGACAATAAAACATCTCCTCACTATGACTCCGGGATTCGTTTGGGATGAAGGCATTCCATATAACAATCCGGAAAACAGTGAAAGAAGAATGGACCGTAGTGCTAACCAGGTTGAATTTGTATTAAGTCAGCCAATGGAATTTGCACCAGGAAAAGTTTGGAAATATAACGGGGGCTGTACCCAATTGCTGGCAGCTATTATTGAAAAAACAACAGGAAAAAAAATTGAGCAGTTTGCAAAAGAATATCTTTTCCAGCCGTTGGGTATTACCAATTTTAAATGGGAAAAAAATGACGGGGCAGATATGGTTGCTGCCGCTTCGGGATTGAGGATGCGATCCCGTGATCTTTTAAAATTTGGATTAATGTATGACAGAAAAGGTGTTTGGCAGGGAAAGGAGATCATCGATCCAAAATGGGTGGAAGAATCATTTAAACCAAATTTACAACAACCATGGGGTGGCTCGTATGGATACCAATTCTGGCTTTGGCAAGACACGATCAAAAACAAGATAATTCCCTTTGTTTATTGCGATGGAAAAGGAGATCAAAAAATAATTTTTGACAAAACCAATGATCTTTTGATCGTAGCAACCGCAGGTAATTACAATAACTTAGATGATAAAAATTCCGTATATGCACTATTAAAGGAATATGTTTTTTCTCCTCTGGTAAAAAATAAGTAAATCAGTGCTTTTCATTTTTATAGTGTTTCAGCAACTCATCCCCTCCAAAATCATTTTTCAGATCCCTGATCACTGTGTGAATATGATTGGCATTGTTTTGAATATTATCATATTCAATAATAATTGTAGGGCCTTGTATACGGTAATAATGCGGATGTCCAATACCGGGCTGCTGATCTCCCGCCCAGGCAAAACGGAGATTATTAAGACCTGCTTCATCGATCTCCTTCATCATTACTTGAGTAAATGATCGTGTATAACGATGAATGTAAATACTAAGTAGTTGAAGGAAGATCTTTTGCTGCGGGCTCTCCATTTCACTATACAAAATTCCTTTCGGGTCATTGATCATAGCATGACGGCTTGCCGCAGTAAGGATCTCACCCGGCGCCTCATTACTGATGATCGCTTTGTTCTTTTGTTCTTTATTTAAAGAATGCAACAGTGCAAACCCCAATTCGGTTTCATCTTTCAAAATATACTTTCCTTTTTCAGAACCTGATAATACAACGGCCGGATTGGAGCCTAAGAAACCCGGAGTTCCCGAAATAAGGCGATTGCCTTCTGAGGAGAAATTGAATGCTACGTGATGACCTTCCAGTCTCCAGCCCCATATTACATCTGTAGCCGGGTTTCCAAAAATTGAAAAAGCATAATTGCCCTGGTCCCGGTATGCGTCATTAGCTGAACGGCTCTCGACTTCCCTTAAAACATTTTCGAGTTGAATAATAGAACTGGTTTTGTTAAATCCTGTATCACTTAATGCTGTACGCAAAAGTGCAAAAGCATCCTTAATTTGCTGACCGGTCATTTCATTTAGGGTCAAGCCTTTTCTGCTTCTTGGGACATAATTCCAGTTGTAGCGTTCTTCTTCATTAAACCCAAACTGGATTTTGGCTTTTTGGTTTTCAGAGAGGGTTTGCAAAAACACATCAGCTGCTTTAGCCATTTCACTAAGATTTGCCCTTGCATTCTGACTGGATTTCGTATCAGTTTGTGAATGGCAATTTAAAAAGCTTTGTGAAAGGAAAGCGCCAAGGATAACAATCTGTTTAGAGTAACCACGATTCATAACAATATAAAGGTAACTGTTTCTGTTTGTTGCTTTCCGGGGTATCCTTACTGTTAA
>Ga0193738_1001135_pt1 | contig 11019 bp, 8 predicted proteins | sample L2a1metaG_FD_144927 | JGI IMG/M metagenome (GOLD analysis project Ga0193738, IMG submission 144927) | Soil microbial communities from a riparian zone of the East river system, Colorado, United States - L2a1 | ecosystem: Environmental > Terrestrial > Soil > Riparian zone | place: USA: East River...
CGATCGCGCGCGTTCGAGCCGATCGAAGACGATCCAGTTTCCCCTGGTCGAGGTCCGGTTGCCCAACGCCCGCCACGCCACGCGGGACGATCGCCCGTTGCGCAGCCGCATCAGCGCCGGAAAGCCGTGCGGGTTCGAGATCGCGTAGTAGATCGTTCCGTCGCCGGCGACGGACGGCGCGGTGACGGTGAAGCCGTGCCGTGTCAGCCGCGTGGCCTGCGCATCGGTCCGGCTCGGCACCACGGCCGCCTGCTCGCGTGCGTACTGAAAGTCCCGCCACAGGTCCTCGGCCGACTTCCCGAAGACGTTCTTGAACGCACCGCCGCCGAAGAAGGGAATCCGCCCCGCAGTCGCGTCGGCCAGCTGCGAAAGCCGCTCGGCTCCGTAACGATCGGCGAGGAACTGGTGGAAGTAGGCGCCGTACGCGTAGGCCGCGTGGCCGCCCGGCCAGTCCGTGAGTCCGCCCTGCGCGCGATCGATCGGCTCGAAGCGGCCGTTCTTCGCGGCCACGTCCACGATCGCGCGGAAGTCACCGGCAGGAACGCGTCCCTGGCCGGTCATGCGGCTTTCCTCGAACGTCGCGAGCCCTTCCACCTGCCAGGCCGGTACGAAGGCGTTGGGAAACGCGAGCGGCACGCGACCGAACACGCGCCGGACGCCCTGCATGAATCCGCGCGTGCGATCGAGGTGAAGGATATGGGTGTACTCGTGCGTGAACACCAGCTCGAGCCAGTCGGTCGTGTTGCCGATGATGGCCTCGACTGCCGGCGGCACCGCCGTGATCTCGATCGTGTCGTAGGGATACGGCGTCGCCCAGCCGTTCGACAGCGACGTCTGGTCCACGAGGATCACCTGCACCCGGCCGCGTGGGCGGCCGAGCACGGGCTCGAGCTTCGTCCGGACGCTCTCGGCGATCAGCGCCAGCCGTCTGGCCAGCGCTTCCTCGCCCTGGTGCGCATGAATATCGAAGTGCGCCGTCCTCGTCGTCCTGAATCGAAAACGCGGATCGTAGCGTTCGGCGGCCGGCACGGCCACCGCGAACGCCAGCACGGCCAGCAGCGCCGCGCTAGTGCGTGCGATCGCGCGAGACATTCTTCAGGAATGTGAAGTCAGCGATAGGTGAGAGGCGGACTCCCTGGATGCCTGGCTGAAAGACTGCGACGTTGGTCTTGTACCACAGCGGGATATACGGCGCGTCCCGCGCCACGGCCCGCTGTACCTCGCCGTACAACTCCCCCCGCTCGGTTTCATCGATAGCAGCCGACGCTCTTTCGATCAGGCTGTCCACGCCGGCGTCCTTGTAGAACACGCGGTTGAACCCGGTCAGCGGCACTTGCGACGAGTGGAAGACGCGCCGCAACATGTCGGGATCTGTGACGCCGACGAACTGCGCCGTGTACATCTGGAAGTTGCCCTTGATCATGTCGCTCTGGAGCGTCGCGAACTCCTGCGAGCGGATGTGGAGCATGACGCCGACGCGCGCGAGATCCTGTTGAATCGCCGCGGCCTGGATGCGGTAGACCTCCGAGGTGGACGTCTTCAGCGTCAGGACAAGCCGTGTCTGCGGCCCCTCCCCGTCGGGATCGGGGAACCCGGCCGCGTCGAGCAGCCGCTTCGCCTCGGACGGATCGTGCTTGAACGTAAAGACGTCAGGCTGAAACGCCCACGACATCGGCGGCAAAATACCCACCGCCGGCGAAGCGAACCCGCGGCGGAGGTACTTCACGATCGCGTCACGGTCGATCGCGAAGCCGATCGCTCGCCGGACGTCGGCGTTCTGCAGGATCGGATCCTTCAGGTTCAGCGCAACGTAGGCGTAGTCGCTGCCTGGCCCCGTCGCGATCTGGAGCTTCCCCTCGCGCTGCATCTGCCAGACGATATCGGGCGAGACGTCGTTGACGATGAGGTCGACCGTCCCCTTGCGCAACTCGAGACCGCGCATGGTGTCGTCGGGCACGACTTTGAGGATGACGCCGGGATTCCTGGCCGGCCCTTCGAAATACTCGTCGAAACGGGTGACGACGATCCGATCGTCTGGCTTGAATGACAGCAGCTTGTACGGCCCGGTCCCGATCGGCGTGCGCGAGTTCGCGCCGCCCGATCCCTTCTGCACGATTCCCATCACCAGGTTGATGGGGAAGGACGCGAACGGCGTCTTCAACCGGAACGCCACGGAATAGGGATCGAGGATGTCCACGGCGCGGACGTTCGTGTAGGCGCCGGTGCGGCCGCGGAACTTCGGGTCGATGAGACTGCGAAACGTGTAGGCGACATCCTCCGCTGTGAGTTCGCCCCCATTGTGGAACTTGACGCCGCGGCGGATCCGGGCCACGTAGGTCAGCTCGTCGGGATGTTCAATCGCCTCGGCCAACTCCGGCACAACGCGGAGCCGATCGTCGATGTGGACGAGCGTGTTGTAGAGGAGCTGCTGTGCCTTCTGCGACGCTTCGTCGGCGCCGACCCGCGGATCCAGATCCACCGCGGAGTTGGTCATCGCCACAACGATGGCGTTGGGATCGTCGCGCTGGCTGACGCAGGCGACGCTCCCTGCGGTCACAACGCCCAACGCGACAACTCCCAACGCCCGGCGAAGGGCCGACACCTAGTCGCCCGCCTCGTTCTTCAGGTCCGCGAGCAGCGTAAGAGCCTGGAGTGGTGTCAGCTGGTTGATGTCGAGGGTTCTAAGCCGCGTGCGCAACGCATCGTCCTGCGTCGCCGGAGTGGAGAACAGGCCAAGTTGCTGCCTGTCGGGCGCCGCGCCGCTCAAAGACGGACGGCCGCCGCGAGACAGCTCGTCGTTCTCGAGGCCGGTCAGGATCTCGCGGGCGCGCGCCACGACGGGTGCGGGGAGTCCAGCCAGCCGCGCGACCTGGATGCCGTAGCTGCGATCCGCGCGACCCGGAACGACCTTCCGCAGTAGCACCAGGTCGTCTTTCCACTCGCGCACGACGACGTGGTAGTTGACGACGCCGGGGACGGCATCGGCGAGATCGGTCAGCTCGTGATAGTGCGTGGCGAAGATCGTCTTTGGCCGCGCGCGGGCATTCGTGGCCAGATGCTCGGCGACGGCCCACGCGAGGCTCAGGCCGTCGAACGTCGCCGTGCCGCGGCCGATCTCGTCGAGGATGACCAGGCTCCGCGACGTGGCGCAGTGGAGAATATTCGCGGTTTCCTGCATTTCCACCATGAAGGTGGACTGGCCGCGCGCGATGTTGTCCGACGCGCCAACGCGGGCGAAGAGCCGATCGACGACCGGCAGTTTGGCGGTCCGCGCCGGCACGAACGATCCGGCCTGCGCCATCAGGCAGAGCAGCGCGCACTGCCGCAAATACGTCGACTTGCCGCCCATGTTCGGGCCGGTGAGGATGATCAACTGCTGCGCCGTCGCGTCGAGCGCGATGTCGTTCGGCACGAAGGCCTCGGCGACGTGGCGTTCGACCACCGGGTGGCGGGCGTCGGTGGCCGTCATCTCGTCCCCGCCGTGCATCAGCGGCTTGGTGTAGTTCTGGATCGCGGCGGTCTCGGCGAGCGCGGCGAGGACGTCGAGCGCGGCCAGCGCGCGTGCCGTGTCCTGGATTCGCGGCGCCTCGACCGCGATCCGGCCGCGCAGCGCCTCGAAGATCTCGATCTCGCGCTCGACGATTCGCTCGTCGGCCCCGAGGACCTTCTCCTCGTACTCCTTCAGCGCCGGCGTGATGAAGCGCTCGCCGCCGGCGATCGTCTGCTTGCGGTGATAGTCGGCCGGCACGCTGCCGAGATTCGACTTCGAGATCTCGATGTAATAGCCGAAGACGCGGTTGTAGCGGATCTTCAGGTTGGAGATGCCGGTGCGCGCGCGCTCCGCCTCTTCCATCTCGGCGATCCGCTGCTTGCCGCTGCGGCTGATGCCCCGCAGGTCGTCGAGCTCCGGATCGACGCCGTCACGCACGACCCCGCCGTCGCGCGCCACCAGGGGGGGCTCGTCGAGCAGCGTCGTGTCGAGGGCGTCGCGGATGTCCGGCAGGTCGTCGAGCTCGGCGACGAGGCTGCGGACGAGCGGCGCCTGGAATTCTTCGAGCACCATGCGAACGCGAGGCACCGCGGCGATCGACTGCCGCAGCGACACGAGGTCGCGCGGACCGGCAGTCCCGAGCGCGGCGCGGGCCACGAGGCGCTCGACGTCGTGGATCGACTTGAAGGTATCGCGCAGCTTGGTCCGCGCGGTGCTGCGAAACGCGAAGTCCTCGACCGCGTCGAGCCGGTCCTGTATCCGCTCGAGCGCGACCAGAGGGCGGAGCAGCCACGCGCGCAGCATCCGGCCGCCCATCGGGCTGATCGTGCGATCCATCTCGTGGATCAGCGACCCGGTGCGCCCGCCGTCGGCCGCTTCCAGTACCTCGAGGTTCTTCAGCGTGGTCGGATCGACGATGAGGCAGTCGGCGCCGGTGCGGAACGATACCGCGCGGACATGCGCGAGGTCTGCCTTTTGCGTGTCGCGCAGGTACTGCACCAGCCCACCGGCGGCCGAGACCGCGGCCGGACGACCATCGATGCCGAACGCCTGCAGCGTCTGCGTCTTCATCTGCTCGAGCAGCGTGCGGCGGGCCGATTCATACTCGAACGTCCACGGCTCCGCCGAGGTGAGTCGCGCCTCGATGCGTGCCGACTGCAACAACTCGGATGCCGCGTCGAAACCGGCCGGTGCGAGGATCTCGCGCGGCCGCAGCACCGCCAGCTCGTCGGCGAGCGCGGCCCGCCCTTCTTCGCCGGCGTATTCGCTCGTGCTGAACTCGCCGGTGGAAAGGTCGAGCAGCGCGACACCGAAGCCCGGCGCGGGATTCATCGGCGCGAGCGCCAGCAGGAATGCCGGTTCCCGCGCTTCGAGATAGCCCGCATCGGTCAGCGTCCCTGGCGATACGACGCGCACGACTTCGCGGCGGACCAGGCCCTTGGCCTTCTTCGGATCCTCGACCTGTTCGACGACCGCGACTCGGAAGCCTTTGCGCACCAGCCGCGCGATGTAGCCGTCGGCGGCGTGGAAGGGGACACCGCACATCGGAATGGCGCCGCCGGTCGAGTCTTTCGACCGCGACGTGAGCGTCAGCTCGAGGGCGCGCGCCGCGGTGAGCGCGTCCTCGTAGAACATCTCGTAGAAATCCCCCATCCGGAAAAACACGATCGCGTCGCGATACTGGCGCTTCGCGTCGAAGTACTGACGCATCGCGGGAGTTGCGCCGGCCGGTTCACTGGAAACAGGAGGGGACGACATTCGAGGGGACTTCGCGGGAGTATAACATTGCCATTCCATGCTGATTCTCGCGCTCGACACCTCGGCGGCGGCCGGCAGCGCCGCACTCGCGCGCGACGGCAGCGTCCTCGCCGAACGCGCCGGCGACGGTTCGCGCAATCACGGCGAACGGCTCCCACGCGAGTTGATGGATGTGCTGGAATTGGGCGGCGCGTCGATCCGCGAGGTCGATCTGTTCGCAGTCTGCACGGGTCCCGGCTCATACACGGGCCTGCGGGTCGGCATCGCGTCGATGCAGGGACTCGCCCTCGCGCAGCGCAAGCAGATCATCCCCGTATCAGCCTTCGATGCCTTCGCCAGCCTCCAACCTCCAACCTCCGTCTTCCGCGCCGTCTGGATCGATGCGCGTCGCGGCGAAGTGTTCGCGTCGCTTTACGGACCTGATGGCGCCGGCACACTTGGGCCTGCCTCGTCGCTGTCACCGGCCCACACGCTCGCGGCCTGGAGCGATGCGTTGAAGGGGAGCGCCCGCGTCCGTTTCGCGGGCGACGGGGCGATTCGGTACGCCGACGTGATCCGCGCCGCGCTCGGGGACCGCGCCGAATTGCCCGACGGTGTGCCGACGCTCGCGGGGACCATCGCGCTGATGGCCGCCGCCAACCCGGAACGCGGTGTTGCCCCGCACGCCGTGGTTCCGCTGTACGTCAGGCGAACGGACGTCGAACTGGCGCGCGACCGACGGGCGGCCGGGGGATGACCCTGCGGGTCGAGCGCCTGCCGCGGGAGCCTGCGCCGGCAGACGTGGACGTCGTCATGGCGTTGGAAACCGCGTCGTTTACCAACCCCTGGAGCCGGGAGAACCTGCTGTGGGAGCTGGCTAATTCCGACGTGACCCGGGCTTACGTGCTGCGCGAGGAGGCCTCCGGGATCCTGGCGTTTTGCCTCTGCTGGGTGATTTTCGACGAGTTGCACATCAATACGCTGGCGGTAGCGCCGGAATCCCGGCGCAGGGGACTCGCCACGGTCCTGCTGAACGAAAGCTTCCGGGATGCGGTCGAGGCGGGGGCCCGAAAGGCGACCCTGGAGGTCCGGGAGTCGAACACGGCGGCCCTCGAGCTTTACCAGGGCCTTGGATTCCGAGTGGCGGCGCGCCGGCCCGGCTACTACTCGAAACCCGACGAAGACGCCTTGATTTTATGGCGCGAAAATCTCGCCGCTTCACCTTGAAGGGCCGTCACGCTTGTGTTACGTTGCCCTTGATATGAATGTCCTTGGGTAGGCTCCATCAAGGAGGCGGAAATGCCGACAGAGATCGACGCAATGAAGCAGCAGTTGCTGGAGAGCAACGACGAGTTCCGCCAACTCGCCACTCAGCATCACGACCTGGACGAACGCATTCACAACCTCGCGACCCGCTCCTACCTTTCCGAACCCGAACAGATTGAAGAAGTGACGCTGAAGAAGCGCAAGCTCCAGCTCAAGGACCAGATGGAGAGCATGCTGCGACATGTGCGGTCGGATTTGAGCCACGCCTCACACTGAGACGCGCGCCGCTGACTTAGACTGGAGGCCGGTCCCCTGGTGAGACCGGCCTTTTTTATTACAGATGAAAATAGACAAAGCAGGTTTTCCGTTCATTGCCGGCGCGATCGTTCCCGCCGCGGTCCTCGTCGGGGCACGGCGTTACGCGCTCGCCGCCGGGCTCGCGGGGCTTGGCGCCTTCTTCGCCTACTTCTTCCGCGATCCGGAACGGAACGTCCCGGCCGGCGAAGGGCTGGTCGTGTCGCCGGCAGATGGCAAGGTGATGATTGCCGGGCCGACCGATGGGCGCTGGAGCCCGCCGGGCGACTGGCAGCAGATCACGATCTTTCTTTCGCCGATGGACGTGCACATGAACCGCGCGCCCGTCAGCGGTCTCATCACCCGCGTCGAATACAAGCCGGGCAAATTCCTTCCCGCCTACAAGGAGGAAGCGGGCCAGAACGAGCTGAACGAGGTCTGGATCGATCACAACGGCGAGCCGGTCGTCGTCCGGCAGATCGTCGGCGTCCTCGCGCGGCGAATCGTTTGCCGCGTCGTGGAGGGGCAGACCCTGGAACGCGGCGAGCGGATCGGCCTGATGAAGTTCGGGTCGCGGATGGACGTTTTCCTGCCCAAGCGCGCCCAGCTGCTCGTGCAGGTGGGGCAGACTGTCGTTGGTGGCGAGACCGTGCTCGCCAAGCTCGATCCGGCCGGCAAAGAGGGCCGGTGATCGGCGGCTTCAGCCGGCGGGAAGGAGACCGTCCGCGACGTTTTCGCCGCGGGGTCTTCCTGCTGCCGTCCCTGATGACCGTCGGGAACCTGTTCTGCGGCTACGCCTGCGTGGTCTACTCGACGCGCGGCGATTTCGACACGGCTGCCGTCCTCATCGGCATCGCGATGGTCCTCGACACGCTCGACGGCTTCCTCGCGCGCCTGACCAAGTCCTCGTCCGCGTTCGGCGTCGAGCTCGATTCACTCGCCGATGTAGTCTCGTTCGGCCTGGCACCGGCGATCCTGGCCTTCACCTGGGGACTCTGGCCGCTCGGCCGGCTCGGCTGGGCCGCGGGATTTGTCTACGTCACGGCTGCGGCGATGCGGCTGGCGCGCTTCAACATCCAGACGGGCAGTGCCACCGACAAGCGCTACTTCGCCGGGCTCCCGAGTCCCGCGGCCGGCGGTGTGATTGCGTCCACGGTCTTCATGTTCCCGTATGGCCTGCAGGACCCGCGCGTCGCGCTGCTCGCGCTGCCGATGGTCCTGGTGCCGGGACTGCTCATGGTCAGCACGATCCGCTTCCGCAGCATCAAGGCGATCGACGTCGGCTGGCGCCGCTCCTACATCGCGCTGTTCATCGGCGCCGTCCTGATCGCGCTGATCGCCTCACATCCGCGCCTGGCGCTGGTCGCCATGGCCTACACCTACATCACGTGGGCCGTGGTGATGTTCCTGGTGAGCCGCCTCCGTCGAAAGCCGCCAGCACCTACGGCACCGACACCGCCGCTCGCGTAACGCCCGACGAAGCGCCGTGCCGCGTTGTCGTGTCGCGCCGAAGGCCCACCTCCGCAGTCCGGAAAAAGATCGCTGCGGCGGCTTGTTGGCAGAATGCGCGGGGCCCCTTCCCCGCGCGGATCTCGGCGCCTCCGCGATCCCCGGCGCCAAGCCCGGTCGGCCCATGGTGGCGGCGTAGAAGGCGGCGCACCGCGTCTCGGCGAAGTCATCGAAGCGGCGGTCACGCAGCAGCTGATTGAGACGGGCGTAGAACGGATGGCTGGCCGCCGTCGGTAAGTCTGTCGTCGTGACCCACATCGTGGCCTGCCGATCGCGTTTCCGTTTGCCCATGGACGTAGGCGAAGTGTAGTACAACATCGCTCGGAGAATGACCGGCAGCTGAAGCTATTTCTTTGGAGATGTGGTGGATATGGCGACATCAGCGAGCGCAGCAGTGACGCCAATAACCGGCCTGGTACCGATGATTCGGGTGTCCGATGTGGAGCGCTCGGCAGTCTTTTTCCGGCTGCTTGGGTTTGAGATCGGCAACAAGGTGCCGCGCACGGGCAAGCCCCATTGGGCATGGCTGTACCAGCCAAAGGCGGAAAGCTGGAAGCGCGGGGCGAACCTCATGCTTGTCACGGGCGAGCGGCCGCCAAAGCCGGACGCGTACGAGGCACTCTATTACCTCTACGCGACGGACTTAGTTGCGACGCGCGAGCAGTTGATGGCAGCCGGCGTGAGGGTCAGTGAGATATCCCATCCTGAATATCTGCCGGCGGGCGAGTTCAGCACGGAAGACCCTGACGGGCATCCGCTAATGATTGCGCAATCGGCTGAGGATACGCCGTGAACCTCTGGCCGCAGTGAGAACGCATGCGCTCGCGAGCACGTGGGTCGACCTTCGCCACGGGCTGCTAGGCCGTCGGCGGCAACTTAATCGTGACCGCGGTCCCGCGGCCCTTCTCGCTTTCGACGCTCACGTGGCCACCACTGAGCTCGATGTTGCGGAGCGCGATCGGGAGACCCAGCCCGGTGCCGGTGGTCTTGGTGGAGAAGTAGGGTTCGAAGACGCGCGCCAGGGCGTCGGTATCCATGCCGATACCCGTATCCTCCACGCGAATCATCACCCAGCCGTCATCGACGCGCGACGAGAGGCGCAGCGACCCCTTGCCGGGCATCGCATGCAACGCGTTCTCGACGACGTTCGCCAGCGCGCGGGTGACGAGCGTCGGATCGACGAAGACCTGCGGGAGCGACGGGGAGACCTCGTTGACGATGTCGATCCGTCCCTCGAGGCCGGCGCGATAGGGGTCGATGACGTCGCGAACGAGCTGCGCCGGATCCGCGGAGATCCGGCGCGCGGTCGGGGATGAGGCGAAGCTCGAGAACTCGGATGCGATCTGACGCAGGAGCCGCACCTGGCCGAGGATGGACGTGACGCAGCCGTCGAGCACCGCGCCCATTGGCTCGCCACGGTCAACGTGGACGCGGCGCAGGTGCTCGGCCGAGAGCTGGATCGGGGTGAGCGGATTCTTGATCTCGTGCGCGACCTGCCGCGCCATTTCGGCCCACGCTTCGAGCCGATGCGTCCGTTCGAGTTGGTCACGCTGCGCCTTCAGCTCCGCCGCCATGCCGTTGAACGCATCGACGAGGCGCCGGAGCTCGTCCGACGATCGGACGGCGATCCGCGCGTCGAAGTCGCCGCGGGCGATGCGTCCGGTCGCGCGGGTCAGCTGCCGGATCGGATCGGCGATGCGTTCCGCCATCGACAGGCCGATCCCCGCGCCGAGCAGGACGAAAAACAGGGCGGCGAGGTGGACGCCGCGATCGAGATCGTCGATCTCTCGTTCGACCTCGTGCTGGCGGAACGCCAGCGGCACCGTGAGGACGCCGTTGCCCGTGGGCAGGCGGACTGGCGCGGCCGCGAGCATGTAAGGGATGTCGCCGATCCGATCCTCGGTCACGACGTTCGGCAGCCGCTGCAGGACGATCGCTCGGTAGACCTCGTCGGGCGTCCGGGTCGGCAGCACCCCCGAAGCGAACAGATCGCGCTCGCTGGTCGCCACCAGCTCGGCGTCCTGGAAGACGTTGACGTCCTGGTTGATCAACTGGCTGATCCACACGATGACGTCGTCGCCAAAGGTGACGCCGGCCTCCGCACCGCCTCGCTGCAGGGCGCCGGATTCCTCGATGACACGCTGTACGACGGCTGCCGTCCGCGTCGCTTCGTCCTGGATGTCGGTGATCAAGAGGCTCGCGAAATAGGTCCGGATCACCAGCGCAAGCGTCAGGACGGGGACGATCGACGCGAGTACGAATGCCAGGAACAACTTCCGGTAGAAGCTGGCGCGGATCTCGCGCAGCAGCGCGCGGCCGGTCTGCGCCTCGCCGCGCGACGCGCGTGTGAACAGCGCGTTGCCGATGAGGATGACCGCGTAGAGCGTCGCCGCCAGCGTCGTGAGCTCGGCGAGACGGACCAAGTGATCGAACACGCTGGGGATCGCGTATCCGAGCGCGTAGATGAACTGCCGGTCGTTGGCGACGTAGACGTTGTAGTTCACGTCGCGTTTGTGGAAGACGGTCCAGAACGGCTGCCGGTCGGGCGTCCGATAGATCCGTTCGAAGGTCTGCTGGTCGAGGGGCCACGCGTCTTGCGTCGAGGAATAGATCGTCGTCAAGCCCCAGCCGTAGACCGTGAACTCGACGTCTCCCTGCGGCTGCCCTTCGAGCGGGCTGCCGGCGCCCGACGGACTGAAGACGTCGAAGTAGGCCGACTGTGA
>Ga0193738_1001136_pt1 | contig 11019 bp, 5 predicted proteins | sample L2a1metaG_FD_144927 | JGI IMG/M metagenome (GOLD analysis project Ga0193738, IMG submission 144927) | Soil microbial communities from a riparian zone of the East river system, Colorado, United States - L2a1 | ecosystem: Environmental > Terrestrial > Soil > Riparian zone | place: USA: East River...
ATATTTCAAAAGCGGATTTTTTACTGCCGGTTATCTTGCAAAAACAATAGAGGACTTCGCAGTTTTGGGAATCAAGGTGTCAACGGATGATGTTACATATGCTGACCAGCCAATGTTGAAAGATGGTGTTGTTGCCAGATCTGTAAATAAAGTAAAAGACCTGGGTGTATTGCATGTTACTTCAGCTGGAAATTTTGCTGGCAAATCATATGAAAAAGCATCCAATTTTGTTGATGCCACTTCCATTGGATTTGCAGGTAAGAAAGCGCATAATTTCGGAAATGACAACAGTAATCCGGACTTTTTCCAAAAAGTATGGCTGAAGCCAGGTGCTCATTTTATCGTATTTCAGTGGTTAGATAATAATTATTCGCAGGATGAATTGACAGGTACTCAATTTGACTTAGACGTTTTTCTCACGCCGGCTGATAAAACTGATGGTACGGGCCTTATTGGATTTAACAGGGATAACCTGCTAGGTGATGCGGTTGAGTTTGTGCCTATTCTAATTCCCGGGAATGATGCATGTGATACAGCAGCCAAAGCATACAATATCCTTATTGTAAACAATACTATTACAGGTGATCCTGTCACCATTAAGTATGTGTCGTTCAAAGGCGGACTCCGGGTTGATGAATACAATGTAGGCAATTCTACAATCGTTGGCCATGCAAATGCTGTAGGAGCATTTACTGTAGGTGCAGCCCGCTTTAACCATGTTCCGGGGCATCCCTTATTGCCGGCAGCATTATCCACTATTACAAAACCACAAATAGAAAGCTTCTCTTCAATTGGAGGAACGATGGGAAGGCAAAAGCCTGACATTGTAGGACCAGATGGCGGTGATGTTACTGTTTTGATGGGACAGGATTATCCTGGCCAGGCTTTAAATAATTTTTCTAATTTCTTTGGAACATCTGCTGCTGCTCCGCATGTAGCCGCGGCCGCTGCATTAATAATCCAGGCAAGAGAAAAATTCCTTAAACAACCAACTACTCCTGATCAAGTGATAGCATTGCTGAAATCTACAGCGGTTGATATGAGACCTCCCGGACTAGTCGGTTATGATTTTTCATCAGGAGCAGGTTTGATCGATGTGGATGCGGCTAATATTATACCTTGCCAGGATCCTTTTGAATTAACCATTAAAGGAGAAAACTTTAGTGATAACACAACAATTTATCTGGTTAACGCACCGGGTGATTCTGTTATTCTCACGCCTACTTATATTTCCGAAACTAAGGATACTATAAAAGTAATTATCAGCACTTGTTCCGGAAATCCGCAGATATTAGCCTATACTTCACCGACAGTTAGAGTACCACCGGTAGTTGGAGGAGCAGAGGATGGCGGTTTGTCAAATAGCATAAAACTATTTAATCATGAAATTGTAGTACAGGCCCTAAACGTTTCAAGAAAATACGCAGAGCAAAACCCTGTTCCTGGTACTATTGTTACGTTCGATGGTGTAGTTGTTACCAGCCAGACAACCCCCAGCCTCGCTGATCTCGGCCTCGATGCTTCTAAACTAAACCTTGTTGAAACGAGTGCTACGCCTTCCAGCGACGTTGGTACCTATGCGATCAAAGTTTACCGGACATTTGATCCGGCAAATGCTACAGATCTTGCATTAACAAATCAATATAGCTATGTTTTCAGGAATGGCTTAATTACAATTAATAAAATGCCTCTGACAGTAACGCCCAATCCTATAACAGTTATAGATGGTCAGCCGTTAGGAAATGTCACTTTCAATTATGCCTTTGATCAAACCAATGTTCCCAGCGCATTGGCTACAACGATCACTAATGATCTTAGAGCAGCGCATGAAGCCATCTTACCAAATAACGCAATAGCAGTAATAAAGGACTTTGCAACTTCGGGAGTTAATATTTCCGCTCTCAATAATATGAATGCAATGGCAAGCTTCCGTGCTATTAAAAATTCAAGAAAATTCCAGGTTGATGCCGCAGGACAGCTGGTCCCAATCACGGACCCGAATACATTCGCAGTACAATATTTTGTTGATGTCGCAGCACAATCAATCATCGATTATATACAAAATCCTGCCGTAGCAAACTTTTATGCAGCTTACCCGGGCATAAATAAAAAGGCATTATTAGGAGGTACAGCATTGAATAGTAATCTTGCCAAAGTAAACGTGAACAATACATTGGAACCAATTGTGAATGGCACATTGGCACAAACTCTTACTGTTAATAACCAGCCTACAGTGCCAATAATTAATAATGAACTCGTGCAAATAGTTAATGGCGAACTCGTTCAATTTGTAAGTGGAGTACTTGAGCCAATTGTAAATCAAGAGCTGGTTCAAATTGTAAATAATGAATTGGTACAAATAGTAAATGGCACAATCGTAGTGCTTGGAAATAATGAGCTGGTTCAATTAGTAAACAATACTCTTGTGATGATGGTCAACGGTCAATTGGAACAGGTTGTGAACGGAATAAAAGTTGCGGATGTAAATGGTGTTCTGGAACCTTTGGTAAACCAGGGATTAGTATTGCTGGTAAATAATGAGTTGGTACAAATAGTGAATGGAGAATTACACCCTCTAACATTAGCAAATAATGAAAAAGTATTGTTGCTAAATAATGAACTTGTACAAATAGTAAACAATGAGTTGGTACAGATCGTGAATGGAGAACTGGTACAAGTAGTAAATAATACTCTTGAGCCAATTGTCAATCAGGAATTAGTGCAGATCGTGAATAATGAATTAGTACAAATAGTAAATACAGCAAGTGGCGCGCAAATTGTCCCGCTCGCAAATAACCAACTGGTACTGTTTCCGAATAACGAATTAGTGCAAATGGTCAATAATGAATTGGTACAGATCGTAAACGCCCAGATAGTAGGTGGCCAGGTAAACGGAACACTTGAACCGTTTGTAAATGATGCTCAACTTGACCTGGTGCAAATTGTAAACAATGAATTGGTTCAGATCGTAAATGGTGAGCTGGTACAGGTTGTAAACAATACTCTTGAGCCAATTGTTAACCAGGAATTAGTGCAAATTGTAAACAATGAATTGGTACAATATAAAAACGGTGTAAAAACACCAGTAGCAAATAACCAGTTGGTACTGTTCCCGAATAACGAGTTGGTGCAAATGGTAAACAACGAACTGGTACAAATTGTAAATGCAGAAATAGAAAATGGCCAGGTAAACGGAACTCTTGAGCAATTTGTAAACTATGTCAATTTAAACCTGGTAAACAGTGAGTTGGTGCAAATAGTCAACAATGAGCTGGTACAAATTGTAAATGGAGTTCAACAACCAATTCCGAATAATTCACTTGTGTTGTTCCCAAATAACGAGTTAGTACAAATCGTAAATAATGCACTGGAGCCAATTGTAAATAACGGCTTAGAGCAAATTGTAAATAACGGATTGGAACCGATTGTAAACAACGAGTTAGTGCAAATTGTAAACAGCAGTACTACTGGTGCAGGCAATACTAATAATAATACCGCCGTGATCATTGATGAAGAGGATGTGAATGCTGAGCAACATAACTGGCTGGGACCAATGTTCGGAATTAACATGATAACCGGGTTGGGTGTGGGAACCAATTATCTTATTCCGGGTAAATTAGTGAATCCTAATTTTGACATCAGTTATGGCCGGGCAACAGTGACTGTTAGTCCCAATCCATGCCTGTTAACCCGTAGTCCAGCCAAGAATTTTGGTAATACACCGGCCCCTCAGAAGCCAACCAGTCTGTGGTTGAACATAACCACAAAAGTTAGCGGTCAGCTTTCAACCCATGGAGATTTTCTGTTATTCAAGTCAGGAACTGTGACTTTCAATGCCATTGCTTCTGACCCGCTAATAATTGACTTCCCATTACCAAATGGAAAAATCATTGCTGATAATACTGTTCCAGCGCCGGTAACCAGTTTTGATGCAAATACTAATACGTGGATCACAAAAGTTCCTGTTGGATTTGCAAGTACCTCGGACATATTTGTATCGGGTACCATCATTAATTCAATTAGCGGTTTTGTTAAACTAAACGGTAATACCAATTCCGTTGTAAAAGGCGCATTTTATTGTACCAAAGATTTCAGTGACCAGTGGACTTATGGCATTGCAGCCTACCGGAAACCTCCCAACTATGAATATGTCACCTACGCAGAGATTGGAGATGAGTTTGACATACAATCAATTAACGGTACTTACCGTGCAGGAACACCATTACCGATCACACAATTCCTGGTGCAGGGCGGCAGTGGCGGCGGTGGAAATAATTATACAGGCAGCAGTAGTTCATTTGAAAACTTTACAGCTTGTCCGGTCGCCGGTCCTGCTTCCAGGCCAGTAACCAGCACAATGATGCTTGAAGAAGCACAGCTATCTGTAAAAGAATTCCAATTGATGCCAAATCCGGCATCGGATAATGTTACTGTATCGTTTGCCCCGGCTGCAACCGGAACTTCAATATTAACTGTATTTACAATCGATGGAAGAAAAGTGATTGAATTTAATAATGGCTCTACTGAGGCAGGCAAACAGTACACACGAAAAATTGATGTGAGTAAATTTAAAAATGGTGTTTATCTGATACGATTACAAAGTGCCGGTAAAGTGACGGTACGAAAATTCCTGGTAGCCAGGTAACCATAAAAAACAAATTTGTGATCAGAAAAAGTATGCTTATGAAAAATAAAAAAGTGAGTTTGATAGCAATGCTTATCGGCCTTGCAACTATTACTTTTTCACAAGAAGTAAAGCCAGGCCTGGAACCAACAAGCGATACTGCGAGAGTAAATGCCATGTTAAAGGAAAGCACCGGACTTTTTAAAACAGATCCCAATAAGGCAATCGAAATAGCGCTGCAGGCAAAAGAACAAGCAGATAAAATTAATTTTAAAAAAGGAGCAGCGTATGCACTTAAAAATGTAGGATTAGGTTATTACTACCAGGCAAAATATGTGGAAACCCTGGATTACTGGGAACAATCATTAAAAATGTTTGAAGAGCTTCAGGATGATCTGGGAATAGCGAACCTGCTGAATAACATTGCAGCCATTTATGTAAACCAGGGTGACGATACGAGAGGTCTTGATTATGCACTCCGGTCATTGAAGCTCTCTGAAAAGACAGGAAATAAATTGAGGATTCTTTCTGCACTCAATACGATAGGAACTATTTACTTTAATAAAAAAGATACTGCAGATAAAGTAAAAGCGCTTAGCTATATGATAGCTGCCTTACCGTTATGTGAAGCGATCGGAAATAACGACGCACTTGGCGTCATTTCGGAGAATATTGGTGAGATCTACCTTACAATAGATCAACCTGAAAAAGCATTGCCTTATTTAGAAAGATCTATCCAGGCACTTGGCGATGCGGCAAACAGTTCAGTTGCTTATAACAGCATCGGAAAGCTTTACCTTAAAAAGAAAGATTACAACCGGGCCCTGAGCTATCATAATAAAGCCCTCAGTATCGCTGAGAATGCAAAGAGCCCCAGGCATATTGAACAAACACTTCGTGATATAGCCAATTTATATAAAGAACAAAACGATTTTACTACTGCATTAAATTACTACGACAAAGCGAGGGTTATGGCAGAAGAGCTAAAGGCAGTTTCAGATCTCCAGGATATTTACTCCGGAATGGCTGTTTCCTATTCAAATACCAATCAATTTAAGGATGCATTTAAATATCAAAAACTGCTTAGTAATATTAATGACACTATTTACACGACTGCAAGAGATAAAAAGCTCGGTGCCTTACAATTTGAATTTGACCTGGAAAAGAAACAAAATGAAATTAACCTGCTGACAAAAGATAAGGATCTGCAAATAGTTCAAACCAAAAGACAAAAATTTGCAAAAAATGCTTTTATGATCGGGTTATTCCTCGCGTTTATTATCGCAGCCCTGATCTACGGAAGCTATCGTGATAAAGTGAAAACGCATATGCTTGTTGACAGGCAGAAAAATGAAATTGAACATTTGCTTTTGAATGTGCTTCCCAAGGAGGTCGCCAAGGAATTACAACTAACCGGCCGTGCTACTCCGCGACATTACAATAGTGTAGCTGTAATGTTTACCGATTTCAGAGGTTTTACACTATTAACTGACCAAATGTCTCCTGATGAACTTGTAGCGGAATTGGATGCCTGCTTTAACGTCTTTGATGAAATTATTGCGAAACATAAACTGGAAAAGATCAAGACCATCGGAGATTCGTATATGTGTGCAGGAGGAATTCCTGTAGAAGATGAGATGTATGTTTTAAAAATTGTAAAAGCGGGTCTTGAAATTCAACAATACATTACCACTAATAATGAACGAAGACTGGAAAAGGGTTTGGAGCCGTGGTATTTGCGGATCGGCATACATGTAGGTCCAGTTGTCGCAGGAGTAGTAGGTAAAATGAAATATGCTTATGATATATGGGGCAGCACAGTGAATATTGCCAGTCGCATGGAAAGTAATGGCGAACCCGGCAAAGTAAATATCTCTTCGGCCACTTATGAATTGATAAAAGATTATTATGAATGCACGCACAGAGGAAAGATCAGTGCAAAAAATGTTGGCGAGATCGATATGTATTTTATCGAGCATGAACGCCGGATCCCCTTAACTCTTACAACTACTGAGAACGAGGTGCTCAGTCAATAACCTTATTTTTTTATAAGCATCTGGTTGAAATAAAATTCAACAAATGAAGGATTTGCCTTTATCTTAGTCAAAAGATCCGGCACGCATCGAATGCTTAAAAGAATTTTTACAATCGCACTCATTACCGGCGCCGGCCAGTTATTTGTCGTGTTTGCTTTGAAATACATTTCTCAAAATAGTTCGCCTGAACAAGTGAAGGCGATCGGTCAAATAGATTCTCTTGTTCTTTTTATAATGAATGTAATCGGGCTTGGATTGCAATCTGCAGCTATACGAGACCTTGCATTGACCAGCGATTGGCAACCGGAATACCGGCAAACTCAATCAGCCAGGGCAACCATGGGCTTCCTGTTAACCGTTGTTGCTATTTTAGCATTCGTTAATCCATATTATATTATTTTTCTGGCAGCTCCCATATTTGGCTGGAGTGGCGATTATGCTTTGTATGCCAGAGGCTACCCTATCGCGGGATCAGTCATTGCTTTCATCAGGTTACTAATTCCGTTTTCCTGCCTCATGTTGGCGGTATACTATCAGTCTGAATGGCTTCCTATGATCTATATAGCAAGCCTTATTATTATTTACATTCTTTCCAACTTTATCATATCCCTGATTTTAAAGACGCAATACTTTTTCTTACCGGTCATTAAAAGTCTTCGGCTATATATTGAGAGCTTCTATTTAGGAGTTGTAATATTATCACTATACTTTATAGGGCTTGGATTGATGTTGGTGCTCCCCTATTTTTACGAAGATCCGGTAGTAGCTATTGCTTTTTTAGGCTTAAAGTTCTATGTGATCTTTAAAGGAGTTTTGCGAATTATTCATCAGGCATTCATAAAAGAAATGGCAGATTATGAAGTATGCTTTAAAGTAGATCAGATCGCCGGTTTTATTGGCATGTCGTTTGTTTTTTTTATTAGTTGTTTTCCAAGTACATTTATTGGCCTGTTTTTTGGAGAAAAATTTTTTCAATATAAGGGTTATTTTATATTGGTAGCAATAGGGGCTTTTATTTATTCTTTGTTTTCAAGTCTTATTATTAAAGCAATGCTGGAAAAAAAAGACAGATCATATGCATTTACCTGCTTTTTTTCAGCATTGTTTACTTTGCTGGTTAGTATATTTTTTTCGTTTTTTAATCAAACTGTAGTGTATGTGGGAATCAGTTTAATTCTTGGAGAATTATTTTTTGCGTCGGGCATGTTGATGCTTATGTACAGGCCGGGATTTTTGAAGGAAAGACTATTGTTTATTGCTAAAAACATGTTCTTTTTTTTAATCCCATTAGGCGTAAAGTTTTTCTTTGGCGATGAATTAATTCCTTTTATTTTATCCCTTGCGGTTGTTGCATCTATTATGATAATCACTTATCATAAACAATTTCGTATAGTCAAAATTAATTGAGCTTTCCCTATACAGTTGATCGGAAGAATGATGGGTAAGCATCGGTATCTTTATATTAAATTTCAGATAGTATGTTTCTTGACCTCGTCAATAAGATCATCAATAAGTTCGGGTACAAAGTCAAAGTAGAAAGGTTGAATTTCCCGTATGATATTTTTTACGATAAAGAATTCATGGATATATACCAGCTATGCAAAGATTATACAAAGACTTCTCTTGAAAGAATGTATAGCTTGTACAATTCCATGAAATATATCATTGCCAATAAAATTGAAGGCGATCTGGTAGAGTGTGGCGTTTGGAAAGGCGGCAGCTCCATGCTAATGGCTTTAATGTTAAAAAGGCATGGCATCCTGGATAAAAAAATTCACTTATACGATACCTTCGAAGGTATGAGCGAACCATCTTCGATGGATAAAACCATTAAAGGGGTTAGCGCATCCTCGCTATTAGGCAAAGAAAGAAAAGAAAATGAAAATTCTGTTTGGTGTTACTCCCCCATCGAAGATGTAAAGAATGCGCTGTTTTCAACAGGCTATCCGCCGGAAAATTTAATTTTTGTTAAGGGTAAAGTTGAGGATACGTTGCTTAAGTATGTACCTGCAAAACTGTCCATATTGCGTCTTGATACGGACTGGTATGAATCGACCAAAATCGAATTACAAATTTTATATCCACTTTTGGTCGAACAAGGTGTGTTGATAATTGATGATTTTGGTCACTGGGAAGGAGCCCAAAAAGCCGTAACGGAATATTTTATGCAAAATGACAATCACCAGTTTCTTCACCGGATAGATTACACCGGACGATTGATGATTAAGACCTATAACAATAAAAAAAATAATTCGCTGCAAGTTTTCTAGAACCGGAGTAACTTTTGTGATAATACCATGAGCCATTTTATAACTTCTAAAGATCGCCTTATAGATTTTCTAAAATACCAAAGCTTTCAACCAGGCATCTCCAGTCTTTTCATTAATCCTTTCTTTTTTATCCGGTATGCGTATTATAAAAATATCAAAAAAAATATCCCACATTTAAAAGGGAAACTGCTTGACTTTGGCTGCGGCCGTAAACCTTTTGCAAATCTTTTTAAGGTAGAAAAATACATAGGCGTTGACCTGGAAAACACCGGTCATGATCATAGGAATTCAAAAGTGGATGTTTATTATGATGGCAAAAATTTGCCATTTGAAAATGAAACTTTCGATTCCCTTTTTTGTGGTGAGGTTTTGGAACATGTTTTTAATCCTAATGAGATCTTAATTGAAATAAACCGTGTGCTAAAGCCCGGAGCCAAAGCTTTGATCACAGTCCCATTTACGTGGATCGAACATGAAACTCCCTATGACTATGCCCGGTACAGTTCTTTCGGCATTAAACATCTATTGGAAAAGAACGGCTTTAAAATCGTAGAACATAAAAAAAGCGGGAATTTCGCAAGAGTAAATTTTCAGCATTGGGCTCTTTATTTTTTCGAGCTTTTCAAAAAATGGGGAAGGACCGGCTACATCTTATCCCTGTTATTTATTGCGCCAATCAATATAATAGGTTCACTATTATTGATCATTATGCCAAAAAACGAAACACTATATTTTACCAATATTATATTAGCTGAAAAGACATAAACGCCGTTAAAGCAACTGTTAAAGAAAGATCTTCGTTTCAGAAAAAGAAAAGTTAATGATGCAAAAAAAGACCATATCATATTTTATTTTTTTTGCTGCCATCTGTTACATTATTTCTCCATGGTTTTTTGAAAGAAATTTTTTCATCAATGAATTTCTCTCAATGACCGGTTTATTTCTGCTTGTTTATAAACGTTTCAAAATAAGTAAAGATCTCATTTGCATTTGCATAATTCTTTTATTAACATGGTCGGCAATACATCTAACCACTTCATTATTCCGGCAGGATTCGATGTATTATTATTTTAGGAATTCCGTTATCACTTATTCGGTATTCTCTTTTTTTACCGGATTTTTCTTGTTTAAATATTTAAGCGGCTTTTTGGCAGGAATGCGGAATATTTTGCGCTACTACCTTGGCATATTTCTATTTATTCCCTTGCCACTTATTTTTTATGAACGTATAGGTGTATCCACTTTATTTCCATCGTTATTTAAGAATGCGAGTTATCGTTTCCTGCCATTGATACTTATTATTATGAATGTCATCTATGGATTCACATACGATTCTGCCACTGCACTCATGATCGCTTTCTTTTTATTTCTTCTATTTATTTCCCCTGGTTATAAATTTTTCAAACAAACGATTGCGATTGGATTGCTGGCATGTGCACTCCTGTTTATTTATTTGCAACCTGATCTTTCACTAATCAAAAATCAATTTGCCCCTAAAAGTACAAGAGCAATTGAAGAAGTAATGCAGTCCAATACTTTACTGCAGATCGATGGAAATACAACCTGGCGCCTGGTTATATGGAATCAGATCCTGGTTGACAAATTTCCTGCAAACCTGGTTGGGATCGGTTTTGGCACCCCGATGTTAAAAGCCTACCCAATTGAGGATTACAGCAAACTTGCAACATTACCTTATGTAATGGGAGGTCACAATTCCTTTATTTATCTTTTTGGAAGATTGGGTATCCCGTTCCTGTTATTAATTACAATTATTTACATAACTGTATTCAAAGAATACTTTTATCACAAACAATACTATTATTCAACAAGTCAGATACTGGTTTTTTGGAGTTTTTATGCGATCACTGTTATGGCTCTTTTTAATCCCATACTTGAATCACCATTGTTTGCATCCGGCTACTGGATGCTGTTAGGCTTTATAGCACATTGTATATATAGCAGGAAATTAATTGAAAACAAATCAGTGCCTGGCCTGTGAAAATATTATTCATACATAATAAATATAAACAATACGGCGGAGAAGATGTGGCGGTTGAATTAGAGACCGACGTTTTGATCAAAAAAGGGT
>Ga0193738_1001138_pt1 | contig 11010 bp, 11 predicted proteins | sample L2a1metaG_FD_144927 | JGI IMG/M metagenome (GOLD analysis project Ga0193738, IMG submission 144927) | Soil microbial communities from a riparian zone of the East river system, Colorado, United States - L2a1 | ecosystem: Environmental > Terrestrial > Soil > Riparian zone | place: USA: East River...
GCGCAACTTCGTCGCGACGCGGAGGCTGGCCTTGAAGCCGAACGCTTTCGCGCCGTCGTCATAGGGCACGCTGCCCCACTGGAATACATCGTGCTGATCCTGAGCGATGAACTTCGCCGGATCCTCTGGACGGATGTACGGCGCGATCGCCGTGGAGATGACGCCGGCCGCGCCGCGCGCTTTCACGGCCTGCTGCCACAACTGGCCGACCGGTGCGCTGCTGAGGACGACCGCGCCCTTGATGCTCCTGCCCTCGAAGTCCGCCGGTCTGCCGGCGCCGACGTCGACGAGCGGCGCGTCGATGCCGCCCGCCGGCGTCGAAAACGAATTGATGCACAACGACACGCGATCTTTCTCGCGCGACAACAACACTTCCCCGCTGTCCGCGAACGCAACCGTTCCGGTCTCGTAGTCCCACCCTCGGCCGCGCGACGCAAACTCTTCGATGCGCGGCTTCAGTCCGGCCTTCTGGAGCCCGTCGCGAATGCGGTCCACGGATGCGTTGAATCCGGGATTGCCGGCGACGCGCCAGTACTGATCCATGAACCGGACGACGTCCATCGCGGCGTCGCCGTCGACGCGGTTCTTCAGCGCCTGGTAGGCGCGTTCCGCGCCGGCGGGGATCGGCGGCGCCTGCTGCGCGGCCGCGGTCACGGCCAGTGCGAAAATGAGCGCGGCGGTCAGTCCGCGCACGGAACGCCTGTCAGGTCGAGGAGGATCTCGGTCCCGGTGTTCTCGTGGGACGAATGCGGTGCACGGCGGCCCTGGCACTCAGCGCTGCTGCCGCCTTTCAGCGGTTCGAAGTATCGGCGCGCGATTTCGGGCGGCAGGTAGCCGATCTTGCCGCCGCTGGCGTGCACGGCGACCGCGTGGCGGTTGAACCGGTTGTCCGGCTCCGCCTTCAGCGTCGCGGTGAATTTCGAGGGCAGCCGCTGGATCTGCTCGTCGTAGGCGGGGCCGGCGGCGACCGGAACATGGCTGATCGGGTTGGTCACCCGATCATTCTATCGGCCTATTCGGGTCTTAGAACGAAGGCAGAAAGTCGTATGCTGCGGACATGAAGAAGGCTCCGGACTTCCCGTCGCGCCAGCATCCTATGAGAAGATGGCGGTCAAGGGGGACTCTCTGACCGACGGGCGGCCTTCATCCACGAGGTTTTCGATTCTCAGCATCGTCTGTCCGGTCCTCGTGGCGGTCGCGTATTACCTTGGCGCGCAGGTCGGGTTCGCGATGCAGTCCCCGAACGCGCCGCAGTCGGTCCTCTGGCTGCCGAACTCGATCCTCCTCGCGACGCTTCTCATCACTCCGTACCGGCAATGGCCGCTGTACCTGATCGTCGCGTTCCCGGCACACATGCTGGTCGCCTCGGGCGCCGGCGCGCCGCTGCCGACCCTGGCGCTTCTCTTCCTGACCAACTGCGCGGACGCCACGCTCGGCGCCTGGCTCGTTCGCCGCCTGTCGGGCAGCCCCGCCGCCTTCCGCTTCGATGGGTTGCGGAGCATCGGCATCTTCGCCGTGACCGTCGCGGGCAGCACGCTCCTGTTGTCGTTCGCCGATGCGGGCATCTCCGTGGCGACCGGATGGTCGGAGAGCTTCGCCGCCGCCTTTTTCACACGCGTCCGCTCCAACATCCTCACGCACCTGATCGTGGTGCCGGCGATCGTGGACCTGGCATCGCTCCAGTTGCGGCGGGTGCGGGCGGCGCGGTACGTCGAGGCGGTTGCCCTCACGGCTGTTTTGGTGCTGATCTGCGCGTTTGCTTTCTCGCGACCAACGACGTCGAAGAGCTTCCCGGCCCTGCTGTATGCGCCCCTGCCAGTGCTGCTCTGGGCGACGGTCAGGTTCGGTCCCGGCGGCACCGGCTGGAGCGCGCTCCTCGTCGCGATGGCCGCGAGCTGGAACGCCCTCCACGGACGGGGACCCTTCTCGGCGAACGCGCCGCTCGAGGAAGTCGCGTCGCTTCAGCTGTTTCTGCTGGCCAGTACGATTCCGCTGCTGTTCATGGCCGCGGTGATTCGCGAACGCAACCACGCGGCCCGCACGGTCCGGGAAAACGAGGCGGCGCTCCGCGGCAGTTACGCCCGGGTCCGCGAGCTCGCCGGCAAACTGATCGCGGCACAGGAACGGGAGCGGGCCCGCATCGCCCGCGACATGCACGACGACTTCAACCAGCAACTGGCTGCGCTCTCGATTTCAATCAGCACGCTCCGCCAGCGGGGGCCGCTCGACCATGCAGAACTCGATCATGTCCTGCGGGTCTTGCAGGAACGTACCGTCGCGCTCACCGAGCAGGTCCGGACCTTCTCGCACGATCTCCATCCCGGCATGCTCGACCACCTCGGACTTGTCAACGCGCTGCGCCGGCACTGCATTCAGTTCGCCGAACAGCAGAAGCTGGATCTCGACTTCGACGCCGCCGATGATCTCGGCCCCATTCCGCGCGACGTCGCGGTCTGCCTCTACAGAATCGTCCAGGAAGGGATCCGCAACATCGCCAGCCACGCGCGCTCGACCGCCGCAACCGTCTCACTGGCGCGCATTGGAGATCGCATCGAGCTCACGATTGCCGACGTTGGCCGCGGCTTCGAGCCGGGTGGGGGGACCGGCGGGACGGGCGGAGGCCTGGGGCTCCTCAGTATCGAGGAACGCGCCCGGCTGGTAGGTGGAACGCTCACGGTAACGTCCGGCAGAGGCCGTGGGACGACGCTGAACGTCCAGGTGCCGCTGGGACCAGTCCGGCAGGACCGGTTAGAAGCTGTCCAAGCCTGACGGTGTAGACTAGCCGTCTCTCCTATGACCCCTCCCCGAGTCCTAATCGCCGACGATCACGCCATTGTGGCGGAAGGGCTTCGGCTCCTGTTGAAGGACGAGTGCGAGCTCGTCGGCACCGTCGGCGATGGCCCAAGCCTCGTCGAAGCCGCCCTCTCGCTCCAACCTGACGTCATCGTCGCCGACATCTCCATGCCCGGGTTCGACGGACTGGAAGCGGTCCGGCGCATCCGCGCGCAAGGCGGGCAGTCGAAAATCGTGATGCTGACGATGTACGCGGATCCCGACCTGGCGCAGGAAGCCCTCGCCTCGGGCGCCAACGGCTACGTCATCAAGTACTCGGCCGGCGAGGAGCTGCTACGCGCGATCCGCGACGTCCTGGCCGGGCTCACTTACGTGACGCCGATGGTCTTCCGGGACCGTCAGCGCCGGCCGCTGTAGGGTTCTAGATTCGCGGCAGGGTGACGCCGCGCTGCTTGAGGTACTTGCCCTTCTTGTCCGCGTAGGACACCTCGCAGGGCTCGTCGCCCTGGAAGAACAGCACCTGCGCCAGCCCCTCATTGGCGTAGATCTTCGCCGGGAGCGGCGTCGTGTTCGAGATCTCGAGGGTCACGGTGCCTTCCCACTCCGGCTCGAACGGCGTCACGTTGACGATGATCCCGCACCGGGCGTAGGTGGACTTGCCGAGGCAGACCGTCAGCACGTCGCGCGGGATGCGGAAGTACTCGATGGTCCGCGCCAGCGCGAACGAATTGGGCGGGACGATGCAGACGTCGGCTTTGACGTCCACGAAACAATTGGGATCGAAGTTCTTCGGATCGATGACGGTGTTGTTGATGTTCGTGAAGATCTTGAACTCGTCAGCGACACGGATGTCGTAGCCGTACGACGACAGCCCGTACGACACGACCCCCTCACGCACCTGGCGGTCTTCGAACGGCTCGATCATCTTGTGCTCGAGCGCCATCCGCCGGATCCACGCGTCGGACTTGATCCCCGCCATCAGTTGTCAGCTCCCAGCTTCCCGCTTCCGGCTTCCAGCTTCCAGCTTCCAGCTTCCAGCGGAGTTAACGGAGGTCCAGGCCCGCGAAGAAGTACCCCAGCTCATAGGCTGCTGTCTCCGTGGCGTCTGAGCCGTGCGTCGCGTTGTTCTCGATCGACCCGCCGAACTCCTTGCGAAGCGTGCCGGCGTCGGCCTTGGCCGGGTCGGTCGCCCCCATCAGGGTCCGCCACTTCTTGATGGCGTCCGGGGCATCCAGCGCCATGACGACGCAGGGGCCTGACGACATGAACCTGGTCAAGCTGGCGAAAAACGGGCGTTCCTTGTGGACGGCGTAGAACCCTTCCGCCTCCCCCTGGGACATGTGGATGAGGCGCATGGCACGAATGGTGAATCCCGATTCCTCGATGCGCTGGATGATCCGGCCGGTGTACTTGGCCGCGACGGCGTCCGGCTTAATGATGGCAAATGTGCGTTCCATATCCTGAGGATTATATATGCGAGTGGATGAGCATGAAGGCGCGGTAGAGGGCGATCGGCCCACCGATCAGCCAAATCAGGGCAACGAGAACGCCCAGGCGCTGGACGACCAGGGGATGCCGAAGGACTGCGACAAGGTCGCCGAAGACGTCCTCGGGGCGAACGCCGACGAAACGCAGGGCTAGAGGAACGGCCAACGCCCAACGCCCAACTCCCAACTCCCAACTCCCAAAACGATCTAGTTGTGGAATTTGGGAATTGGGAATCGGGAATTGGGAGTTACTTCGAAGCCGACGTGGTTTTCGCCGTCGGCTTCAAGTATTTGTCGTACCACTCCACGTAGCGCTGCAGGCGATCGACCTTGTAGGTCGGGATCGAAATGCCGTGGAACTGGGCCGGGTAGATCACCAGCTGCGTGTCTACCCCCAGGCTCTTGAGCGCTTGGTACATCTGCTCGCTGCCGGAGGCCGGGACGTTGAAGTCCTTCTCCCCCACCATGAACAGCGTTGGCGTCTTGATCCGGTCCGCGTGGAAAAACGGATACGAGATCTTGATCCAGAGGTCCGGGTTCTTCCAGGGCGGCCCGATCTCCTGCTCGTACTGCGTGATGTACTGGTCCACGCCGTACATCGAGAGCTGCAGCGCGCTGCCGGCGCCGCTGGTCGCCGCCTTGAACCGGCCGTCGGTCGCAATCGCGTAGTCGGTCAGGATCCCACCGTAGCTCCAGCCGCCGATGCCCAGGCGATCGGCGTCCACGAACGGCAGCTTCTGCACGTGGTCCATCGTCCCCAGCAGATCCACGACTTCCTTGCCGCCCCAGTCCGCAAAAATCGCCTTCTGAAACGCGGCGCCGCGGCCGTTGCTGCCGCGGTAGTTCGCCGCGACGACGACGTAGCCGTTGGCGGCGAAGAACTCGCGCTCGAAGCTGAAGGCATGCTCGTCCTGCCCGTTCGGCCCGCCGTGAATACGCAGCAGCGTCGGATACTTCCGGCCCGGCTGGAACGATGGCGGCTTCACCAGCAGGCCGTGTACCTCGGTGCCGTCCTTGCTGATTGCGGTGAACTCCTCGGTCGTGCCGAGCAGGACCTTCGCGAGCCAGTCGTCGTTCTGGTGTGACAGGCGGCGCAGCTTGCCCTTTCCCAGGCCTGAGCCTGTCGAAGGCTCGAACGCGGCCACTTCCGCCGGCTCGGTCGGCGTGGACACCAGCACCGCGTAGGAGCCGTCCGGCGCGCCGGCCGACAAGCTCGTCACGACCGACTTCGCCGTCAGCAGCCGCTCGACCTTTCCCGTCGCGGCCGAGACCCGCGCCGGATACTGCGAGCGATCGTCCACGACGACGAACGCGAGCGAGCCGCCGCCTTCCTCGAACTGCGGCTGGCGGATCGGCCGGTCGAGTGATTCCGCCACTATGCGCGCCTGCCCGCCTTCGGCCGGAATGATGGCCAGGCGATTCTGGTTGTAGGCGGAGTACTTCAGCTCGTCACCGGCGAGAAACGCGATCTGCTTGCCGTCCGGGCTCCACGAGATCGGCCCTTCGTCCTGGTTGGTCGACGTCGTGACCTGGCGCGGCTGCGCGCCGGCCTTCGCGTCGATGATCCAGATGTCGGTGTTGTCGTGGCGATCGAGGTCGCCAGTTCCGCGCTTACTCACGAAGGCAATGCGCGCGCTGTCGGGCGACCAGGCGGGTGACGACTCGTCGAACTGCGTCCCGGTCGTCAGGGCGTCGGCCTTCTTCGTCGCCACGTCGAACAGGTAGAGATGCTTCCGAGCCTGCCGCAGGTAGCCGTCGCCGTCCTGCTTGAACTGGTAACGGTCGATGACGATCGGCGGCGGCGTCTTCTTTTTGTCGCCCGTCGCCGCCTTGTCGTCGTCTTTCGGATCGCGCGGATCCGGCTCGCTGACGACGAAGACGATCTTCTTGCCGTCGGGCGACCACGAGTACTCGCCGACCCCGCCCTTGACGTCGCTGACCTTCACCGCTTCCCCGCCGGCGCGGTTCAGCAGCCAGAGCTGGGCGTCCTTGGTTCCCTGGCGCGACGAGACGAACGACAGGTATTTGTTGTCGGGGCTCCACCGCGGCTGCGACTCGCCGTCGGGCGACGAGGTCATCTGCAGCTCCTGGGTGCCGTCCCAGCTCGCCATCCAGATGTCGGTGTCGTTCTTGTCGGTGTCCTTGACGGCGCGCGACACCACGTACGCAACCCATTTCCCGTCCGGCGACCGCTGCGGGTCGCGGACCTCTTTCAGGTTGTAGATGTCGTCGGTGGCGAGGGGGCGCTTCTGGGCGAAAGCGTGCGCGGGGCTGCACAAAGCCAGCGCCGTTGCTGCGATCAGAACGGTGTACTTCATACCGTTAACTCCCAAATCCCAATTCCCAACTTCCAAGCGTTTCCCCTTTGGGATTTGGGATTTGGAAGTTGGGACTTGACCACGATTTCAGTTTACCTGTGCTCTTCCATGACGGCGTCGAGCACGTCCTTGCCGGGACGGACGACCTCGGTCGGGAGGAACGCGAGCGGCGTGTCCACCAGGTTGAGCTGGGTCAGCAGGTCGTCCTTGTCGGGCTCGATGTAGAGGATGCCCGTGGGGAACTCGCCGCGCGCGTGCGTCTCGTACATCAGGCGGATGGCCGAGAGCTTGTCGGTCGGGTTGTAGTCCTCGGCCACCTTCTTGAGGAACAGCTTCGACCCGTCATGCATCGTGACCGCCGTCGTCGTGCCGGGGTCGTAGTCGATGTTGATGTCCTCGAAGAACGGGACGAAGTTCACCTCGCCCATCGCCTCGTCGTGTTCCTTGGCGTAGGCATAACTCTTCGTCGAACCCTCGTGATCATTAAATGTCACGCACGGCGAGATGACGTCGATCATCGCGGTGCCGCGATGCGCGATCGCCGCCTTGAGGATCGAGAGCAGCTGCTTCTTGTCGCCCGAGAACGATCGGGCGACGAACGAGGCGCCGAGCTGCACGGCGAGCATGCAGGTGTCGATCGGCGGCAGGTCGTTGACGACGCCGTTCTTCAGGGTGGACCCGAGATCGGCGGTCGGCGAGAACTGCCCCTTCGTCAGGCCGTAGCAGCCGTTGTCCTCGATGATGTAGGTGATCGGGACGTTGCGGCGCATCAGGTGGACGAACTGGCCGATGCCAATGGCGCCGGTGTCGCCGTCACCGCTGACACCGATCGCGATCATCTTCTTGTTGGCGAGGAGCGCGCCGGTGCCAACCGAGGGCATGCGGCCGTGCACCGAATTGAAGCCGTGCGCGTCAGCCAGGAAATAGGCCGGCGTCTTGCTCGAGCAACCGATGCCCGAGAGCTTGAGCACGTCGCGCGGGTGGATGCCCATCTCGAAGAAAGCATCGATGATGCGCTCGGAGATCGCGTTATGGCCGCAGCCGGCGCACAGCGTCGTCTTGCCGCCGCGATACGGGGTGATCTCGAGACCGATCCGGTTCTTCTTCACATCTGCCATTGGTTAATCCTTCCGCGTCTTCCGCGTATTCCGCGGCCCTATTCCTCCCGCGCCATCGTGACCGCTGCTCGCGGGGCGGTCATTTCGGCATGTACGGTATCGGGCGCCTTGCGCCCTTCCTGGACGAGGATGTCGTCGGTGAGCGACCGCGCGTCGATCGGCAGCCCGTTGTAGTGCAGCACGCTGCGCACGTGGTTGGTCACGCCGTCGGGCAACTCGATCTTCATCAGGGTCTTCATCTGCGCGTCGCGGTTCTGCTCGACGAGGTAGACGCGCTTGTAGCGCTTGATGAAGGCCTCGACTTCGTCCGGGAACGGATACGCGCGCAGCCGCAGGTAAGCGGTCTTGATGCCCGCTTCCGACTCGAGCTGCTCGCGGCATTCGACGATCGCCCAGTGGCTGGTGCCGTAGCCGATGATACCGACTTCGGTGGCCGCGTCCTCGACGATCGGCGCCGGGACGTACTTCTTCGCCGTCTGGTGCTTGCGCGAGAGGCGATCGACGTTGCGCTGGTAGTCGTCGGGGCGCTCGCTGTACTGGCCGCGCTCGTTGTGGCCCGAGCCGCGCGTGAAGTACGACGGCATGCCGGTGCCAGGCAGCGTGCGGTACGGGATGCCGTCGTGATCGACGTCGCGATAGCGGCCCCACTCGGCGCCGAGCTCCTTGACGTTTTCCGCCGTGAGCACCTTGCCGCGATCGAACACCTTCTCGGGATAGGTGAAGGTCTTCGACATCCACATGTTCATGCCGAGGTCGAGGTCGCTCATCACGAAGACGAGTTGCTGGAAGCGCTCGGCGATGTCGAACGCGTCCTGCGCCATCTCGAAGCACTCTTCGACCGAGCACGGGATCAACAGGATCTGCTTGGTGTCGCCGTGCGAAAGGAGCGCCGTCGTGACGATGTCGCCCTGCGCCGTGCGTGTCGGAAGCCCCGTAGACGGGCCGACGCGCTGGATGTCGAACACGACCCCCGGCACTTCCGCGTAGTACGCGAGGCCGGCGAACTCGCTCATCAGCGACACGCCGGGCCCCGACGTCGAGGTCATCGCGCGGGCGCCCGCCCAGCCGGCGCCGAGCACCATGCCGATCGAGGCGATCTCGTCTTCCGCCTGGATGATCGCGTAGGTGGCCTTGCCGTCCTTGTCGAGGCGGTACTTCTTCATGTACCCGATCAGCGACTCGGGCAGCGACGACGACGGCGTAATCGGATACCAGGCCACGACCGTGACCCCGGCGAACATCGCGCCGAGCGCGCCGGCGGTGTTCCCTTCGATCAGGATCATCCCGTCGGTCTTGTTCATCCGCTCGACGACGAACGGGTCTGACTTGGTGAGGTTCTGCTGCGCGTACTCCGCGCCGGCCTTGAGCGCCCCCATGTTGAGGTCGGCAGCCTTCACCTTCTTGCCGAACTGCTTGCGCAGCGCCTTCTCCATCTCCCCCATGTCGATGTTGAGGAGGTGCGAGAGCACGCCGTCGTAAATCATGTTCTTGACGAGGCGGCGCAGCTTGGCGTCAGTGCAAACGGTCGCGACGAGCTTGTCGAACGGCACCGGGTAGAACGTCAGGTCGGTCCGCAGCTCGTTGAGTTTGAGCGGCTCGTCGTAGACGACGGCACGGCCCGGCTCGAGCGACATGACGTCTTCTTTCGCCGTCTCGGCGTTCATGGCGACGAGGAAGTCCACTTCCTTCTTGCGCGCGATGAACCCGTCCTTGTTCGCGCGCACCGTGTACCACGTCGGCAGGCCCGCGATGTTCGACGGGAACATGTTCTTGCCGGAGACGGGGATACCCATCTGGAAGATGGAGCGCAGGATGACGAGGTTCGCCGTCTGGCTGCCCGACCCGTTGACGGTCGCGATCTGGATGCTGAAATCGTTGACGACTTTATTCATTGGTCATTCGCCATTTGCCATTTACGCCCGCAGCAGCTCCTTGACCGCCGCGCCAATGTCCGCCGGGCTCTTCACCACGCGCACCCCGGCCGCCGTGAGCGCGTCCATCTTCTCGGCGGCCGTTCCCGTTCCGCCCGAGATGATCGCGCCGGCGTGCCCCATCCGGCGCCCCGGCGGCGCCGTCTGTCCGGCGATGAAGCCGACGACAGGTTTCTTGAAGTTGGCCTTGATCCAGGCCGCCGCGTCCTGCTCGGCGTTGCCGCCGATCTCGCCGATCATCACGACCGCTTCCGTCTGCGGGTCGCCCGCGAACAGCGACAGCGCGTCGATGAAGCTGGTGCCGATGAGCGGGTCGCCGCCGATCCCGATGCAGGTGGTCTGGCCGAGCCCGTTCTTCGTGAGCTGGTGGATCGCCTCGTAGGTCAGCGTCCCGCTCTTCGAGACGATGCCGACGCGCCCTTCCTTGCAGATGTGGCCGGGGATGATCCCCGCCTTGGCCTGGCCCGCCGTGATCAGGCCGGGACAGTTCGGGCCGATGACGCGCGTCTTCTTCTCACCAAGTGCAGAGAGCGCGCCGCCGCGGATCGCGCCGAACACCTTCAGCATGTCGAGCGTCGGGATCCCCTCGGTGATGCAGACCGCGAGATCGAGTCCGGCATCCGCCGCTTCGAGCACGGCGTCGGCGCCGCCGGGCGGCGGCACGAAGATGACGGACGCGTTGGCGCCCGTCGCCGCGACGCAATCGCGCACGGTGTTGAAGACCGGCCAGCCCTCGTGCGTCGTCCCACCCTTGCCGGGCGTGACGCCGCCGACGACCTTGGTGCCGTAGGCCTGCGCGGCCTTGGCGTGGAAGGTGCCCTCGCGGCCGGTGAGACCCTGGACCAGTAAACGGGTGTTCTTATCTATCAGGACGGCCATGGTTATTTCGCCGCCGCGACGACCTTGGCGGCCGCCTCGTTCATGTCGTCGGCCGTCTGGAAGTTCAGGCCGCTGTCCTTCAGCATCTGTTTGCCCTTCTCGACATTGGTGCCTTCCATGCGGATGACGATCGGCACCGGAACGCCGAGCTCTTTCACCGCCGCGATGACGCCTTCGGCCAGCACGTCACAGCGCAGGATGCCGCCAAAGATGTTGATGAGAACCGCCTTGACCGCCTTGTCCGCCATCAGGATGCGGAACGCGTTCTTGATCTGCTCGGCGTTGGCGCCGCCGCCGACGTCGAGGAAGTTGGCCGGCTCGCCGCCCGCCAGCTTGATGATGTCCATCGTCGCCATCGCGAGGCCGGCGCCGTTGACCATGCAGCCGATGGTGCCATCGAGCTTGATGTAATTGAGGCTGTACTTCGAGGCCTCGAAGTACAGCCTCAATTACATCAAGCTCGATGGCACCATCGGCTGCATGG
>Ga0193738_1001139_pt1 | contig 11006 bp, 10 predicted proteins | sample L2a1metaG_FD_144927 | JGI IMG/M metagenome (GOLD analysis project Ga0193738, IMG submission 144927) | Soil microbial communities from a riparian zone of the East river system, Colorado, United States - L2a1 | ecosystem: Environmental > Terrestrial > Soil > Riparian zone | place: USA: East River...
GGTTCAGCCTCAGCCTCGACCTGCACGGCAACGAGGTCTCGACCAACGCCGCGTCGTACTTCGCGAACGGGCTCAAGGGACGCGCGTACGAGGACAAGTGGGACGACCACGCCGCGATCGAGAGCCTCTACGAGCTCGACGTGCTGCAGGACGGCAAGCTCAATCGCCAGCACATCCCGATGCGGACGGCCATGAATGAAGTCCTGCGCGACTGGTACGTCGGCGACTGCCTCGCTGGCGTGACGCGCTGGAACAAGATCCTCGAACGCCACGGTTTCGAGGATCGCCTGCGCCTGCCCGATCGCAAGTTCAACCGCGGCATCGGCATGTATTCGTCGGTGCACTTCGACCCGCAGGGGCACCGGCTGTCCGACGAGGAATGGACGCGGCGCAAGCACGAATGGCTCCCCGCCCCGAAAGACCGCGAATACCTGCTCAGTATCCAGGCGACGCCGGTCTACGAGCCCGGGAAGTTCGCCAACTACATCGCGCCGCCGCAGCGCGGCGTGAAGGGGCAGCCGGTCAACTTCGAATACGTCCGCACGGAACTCTGACACTGCAGATTGGCGATTGAAGACTGCCGATTCACGGATTGCCGATTCACGAATTGCCGATTGATGATTGACGAATGACAAAGATCACAGTCGAGACGACGAGTGGGGTCTGCCTGATCGAGTTGAACGACCCTCCCGCGAACACCTACTCGTACGACATGATGCGCGAGATCGATGCCGCGGTGCTCGAGGCGCGCATGAACGCCGAGGTTCACGTCATCGTCATTCGCGGCGCGGGGGAGAAGTTCTTCTGCGCCGGCGCGAACATCGGGATGCTCAAGGACGCGGATCCCGACTTCAAGTACTACTTCTGTCTTCACGCCAACGAGACGCTGACCCGCCTCGAGCAGACGCCCAAGCTGGTGATCGCGGCGCTGAACGGCCACACCGTGGGCGGCGGTCTTGAAGTGGCGATGGCGGCCGACATCCGCATCGCGAGAAAGGACGCCGGCAAGATTGGCCTCCCGGAAGTGTCGCTCGGCGTGCTGCCTGGTACCGGCGGCACGCAGCGCCTGGCGCGCCTGGTCGGCAAGGCCAGGGCCATCGAGCTGATGGCGACGGGACGCTTGCTCTCGATGGACGACGCGAAAACGCTCGGCATCGTCACCGAGGTCTGGGGCGAGGCGGAGCTGGGCCGGCGCAGCTTCAACGACGCCGTGCTGGAGTACGCTCGACAGTTCACGCCGCCGCACAAGGCGAGCCGCGCGGTGGGACGGATGAAGCGCGCCGTGCAGTCCGGCGCCGAGGCCGGGTTTCTCGAGGGACTCGCGATCGAGCGCGAGCTGCAGCAGCTCCTGTTCCAGAGTGAGGACGCGAAAGAGGGGATCGCGGCGAACCTGCAGAAGCGGAAACCGGAATTCAGAGGCAAATGAACAAGAAACTGCTGATCAACAACGAATGGCGCGACGCGTCCAGCGGCAAGACCATGGACGTGATCAATCCCGCGACCGAGGAAGTCGTCGCGACCGTCGCGTCGGGCGGCAAGGATGACGTCGATGCGGCCGTCGCCGCGGCGCGCGCGGCGCTGACCGGCCCCTGGGGCAAGATGTCGGCGCGGGACCGCGGCCGGCTGGTCAGCAAGCTGGCCGACAAGCTGATGGAGAAAGCCGACGAGGTCGCCCGGCTCGAAACGCTGCACAACGGCAAGCCGATCTTCGAGTCGCGTCATATCGAGATTCCGTCGGCGGCGAAGTGCTTCGAGTACTACGCCGGCTGGTCCGACAAGGTGATGGGGGAGACGATCCCCGTCGACGGCAACTACCTGACCTACACGCTGCGCGAGCCGATCGGCGTCGTCGCGGCGATCGTGCCGTGGAACTTTCCGCTCCTGCTGGCGGCGTGGAAGGTCGCCCCGGCGCTGGCGACCGGCAACACCGTCATCCTCAAGCCGGCGAGCCAGACGCCGCTCACGGCGATCGCGCTGGGGGAGATCGCGGTGGAAGTCGGCCTGCCGCCCGGCGTGCTGAATGTGCTGACCGGTCCCGGATCCTCGATGGGACAGGCGATCGTCGAGCATCCAGGCATCGACAAAATCGCCTTTACCGGCGACACCAGCACCGGCAAGGGCATCATGCGCGCCGCCGCCGACACGCTGAAGAAGATCACGCTCGAGCTCGGCGGAAAGTCCCCGAACATCGTCCTGGCCGACGCCGACATCGACGCGGCGCTCCGCGGCGCGACGAACGGCATTTTCTACGGCAAGGGTGAAGTGTGTGCCGCGGGCTCGCGCCTGCTCGTCGATCGGTCGATCAAGGACCAGTTCATGGAGAAGCTGGCCGCGCGGACCAAGAAGATGGTTGCCGGCGATCCGATGGACCCGAGGACGCGCTTCGGCGCGCTGGCGTCGAAGAAGCAACTCGAGACGGTGCAGCGCTACGTCGACATCGCCAAGAAGGAAGGGGCCTCCCTGATCGCCGGCGGCGACCGCACCGACATCGGTACCGGCAAAGGCTACTTCTTCCAGCCCACCGTGTTCGACAACGTCACGCCGGAGATGACCATCGCGCGCGAAGAGATTTTCGGGCCGGTGCTCGCGACGATCGCATTCGGCGACGTTGACGAGGCGATCGCGAAGGCGAATGACTCCCCGTACGGCCTGGCGGCGGCGGTGTGGACGCGGGACATCAAGAAGGCGCACTACGTCGCGCGCAAGCTCCAGGCCGGGACGGTCTGGATCAACACCTACAACATCTACGACACCGCGGCGCCGTTCGGCGGCTACAAGTCGAGCGGCTTCGGCCGCGAGATGAGCTCTCACGCTCTCGAGCACTACACGCAGGTGAAGTCGGTGTGGGTCGATCTGAACGTGTGATTGCAGATTGGCGACTGCAGATTGTTGATTCACGGATTGCCGATTGTGGGATTGCCGATTGAAGTTCGGATCGCAAGGCGGCAGTCGGTATCGCCAATCGGCAGTTCGGTATCGCCAATCGGCATTCGGCAGTCCGTGAATCGACAATCTGCAATCGGCAGTCGCCAATGCTGATAACCGACGCGCACATCCACATCCAGCCGTTCCACATGATGCCTCCGTCGATCGCGGAGACATTCTGGAAGGGAAAGCCGAACCGCGCCGAGCTCGAAGGCTATGCCGCGGATCCTCGCAAGCTGCTGGCGCGGATGGACGAGGACGGCGTCGGGCGCGTCGGGCTCATCAACTACGTCAGCCCGGACCTCATGGGATTTACCGACGAGGCGAATCCCTGGATGATCAAGTACGCCTCCGTCGATCCGTCGCGGCTCCTCGCCTTCGGGTCGGTCAACCCGCGATTCTCAAAGGATGTGGCCGGGGACACCGCGCGCGCGATTGACGCCGGCGCGAAGGCGCTGAAGGTTCATCCTCCGCACCAGTTATTCCGGGCCAATGCCTACCAGGACTCGCTGCCGGCGCTCGCCGATCTGTATCGGGTCGCCGAGCAGGCCGGTGTGCCGGTGACGATCCATACCGGGACGTCCGTGTTCCCCGGCGCGCGGAGCCGCTTTGGCGACCCGATGGACGTGGACGACGTGGCGATCGATTTCCCGAAGTTGAACATCCTGCTCGCGCACGGCGGGCGGCCCCTGTGGATGGAGGCCGCGTTCTTCCTCGTCCGACGGCACCCGCGCGTGTTTCTCGAGGTGTCGGGCATTCCGCCGGCGAAGCTGCTCGAATACTTCCCCAGGCTCGAGGAGCTGGCCGACAAGGCGGTCTGGGGGACCGATTGGCCGAGCCCCGGCATCAGGTCGATGCGGACCAACGTCGAGGCGTTCATGACGCTGCCGCTCGGCGACGAGACGAAGCGCAAGATCCTGTCCGGCAACGCGGCGAGAATATGGGAATGACGGACGATCTGCTCCGGTGGCGCGCCGAGTTCCCGATTCTCGAGACGTGCACCTATCTGGTGAGCCATTCGCTGGGGGCGATGCCGCGCAAGACCGCGGTCTACCTGCAGGAGTTCGCCGACACATGGGCACGGCGCGGTGTCCGCGCGTGGCACGAAGGCTGGTGGGAGGCCGGGCGGGAGACCGGCAACATCCTGGCGCCGGTCCTCGGCGTCGCCAGGAACACGATCTCGATGCACCAGAACGTGACGGTCGCGCAGGGGATCATCGCGTCCTGCTTCACGTTCGACGGGCCGCGTCGCAAGATCGTGATGAGCGATCTCGAATTCCCGTCGAACCACTACTTGTTCGAGGGTTTCAGGCGCTACGGCGCCGAGATCGCCTACGTGCCGTCCGCCAATCCCGTGCGGCTCGACCTGCAGCGATTCCTCGACGCGATCGACGAGCAGACCCTCCTGGTGCCGCTGTCGCTGGTGCTGTTCAAGAGCGCGTTCATCACGGATGCCCGCGCGGTGATCGAGAAAGCCCACAAGGTCGGCGCGCACGTCATCCTCGACGTCTACCAGGCGGCCGGCACTGTGCCGATGGATCTCGCGGGGTGGAACGCGGATTTCGCTGTCGGCGGCTCGGTGAAGTGGTTGTGCGGAGGCCCCGGCGCTGGTTACCTGTACGTGCGGCCGGATTTGGCGGAGCGGCTCAGGCCGGCGCTCGTCGGGTGGGCGGCTCACGAATCGCCGTTCGAGTTCGCCACCGGCCCGGTGCGCTACGCCGGCAATCCCGAGCGGTTCCAGAGCGGCACACCGAACGTTCCGTCGATCTACTCGGCGCGCGCCGGCTATGAAATCGTGGCCTCGATCGGCGTCGAAGCGATCCGAAAGCGGTCGCTGTCGTTGACGCGACGGATTATCGAGACCGCACAGGCGGCCGGCTACCGGCTGAATACGCCGCTCGACGACCGCGAGCGTGGTGGCTCGGTCATCCTCGACGTGCCGAACGCGCAGGCGGTCGCCGACGAACTGATCCGGCGCGAGGTCATCATCGATTTCCGGCCGGGCGCCGGGATCCGCATGGCGCCGCACTTCTACAACACCGAGGCGGAGATCGAGCACGCGTTGGCCACGCTCGCGGAGATCGTGGGCCAGACGTCTTCCGCCTGAAGGCGAAACTACAGCAACCTATTGGAAGGCCTTGCAGATCGAATCTATGAAACGAATCGCTGTGCTCGGGGCGGGGACGATGGGACACGGGATCGCGCACGCCGCGATCGCCGGCGGCTACGAGACCCGCATGTACGACGTGACCGACGCCGCCGTCAGCAAGGGCCGCGGGGCCATCGAGTCGATCGTGAAGAAGGGGGTCGAGCTCGGCAAGGTCGCAGGCCCCGACGCCGATGCGATGCTGAAGCGGCTCAGCGCGACGAGCAGTCTCGCCGAGGCGCTCCAGGACGCGGACGTCATCATCGAGGCTTCCCCAGAGAAGATCGATCTGAAGCTTGCGCTCTTCCAGCAGATCGAGCAGCTCGCGCCCGCATCGGCGGTGATCGCATCGAATACCTCCGCCCTCAGCATCACCGAGATGGCGGGATCGCTGACGGCCCCGTCACGCGTTGCCGGGATGCATTTCTTCAACCCCGTCCACAAGATGAAGCTGATCGAGATCGTCCAGGCGCTCGAAAGCTCGCCGGCGACGCTGGAAGCCATCGAGGAGGTGGCGAAGGCGATGGGCAAGGAGACCGTGCTCGTCCGCGAGTCGCCCGGTTTCATCACGACGCGGGTCAACGCCAGCATCGGCAACGAGGCGTTCTACATGCTGATGGAGGGGGTCGCCTCGGCCCGCGACATCGACAAGGCGCTGAAGCTGGGCCTGAACCATCCGATGGGCCCCTTTGAGCTGGTGGACCTCGTCGGGCTCGACACGCGGCTCAGCATCCTCGAGTACCTGCACCGGAGCATGGGAGAGAAGTACCGCCCGTGCCCGCTGCTGGCGCAATACGTCAAGGCGGGCCGTCTCGGACGCAAGGTCGGCCGCGGAGTCTACGACTACTAGCCGCGGACCACGGGCCGCGGATTCACGCGGAAGACGCGGATAACGAAATGTATAAGACGCTCAAGCTGGACGTGTCGGAGTCGATCGCGACGCTGACGATCGATCGGCCCGATGTCAAGAACGCGCTGAACCTCGAGACAGTGCAGGAGGTTCGGGCCGCGCTCCTGGCGCTGGTGGCCGACGACCAGGTGCATGTGCTGATCATCACCGGCGGTGGCGAGTCCGCCTTTGTCTCGGGCGCCGATATCAACGACATCAGGGATCGCGGCCGCGATGAAGGGCTCGCTGCGATCAACTCGTCGCTGTTCGCTGAGATCGAGCGGTTCCCGCGACCAACGATCGCCGCGATCAACGGCTACGCGCTCGGCGGTGGCTGCGAGCTGGCGCTCGCGTGCGACATCAGGATTGCGTCCGACACGGCCAAGTTCGGCCAGCCGGAGCTGGGGCTGGGCATCATCCCTGGCGCCGGCGCCACCCAACGCCTGCCGAGAATCATCGGGATGGGACGCGCGAAGCACTTGATCCTGACCGGTGAGATCATCGACGCGAAGCAGGCGCTCGAAATCGGCTTGGTGAGCGCCGTCACGCCGGCGGGGCAACTGCAGATTCGGGCGCGCGAGATGGCGAAGAAGATCCTGCGGCAGGGACCGCTGGCCGCGAAGCTCGCGAAGATCGCCCTCAACGCCTCGGCACGGGTGGACCTGGATTCAGGGCTGCTGATCGAGACGCTTGCCCAGGCGCTCTGTTACAGCTCGGAAGACAAGATCGAAGGCACGACGGCGTTCCTCGAGAAGCGCAAAGCGAAGTTCAGCGGGAAGTAGCGATCGTCTCGGCTATCGGCTATCGGCTATCGGCTATCGGTTATCCGTTATCGGACCGTAATCCGCCCGGCGAAACGCGCTCCGCCGGGAGGCGGGTCGTCGTGATCGTGGAACCCGCACGTCCGGATCGTGTTCATGTTCGCAGTCTCGCGGCTCTGCCCCCGCTGCAACAACCCCACCGTGTTGATCTCCGAACAATCGTTGTGCTCGGGATGCGGATCCGAGGTCATGTTGTGCGACTGCGAGTCGTTGTTCACGAAGAGCACCCGCGTCCCCTGCGAGATATTCAGCTGAGACACACTGACCCCCGCCGACGTGATCGTGATCGTGGTTGCGGCGGATCCGCCTCCGGATCCGCCAGATGGCCCTGACGGTGAGCTCCCGCCGCACGACGAGACCAGGAACAGCAGGACAGCAATACAGGCGCGACGCACGCCCGCGATTCTACTGCACGAATGCCCGATCCTTACTGGACGATGATCGTCCCGCGCAGGGCGGCGTTCGAGTCGTCGAGGTGATCGTGGAAACCGCACGTGCCCGCGTTCGCGAACGCGCGCGTCACCTTCGTCTGTCCCGCCGGCAGCGAGCCGAGGCCCCCTTCGATCGACGGGCAGGACCCGTGCTGCGGGTGAGGATCCGACGCCATCTCGTGCGCCCGGTTGTCGTTGTTGATGAACGTCACGGCCTGGCCGGCCGCCACCGTCACGGACTTCGGGCTGACGCCCGTGCTAGTGATGGTGATCGTCGCCGCGCTCGGGCCCGTCCCGCCGTCACGAACGATGACCGTCACGCCGCCGCTCGGTGACGTGCCGGATCCGCCGCAGGCGGCTGCCAGCGACGAGAGGGAAAGAACGAGGACAGGAATCCTGATACTGATCATATTTAGAAGAACTTTCGAGAGATGTTGAAACCGATGAACCACGAGTCGGTGCCGATGCCGCCACGCGCCAGCTGGCCGAGCGTCGTGCCGAAGCCGTTCGAAAAGTTGATCTGGAAGCTGTGGCCCCCCGAACGCATTTCGATTCCCACGCTGCCCTGGTCCACGCCAGGCTTGTAGCCGTCGAACCGCGGCGTCCATTCACCCACGAGGTAAGTGGACGGCCGAATCCTCAGCCGGGCCCCCAGCCCCATCATCATCGTGTTGTTGTCTTCGTCGTCGTCGAACGGGCTGGAGTTGACCACGAACATCGGCTCCGCGTACAGGGCCATGAAGCGGCCGACCTTGCGCGACACCAGGACACCGATCGTCGAGGACTGTTGTCCACGCATGTTGTCGGTGCCTTCCCACGTCGCGATCACATCCAGGCCGAGCGGGTGGCCGTCGGCGACCTGCTTCATCACGCTCTGTTGACCGAAGATCTGAATCGTGCGATCGCTCGTGCGGTGGACCCCGATCTGGGTGCCGGGCAGGAGCCCGTAGCGAAGCTCGAGCCCGATCTGGGCGCCCGAGTCGAACCCGAAAAAGTCATTGACCAGGTCCCCGAAGTCGCCGCGTCCCAGCGACCGCGTGAACCGGTGGGTGACGCGAAACGCGAACTTGTGCTTCGGCATCCGCAGCGTGGTCGGCAGTGCCGCCAGCGTGAAGTCGGGCTGCAGCGCGTCCACCCGGCTATCCGGGTCGGAGGTCACCGCGACAGTGACGGCAGGCGGCGGCTGCGGTGGCTGCTGCTCCGCCTGCGCCAGAGCGGTCGCCGGAATCAAGGTCAGGAGCGCAGACACACCCAAGACGGCCTTGGAAAAAAATCTCATCAGCAACGATTATGGCAAGACGGGTGCCCGGGAATGGCAGGGCAAAACGTGAAAAAACCACGGCATTTCTTTCGCCGCGGGTAATCAGTTACGAAACGCGAAAGCTACTCGATGCGGTGTTTGGCGAGGTAATAGCTCAAGGCGCGCTGGCTGATTCCCATCAACTCGGCGGCGTCTTTCTTGATGCCGTTGGCGCTTTCGAGCGCGCGACGCACGCTCTCGCGCTCGGCCCAATCGAGGTTCTGCCGCAGCAACATCGAGGGCAGCCCGCCGGTCGGCGCTGACGACACACCGAGCAGCCGGATCACCTCGGGCCCAATCGTCGCCCCCGGCGAGAGCACCACCGCGCGCTCGACGGTGTTTTCGAGCTCGCGCACGTTGCCGGGCCAGTCCGCTCCCTGCAGCGCCTCCAGCACGCCGGGCTCGATAGCCTCGATTCGTTTGCCGGCGCGCTGCGCGTGCTTGCGGACGAAATGATCGACGAGCAGCGGAATGTCTTCGCGACGCTCGCGCAGCGGCGGAATGTGGACGGGGATGACGTTCAGGCGGTAGTAGAGATCTTCCTGGAACCGGCCATCTGAAACCATCTGCCGGATGTCGCGATTGGTCGCCGCGATGACGCGCACGTCCACCTTCTGACTTCGCTCCGATCCCAGCGGCTCGAACTCGCGCTCCTGGAGAACGCGCAGCAACTTCGCTTGCAGCGGCTGCGCCATCGTGCCGATCTCGTCGAGGAAGATCGAGCCGCCGTCGGCGAGCGCGAACTTCCCCTTCTTGTTGGTCAGCGCCCCGGTGAAGGCGCCCCGGGTATGGCCGAAGAGCTCCGATTCCAGCAGGTTCTCCGGAATCGCCGCGCAGTTCACTTTCACGAGCGGCATATCGCGCTGGGCGCTGTGGAAGTGAATGGCCCTCGCCACCATTTCCTTGCCGGTCCCTGTTTCGCCGGTGATGAGCACCGTGCTCTTCGACTTGGCGACCATCTCGGCGGTCCGGATGACTTCACTGATCCGCCGGCTGCGCCCGACGATGCCGTACTGATTGAACTCTTCGTCCCGCTCGCTGAGCAGGTACTTGTGCTGCGTGCGCAGCCGCTGGTGATCCAGCGCGCGATTGACCACCACCAGCAGCTCGTCGATCTCGAACGGTTTCTGCAGGTAGTCGAGCGCGCCGAGCTTCATGGCCTCGATCGCGCTCTCGACGGTGGCGTGCGCCGTCATCATCAGGATCTGCGGCCGATCCGCCGCCGGCGACGACGCGACCAGCTCGCGGATCAGGTCCAGCCCCGTGAGTTCCGGCATCAGGTTGTCGACGATGAGGACGTCGAACGTGCCGCGCGCGAGGAGCCGCTGTGCCTCGCGCGGGCTGCCGATCGACACGACCTCGTGCCCCTCTTCGCGCAAGGCATCCGCCAGGGCGGTGCGGATCTTCGCCTCGTCGTCCACGAGCAGTATCGAGCCGTGCGCTTTGGTCATGCTGATGGCGTGGCGTCCACGGGCAGTTCGATGCGCACGTCCGTCCCGCGCGCCGTCACGCTGGCCACCGTGATTCGGCCTCCAAGCCCCTCGATGATGTTGCGCGAGATCGCAAGACCGATGCCGGTTCCGGTGCGGCGCGTCGTGAAATAGGGGTCGAAGACCCGCGGCAGGTCGGCCGGAGCGATGCCGCGACCGGAATCACTCACCATGATCTCGACCCGTCGCGGGTCAAGGCGAGCGGTCCGCACCCGCACCTCCGGTGGTCCCGGCTTCTCGGCTTCCGCAACCGCCTGCAGGGCATTGCCGACGATGTTCACCAGGGCCTGGCGGAGCCGCTCGCCGTCGGTGACGGTCTGCGGCAGGTCCGGGTCGAGTGACAGCCGGACGCCGTCGCACCCGGCCGCCGCCTCCGCGGCGCGGACCGCGTCGCGCGTCAGCGCGTTCAGGTCGGCCGGCCCGAGCTCGAACTTGATCGGCCGGGCGAAGTCGAGGACCTCGGTGACGATGCGATTGAGCCGGCTGATTTCCTCATCGATGTCCTTCGCCGCCGCCTGGACCTGCTCGGCGCGCGCGTCTTCGCGCCGCAACGATCGCAGCGACGTCTTGATGATCATCAGCGGGTTGCGGACCTCGTGCGCGATCACCGTGGACAGGCGGCCGAGCGACGACAGCCGTTCGCGCTGTGCCGCTTCGCGCTGAAAGCGCTCGATCGAATCGGTCATCGAGTTGAACGTCGTCGCGAGGAGACGGGCGTCTTCGTCCTGCCACCTGGCGTCGGGGGTCGGGATGCGACGCGACAGGTCGCCACTTGCCGCCATCTCGCGCATCGTCGAGGTGATGGCGGCGAGCGGCCGCGTGATCGTCCGGGCGATGCCGTAGCTGAAGATCACGGCCACCAGGACGGCCAGCACCGCGGTGGCGCCGAGCAGGGTGTGCAACTGCGACAAGAAGCGGAGGCGCTCACTCTGCGATCGGAGGACGAGCCCGATCGGCTGGCCATTCGGTCCCGGCGGCCCGAGCGGATTGGCGAAGGCGAGGTA
>Ga0193738_1001140_pt1 | contig 11005 bp, 19 predicted proteins | sample L2a1metaG_FD_144927 | JGI IMG/M metagenome (GOLD analysis project Ga0193738, IMG submission 144927) | Soil microbial communities from a riparian zone of the East river system, Colorado, United States - L2a1 | ecosystem: Environmental > Terrestrial > Soil > Riparian zone | place: USA: East River...
CGGCGGCGTGCCGATGCCATTTCGCGCGCCATCGGAGCGCGCGGAGGAGCTCAAGTCGCGATCGGAGGTCCATGCGAGCAAGGGCGCCCCGGAGGGTGTCTCCGGGGCGCCGGGTCGGTCACCCGCCGCTGGGTGGGGTTGGGGGATCGACCGGGAACGACACTTTCATCTCGTTCACGAGGCCGGCGAGCCGCACGGCCATGCCGGGATTGGACTCCCCGGGCTGGCGCGAGATTGCGACGTCGACCTCGAGGCCTCCGGACCGCCACCGAACGTGCACGGTATCGGGGGGAGGGGGAGCGACGAGGAGCTCGTCGGTCCCGGGAGCGTCGGCCGTTCCCGCGGTGAACACGAGGTCCCCGCGGGTCACGGTCACGCGCTGGCCGGGTGGACCGGCGACGCGCCGATCCACGACCCCGGCCGTTGCGAACGTCGCGAGCGTGAGCAGCGCGACGAGTAACAGGCTGGCGAATTTCACTCTGACTACCTTGCTGCCGGCGGAAGGTTGGATCGACCCGAGAGCGGCGCCGGCTCTGCGCCCGCCGGGTCTCCCTGAAACCTACCGCGCTCCTGTTCCTTGCGGATTTCTTCCCGCGCGCTCCTGCCCGTCCGCGCATCCTCGAGGGTCTCCAAGATGATCGACTGGAGAACCTGCCGTCCGTCCCTGATTGCCGCTTCGATCGCTTCGCCGCTGTTCATGCCAGGAGGATCGGCCGACGAGGGGCCCGGGCTTGAACAATCCCCAGGCAGTCCAGAGCGCGGCTGCAATCCAGAGCGACGCCGCCAGCCAGGAAATAATTTCCAGGATCACTTGAGTTCCTTGGGGAGCCCGGCGGGGACCGGGCCCGTGTACGGTCGCGTGCGAACGGCCGAGACCGCCATGCGCCAGGCGAGCCTTGTCAGCTCGTCGAGCCCATCGTCCGACTCGTTCGGGCCGGTGATTCCGAACGCTTCTGACGCGAACGCGCAGAAATACAGGTCGAGCAGAGCGTGACCGCCTTGCGGGGGGACGAGCGTGTAGCGGCGTTCGCGCGCACCGCCGATCACCTTCGCCGCTTCGCCCTCGTACAGGACCGCGGGAGTGCCTGGGAGCGCGGGCGCGGTCGCGAGCGCGTGCAATTCGGCCGGAATCACGACTCGTTCAGGGGAGCCACTCATTCGCCGCGAGCCTTCGAAATGCGGCCGATCAGGAAGCCGAAGGTCATTCCTGCGACTGCGAACGTGAAGGCCAGCGCGGCGCGGTCAAGCGCGGGATCGTCGAACACGGGGTGTCACTCCGGGCCGACCGCGGGAGGAGGGGAGAAAGGCGCCGGGGAGCTTCCACACTAGCCCCGGCGCCTCGCGGTGACACGCCGCGCCCGCTCCTCGAGCGGCCAGCCAAGGCCTCGAGGAGCAAGGGGACGCTACGTCCGCGACCGCGAGAGCGCAACGTTCCCGCTACGGGTTTCCCGGTAGCGGGAACGGCGTTCGTGTTCCGTTCGGTCGCGATCGCGCGCGGAACGGGAACCGGCCGGCTCCCACGGGGTGTAGGGAACCGGCCGGGTGCCGCGCGGGATGACAGCTACCGGCGGCGTGCGCAGTTGGCCTTGCGGAGATTGCGCTTCGCCGCGCGGCGACGAGCCGCCGTGAACACGTATCCCCGCTTCCGCCGCTTGCTCATCGGCGGACGATCGGGCCCCGGGTCGAGCGCTTCGTCGAGAACGGCTGGGGCTGCGGCGTGCCGCCGGTCGCGGCGTTGATCGTGTCGAGCACGTTCTGGAGCGCCGACGCGATCGGCGAGAGCAGGCCGATCACCTCGTCGGAGGTCGCGCCGTCGCCGGTCCCGCCCTGTTCGATCAGCGTCTGGACGCCCGCGCCGACCTGGTTGACGAGCTCGGCGAGTTGGTTGGCGGCATCTTGCATTTCCTGGGTAATCATGAGGAGTTGTCCGATCTTTTCTGAGTCCTGGGTCTGTTGGGTTTCGATCCTTCGCAGGATCGCGAGAGCTTCCGCGCCGACGCCGAGCTGCGAGCCGACTTGCTCGATGGCCTGGATCAGAGCGCGCTGGAACGGCGTGAGCCCGTGTCCGTGTTCGTGTTCGTGGCCGTGGCCGTGGCCGTGGCCGTGTCCGCCGGAAGACACGTCTACGCCGTCAACGGCTCGAGCGCCGCGAAGTAGCAGGTTCCGTCCGGGAGCTGCGCGACGAGCTTCGGCGCTCCGCCGGCCTCGTCGAATTCGACGGTCAGCTTGGTCGGCCCGTGCACGGCGCCGGCGTTGGGGTTCGCGTTCGGGTTGACTTCCTTTTTCGCCATTTCGTTTCTCCTCTTTGCGTTGTGGTGATAGCGCCAGGCCTGGCGGATTAGAACACGTCGAAACTCGTCGATTGCGTCTGCACGCCGTTCGTGAACACGCGGACGACCGCGAGAGCTTGGCCGAACTCGTAAGCCAGGCCGTTGAAGTTGCCGGCGTCGACCAAGACTTCGAAGCGCTCGACAGTGTCGCCGCGCACCGTTCGGACCGGGAAGCGCGTTCGGACGCCGAGCCGCTCGCCGCCCATGAATTCGTAGAAGTCTGCGACGACCTCAATCTGCACGTCGGCTGGATCGCGCTTCACGCTCACAACTTCGATCGTCGCGGGGAAGTTGCTGGAGAGCGCGTTGCGGTGCACGGTCCCGTCTTTCGGCGGGTCGATGATCGACGCGCTGACCCCGGAGAGCAGGAAGCCGCCGACGATCCCCTGAGGGGGGGCCGTGTTCCGCGGGGGAGGTGCATCGCCGGCACCGGCCGGTCCGATCGGGTCCAGGATCGGCACGACCTCCTCGATTGCTCCCTGGTTCTTCTTGGGCCCGAACAGGCGCCAGAGAATGAACACGGCGACGCCGGCCACGACGAGCCAGCCGGCGCGCGTTCCAGCCTCGACGCCGCGGAGCAGCTTCGCGCTCGTCACGCCCAGATGCTCCCCCACATCGCGGTAGCGGGCGGGTCGGCCGCGGCGCCCGTGCGCGCCACGTCGGCCACGACGGCGGTCGCGTTGTTGTTGGTGTGCAGGAGCGCGGTCACGCTCGCGAGCGCGCCGGAAGTGGGGATGTACTGATAGCTGACCGCGCAACTTCCGTTGTTCGGAGCGTTCGCGGGGATCGACGCGACCGCCTCCGGCTGCGTCGTCGAGAGCCCGATTCCAAATCCGGTGTAAGCCACCGGCGCGCCGGTCAGCATCAGGTGCGCGCGGAACTCGGCGGAGTCGAGGCCGGTCCCGATGAAAGAGACCGTCGAGGCACCCGCGGTCACCCCGACCGCGCCCCAGACATTGAGAGTGCGCGAGTACGTCGTCTGCGCGTTGTCGTTCACGTAGCCTGGATTCACGTACAGGAACGTGCGACGGCGATTCCACCAGTTGACTACGTGCCGATCCTGCACAGTGTCGACGAGCGCGCCCGCGGCGCTCGTTCGGATCCATCCGAGGAAGAGACAATTCAGTCCGTCGCCGGACGAGTTGAGCAGCGGCAAGCCGTCGACGATCACCGGCGCCGCAGTCGAGAATCCGAAGCCGCCGGCGAACACGCCGGCCGCGCACCAGTACACCCCGAAGATCGTCGACACGCTCGAGGCGACGGTCGCGCCGGTCGAAGCCGCCGCGTTGTTCATCGCGTTCTGGGTCGAAATGTCCGCCGACTCGACGAGCCCCGGAAGCACGACGTTGCCATTGAAGGCGGAGACCGGGCCCACCGTGTCGGCTTGGAGCACGTTCGCCGACTGGCGCGAGAACCTGTAGCCCCAGAGACCATCGCGCGCTTCCGCGAGCGTCACCCCGGCCGCTGCCGCCGGGTCGGGGTTGTTGAGCTGGCAACCTGCTATTTCGGTCATTCGTCAGTCCAGGTAGCGCACGACCTCGACCGCGCCGGCCGCGGCTTCTGTGCAAGCGTAGATCCCAAAGCCGTTGAGCGCTTTCCCCGAGAAGGTCACCGAGCCGTTGACGAGCAGCCGGAATCCGACGCCGGTCCAAGCGCCCGTGTTCAGCGAAATTGCGTTCTGCCCGACCACGTAGCGCACCACGTCACCGGCGCCGCCGGCCGCGGGCGGAACGTTCTGCACCGTGACCGCGCGAGCGTAGCGCCCGAACGGGATCAGCGTCGCGGACACGGCGTCCAGGTCGACGTTCGTTTCGTTGCAGAGGTTGCAGCCTGGTTGATCGAGGTACCAGCGCGCGACCTCGGGATGGCTCGCGTCGACGAGGAGGCAGTCGACATCGGGGAAGTCGTCCTCCAGGTCGGGAGGCTCGACGCGGAGCCACCAATCGCCTGGGTTCGACAGGAAGCAAGTCCCCATCGCGGTCGAGCGCTGCGCCTGAACGAGCGTGTCGGGGATCTTCCCGTAGTTGTAGTAGATCCGCGGGCCGAAATTGCCATTCAGGGTCTCGCCAGGCGAGTCGACCGTGAGCGACATGACGATGGTCGGGCGCTCGACGCGGAGCTTTTTCCACGCGACATCAGGGGCGAGGAGCGAGGCCGCGACCGGCAGCACGAAGCGGCCGACCGCTTCGGACGCGATCGCGTCGCGGATCAGCGGCCCGGGAGTGAACGGAGCGCGCCCCAGGAGCCCGCCGATGTTCGCCGGCTTCCCCTCGGTCGGGAACGGCGCGCGGCGAACGGGGATCGACTCGAGCGACGGCAGAGAGCGGCTCGAGGGGAACGGGTTGGACGCCCCGACCGCGCGCACGACTTTCCGATCGGCCATCGGATCAGCGCTTCCGCAGGAGGAGGAAGAGCGCGACCCCGGCGATGAGGAGCACGCCGGGCGAGAGCAGGTTCGTGTACGCCGGCTGCGCGGCTTGCTCGCGCATCGGGGGCAGCGTCGGCTCGGAGTCTCCGCCGGCGATCCGTTCGTACAGGTCGATTCCCGAGTCGAGCACCGCGGCGCCTTGTTGCAGCCAGCTCGGGAGCGTGTCGTTCGTCTCGGTGTTGAACAGGTCGGAGAAGCCCACGGGGACACCTACTTTCGGAGGAGGAGGAAGAGAACGAGAGCGCCGGCCACGAGAGCGACAGCGCCTAGCCCCCCGGCTGGCGGCGTCGCTCGAGCGACCGGCGCGGACAGGGGAACGATCGAAGATCCGCCGACCGGCGAGCCGAGGAGGCTCCCGAATCCGCCCGCGGCGCCGCCGCCGAGCAGGGTCGAGAGTCCGGCGACACCGCTCTGCCCCGTGAGGCCCGCGATCGAAGTCGCGCCGAGCCCGCCGGCGCCGACGATCGCGCCCGTCGCGGCGACAGCGGTGCCGACGCGCACCTCGTTCAGTTGGTCGAATCCGGCCTTGTCGAGCGCGAACCCGAGCAGGTCGACGGGCTGGATTGCTTTGGCGATGTACCCGACGAGCGACAGCCCGCCCGATGGCGGCGCCGCGTCGACGTACACGAGCTTGCGGGTGTGAAGGTTCCGCCGGATCGGATGGCCGTTAGTGTCCACCGCCTCGATCGGCACGCGGTGCAGGTTGATCCAGCCCGTGGGTGAGCGCTCGTCCTGGAAGACGCGGTAGCCCTCCCACTCCTCGAGCGTCGAGAGCTTGCCCGTGCGCTTGTGCGCCGTGACCTTCCCCGAGCTCGAGCGCTTGCGCGTTTGCTTGGGGTCGGGCCCCGGCTTCACCACCGGGTAGAACTTCGGGCCCGCCGAGACCACGGCCAGGCTACGCCCCGAACGAGCGCCGCGCGTTGTACGACGACTGGAACGGCGCGCGGAAAGCGCTCGAGGAGAACGCGCCGGAGTAGCGCAGCCGCCCCTGGTTCAGGTCGGCCATCGGGCTCGTCGGGTTCTTCCGCACGAGCTCCGTCGTCTGCGCCAGGCGCGCCTTCTTCGCCGCGCCGATCTCTCGGCCGAGCGCGCGGCGCGCGGTCGTCGGACCCGCCTCGATCGCTCGAGCCCGGCCCTTGTCGCGTTGCGCCTGGACGGCGCGCACCGCGGTCAGTCGACCGGGGGCCCTCGACGGCCAGGCCTTCGCCGCGGCGACCGCGGACGGGGAGCCCGCGGGAGCGGGGAGCACCGGCCGGATCGGGACGAGAGCCCGGATGATCCGGCCCGGCGTCGCGGCCGGGGGAGGAGCCCCGGCCGCGCGCCGTTCTTGCCGGCGAGCGCCCGCCGCGATGGCCTTCGGGAGCGCCGCCTTTTTCACGCCGCCGCCTCGCGAGCGTAGGGGACCACGGCGTACACGCCGAGCTCCGACGACACGCCCGACCACGCCGCGAGCGTGCCGAGCTCGGCGTAGCTACGGCCCGGCGTCGCATTCTCGCCGGTCGTCTGCTTGATCCACGCGGGATCCTCAACGGAGTTGTCCACGCCGGCGGTCGCCGCGGCGATGGAATAGCTCTTCCCGCCGTTCAGCGCTTCCGACTCCAGGAACATCATGTCTTCGGTCACCGTCGCGCTCGAGGCCGGCTGGCCCTGGTTGTGGTAGACCTGCCGACCGTTCAGGACGAAGCGCGCGCGGCCGAGACCGGTCGTCTCGATGCCGAAGCCGCGGATGATCCCCTCCTCGCTGAACGGGTAGCGCCCGTTCACGTTCGAGGCGGCTATGTTCATCTGGTTCGAGTACAGCTTCGGCCAACACTGCGGAGCCACGTCGGTCTCCGTCCAGGAGGCGTAGATCGACCCGGCCGCCGCGTTCGCGTTGAACACGATTTCGATGGTCGGGAGCGCGCCGACGGGGAACTGACACACGTCCGCCTCTTCGCTCTTCTCGCGGTCGATGAAGCAGAGCGGGATCGTGAAGCGCCGCCAGTCGACCGCCGTGCCGGCCGCGGACAGATTGTTGATCGCCGCGTTCGCCGGGTACGTGAATCGGCCGTTCGTGAAGCGCTGGACGAAGGCGCGGAACTGACCGGTCGCGATGTCGATGAACGGCACCCCGTTCGCCTTCACGCGGATGCGGTCGATCGCGTTGAACGTGTTGCCCGCGCCGGTCATGCCGAAGTGGTACATGACCACGCCGGAGCCGGGGACCTTCGCGGACGTGAATGTGACGGTCGTGGATGCGGCGATCGTCTCCGGCGCCGCCTGGTAGTCGACGATTCTTGCCATGGGATCAGGCCTTCTTCTTGCCGAGGGTCTTCAGCGCGAAGAGCACGACCACGCCCGTGAGCCCGAAGCGCGCGATGCGCTCGACCATCGGGTTCACGGCGCCGTCGGCGCCCTTGGGGAGCATCGGCACGACGAAGCCGGCCGCCATCTCCCCCGCCCACACTCCCAGGCCGATCACGGCCACGTTGCGAAGTTGTCCCACTACAAGAGCACCGCCCTACCCCGTTCTGTTTTCGGTCCGACCCTCACGAATGGGAACGAGCGTCGTCCTGCAATTCAATACCATCAGCTAGAATCCGTTGTAATGCCTTATGAATTCACGGCTTGGAAGAGCGCGCACGGACTCGGGGTCGAGGCCTTCCGCCTCGAGCCTGGCGAGCACGGCCGGCGCGGTGCACCGGAACACGAAGAGCTCGGGGGCGCAGGAAAGCGCCGCCTGCGGCACGTCGCCCGTCAAGTGCTGCGCGGTCAAGAACAGGTTGGCGCGAGCGTGACGGTGCGTCCGCATCAAGTGCAGGAGGGGCCCGTCTGTTCCACGCTTGGCCGTGAGCCAAGTGGGGGCCTCGTCGATCCAGAGATTCACGCGACCGGGATCCGCGCAGGCGCGGACGAGCGCGTTCACGTCATCGGCGCTCTTGGGGATGAACGCCGCGTGTTCGCCGGCGCCCCAAACCCACTCGATCGCCTCGCGAACGTTGCGAGCGTGCGGCACGTCGCGGATCTGTTCCTCCCCGATCGTGTCGACGAGCAGCGCCGGCCAGCCGTTGCGGTCGATCGCCTCGCGCAAGTGCTCGAGGGCAAGGTACGTCTTCCCGGAGCCCGGGATCCCGATGTACCACCGGACTCCGGTCTCGCCCGCTACTGCGCGGCCGGCGGTGCGCGGAATCCCGGCGGAAGCTCGTCGGCCTCCACGTCCATCGTCATCGGTTCGCTCGGCGCCCTGGGGCGGAACGCTCGAGCTCGAGGATGAGCGCCCGGGCCCGGGAACACTTGCTCCGGTTCCCGGATCGGCTTCGGCGCCAGGCGCCGCAGAGTCGCCATCGCCGTCCACAGATTCGCGACCGTCGCGCCGACGTACATCCATGCGCCGACCTCATCGGAGCGGCCGACGAGCACGGGGACGTACTTCGCGGCGTAGGGAGCCCAGAGCAGGAGCGTGTTGCGTTCCTCGTCGGAGAGCGTGAACACGCTCGCCGCGCGCGGGTCGAGCGGATCCACGCCGACAACGCCGGCGTACATCTTGAGAGCTTGCCCGCGGATCGTTTCGGTGAACGCGACGAGCGTCGCGGGGTCGGGCGGGGGAATGTCGGACTCCGGCGCGCTCGAGCTCTCGGGTTCCTCGTCGCCGTTCGCGGCGCCGCCCTCGAGCTCGGCCGATCGGAGCGCCGAATCGAGCCGCGCCGTCGACTCCGATCGTTCGAACGAGGGTTCTTCGCCCGCCGCCTCGAGCTCGGCCCGGCCCTTTCGACCTTGCCGCGTGCCGTTCTTCGCCATCGTGACCCAGGCCTTGACCGCTCGAGGCTGGACGTGAAGCCGGCGCGCCTGGTCTTCGATCGTCGACTCGCCGCGCAGGATCAGCGCCGCGGCGCGGTCGCGCTTGGCCTTGCTCGTTTTCAGGACGCGGCGCGTCACAGTTGGATCCCCGCGAGCCCGTCGTCGTCGTCGTCGTCGGCCGGGTCGGCTTCCTCGTCGAGCGCCGCCTCCAACTCCGCGACTTCCACGCGGAGTGCGTCGCGCTCGCCGCGAAGCGCCTTGTTCTCGGCCGTCAGCTCGGCGACCGTTCGGGAGAGAGACTCGGCGGAGGGGGGGAGCGGCGCGGGGGGATCGTCGGGGACCATTCCCGGCTTGTATCACTCGAAGCGCGCCGTGGGAATCCCCTTGCGCTGGCGTTTCTTGGCGGCGAGATACTGGACGATCCGAGCGGACGCGACGTCCGTCCAGGTCGCCTCGCGGCGTTCGAACGTCTCGAGGGGGACGGTCGCCAGGACGGCCGACCACGAGGAACGATTCGAGTCGAGGGGTTTCGGCCTCAACGTCCAGGTGACCTCGCCACTCTGCCAGTCGACGTTCTCGACTGGGACCGCGCGACACCGGGGCGGGAGGAGCCCGCGGGACGCGCGCATCCGGCGGAAGTGTCGCGGCGCGCCGAGCGGACGCTGATCGCCGGCCTTGAACTGGGAGCGTGAGAACTCTTCGGCGACCTTGACGAGATACGCCGCCATCGACTCGGGGGAGTCGACGACCTCGACCCAGACACGCCGGCCAAAGCCGCAGGCCGGCGCCGCGGACGCGAGCCAGCGGCGCCAGGGTGTCCAGTGCGCCAGGCGCCCGGCGCCGTGCCCGCCCTCGTCGATCCAGCGGTGGCGGTTCTTCAATCCGCGAACGTGCCCCTCGAGCTCGTCAGAGCGGAGGAGCAGGTTCATATGTGGCCAGCCGCGCCGGGTGCGCTCCCACGTCTGGAGGTAGGTCATCCGGCCCCAGCCGTGCTCGAGCCGCTGGCGCAGGCGCTTGTCCCACAATCGGGAAGCGCCGCGGTAGGCCTCCCACGGGTTCGACCACGCAGCCGGGTCGAACGTGAGCACCACGTACAGCCACCACGTCGAGCTCGAGGCGGCGAGCTCGACCCGCCGGAAGTCTTCCCGCTGGACCTCCCACGCGCAGCGCCGGCAGCGCCAGGAGCGGCATTTAAACCGAACGGCCTTCACCGTGCCAGCGCCCCGGCCCTCCCCTCCGACCGGGAAGGAGAGCAAGGTCCAGCGTGAAGATTCGCAGGCCTGGACCGCGGGCATGATGAGGCGCCCGGGAACAGGCGAAAGCGGCTCTCTCGGGCCCGCCGATGGCCTTTTCCCTCCCCGACTCCCCCTCTCCGTACCCCCGGGTACGGGGGGCCTCCGAGGGTGAGTTATTCTATTGCAGAGACAAGCCAGCGGCGCGGACGCCGCGACGGAGCTCCCGGGCGCGCCGTCCAGGCTTTGCGTCATCCTATTCCCGCGCCTGGGAATCGGCGGGAAGGTCCCCGGGGCCGACCGCGGGTCCTACCTCGCGGCCGGCCTCGAGGCGGGCGCCTTGATCCGGCGAAGCTGGCGCCACCTTGGGGGTCCCGGCCGCGGAAGTGCGACCGGCCCCGTTCCAGTTGATCCCGAACACGCGCAGGATCCATTCGGGGTGCACCTCGAGGAGCACCGTCGAGCCGGCCGCGACGACGACCGTGTTGCGGCCGGCGCCCGAATTGACCTTCACCCAGACCTCGATCGCGGTTGCGGGGATCAGGGGGAGACTCGGCTTCGCGGGCGGGTCGGGGTCGGGGTCGGTCACGGCGGCGAGCGCCAGTCTTCCGCCCAGAGGCGGAGGAGGGTCGCGGCATGCTGGAGCACGCCGCGCTCGGCTGGAGTCGGCCGGCGGGGATGGAGCCGCTGGCGGTCGAGCTCGGCCGCCGTGCGCTCGAGCTCGCGAGCGAAGGCCGGGGGCTCTGCCCCCGAGCCGGCTTGCGCCGGCTCCCCCGGGCTGGCCTGGGAGGGGCTCGGCGGGGAACCGAACGGGGAGAGCTCGTCGGGTTTCATCGTCGCGATGAGCCGGTCACCGTCTGCCAGCCGGCGAGCCCGCGGTGCGCGAGCACCGAATGCGCGAGCGCCCCGGGGTCGGTCGACCGCACGGCGCCGCACTCCAGGCAGACCCGCCACTCGCGATCAGGTCTCACCCCCTGGGGGTCCTCCGGCTCGCCAGAGCTCTCCGGCTGCACGCGCCCCCGTCGGCCGGCGATCCGGTCCGACTCCAGCTCGAGCACGTCCAGGCGGTCCCAGGAGCCCGCCAGGCTCGCGGCGAGCCGGTCGAGCTCGTCGGCGGCGTGCCGATGCCATTTCGCGCGCCATCGGAGCGCGCGGAGGAGCTCAAGTCGCGATCGGAGGTCCATGCGAGCAAGGGCGCCCCGGAGGGTGTCTCCGGGGCGCCGGGTCGGTCACCCGCC
>Ga0193738_1001141_pt1 | contig 10999 bp, 5 predicted proteins | sample L2a1metaG_FD_144927 | JGI IMG/M metagenome (GOLD analysis project Ga0193738, IMG submission 144927) | Soil microbial communities from a riparian zone of the East river system, Colorado, United States - L2a1 | ecosystem: Environmental > Terrestrial > Soil > Riparian zone | place: USA: East River...
TGGGAAAATTAATCGGTGAAAAATTAAAACGAATCACAATGGCATTTATCAGTAAAAAAAGAAAGACAGTTCAGTCAAAAGTTGACGGAGCTAAACAATATAGCCTGAAAGACGCTTCAGCATTGGTGAAGCAAATAACCACTTGCAAATTTGATGCGTCTGTTGATCTGCATATCCGTTTGGGAGTTGATCCTAAAAAAGCAGACCAGGCGATCCGTGGTACAGTAACATTACCACATGGCACAGGTAAAACAAAAAAAGTATTGGTGCTTTGCACACCAGATAAAGAAGAAGCAGCAAGAGCAGCCGGCGCAGATTATGTAGGTCTTGATGAATTTGTAACAAAGATCGAAGGCGGTTGGGTTGATGTAGACGTTATCATTGCAACACCACAAGTGATGCCGAAGATCGGTAAGTTGGGTAAAGTGTTAGGTCCAAGAAACCTGATGCCAAATCCTAAAACTGGTACAGTTAGTAATGATGTAGCTGCAGCAGTTAATGAAGTAAAAGGTGGTAAGATCGCTTTCAAGATCGATAAAGCTGGAATTATTCATGCTTCGATCGGTCGAGTAAGTTTTACGCCGGAAAAAATTGCGGAAAATAGCCAGGAGTTATTGAATGCAATTATTAAGGCAAAACCATCTTCATCTAAAGGAACATACCTGAGAGGTGTAAGCATGGCAAGCAGCATGAGTCCTGGTATTTCTATTGACACAAAAGGATTTGTTCATTAAACACCAATCCCCTGAAGGGGCTTTTGAAAAAAAATAATTTTCGAGAAGTCAAAATTTATAAAAATGACTAAAGATCAAAAAAACGAAGTAATTGAACTGCTGAAAGGTAAGTTCACTCAATACAATAACTTTTATGTTACTGACACAGAATCGTTGTCGGTAGCACAGATCGTAAAGCTTCGCCGTGCTTGTTTCAACAAACAAGTTGAAATGAAAGTGGCAAAGAATACATTGATCAAAAAAGCAATGGAGTCATTGGATACAGAACGTTATGCTGGTGTTTATGATTCACTTCATAAAGTAACTGCATTGATGTTTTCAGAAAACCCGAAAGATCCTGCTTTGATCATCAGTTCTTTCCGTAAAGAGAGCAAAGGTGAGATGCCTGTATTAAAAGCAGCATTCATCAACGGTGATGTATATATGGGTAACGATCAATTGGCGTCTTTGGTTAAGATCAAAACTAAGAATGAATTGATCGGTGAAGTAATTGGTTTGTTGCAATCACCAGCGAAGAGAGTTATTGCGGCGTTGCTGCATAATGCAGAGAAGAAGGGTGAAGTAGTAGCAGCACCAGTGGAGTAATTAGGTAATTAGTCAATGTGCTTGGTAGTACATTGCAAATTATATAAAACAATTTTTTTAATCATCCGTCGGATTTCTCCCGATAGCTATCGGGACGGAATAAGAAGACGGGAAAAATTTAAATCAAATGGCAGACGTAAAAGCATTAGCAGAAGGCCTTGTAGCCTTAACAGTAAAAGAAGTACAGGAATTGGCTGACTTCTTAAAATCAGAATACGGAATTGAACCAGCTGCAGCAGCAGTAGTTGTTAGTGGCGGTGGTGATGGCGGCGCAGCAGCAGTTGAAGAAAAAACTGCATTCAATGTAGTATTGAAACACGGTGGTGCATCTAAACTTAACGTAGTTAAGATCGTTAAAGAACTTACTGGTTTAGGTTTGAAAGAAGCAAAAGACCTGGTTGACGGGGCTCCTAAGAACATCAAAGAAGGAATTTCTAAAGTAGAAGCGGAAGAAATTGCAAACAAGCTGAAAGAAGCTGGTGCAGATGTAGAAATCGCTTAATTCTTTTCTGATAATAATTTTAAGACCCTTCGCATTGCGGAGGGTTTTTTATTTAAGATCGGCGCAAACTTTAGGAAGCTTTTTTATGCATCTCAATTTTTATTAATTTTAGAATGCATTAAATATCTGTGAACTTTTATGATGCGCCAGCTAATCATACTTTCTTCATTTACCTTGTTTATTCATTCTTCATTTGCACAACAAAAAATAGATTGGGCAAAGTATGACTGCGCATCATTTAAGGAGGATACAACACGGGGATTTGTCAATAGTGTCTATTATAAGAAATATTACAATGCCCCTTTTTTAAATATCACAGCATCAGATGCAATTTTTGAGCTAAGAGTTTTCCCAAACGTGCTCATTAGGGAGGATCGGTCAATCAATATATTTCAATTTTATCAGGACTCAACAATTTTGACAGAACATTATCTGGTAGTAGATCCGGAAGTCGAAAATTTCATTAAAAAATATAGAGATTCTGCTTCTGAAGTCTACACAAAAGGTATAACACCTTTGTTGGGACAGACCGATGGTCGAATATGGAGGTCAGTGAGAAAGCTTATTCAGGTAGATGAAGCAAAAGACATGATTGCGGCATTAACAAGAATGAATTTATTCACGATAGAAACAGATAGTGAAATCGAAGCCATAGAGAAAAAAATAAATAACGATCCCATGTACTCGGCGGTATTAAAAACCCATCAATTAAAAAAGGGGCCCGTCAATTATAGGCATTCAGTCTTTTTGGAAATTAAATATAAAAACAAGTATAGGGTCTTTCAAACAGGAGGGGCTTTTGTTTTATTATAATACTAGTGACAATAAAATGCAAGACTTCGGAGTATTCACTATAGGATATGATCTCCTTAAATATTTAAGATCAAAGACAAATAAATAATCGATCTTACAATGTTAGGTACGGAGCGATCTTCTTAAAAGTCTCATCCGTTACTGCCATCACCTTTTTAATATCTTCAATTTTAGAAAATGCTCCATGTTCATTTCGGTAAGCAACTATCGGATTGGCTAAGCTGTATTTGATATATGGATGTGTTTTCATTTCATCAACAGTTGCGGTATTGATATTTATTTTTTTCACTGAAGGATTATCAAGTTTGAGCCATTGTTTAATTTTTTGAAAAGTTGAATCAGGCAATCCATAGGTTTCTCCAACTTGTTCTATTGAATAAAAACCACCAAGTTTATCCCTGAATGTTATAATTCGTGCAGCGAGTTTACTTCCAATGCCTGGTAAAGAAATAAAAGCGGTTGTGTCGGCAGTGTTTACATCAATGATCGAATAGCGGGCAGCATAAGTTTTTGATTGTTGTTCATCTTTTGATCCTGGTGAAACAAAATCTTTATTTGTTTTTGGAATATTCGATTCAATTTTGATGTAAGGCTTCAGTCTTTCATATTCATCGTCACGAAGGCCATAAATTTTTTGCAGGTCTTCTGGTTTATAAAAATGTCCACCTTTGCTCAGATAGTTTTCAATTGTCTTAATTGTTTTATCCCTTAATCCTAATCTCTTCCATTCAGATCCCGTAATTGTATTGGGATCAAAATAAAAAAGCTCGCCTTTTATGATGTCGTTTTCGTTGTAACTACTTTTTCTTTTGTCAATTTGATAAGCGTAGGCATTTTCATTCTCATTTTTTTGATATTGATCGACCGAAGAATCCTGAACTTTTATTTCTGATCTTTTAACTGCAGCCATCCATGCAGTATCCATATTGATTGGTCGATTGCTGGTTGTTTTTGAAAGAATATCTGGCAAAAAGAGAGTTAATAGAATCACAATAACAACTGTCAGAATTCCTATTCTTTCTTTTCGGGTAAAGGCCAGGTAATCTTTTAAAAATTCACCCCATTTCACAAGTAAGAAATTTGATTTAAGTTATAAGAACTTTCGAGGTCAGGAAATTCCCATTTCGTGGTACTTCGGCGGGGTTTTTGTTAGCAAACTTTTCTTGGTTGGAAAGTTTAAATCCTTACCTTTGCCATCCTTTTTATTTAGCGCTAATATTTTGACGGCCCAAATCATGATTAAATAGCTGATTGTCACGGGATTTTCTTTTAAGTTAGAAAATGCCCGAATGTGATTTGTGTCTCCGTCAAAAAAACTAAAAAACCGGTTTTACAGATATGTCTTCAACAAAAATGAATCACAGGGTAGATTTCGGTAAAATCAAACATCTCGCAGATGCCCCTGACTTGCTCGACATCCAGATCGCATCCTTCAAAGAATTTTTCCAGTTGGAAACAACACCGGATAAAAGAAACATTGAAGGTTTGTTTAGGGTGTTCAAAGAAAATTTTCCTATAACGGATACCCGCAACATTTTCGTGCTGGAATTCCTTGATTACTTTATTGATCCTCCACGTTACACCATCGAAGAGTGTATGGAAAGAGGGTTGACTTACGCCGTTCCTCTCAAAGCCAAACTTCGTTTGAGCTGTAATGATGAGGAACACGTCGATTTCCAAACCATCGTTCAGGATGTGTTCCTGGGTAACATTCCTTACATGACACCAAGAGGTACTTTCGTTATCAATGGTGCTGAAAGGGTTGTTGTTTCCCAGTTACATCGTTCACCTGGAGTATTCTTTGGTCAGTCTGTTCACCCGAATGGGACAAAGATCTACTCTGCAAGGGTAATTCCTTTCAAAGGTGCGTGGATGGAATTTGCAACTGACATCAACAACGTCATGTATGCATACATCGATCGTAAGAAAAAATTCCCGGTAACAACTCTTCTTCGTTCTATCGGTTATGAAACTGATAAGGACATTCTTGAATTATTCGGAATGGCCGATGAAGTAAAAGGTGATAAGAAAACTCTGTCAAAATATGTTGGCCGTCGTTTGGCTGCTCGTGTATTGAGAAGCTGGGTAGAGGATTTCGTTGATGAGGATACCGGTGAAGTAGTTTCAATTGAAAGAAACGAGATCGTTCTTGAACGTGACTCTGTTCTTGATGAAGAGGCTATCAACATGATCACTGAAATGGATGTGAAGAGTGTATTCATCCAGAAAGAAGATGTGGGTGGCGACTATGCGATCATTTATAATACATTGAACAAGGATACTTCGAACAGTGAGTTGGAAGCTGTGCAACATATCTATCGCCAGTTGCGTGGTACTGATGCACCGGATAATGAAACTGCACGTGGTATCATTGATAAATTATTCTTCAGTGATAAGCGTTACGATCTTGGTGAAGTAGGCCGTTATAAAATTAACCGCAAACTAAACCTTGATGTACAGCTTAAGCAAAAGACATTAACAAAAGAAGATATAATCGAGATCATCAAATATCTCGTTCGCCTTACCAATGGTAAAGCAGAGATCGATGATATCGATCACCTGAGCAATCGTCGTGTACGTACAGTAGGCGAGCAGTTATATGCTCAGTTTGGTGTTGGTCTTGCACGTATGGCTCGTACTATTCGTGAAAGAATGAACGTAAGAGATAACGAGGTGTTTACGCCGGTTGATCTGATCAATGCTAGAACTCTTTCTTCTGTTATCAATTCATTCTTTGGAACATCACAGTTGTCTCAATTCCTTGATCAAACAAATCCATTAAGTGAGATCACTCACAAACGTCGTATCTCAGCACTCGGGCCAGGTGGTTTGAGTCGTGAAAGAGCAGGCTTCGAGGTTCGTGACGTACACTATTCTCACTATGGTCGTTTGTGTACTATTGAAACACCGGAAGGTCCAAACATCGGTCTTATCTCTACGCTTTGCGTACATGCCAAGATCAATGAGATGGGCTTTATTGAAACACCTTATCGCAAAGTTGAAAGTGGTAAAGTGAATATGAAACTTCTTACATTCTTAAGTGCGGAGGAAGAAGATAGTGCGAAAATTGCGCAGGCAAATTCACCGCTTGATGAATCAGGAAGTTTCAAAGAAGAGAAAGTTGTAAGCCGTGAGACTGGTGACTTCCCAATTCTTGATAAGAATGATGTAGAATATATGGACGTTGCGCCAAACCAGATCGTTGGTTTGAGTGCTTCATTAATTCCATTCCTTGAGCATGATGATGCGAACCGTGCATTGATGGGTTCAAACATGCAACGCCAGGCAGTACCGCTTATTCGTCCTGATGATCCAATTGTAGGAACAGGGCTTGAAGGTAAAGCTGCCCGTGATGCAAGAATTCAAATTCACTCTGAAGGTGAAGGTGTAGTTGAGTTTGTTGATGCCAATGAAATTCATGTTCGTTACGAACGTGATGAAATGGACAGGCTTGTAAGTTTCGAAGATGATCTTAGGATTTACAGACTTACCAAGTTCATCAAGACAAACCAGGAAACTTCTATTAATCTTAAGCCTGCAGTTAGGAAAGGACAGAGAGTTAGAAAAGGTGATTTCTTAACCGAAGGATATGCAGTAAAAGATGGTGAGTTAGCATTGGGTAAAAACTTGAAAGTGGCATTCATGCCATGGAAAGGTTACAACTTCGAGGATGCGATCGTTATCAGCGAAAGAGTTGTAAAAGAAGATATGTTTACTTCTGTTCATATTTCTGAATATGAATTGGAAGTTCGTGATACAAAATTGGGAGAAGAGGAACTGACCCCTGATATTCCTAACGTTTCTGAAGAAGCAACTAAAGATCTTGATGAGAATGGTATCATTCGCATCGGCGCACAAGTAAAAGAAGGTGATATCATCATTGGTAAGATCACACCGAAAGGTGAAAGCGATCCTACACCTGAAGAGAAACTTCTTCGTGCAATCTTTGGTGATAAAGCTGGTGATGCAAAAGATGCTTCTTTGAAAGCGCCAAATGGTGTGGAAGGTGTTGTGATCGGTAAAAAACTTTTCCAAAGAGCTAAGAAAGATAAGAACTCAAAGATCCGTGAGAAAGCAGCTCTTGAAAAGCTCGAGAGAATGCATGAGAAGAATGAAACAGATCTTAAAGAGTTATTGTTGGATAAACTTCAGCAGTTATTGAGAGATAAATCAAGCACTGGTGTTACCAACAACTTTGGTGAGGTGCAGATCGGTAAGAGTGCAAAATTCAACCAGAAAAATCTTGCCACTCTCGATTATGCAAACGTGAATCCTCTTGGATGGACTGGTGAAAAGAAAACGGACGAACAGATCAACACACTTCTTCACAACTATAATATCAAATTCAACGAAGAGCTTGGTCGTTATAAGAGAGAGAAGTTTAATATCTCGATCGGTGATGAATTACCAGCAGGTGTATTGAAACTTGCAAAAGTTTATCTCGCTGTAAAACGTAAGTTGAAAGTGGGAGATAAGATGGCTGGTCGTCACGGTAACAAAGGTATTGTTGCGAAGATCGTTCGTGCTGAAGACATGCCTTTCCTTGAAGATGGAACACCGGTTGATATAGTATTGAATCCATTGGGTGTACCAAGCCGTATGAACCTTGGCCAGATCTATGAGACTGTTCTTGGTTGGGCAGGCGAAAAGCTAGGAATAAAATTTGCAACGCCAATCTTTGACGGAGCAACTACTGACGAGATCGGTAAATATTGCGACGATGCCGGTCTTCCAAAATTTGGTCATACTTACCTGTATGATGGTGAAACGGGAGATCGTTTCCACCAGAAAGCAACAGTTGGTATTATCTATGTGATCAAACTTCACCACATGGTTGATGATAAGATGCATGCCCGTTCTATCGGACCATACAGTCTTATCACACAACAGCCGCTTGGTGGTAAAGCACAGTTCGGTGGTCAGCGTTTTGGTGAGATGGAAGTATGGGCACTCGAGGCTTATGGTGCATCAAACATCTTACAGGAATTGCTCACATTGAAATCTGATGATATCATTGGTCGTGCAAAAACATACGAGTCAATTGTAAAAGGTGATAACGTTCCAAAAGCTGGTGTGCCTGAATCATTCAATGTATTGGTTCATGAGTTGAGAGGATTAGGACTTGACCTGAAGTTTGAATAAGGTTGAGTAGCGAACAGAACGTACAAGAGTGCGACGCAACAAAAGATGAACTGAGTTGATGTCGCTGGTAACAAAACAAAAAACAGTAACAAGAAATTAGAATATGGCAATGAAAAGAGACAATCGTCCCAGACCGACCTTCTCAAAAATTACGATCGGGCTTGCTTCGCCTGACAATATTCTTGAAAAAAGTTTTGGTGAGGTGTTAAAGCCTGAAACCATTAACTATCGTACATACAAACCAGAACGTGATGGTTTGTTTTGCGAAAGAATATTTGGACCAGTAAAGGATTACGAATGTGCTTGCGGCAAATACAAACGTATTCGCTACAAAGGCATCGTTTGTGATCGTTGTGGTGTTGAAGTAACGGAGAAAAAAGTTCGTCGTGAACGTATGGGTCACATCAAACTGGTGGTGCCTGTTGTTCATATTTGGTATTTTAAATCTTTACCAAATAAGATCGGTTACCTTCTTGGTGTAAGCTCTAAGAAATTAGAGAGCATCGTTTACTACGAAAGATTCGTGGTGATACAAGCGGGCATTCGTGCTGAAAAAGGTCTTAACTACGGTGATTTGATCACTGAAGAAGAATACCTCGATATTCTTGAGGCATTGCCAAAAGAAAACCAGTATCTGGCAGATGATGATCCGAATAAATTTATTGCGAAGATGGGTGCTGAAGCAGTTCATGATATGTTACAACGTATCGACCTGGATCAGTTATCATTTGATCTTCGTAATGCAGCAGCTACTGAAACTTCACAACAACGTAAGGCAGATGCATTAAAGCGTTTGAGTGTTGTAGAAGCTTTCCGTGATGCTAATACAAGAATTGTAAATCGTCCTGAGTGGATGGTGATGCAATACATCCCGGTTATTCCACCGGAACTTCGTCCGCTTGTTCCTTTGGATGGTGGTCGTTTTGCATCTTCTGATCTTAATGACTTATATCGTCGTGTTATTATCCGCAATAACCGTTTGAAAAGATTATTAGAGATCAAGGCACCTGAGGTTATCCTTCGTAATGAAAAAAGGATGTTGCAGGAAGCTATTGACTCTTTATTTGATAACTCAAGAAAATCAAATGCAGTGAAGGCTGAAGGTGGCCGTGCATTGAAATCATTGAGTGATGTGTTGAAAGGTAAGCAAGGACGTTTCCGTCAGAACTTGTTAGGTAAACGTGTTGACTACTCAGGTCGTTCTGTAATTGTTGTTGGTCCTGAATTGAAATTGCATGAGTGTGGTTTACCCAAAGATATGGCTGCTGAATTGTTCAAGCCATTTATCATTCGCAAGCTGATCGAAAGAGGTATTGTAAAAACAGTAAAGAGTGCAAGAAAATTAGTAGATAAAAAAGAAGCAGTTGTTTGGGATATCCTTGAAAATATTTTGAGAGGTCACCCGATAATGCTTAACCGTGCCCCAACACTTCACCGTTTATCAATCCAGGCTTTCCAGCCAAAGTTGATCGAAGGAAAGGCGATACAGCTTCACCCATTAGTGTGTACAGCGTTCAACGCTGACTTTGATGGTGATCAGATGGCTGTTCACGTTCCACTTAGTCATGCTGCAGTTCTGGAAGCACAGTTATTGATGCTTGCATCACATAACATCCTGAATCCGCAGAATGGTACTCCTATCACACTTCCTTCACAGGACATGGTGTTGGGTCTGTACTATCTTACTAAAGGAAAGAAGACCATGGCAAATGAAAAAGTCCGTGGTGAAGGCATGAAGTTTTACAATTCGAGTGAGGTAGTGATCGCATATAACGAGAAGATCGTTGATATGCATGCATGGATCAAAGTAAAAGTTCCGGTAAGAGAGAATGGTGAGATCGCTATTAAAATGGTGGAGACTACTGTTGGTCGTGTAATATTTAACCAGCATGTACCGGTTGAAGTTGGTTATGTAAATGCACTGTTGACAAAAAAGAATCTTCGTGAGATCATCGGAGATATTTTGAAGATCACTAACATTCCAAAAACAGTTAAGTTCCTTGATGACATTAAACTACTTGGATTCCGTACAGCGTTCCAGGGTGGATTGTCATTCAATATTCTTGACCTTGTAATTCCTGATTCAAAAGAGGAATTACTTGATCAGGCGAAAGGTGAAGTTGATGAAGTGTGGGATAGCTATAACATGGGTCTGATCACAAACAACGAACGTTATAACCAGATCGTTGACATTTGGAGCCGTGTTGATACTCGTATTACTGAAACATTGATCCGTGAAATGAGTGCCGATAAGCAGGGCTTCAACTCTGTTTATATGATGCTTGATTCAGGTGCCCGTGGTAGTAAGCAACAGGTAAAACAGCTTGCTGGTATGAGAGGTTTGATGGCTAAACCAAGAAAATCAGGTTCAACAGGAAGTGAGATCATTGAGAATCCAATTCTTTCCAACTTTAAAGGTGGATTGAATGTATTGGATTACTTTATCTCTACACACGGTGCCCGTAAAGGTCTTGCCGATACGGCGTTGAAAACAGCTGATGCTGGTTACTTAACACGTCGTTTGGTTGACGTAGCACAGGATGTTGTAATAACTGAAGAAGATTGCGGTACACTTCGCGGTATTGCTATCAGCGCATTAAAAGATAATGAAGATGTTATTGAGCCACTGAGTGATCGTATTGAAGGACGTACATCATTGCATGATGTTTATGATCCTCTAAATGATGAGCTCATTATTCATGCAGGTCAGGAAGTAACATCAGAAATAGCAAAACGTGTTGAGGAATGCGGTATAGAATCTGTTGAGATACGTTCAGTACTTACTTGCGAAAGTAGACGCGGATGTTGCGTTAAATGTTATTGTAAGAATCTTGCTACCGGTAATCTTGCACAGAAAGGCGATGCAGTTGGTATCATTGCTGCGCAATCTATTGGTGAGCCTGGTACACAGCTTACACTTCGTACATTCCACGTGGGTGGTGTTGCAGGTTCTGCAGCTGTTGAATCTACATTACTTGCGAAATTCGAAGGGGTTGTTCAGTTTGATGGCTTGAGAACTGTTATGATCGAGAATAACGAAGGTGGAAAGAACCAGGTAGTAATCGGTCGTACAGGTGAGTTAAGAATTATGGATGTGAAGAATGATCGTTTATTAATTACGAATAACATTCCTTACGGCGCTACATTGAATGTAAAAGATGGTCAGAAAGTAAGTAAAGGAGATATAATCTGTACATGGGATCCGTTCAATAACGTTATCATG
>Ga0193738_1001142_pt1 | contig 10997 bp, 10 predicted proteins | sample L2a1metaG_FD_144927 | JGI IMG/M metagenome (GOLD analysis project Ga0193738, IMG submission 144927) | Soil microbial communities from a riparian zone of the East river system, Colorado, United States - L2a1 | ecosystem: Environmental > Terrestrial > Soil > Riparian zone | place: USA: East River...
GAACATGTTGAACGTGAGACGGAGGGTGAGCGTGATCGGCCGGAAGACTACCGTGGACATGAACTCGATCGGCGAGAGCAGCGGATAGATCGCCTTGGGCACACCCGGCGGGAACAACATGTTCGTGAAGTAGCCGCCCAGGCCCTGACGCTTGATGCCAACGTAGTTGAAGATCACCCATGAGATGAGCGCCAGGAACAGCGGGATCGCGATCCGCGAGGTCGCCGGGAACTGGGCGAACGGGACGATGCCGGCGATGTTCAGGACCGCGATGAACACAAAGAGGGTCGCGAGGTACGGGACGTACTTGATGCCCTCGCGGCCGATCGCGTCGGCGGCGATCTGGTTGCGGACGAAGCCGTAGACGCCCTCGCCGGCGAACTGCAGCTTTCCTGGCACCACGTCGGCGCGCCGCGTGGCCAGGTAGAACAGCAGCGCGATCAGCGCAGTGCCCACGATAATGATCAACATCGGTTTGGTGAGGAACCCATCCTCACCGAAGATCGGTGGGAACTCGAAGTCCGCGGGCCCGGGCGCGTGGAACTCCTCCGATGCCTCGGCGGCGAGTATCCAGGCGCTCACGGGGGAGTATCCAGGCGCTCACGGGGTCCCTTCTGCTGGCGCGCTCATCACGCGTCTGACGGTGTCCGGGGAGTCAAGCCCTACCGTATCTGACCCATACGAGGTACAGAGCGGCGGCCGCCCCCACCAGGATGCCGAACATCAGGTAGATGCGGTTGTCGAGCCATTCGGAGACCAGCCAGCCCACCCCGCCCCATACGGTCACGCCCGACGCGACCAGACCGAAGGCGTTCCAGGCGTTGTTCTGGTCGCGTCGAGCGAGCTCGGCCGACTGGTCCGGGCTCGGCTCCGGAGGCGGGTCCGGGCTCATGGTGGGCCGAATGCTACCCGGCGCGGCGGCCCGATGGGTCGTCGATCTCAGGTTCCCCCAATTGCGGCTTTTCACCACGTATGGCAGCTGCAAGGTGGACTGCCGACCAGGCCAGCGCGCATACGACGATCGTCCCGCCGAGCCACTGTGGGTCGAGGGCGTCGACGCGCTGGAGCAGACGGAGGGCCAGCAGGACGAGAGCCAGCCGCAGCGTGTAGGTGAGCAACAGCACAGCGAGCCCGACACCGGCGCCGAGCCCGCCGACTCCGGCGAGTGCCAGTGGGAGCACTCCACTCCAGAAGAAGCCCACGACCAGCGGGATCGCCACCAGGGCGGCGAGCAGTCCGCCTGTCCCCACGGCCAGCCAGCCGACGCCTGCGCACGCCAGCCCGACCAGAACCGTCACCCACCGCGCGACAACGTGGGCACGCGGCCGTCGCACCCCCGGTGGTTCGACCATCAGTGGCTGTGGCCCAGCAGAAACTTCGGACGGCCGGTCGTGACCATGACCGTGACCACCAGGGCGAGACCGATCACCAGCGGCGCTGTCCACCCACCGACCAGGGCGATCACCACGACCCCGAAGGCGAGGAGCGCGGCCCAGACCCACATGACGAACACCGCCCGCCCGTGCGAGTGGCCGATCTCCAGCAGCCGGTGGTGCAGGTGCTGCTTGTCCGGCGCGAACGGCGACCGCCCCGCCCTGGTCCGGCGCAGCACAGCCAGAAGCAGGTCGGTGAACGGCAACGCGATCACGGCCAGCGGCAGGAAAAGAGGCAACAGGGCCGGCAGCAGCGTGACGCCGTCGTCCTGGACGGGAAAGGAACCGGTCAGGCTGATCGAGGCGGCCGCGAGCATGAGGCCGATGAGCATCGAGCCCGAGTCCCCCATGAAGACCCGGGCCGGATGCACGTTGTGCGGCAGGAAGCCCAGACATATTCCGCACAGCACGGCGGTCACCAGCGCCGGCGTCGTGAGCCTGGAGAAGTTCCCCTCCACCGCGAGCAGGTACGCGTAGCTGAAGAATGCCGCGGCGCCGATCCCGACGACTCCGGCGGCGAGCCCGTCGAGCCCGTCGACGAAGTTGACCGCGTTTGCCGCCGCGACGACGAGCAGGATCGTCAGCACTGTTCCCTGGGTCTCGTCGAAGGACAGGTAGGTGCCACCCGGCAGCGGGAGGGAGACCAGCCGGATGCCTCCGACCACCAGGAAGCCGGCCGCCACGAGCTGACCGGCGAACTTCATCAGCGCCGACAGGCTCCAGATGTCGTCGGCGACACCCACCAGGCAGATCACCGCGGCCGACGCCACCAACGCCTCCGCGTTCGTGGCACCCTCGAACAGCTCCCTGCTCATCGCCGGGAGAAAGCTGGCCACGAGCATCGCCGCGAGCAGGCCGCCGAGCATGGCCAGCCCGCCGAGGCGGGGAACCGGGTCGCGGTGCACGTCGCGGTCACGCGTCTGCGGTACGGCACCGACACGGTGCGGTACGGCACCGACACGGTAGGCCAACCGCCCGGCAAGGCCGACGAGCAAGTAGGTGGTGCCGGCAGCGACGAGGAGGGTGAGCAGGTATTCGCGCACGCGTTCGTCTCGCGGCTAGCCGCGCGGGTAGGCCGGATGCCTGGCGACCAGTGCTGCCACCGCCTCGCCGATCTCACGGCCCGCCGTGCCGTCGAGGTCGCGCACCGCACGGGCGATCAGCGACGCCACCTCCTTCATGTCGCCCTCCGCCATGCCCTGCGTGGTGACCGACGGCGTCCCGACCCTGAGGCCGGAGGCCGTCATCGGCGGCTGGGGGTCGAACGGGATGGCGTTCTTGTTCAGCGTGATCCGCGCGGCGTCGCAGCGTGTCTCGGCGTCGGCGCCGGTGACGCCGACGGGTCGGAGGTCGATCAGCGCGAGGTGGGTGTCGGTGCCACCGGAGACCGGGCGCATGCCCTCCGCCGCCAGCCCTTCGGCCAACGCCTGCGCGTTGGCGATGACCTGGCGGGCGTAGGCCTGGTACGCGGGCTGCATGGCCTCACGCAGCGCGACGGCCTTCGCTGCCACGGCGTGCATCAGCGGGCCGCCCTGCGTGAACGGGAACACCGCCTTGTCGATCTTCTTGGCGTGCTCTTCCTTGCAGACGATCATGCCGCCGCGAGGGCCGCGCAGGACCTTGTGGGTCGTGAAGCAGACGACGTCGGCGTAGGGCACCGGGCTCGGGATCGCTCGGCCCGCGACCAGCCCGATGAAATGGGCGGCATCGACCATGAGGACCGCCCCGACCTCGTCGGCGATCTCCCGGAAGGCGGCGAAGTCGATCAGGCGCGGGTAGGCCGTTGCCCCGCAGATGATCATCTTGGGACGGTGCTCGACGGCCAGGTCGCGGACCTCGTCGTAGTCGATCAGCTCCGTCTGCTCGTTCACGCCGTAGGAGACGATGTCGAACCACTTGCCGGAGAAATTGACCTTTGAGCCGTGGGTGAGGTGGCCGCCGTGGGGCAACGACATCGCCAGCACGGTGTCGCCGGGCACCGTGAACGCCGCGTAGGCGGCCAGGTTGGCGCTGGCGCCGGAATGGGGCTGCATGTTCACGTGCTCGGCAGCGAACAGATCCTTGGCCCGGGCGATGCCGAGCTCCTCGGCCTTGTCGACCTCGGCGCATCCGCCGTAGTAGCGCCGGCCGGGATAGCCCTCGGCATACTTGTTCGACAGCGTCGAGCCGAGCGCCGCCAGGACCGCCGGTGAGGTGAGGTTCTCACTGGCGATGAGCTGGAGCCCACCGCGTAACCGGTCCAGCTCATTGAGGACCACGCTCGCGATCTCGGGGTCCTCGGCCTCGAGGGCGGTGAAGTCCGGGCCCCAGAAGGGGACGTCGGCATCGGTCATGAAGGCACTCCCGGGTGCGGGCGGACGGAACCGGCCTCACTCTACGGCGACGGCATTGCCTGCGCGGTCTCGGGCACGACCTCACGGAGCAGTTCGAGGGACACCGCTCCCTCCCGCAGGACGCGAGGGACGGGTCCGGTCACATCGACGATCGTCGAGGGGGCGTCGTCGTCGGTCGGATAGGAGTCCAGGTAGACCGCGACGGCCTCCCCCAGCTGGTCGCGTGCCTGCTCGCCGGAGCGTGCCGCCGGTCGGCCGGAGCGGTTGGCGCTGCTGACGGCCATCGGCCCCGTCTCGCGGAGCACCTCGATCGCGACCGGGTGCAGTGGCATCCGGACCGCAACCGTGCCGCCCGCATCGCCGAGATCCCAGCGCAGCGACGGCTGCTGGCGGCAGACGATCGTGAGACCGCCCGGCCAGAACGCCTCGACCAGCTCGGCGATCACTCCGCCGGTCTGGGCGGAAACGCCCGTCAGCGTCGACAGCGACCCGACCAGGACCGGCACCGGGAGATCACGGCCGCGCCCCTTGGCGGCCAGCAGGGCCGTGACGGCCTCGGCGCTGAAGGCGTCGCAGCCGAGCCCGTAGACCGTGTCGGTCGGAACCACGACGAGCTTGCCCTGGCGCACGGCGCGAACCGCCGATGCGATGCCCCGGGTGCGCTGAACGGGGTCGTTGCAGTCGTAGGTGCGGCTCACGGGCCGCAATCTAGCGGCGGGAAGATCCCGGCCGGTCGGTCAGGGGCCGGTGCGGCGGGCAGAGACGTAGCGCGGGCGGCCGGCGAGGTCGGCGTGGTCGGCCACGTCCTCCCAACAGCTCGGATCGGCGAACAGTGCGGGCGCCGCCACGCCCTGGACGTCGGCGTGCTCCGCGAACAGGTATCCGCCCGGTCGCAACAGCCGGGCCGCCGTCCGCTCGAGGACGCGCATCGCGTCGAGCCCGTCCGGACCGGACCACAGAGCGGGAGCCGGGTCGTAGTTCGCGACCTCGGGATCGCGCACCACGGCTCCGAGCGGGACGTACGGCGGGTTCGCGACGACGATGTCGACGGTCCCGGTGAACTCCAGCAGGCACCGCTCCACGTCCGTGTGGTGGGCCACGACGCGCGAGCCGGCGACGTTGCGGCGCAGCCAGGCGACCGCGGTGTCCTCGGCCTCGACCGCGTGGATCTCGGCCTCGGGAACTTCGTCCGCAACGGCCAGCGCGATGGCGCCCGACCCTGCGTACAGGTCGACGATCAGCGGCCGGTCGAGCGTCTGGGCGACCTCGACGGCAGCCCCGGCCGTGACCTCCGTCTCGGGGCGGGGGATGAAGACGCCCGGGCCGACGTCGACCTCGATGTGACGGAACGCTGCCCGGCCGGTCAGGTGCTGCAGCGGCTCGCGGGCGGCCCGGCGGGCCACGAGGGCGTCGTAAGCCGCGGCATCGAGGGTCTTGTGGTGAACGAGCTCGCCGCGGCCGACACCCAGCACATGCGCGGCTAGCGCCTCGGCGTCATGGCGCGGCGACGACACGCCCGCTGCAGCAAGCACCTTGGTCGCCCGCTTCACGGCCTGCCGCACCGTGATCGTGGCCACCGTCACCCCCGGCCGGCCATGCGCTCGGCGGCGTCGGCGTCGACGAGTGCCTGGATCACGGCGTCGAGGTCACCGTCGAGTACGGCGTCGAGGTTGTGGGCCTTGAACCCGACCCGGTGGTCGGAGATCCGGTTCTCGGGGAAGTTGTATGTCCGGACCCGCTCGGACCGGTCGACGGTACGGACCTGGCTGCGCCGCTCGGCGGACGCCGCCGCCTCGGCTTCCTCCTGTGCGGCCGCCAGCAACCGGGCTCGCAGGATGCGCAGAGCCTGCTCCTTGTTCTGAAGTTGGCTCTTCTCGTTCTGGCATGAGACGACGATTCCCGTCGGCAGATGAGTGATGCGCACCGCGGAGTCGGTGGTGTTGACGCTCTGGCCGCCGGGGCCGGACGAGCGGTAGACGTCGATGCGAAGGTCGGCGGGGTTGAGCTCGACGTCCGCTTCGTCCTCCGCCTCCGGCATGACCAGCACGCCCGCCGCCGACGTGTGGATCCGCCCCTGGCTCTCAGTCACAGGCACGCGCTGCACGCGGTGAACGCCGCCCTCGTACTTCAGCCGAGCGAACGGCGCCGCACCCGCCTCGGGCGTGCCCTTCGCCTTGACCGCGACCGAGACGTCCTTGTAGCCGCCGAGGTCGGACTCCTCGGCGTCGAGGATCTCGGTGCGCCAGTTCGCCCGCTCGGCGAAGCGCAGATACATCCGCAACAGGTCGGCGGCGAACAGCGCGGACTCCTCTCCGCCCTCACCGGCCTTGATCTCGAGAATCACGTCCCGGTCGTCGTTGGGGTCGCGCGGGAGCAGAAGGGTCCGCAGGCGCTCCTCGAGCTCGGCCCGGCGAACGGCCAGCTGCTCGGCCTCGGCGGCGAAGCCGGGGTCGTCGGCGGCAAGCTCACGTGCTGCCTGCTCGTCCTCGCCCGTACGCCGCCACGCGTCGTACGCCCGCACGATCGCGCCCAGCTCTGCGTAGCGCCGGCCAAGCCGCCGGGCTCGGCCCTGGTCGGCGTGAACCGCCGGGTCGGCGAGCCGCCGTTCGAGCTCGGCGTGCTCGGCCACCAGGTCCTCGACCCGCTCGAACACGACTCCTCCTCCTCGCTCTGTCGGTTGATCACGTTCACCATGCTCGTCGACGGTTCACCAGGTTCCAGAACCTGGTGAACGGTCCACCAGGGTGGTGAACGTGATCAACGGACACGGTGACAAAACAGAGCGGGCGCCGGCCGGGAGAGTCCCGTGCCGGCGCCCGCCGTGACAGCTACTTGGCGTCTGCCTTCTTCTTGCCGTACCGCGACTCGAAGCGGGCCACCCGGCCGCCGGTGTCGAGGATCTTCTGCTTGCCCGTGTAGAACGGGTGGCAGTTCGAACAGACGTCGGCGTGGATGCTGCCGTTCTTCGCGGTGCTACGAGTGATGAACGTGTTACCACAGGTGCAGGTGACCGTGGTCTCCACGTACGCGGGGTGGATGCCGGGCTTCAACTGTTCTCCTCGGGTCGAGTGGCGCCGGGTCGCCCGCGCGATTACAACGGGCGTGAACCGGACCGACATACGAGTGTGCCAGGAAACTGGCACGTCTCCCAAACGCGGCCGGCCACCTCGGCATTCCCCCAGGTCTCAGTCGTCCTCGCGCGTCGACCCGCTCAGTGTCGGGGTCGTCTTCTGGACCTGCATGAGGAACTCGACATTGCTCTTGGTGGACTTGAGCTTGTCCAGGAGCAGCTCGATGGCCTGCTGCGGGTCGAGCGCCGAGAGCACCCGGCGCAGCTGCCACATGACGGCGAGCTCCTCGCGCGAGACCAGGATCTCCTCGCGACGGGTGCCCGACGCGTCGACGTCGACGGCGGGGAAGATCCGCTTGTCGGCGAGGTCGCGGCGCAGCCGGAGCTCCATGTTGCCGGTGCCCTTGAACTCCTCGAAGATCACCTCGTCCATGCGCGAGCCGGTCTCGACGAGTGCTGTGGAGATGATCGTCAGCGACCCACCGTGCTCGATGTTGCGAGCTGCGCCGAAGAACCGCTTCGGCGGGTAGAGCGCACTGGAGTCCACGCCGCCGGAGAGGATCCGGCCGCTGGCGGGTGCGGCAAGGTTGTACGCGCGCCCCAGCCGGGTGATCGAGTCGAGCAGCACGACGACGTCGCCGCCGAGCTCGACCAGGCGCTTCGCCCGTTCGATCGCGAGCTCGGCCACCGTGGTGTGATCCTCGGCCGGACGGTCGAAGGTCGAGGCGATGACCTCACCCTTCACCGCGCGCTGCATGTCCGTGACCTCCTCAGGCCGCTCGTCGACGAGGACGACCATGGGCCGCTCGTCGACGAGGACGACCATGAGGTGGGTCTCGGGGTTGTTCGCCGTGATGGCGTTCGCAATTGCCTGCAGGATCAGCGTCTTGCCGGCCTTCGACGGCGACACGATCAGGCCTCGCTGACCCTTGCCGATCGGGGCCACCAGGTCGATGACCCGCGTCGAGACGATGCCGGGCTCGGTCTCGAGCCGCAGCCGGTCCTGCGGGTACAGCGGCGTGAGTTTCGAGAACTCCGGCCGATGCTGCGCGGGCTCCGGGTCGGCGCCGTTGACCGTGTCTACGCGGACCAGAGCGTTGAACTTCTGCTGCTTCTCGCCCTCTCGGGGCTGGCGCACCACGCCGGTAACGGCGTCGCCCTTGCGCAGACCGTTGCGCCGGACCATGGCCAGCGACACGTACACGTCGTTCGGACCGGGCAGGTAGCCGGAGGTTCGGACGAACGCGTAGTTGTCGAGGATGTCGAGGATGCCGGCCACCGGGATGAGCACGTCGTCCTCGGAGACCTGTGGCTCGTCCACGCGGTCGCGGTTGCCGCCACGGCGGTCGCGGTCGCGGTTGCTGCCCCGACGGTCGCGACGCCGGCGTCGGTTGCGCCCGCGGTCGCCGTCCTCGTCGTCGTCGCGCGGGCCTTGCTGGCTGCTGGAGCGCTCACCCTGGCCACCGGGTCGGCGGTCCCCGTTCTGGTCGTCACGACGGTCGCCGGGACCGGCGGAGCGGCGATCCTGCTGGTCGCCGCGGGCCGCCCGAGCCTGACCGTCGCGGTCCTGCGAGTCGCGACGGTTCTCGCCGCGTTCGCGAGCGGCGGCGTCGCCACGGCTCTGTCCGCCACGCGATCCGCCGTCGCGGGCATCGCCACTGGCTTCGTTGTCGCGGGCCTCGCCACTGGCTTCGTTGTCGCGGGCCTCGCCCTCGCGGGTGTCAGTGGGCTGGGCCGTCCCCGCGCGGGGGTCGCTGGCGCCGAACGCATCATCGCGACGGTCGCCGGCGTCGAACATCTCGCGGTTCTGGTCGCTGCTGAACCGACGCTCGGTGCCGCGGTCGGCGACTGGCGTCGACGACCCGCCCAGCTCGTCCGCGGTCTCGATCCGGGTCGCCGACACCGCTGACTGCGAGGCGCCCGACGAGGTGGCGTCGACCGGCGCGCCGGTGGCACCACCCTGGGCCGTCCGGATCGCGTCGACGAGTTGGCTCTTTCGCATCCGGCCGGTGCCGGTGATGCCCAGGCTGCCCGCCAGTTGCTGTAGCTCGGCCAGCACCATGCCGTCGAGACCAGCCGCACGACGGCGGCGGGGCTTGTCGGTGGTGGCAGCGTCGCCCGAGGAGGCCTCGGGTGTCGGCTCCGAGACTCCATAGAGATCAGTGTTTGTCACTCAAGGTCCTTCCTGGACCGGCGCCGGCCAGAGAGCCGGCGCGTGAAACGCCCGGGGACACCCCGGGTCTGAGGTGCACGCGGCGCTTGCTGAGTAGTCGTCCCCCTCGATACGGCCTGACCGTACGTGCTGAGTGCGGAGTCCTACAGCGGAGTGGACCCGCGTCCAAGGGATTGCCGACCGGCCCGGAGGGCGTCGGTGCGTCACCGAGAGTAACACGCGCAGCCGACTGCGTACCTACCGGATCGGTCCGGTCGCAACCGTGTCGTGATCATCTCGGCCCATTTGCCCCTCGTCAGAGGGACTCGACGATCGCGCCGCGTCGGTCGACGTCGAGTGGTCGTACCAGCCAGCCTGCCGGTCCGGCGATCTCGCCGACCCGGGCAACCTCGTCTGCCCTGGCCGTCAGGACCAGCACCGACGGCCCTGCTCCGGATACCACGGCGGCCAGTCCGCGTGTGCGCAGCGCGTCGACGAGCGCGAGTGAGTCCGGCATGGCCGGCGCCCGGTAGGGCTGATGCAGGAGGTCCTGCGTCGCCTCGAGGAGGTGCTCGGGCCGGTGTGTCAGCGCCTCCACGACCAGGGCGGCGCCCGCCGCGTTGCGGGCCGCGTCGGCGTGCGGCACCTCGGCGGGGAGGAGCGCGCGGGCGGCCACGGTGGAGACAGCCGCTGCGGGAACGCAGGCCACCGCCCGGACCTCAGGGTGCACGTCGAGGCGCACGGCTCGGGCCCCTCGCTGCGCGCACGGCTCGGGCCCCTCGCTGCGAGGTCCATGCGATGGTGAGGCCGCCGAGCAGGCACGCGGCCACATTGTCCGGATGGCCCTCGATGTGCGCACCGAGCGCAAGCACATCCTCGTTGCGCAGCTTCTCGTCCCCGGCCCCGGACAGCGCCCGTGCGGCGAGCACACCGGCCACGATGGCCGCGGCCGACGAGCCGAGCCCGCGACCGTGCGGTACGGCGTTCTCACAGCGCAACTCCAGGTGGTCCGCCCGAACCCCGAGTAGTTCAAAGGTCTCGCGCATGCTGCGGACGACCAGGTGGCGGTCGTCTGCAGGCACGACACCGGCGCCCTCGCCAGAGACCTCGACCCATGTCCTGTGCACGCCGGACGCCGGGTCGACGAGGCGAGCCGTGACGACGTCGTGCCAGCCGAGGGCCAGAGCGAGGGCGTCGAAGCCGGGACCGAGGTTCGCGCTTGTCGCCGGGACGCGGACCCGAACGGCTCGGCTCACCTGAATCCGAGGACGGCCGCGGCCGCACCCACATCTGCGGGTACAGCATCGGGCCGCACGTCACCGTAAGCTGCGCTCGCGGTCTCGACGTCCTTCAGACCATGGCCGGTGACGGTCACGACCACGACCTGACCGCGGTCCACGGTTCCGGATGCTGCGGCCGCCACGAGACCCGCGACCCCGGCAGCGGACGCGGGCTCGACGAACAGTCCCTCGCGGCCGGCGAGTTCCTGCTGGGCGCTCAGGATCTGCTCGTCGGTGACGGCATTGATCAACCCACTCGACTCGTCCTTGGCAGCGAGAGCCAACTTCCACGACGCTGGGTTGCCGATCCGAATCGCGCTCGCCACTGTCTGAGGTTCGGCGACGGGGTGTCCACTCACCAGGGGAGCGGCGCCAGCGGCCTGGAAGCCCCACATCCGTGGAAGCTTCGACGCATAACCATCATCCCTGTACTCCCGATAACCCATCCAGTAGGCCGAGATATTCCCGGCATTGCCGACCGGGAGCACGTGCACGTCGGGTGCGTCGCCGAGAGTGTCGACGATCTCGAAGGCAGCGGTCTTCTGACCGGCGAGCCGGTGCGGATTCACGGAGTTCACCAGCGCAACCGGGTACTCGTCCGCGAGACCACGAGCCAGCCGTAGGCAGTCGTCGAACGTGCCGTCGACGGCGACGATGCGGCTGCCGTGAACGACCGCTTGGGCCAGCTTCGGCCCGGCCACGCTTCCGTCGGGCACGAGAACGATCGGG
>Ga0193738_1001143_pt1 | contig 10960 bp, 10 predicted proteins | sample L2a1metaG_FD_144927 | JGI IMG/M metagenome (GOLD analysis project Ga0193738, IMG submission 144927) | Soil microbial communities from a riparian zone of the East river system, Colorado, United States - L2a1 | ecosystem: Environmental > Terrestrial > Soil > Riparian zone | place: USA: East River...
CGTTTATGGTTCACCCATTTTTCAATAACAAAAAAGGAGATTCACATGACAAACGTTGCATTATGGGTTCAACTGGAAGCTAAAAAAGGCAAAGAAGCAGAAGTAGAAAGTTTTTTAAGAGATGGTCTAACCATTGTTAATAACGAAACGGAAACTATTACATGGTACGCACTAAAGCTTAGTCCATCTTCGTATGCGATCTTTGACACATTTTCTGATAGTAAAGGAAGAGAATCTCATTTAGCAGGCCAGGTCGCCAAAGCTCTTAAGGAAAAGGCTTCTGACCTTTTCTCTAAACCTCCAACAATTGAAAGAATTGACGTACTTGCTGCCAAACTGCCTGAATTAGAACAATACTAACCTGCTTTAAACTCTTTGACCAAAGCGATCCCGGAGCCTTTAATTCATTGTCGATTCGATGTGAGGGCCCCGGGGTTTTCATTTTAATCTTCGAATATTGCTTCGCATTCAATAAACTTTTCAAAAAAGACTCTCTCATCGAAAATTAACATTTGCGTTTCTGGACATTATTATTTTTTTTACTGAACCAATTTCTGTTATTTCATAGTATAGCATAAAATTTGCTAATAAAATATCTAACAAATAGAGATATGCCAATACAATTCGTGAAAAACATCCAGTTCTCCAAGCTGATAAAAGCTGAAGGACGCCTGAGAGAGTTCAATTTCAGAAAAACTGGTACCGGTAACGACGAGAAATGCTCGGTAGATACCGTAGATGACCGCGGCAACCGGATCATTTTCACGATGTTTAAAGAAGCTGGCTCCTGGAAACTTAGTTCTACTCTCCTTCCTAAGTGGATCTGTCAATACGAGGTGCAGCTGAATGACGCTATAGAAGAAGAAATAAGCCATCAATAGCATATGCTCCGGTAAATATTATTTTTGCCGGGATGGTTCAGTTTACAACTACTATAAAACAATTTGGCAAGCAGGGTGAAAAAACCGGCTGGACTTATATTGAAATTCCTGCAGATTTAGCACAGAAATTAATGCCCGGAAACAAGAAAGGCTTCCGGGTAAAAGGAAAGCTTGATAATTTTCCAATTAAAGGGATTGCATTGATCCCAATGGGTGGAGGCAATTTTATTCTTACGCTAAATGCCGATCTAAGACGGGCAATTCATAAAAAGAAAGGCGCAATGCTGAATGTGAAGTTGCAGGTGGATCCGGCGGGATACAAGCTTAATAAAGATTTTATTGCTTGCCTGAACGATGATCCCCCTGCACAAAAATTTTTCGATACCCTTAGTGGTTCCCATCGAAATTATTTCAGCAAATGGATCGACTCGGCCAAAACAGAGCCGACCAAGATCAAACGTATTGCAATGGCAGTGAATGCACTTTCCAAAAAATGGGGCTATCCTGAAATGCTAAGGAACAGTAAAAAAGATTTTTAATAAGCTTACTCATTCCTCCTGAATCTTGTTCTGATGATTTGAAGCTGATCGTCGTTTAATTCGGTTGTCTTTTTTAATACCCCAATAAAATGATCTACTTCTTCTTTTGACGCAGGGCAACCGGTGTTCTGAAGTTTCTCCACTCCATTGATCTTTACCTTCATCCTGGAATCAGCTAAAAAATTTTCATCCTTATCAAAAATTAGCCAGAAAGGAATGCCCTGGTCTTTACCATTATACTGTGTAATCATTTCTAAGGCACCCGGATTTTCTAAATTCTCTTTTCCTTTTGATTCAAATACAACGAGATGGCGAATAACAAAATTGTCATCAAATAATTTTTTTACAGAAGGATCATTTAATGATGTGTCCATTTTATGGCACCAACCGCACCAGGATGCATGAAACATTACCAGGACTTTCTTGTTTTGCTTCTTAGCTGAAGTAAAAGCCTCTTTCATTATTTCCTCAGCCGACAAAGGAGCTTTTTGTGCAAATACCGATGTTATTGAAAAGTAAAATACTGCGGGCAATAAGAAAATATTTTTCATAATGAGATTTACATGAAGCAATTTACCTCATACATCAATAACAGCAGGTTAAAATAATACTCACTTTTCCACGAATTTGTAGATTTGCTTATGACCAGGCTATCTGTTAACATCAACAAGTTTGCGACAATAAGAAATTCCCGTGGTGGAAATAATCCGGATGTGGTAAGAGCTGCTATCGATGCGCAACGTTTCGGCGCCGATGGCGTTACGGTCCACCCGCGCCCCGATGAACGGCATATTCGCTATAATGACGTAAAAGAAATTAAAAAGATCATCACTACTGAGTTTAACATTGAAGGTAACTGCACGGAGCAAAAATTCGTTGACCTTGTTTTAGAAACAAAACCCGACCAGGTTACATTGGTTCCTGATACACTTGGACAGCTAACTTCTGATCATGGGTGGGATACTGTAAAGTATAAAGAGTATTTAGTAGAAAAGATCAGGATATTTAAAGCATCAGGTATTCGCGTTTCAATTTTTGTCGATCCTGATATAAAAATGGTTGAAGGTGCCGCAAAAACCGGAACGGACCGCATTGAACTGTATACCGAAGGTTACGCAAAGCAGTTTGCCGTTGGCGATAAGAACTTAGCAATTGTACCTTATATCGAAGCTGCAAAAAAAGCAAAAGAACTTGGGCTGGGGTTAAATGCCGGTCATGACCTGGATCTTACCAACCTAAAATTCCTGAAAGAAAATATTCCCTGGCTGGATGAGGTGAGTATTGGCCATGCCCTTGTTTGCGATGCCATTTACCTGGGTTTTGAAAACGCAATTCAGCTGTATAAAAGGCAATTAGTGACATAGAAAATTGAGGGGCAAGTAGTAGTACCACTTTCGAATATGGATCGTATGTTTAAAAATCAGGCATTAAAACGCCTTCTAAACCTTACCTTTGCGCCGATTTAAGAAAACACCAACTATCAAAATATGGCAGATATTTTTGAGCGTTTATTGAAAAATTATGGCCCGATCGGTCAGCACCGCAAACAGGCACACGGTTATTTCGCTTTCCCAAAATTGGAAGGTGCAATAGGCAGCCGAATGAAGTTCAGAGGTAAAGATGTTATTGTCTGGAGTCTGAATAATTACCTGGGCCTGGCGAATCATCCTGAAGTCCGCAAAGCAGATGCTGATGGCGCTGCTGAATATGGATTAGCCCTTCCAATGGGTGCCCGCATGATGAGCGGCAACAGCAACCTGCATGAGCAATTGGAAAGTGAATTGGCAGCTTTTGTAATGAAAGAAGATTGCGCTTTATTAAATTACGGCTACCAGGGAATGGTAAGTCTAATTGATACACTATGCAGCCGTCATGATGTAATTGTTTACGATGCCGAAAGCCATGCCTGCATTATTGATGGACTTCGCCTTCACCCGGGCCATCGTTATGTTTTCAAACATAATGACGTTGAAGATTGTGAAAAACAATTGCAACGAGCAACAGCTTTAATAGAAAAACAAGGCGCTGGTGGAATACTGGTAATTACGGAAGGTGTATTCGGAATGGCGGGTGACCAGGGAAAATTAAAAGAGATCTGTGCGTTGAAAGAAAAATATGAATTCCGTTTGCTGGTAGACGATGCTCACGGTTTTGGTACGTTGGGTAAAACGGGGGCTGGCGCTGGTGAAGAACAGAATTGCCAGGATCAGATCGATCTTTATTTCTCCACGTTTGCAAAATCCATGGCATCGATCGGCGCTTTCATTGCCGGGCCTAGAGATATCATTGATTATATACGTTACAATATTCGCAGCCAGATCTTCGCAAAAAGTTTACCAATGCCTTTGGTTGTTGGTAATTTAAAGAGACTGGAGCTTTTAAGAACACATCCTGAGTTTAAAGAAAAGCTATGGAGCAATGCAAGTAAGCTGCAGAACGGTTTAAAACAAAGAGGATTTGATATTGGTAAAACAGATTCCCCGGTAACACCTGTATACATGAAAGGTGGTGTGGAAGAAGCAACAGCAATGGTAATGGACCTGCGTGAGAATTATGGGATCTTCGCATCTATCGTAGTATACCCGGTAATTCCTAAAGGACATATCATCTATCGTCTTATCCCTTCAGCAGCACATACTGACGCAGACATTGAAGCTACTCTTAAAGCATTTGAAGAAACAAAGAAAAAACTGGATGCCGGGGCTTATAAAGTCGATTCAGTCCCTGATATGGCTGAGTATAGCGGGAAGCGATTTGAATACATGCTGGATAAACCAAAGAACAAGTAAAATTTTACCTTGTATAAGGATGAAAGGCATTGCTGAGCAATGCCTTTTTTTATTTGAAAACAAAACCTCTTTAAATGTAGAACCCCCGATGGAAATCGGGGGCCCCTAATCAAAAACCATTAACCATTAAACCTTATCCTATGAAAATTCAAAGCTAATCTCGGTAATAAAAAATTAATATTGCAAGTTTCAAAGATGAATTTTGCCTGATTTGGAGTTGAAAAGAGAATTATTGACCTTCGTCAATCGTGAAAAAAAATGTTTGTAGAATTAATTCTGTGAAAATAACTGTTTGTAGAATTAATTCATTCCCGGGAACGATTGCGGAACAAAAAACAATTTGACAATGAATAAAATTGTTGTTGCTATTACGGGTGCCAGCGGAGCTATTTATGCAAGATTATTATTAGGAAAAATACTTGCTATGAAGGATCAATATGATGAACTGGCAATGGTAATGAGCGAAAATGCAAAACAGGTTTGGGAAACAGAAACGGGGAATACCGATTATGAAAATTTACTTGTAAAAAATTACTCAACTATAGATTTTACGGCCCCTTTCGCCTCCGGCTCGGGCAAATTCAATACGATGATCATAGTGCCTTGTTCAATGGGAACGCTGGGTCGTATCGCAACTGGTGTTTCAAATGACCTGGTAACAAGAGCCGCGGATGTTATATTAAAAGAAAGAAGGAAATTAATATGTGTTGTTCGTGATACCCCGTATAGTTTGATTCATATTCGGAATATGGAGACTGTTACACTTGCCGGAGGAATTATTTGTCCTGCTTCGCCTTCTTTTTATAGCTTACCAAAAAGAATTGATGAAGTTGCTGCTACAGTGGTTGATCGTATATTAGATCTCGCTGGATTTGATATCAAAACTTTCCGCTGGGGAGGTCCTTCGAGCCCCGGAGAAGTGAAGTAAACTCCGCAATAAACTAAAAGCAGGTATAAGTTGATGAGATTGTTTCGTCCGCCGCGGCGGACTCGCAAGTGTGATCAGCGATTATCTACGATCTCAACTCCCGGATATTTTTTTACATCAAAAACAAATTGCTTGTCATCAATTGCGCCATTTGGAGTAAATGTATTTACAATGATCGAATGCTTGGTCTGATCTTTTTCTATCACTTTAGTTGTGTTGATCGTCTTATTTGTCTTGTCAATATATAAATACACTTTATGATAAGTTTTGGTCTTGTCTGTGGGAGTGAGTTCAATTTCCTGCAGGGTTTTCGCGCCCTGCTTTTTTTCACCATTCAGTTTATACAAAAAATCTTTGTCGTAGAAATTTGTGAACATTTTCTGTGGTGTTAAACCGCTGCTACTATTATCAAACTTTGAGATGGTCACTTCGTTTGAAGATTTATCATAATTCCACACATTTACTCCATCGCAAAATATTTCCTGCCCGACAATAGTCACTTTGTATTTATTACCTTTAGTCCAGACAGTGCCATTTTTTGATGAAAGGGTTTTCCCCGCCGCATTTTCAGTTTTAAAAGTAAAAGTTGATTTAACGGTTTTATAAGTTTTAAACTTAGCGCTAACTCCATCAAGAACTTTTTTTGCATCAGGATCATTTGTAGCCTGCGCATTCGTTTTAATTGTGATAACTCCAATTAATAAAACCAATATTGTTGTATAAAATCTTTTCATAATGCCTGTTTAGTCTAACTAATATTGTACCGATTATGGCAGGCCGCAAATATAGGCCAATTACACCTTAGAGGATGCCAGCCAGGATCACCTGGTTGCTTTGTAAAGATTTTTTAACAGCTTAAATTAGATTGCCAAGATGTTGATTCAGATCAGCCTCGGTCTTGATCAATACATCACGGGCTTTGCTTCCCTGGTTAGGGCCCACCACGCCGGCAGCCTCCAATTGATCCATTAATCTGCCGGCACGGTTGTAACCTAATTTCATTCTTCTTTGCAAAAGAGAGGTAGAACCAACTTGGTTTTGGACAATGAGACGGGCAGCATCTTCAAAAAGTGCGTCTTTATCATTTACATCAAAATCCTTTGACTCCAGCTCTTTTTCATCAACATATTCTGGTAAAAGGAATGCCTGCGGATACCCTCTTTGTTTTTCGATATGACTTACAACTTTATCAACTTCAGGAGTATCAACAAATGCGCATTGCAATCTTGTAACTTCTCCATGATGCGAAACCAGCATATCTCCTTTTCCAATTAATTGCTCGGCTCCGCCAGTATCAAGGATCGTCCGTGAGTCGATCTTTGAAGAAACTTTGAATGCAATACGTGAAGGAAAGTTTGCTTTAATAGTACCGGTGATAATATTTACAGAAGGACGTTGAGTTGCAATGATCAAATGAATTCCAACTGCACGGGCCAACTGAGCTAATCTTGCAATTGGCATTTCAATTTCTTTTCCTGCTGTCATTATAAGATCGGCAAACTCGTCAATTACCAATACGATAAAAGGAAGGAATTGATGTCCTTTCAATGGATTCAATCTTCTTTTTACAAATTTCTCATTATACTCTTTAATGTTTCTTGCGCCGGCTTCCTTCAACAGGTCATAACGATTATCCATTTCAATACAAAGTGCATTCAATGTATGCACTACCTTTTTTGTATCGGTGATGATCGCTTCTTCTTCCCCGGGAAGTTTGGCGAGAAAATGATTTTCAATAACCCTGTAAAGGCTTAATTCAACTTTTTTCGGATCGATCAAAACAAACTTTAATTGTGATGGGTGTTTTTTATACAATAAAGAAACAAGGATAGCATTTACACCCACTGATTTACCCTGGCCAGTTGCACCAGCCATTAGCAGGTGTGGCATACTGGTAAGATCAACTATGAAATTATCGTTGTCAATTTTTTTGCCCAATGCTATTGGCAGGCTGTAATTATTATGCTGGAATTTATCCGAGCCTAATAAAGTTTTCATGCTTACGATACTTTTTCTCACATTAGGCACTTCTATGCCGATCGTTCCTTTACCCGGGATCGGCGCAATGATACGGATACCCAATGCTGCAAGACTTAACGCAATATCATCTTCCAGGTTTTTAATTCTTGAAATACGAATACCAGCTGCAGGAACTATTTCATATAAAGTAACGGTTGGTCCAACAGTCGCCATTATCTTTTGGATCTCGATATCATAATTGCGAAGAGTGGCAATGATCTGGTTCTTGTTATTCTCTAACTCATTTGCATCCTGCACAATTTTTTCACTGCCATGAGTTTCCAACAGATCTAATACAGGATAGCGATAATCCCTTAGATCCAGCGTAGGTTCATAAGGCGGAAGTTCTTCATATCCTTTTTCTTTCCCATCTTTTTCTTTTTCTTCTTCTTCAGCCGGTTCATTCGGGAATTTCTTTATTTCAAGAGCAATATCTGCTTCACTGTTTTCTTTCGCAGATTTCCTTGCAGGCCTTATTTCTTCTTTCGGTAAAATAGCGTGTATTGGTTCTTGAATCGGAGTTATTGGCAAAGGTTTTTCCTTCACTATCTCAACAACAGGTTCATCTTTCTCTATTAGCTTAAATTCAGGTTGATCATTATTGTTGCTTGTTGGTGAAAGCACCAGTGTCTCACCATTTGTTTTTAAGCTATTCCCCTTTGAGGCGTTTTCGGCATAAATATCATTTATCGTTTTACCAATAACAGGAACAACCTTTTCTTCTGGAATATCTGTTCCAGGTTTCTCTTCTTCAACGAGCCTGCGTTTTGGTATATTAGGTACATTAAATACAGGATTAAATTGCCAGATGACATACGACACCGCAACAACAAGCAACAGCGCTGCGGTTCCCACGTTACCAAGAATTTTTTTCAGCCAATCAGAGATCATATTACCTACTGCTCCACCAAACGGAAACTGACTACTACTGAATGTCCCTAACATAAAGGCCATACAAACGGACAACACCAGCATACCGATGGTAACATATCGAAGATTTTTCCAAACAGACCAAACCTTTCGTCTGAATAAAAGATTAACACCCACAACAAAGAAAAAGGTACAGATCAGCAATGAGGCCACACCAAATCCGTTGTCAATAAAAAAATAAGAGATAAAAGCACCTAAAACACCAAGCAGGTTCTGAATATTTGCTTTCTGATCTAAAAGAGAAAGCCCGTTCTTTATTTCGCTTTGATCATTTCGCCAGGTAAAAAAATAGGAGATGAATGCTATGAAAAGAAAGAACGCAAAGAAAAGAAATACGAACCCAACGATCTTCCCGGTTCTTTCATCACTGGCAAGCTCTTTCAGGTTTATTTTTTCTTCTTTCTCGGGTGTCAGTTTCCCAGACTTGGTTTTTCTCGGTTTCTCCACAGGATTCTTAGTGGAATTGCCTTTCAACTTATTGGCCATATCAACAAAGATAATAAGAAGCCCTCTACATTGGATAGCTCATGTTTTCAACATCTCCACAATTTTATTGTAAAATCCCTCTCGTTAAACACCGAACCAATATGAAAAAAACCGGCATCTGAAAAGGGCATTGATTATATTTGGCCTGCATCTCGAAACTGAATGAAATCGAACCAAAACCGAGCCTCGAAATTCAACTATTTATCAAAGACCTGTCTCTTTGTTTTTGTTTTTTTAATTGCAGCCAATATTACATTTAGCCAGCACCCTGATACTTTAGTAAGTCTCAACAAGGAGTCTGACAAATATTACTTAAAAAGAATTCCTGCAGGCTTTGTTCCAAAAAGTTTTAACGTTGAAGCAGAGTACAATTCAACAATTTTGTCCCGGGATCCTTTAAAGATCCCCCATGTTAAATCTCCCAATGTTTCAAAAAAACTTCTTGCCCGCTTTTCGGTAGCAAATAATTCTGATACGCCAGACAGTCTCTATTTTTTTCCCGACCTGTTTTTTGAAAACGTTATTTTATATAAAATAGAAAATAATAGAGCTTCTGCTTTGCCTGTGATCGCTCCTGTAGTTGGGGACAGTATCTCTTATAGATTATTCACCGTTTTACCACATGATACGGTTACCATTCTTTGTGAGTGCTATCCATTAAGAACATATACAAGTGGGTTCTATCCCAACATATTCAGGCAAAATTATTTAGAAACATTCGCAGCAAAATTGCAAATGGAAAACGCAGGTGTCAGGCTTTTCACTTATGTATTTTGCGGCCTGTTATTAATGATGATCCTTTTTTCGCTTGCTAATTTTCTACATGGGAGCAACAGGGAATTCCTTTATTATGCCGCTTATGCTTTTTTTCTTGGGTTCATGCTGTTCACTAAACAATTTTACTACAATCGATCCACTGAATGGAATTTTTTCTTTGAATCATACATGGATTTTGTACTCCAGCTCCTTGGTATTTGCTTTTTTATGGCTTTTATGATACGATTCCTGGAAACAAAAAAAGATTTCCCATTCCTTCACAAACTTTATATCAGTGGTATTATTTTTTTGACGACAGTCATCCTGCTGTATACATACATTCATTATAGTACTATTGATTATTACTGGGAAAATTTGGTTGAAAACTTTATTACAAAAAATGTATTGGTGATAATGATCGTAGTATTCCTGGTTTATGCACTAAAAAACTGGCGACATAAACTCCTGCGTTATTTGTTTTGGGGCAATCTTCTTTTTTTAACCTTTTCTCTTTTGTCACTGGTACCAATATTAGGAGGTGGCAAATTACATTTACCTGGAATACTGAATAATTCCTTGATCCTTTATGAGATCGGACTCCTGATCGAGCTTATCTTCTTCCTGATGGGTCTTACCTATAAGAACAGAACCCAATTGATAGAGCAAACAACAGAAAGAGAAAGGTTGAAAATGGAGAACGAAAGAAAGGAACTGGAAAAACAAGTAGCCGTAATGCAGGCTCACCAGCAAGAAAGAGAAAGAATATCGGCTGACATTCATGATGAATTGGGCTCCGGCATGACAACTATCCGCCTGATGAGTGAGATAGCTAAGAATAAGATGAAAGAAAACATTCCTGTTGAAATTGAAAAAATATCTAACTCTGCCAATGAAGTGCTGAATAAAATGAATGCGATCGTTTGGAGTATGAACAGCAGCAATGATAGCCTTGATAGTCTTATTTCTTATATCAGGGCGTATACCATTGAGTTTTTTGACGGTACGCCACTAGAATGCAAAGTGAATATGCCAGATATAATTCCATCTCATGAAATAAGCGGTGACAAAAGAAGAAACGTTTTTTTATGTGTAAAGGAATCATTGAATAATGTATTGAAACATTCAAAAGCCAGCCGCATAAAAATTGATATCGAGGTAAATCATGCCCTTAAAATAAAAATTGCGGATAACGGGGTAGGAATTGAGCAGGAAAAAATTCGTCGTTTTGGAAACGGTCTTAAAAATATTGAAAGACGAATGAAAGGGATTGGGGGAACCTATACTATTGCCAATCATAATGGCACCGAAACAAAACTAGAACTGCCATTATGATCTTCCGGTTTTCTTCATGGCTGCAAGAAATAAAAATAGCCAGCCAGCTATAAAAGCAACACCTCCCAATGGAGTTATAATACCTGCCTTATCAAGAGAAGCAGTTTCGGCTGCTTTGCCGGCTGTAAGCAAATACAATGATCCTGAAAAAAGAATTATCCCGATCATAAATAATACTCCCGCTATCCGGGCAAATTTTTGATAGCATTTTTCATACATCAATCCCGTTAACAACAAAGCAAGCGCATGATACATTTGATATTGAACTCCGGTCTGAAATGCTTGCACCGTTTCAGCCGG
>Ga0193738_1001144_pt1 | contig 10955 bp, 7 predicted proteins | sample L2a1metaG_FD_144927 | JGI IMG/M metagenome (GOLD analysis project Ga0193738, IMG submission 144927) | Soil microbial communities from a riparian zone of the East river system, Colorado, United States - L2a1 | ecosystem: Environmental > Terrestrial > Soil > Riparian zone | place: USA: East River...
ATAGCTACCTTAACAAGAGAAGAATCTTTGGCTCTCAACAACTCAGTCGTTGCACCTTCGATAGGTTTCTGCTGTTCATCAATTATTTTAGTTGTGATCCTACCTCTTTCTGTCGTTTGTCCTATCCCTGATAATGAAATAAGAAAAACGATAAGCGTCAGCGCCAGCTTTTGCATAATGGAGATTTGCAGCAAATATGTTCACAAAACGAACCATTTCGTAGATTTAAATGATAGATAGTAAAATGAAAAGATAAGTGGGATAAATGAAGGTTAAGGCTGTCCGTTTTTTACATTTTGAAACGAAAATCACTGTTGAACAGCAAGCGTGTTATAATAAGAGATGACAGCTTCATAACTCGCTTCATTATCTGCCGTTAGTTTTTTGTCATTGATGAATTTTTGTATTTCATTCCTTTTACCGGGGAAAAAATCGGGAAGCTCTTTTAGTTTTTTTAATCGTGTCCACTGCTTATTCAGCAATAAGTAAAACCGTATATCTGTTTTAATAGATTGTTCAGTAGTGGCAGAGCCATAAGGTTTGCTTTCTAGTATTCTTTTTTTGTATTGTTTATAAAGCCCTGCCTTGCCAGTTTCTAATAATTCATAAAAATCTTTCTCTGGCTTTTCAGTTGCTTCGATATATTCTGAAAAAACAAACCGGTGATCTTTATTATGTATGGAATCCAGGATAACGACTTCTTTTATTGGTGTAGTTGCGATCATCTCATTCTGCTTATCGTCAAGGTAATTTACCTGCGACTCCAATAGATTTAGCCGAACCATTATATTCTTATATTCTTTTCCCTCGATTAAAATAACAGCTCTCATCATTTGTTCATTAAAAAAAGGCGTTCCTTCAACAATCCTTGCAAATTTTCCATTCACAAATGGTGTTCCGGCCCCACTATACATGTAATTGATCGCGCCTCCGGTTATGGATGGCACATTATCTACATTCACTGTTTTTTGAGAAGCTGCATTAAAATATGAAAACCAAAAGCAGCAATAAATAAGCAGGCGTTTCATATAAATAAGTTTCAGGTAATCCTAAGTTACTAAATAGACTGCAATAATTCCTGCAAATAACCCTAATGTTGGCACCCGGTTTGGATACATATTTCAGTTTTTCACTTAAATTCTAAAGCATGAAAGGTCAAACCACACCATTAAAACTTGAAGCTCCGTGGGAAGTAGTAAGAGAAAGAATGAAAGATAATGATATCACTTTAACAGACGCTGATCTTGAATTTGAGCCAGGTAAAGAAGAAGAACTATTAAGCAGATTAGAAAAAGTGATGAACAAATCACGGGAACAGGTCATAGCTTATATCGAAAGTATTTCTTCAAATAAAGATTTGGCGGGCTGAGAAATAATCAATTAGATCATTAATCACTCAATTTTAACAACTGGCTTTCAATAAAACTAAGTTTGCCATATACTTTTGATGGGATAACTTTAGTCACCTAAAAATCACCTGCTATGAAGTATAAATTAGTTGTAACCGCATTACTTTCCTCTATTTTGCTTTTTTCCTGTGTAAGCAGTAAAAAATTTAAAAAATCACAAGCTGATTATGCCGACCTGCAAACGAGATATACTCAATTGCAAGGCAACTTAACCAACTGTTCTGATGAAAAAGCAGAACTGGCCAGGCAAAAATTAGCATTAGAGAATGATAAGTCAAATCTTAACACCCGTATTGCCGATCTGAACAAACAAATTGATTTTTTAAAATCAAATAATACAACTGTCTTAAGACAATTACAGGATCTTTCTGTTGTTTCTTCATCACAGGCAGATAACATAAAAAAATCTCTTGAAAATATTGGGGCTAAAGATGCTTACATTCAAGATCTGCAAACAGCAATGGCCCGAAAGGATTCTCTGAATCTTGCTTTAGTTATGAATTTAAAAGGAGCTGTTGGAAACCTGGAAGACCAGGATATCAATATCAAAGTAGATAAGGGTGTGGTGTATATTGATATTTCAGATAGACTACTTTTCAAAAGCGGTAAATATGAAATAACATCTCAGGCCAAAACTGTGCTTGGCAAAGTAGCCGCTGTTCTAAAAAATCAACCCGATATAGAATTTATGGTGGAAGGACATACTGATAATGTTGCTTACCGAAGCGGAGTATTACTTGATAACTGGGATCTGAGTGTAAAAAGAGCAACTTCCGTTGTAAGAATTCTTCAAAAAGAATATGGTCTTGATCCAAAAAAAATGGCGGCATCTGGTCGTGGTGAATACAATCCAATCTCTGAGAACAGTACGGCAGAAACCCGGGCTGTAAATCGCAGAACAAGGATCGTCATCTTACCACAATTAGACCAGTTTTTCAAATTATTAGAGCCGAAACAACCTTCTTAAATAAATATTTCTTATCGCCCCGTCTCGTCTGATGCGAGGCGGGGTTTTTTGTTATTAAAAGTTTTTAAGACAAATATTTTAGCAGCTATGATGACGTAATTTGCAGCCATGAATGAATATTTGAGTGGATTGAATGATAAACAACGTGAAGCCGTACTGCATGTTGATGGACCATTGATGATCGTTGCCGGTGCCGGCAGTGGAAAAACCAAAGTGCTTACAACCCGTGTTGCCCACCTGATGGCAATTGGAATAGATGCTTTCAATATCCTTGCTCTCACTTTTACCAATAAGGCGGCAAAAGAAATGAAGGAGAGGGTGGAAAAAATTCTTGGTAATAACGAAGCAAGGAATTTATACATCGGCACTTTCCATTCCGTGTTTGCAAGAATTCTTCGCTTCGAAGGGCCTAAACTGGGATATCCGAACAACTTTACTATTTATGATACAGATGATGCAAAGAGTGTGGTGAAAACGGTGATCAATGAATTGAATCTTGACGATAAACATTACAAGCCTTCAACAGTTTATAATCGTATTTCCTCGGCTAAAAATGCGTTGGTCGGTCCTGCTGAATATGCAAATGACTATTATATACAACAGGAAGATATGCGCAGTAACCGGCCAGCTATCAGCCAGATCTATGATGCATATTCAAAACGCTGTTTTAAAAACGGCGCTATGGATTTTGATGACCTGTTGCTGAAGTTTTATGAGCTTTTAAAAACCATTCCTGAAAGCCTGAGTAAGTACCAGCACAAATTCAGATACATTTTAATTGATGAGTACCAGGATACAAATCCTGCTCAATATGAAATAATAAAATTGCTCGGCGCCATGCATGAGAATGTTTGCGTAGTTGGTGATGACGCTCAAAGTATTTATAGTTTTCGTGGCGCAACAATTCAAAACATTTTACAGTTCCAGAAGGATTATGAAGAAGTAAAAGTGGTGAAACTGGAACAGAATTATCGTAGCACCCAAAGCATTTTAAATACAGCAAACGAAGTAATCAAAAAAAATAAAGGACAAATTCCAAAAGATCTTTGGACAGAAAATGCAGAAGGAGAGAAGTTACGCCTGGTAAGAACAATGACCGATAATGATGAAGGAAAATTTGTTGCGGACACGATACAGGAACAAAAGCTTCGCAATCATTTCTTCAACCGGGATTTTGCAATTCTTTATCGCACCAATGCACAAAGCCGGGCATTTGAAGAAGCCTTGCGAAGAATGGGAATTCCTTATACTATTTATGGCGGCATCAGTTTTTATCAGCGTAAAGAGATAAAAGATTATATCGCTTATTTAAGAATTACTATTAATCCAAAAGATGAAGAAGCGTTAAAGCGTATCATTAATTATCCAGTGCGTGGTATTGGTAAAACAACTATTGATAAGGCAGTCCTGTTTGCCAATGAAAATAATATCAGCATGTGGGATGTGCTGAACCAGGCAAAAACATTTGGATTCAAAGCCGGCACACTGGAAGCTATTGATGGTTTTGTAACGATGATAAAAAGTTTTCAAAGCATGTTGCAAAAGCACAATGCTTATGAAGTTGCTTTTCATGTTGGTAAACAAACAAATTTTGTAAGAGAACTTTTTAATGATAAAAGTACTGAAGGTGTTGCCCGTTATGAAAACATACAGGAGTTATTGAACTCAATAAAAGAATGGGTAGAAAGCCCGGATAATGAAGACGGGGAGTTAGTTGATAAAAGTCTTGGTGGTTATCTACAACAAATTACTTTGTTGACAGATGCAGATGAAAAAGACCCGAATGCAGATACTGTAAAAGTAATGACAGTACATGCGGCTAAAGGTCTTGAGTTTTCAGTTGTGTTTGTTGCAGGATTGGAAGAAATGCTTTTTCCAAATGCGCTTAGTATAAACACAAGAGAAGAACTGGAAGAAGAAAGAAGGTTGTTTTACGTAGCCATAACAAGGGCAAAGAAAAGGCTCTGGATCACTTATGCTAATACCCGTTACCGCTTTGGTTCCTTAGTTCAAAATGAGCCAAGTCGTTTTATTGATGAACTTCCTGAGAATTTTGTTGACAGAAGTTTTGCCGGAGGTGGCGCAAAAAATCAACGATCAGGTTCTGGTAATGGAACTGCGTTTGAAAGAATGAGAGGCTGGGGAGGAAGTGGCAAAGACTGGACATCTGATAGCCGGCAGTCAGCAAAAAAATCCACTGGATCCGGCGGAGAAACTCCTTCTTACTTAGCCCCTAAAACAACTATTCAGAAAGTTGTTGAACATGTTCCTTCTGCTGATTTCAAGGCAAGCGATATCAGCGATCTGCAGGTTGGACAAAAAGTAGAACACCAGAAATTTGGTTTTGGAGAAGTAATAAAAAAGGAAGGAGCTGCACATAATCCTATCGCAACTATAAAGTTTGAAAATAACGGTGAAAAGAAGATCATGCTGAATTATGCAAAGCTGAGAATTCTCGAATAATTGATCTTTAAGTCATAAAAATTAATACTCCAATCAAAGTCTAACCAATAAGAATTATTACGGCACGATATTTTATGATATATAGGTAATTATTAATCATCAAAACCAGTAATTATGCAAAGAAAATTATTAGGCCTGTTGTTTAGTGCGGCGGCATATGGGTTTTATAAATATTCAAGGATGACGCCGGAAGAGAAACAAGACATTAAAAAAAGAGGAAGTGATTTCCTAAAAAGCCTGGTAGGAGTTAGAAATAACACAGTAGAAAATAAAATGCCAGCAGTAAGCACCGAAAACAACTATTAAAAAATTTTATCTCTCAGTAAGAGCTGCAATTGCAGCTCTTTTTTATTCCCCTGGGTGGTAACTTCTTTCTACATGCTTCATCACATCTTCTTTATAAAATAAAACATCTTTGAACTGACCTTTGCTGTACATATATCCCTGGTCGAAAAAGTGTTTAGAATTTTCATTGGCGTTTTCACCGCCCATTAATAAAGATCTTGCTTTTATTTTTTTGCCGAATTCAACCGCACAGATAAAACTATTTCCATTATAACCATACCTTTTTTTAGTTCCTGCAAATGTGCGGCTTACAAATGATGGCAACATTCCCCATTGTGCAGAAGCAAAACCAACAGGGTAGCTTGGTTTATTATCATCAAACTTATTATCAATATCAGTTGATATTCTTTGCAAACGATTGATCTCACCCCATGGAATTTGCCAGCGGCCGAATTTATTTTGCAGCTCACTGATAGTCATCAATAATGGTTGTAATAAATCATTTGCCTTTGCATTAGCACAGAAATTTTTTGTTTTATCCACCTGGTCTGTTCCGGTTGCACGACTAATGGCTGGTAAAAGTTTTTGTCCCCATTCAATTGCTAAAGAGGTTGCGATCGAATTTTCACTGGTGCGAAAATCCCAATTCTTTAATACTGTAACCGGTCCAATGAGGTATGCATATAATGAATCGTTGTATGAAATACTATTTTCAAAAACTTTGATCAAAGCTGGCACTAAAACTTCAAATGCTGAAAGCCTTGTATCATAACCAGCTTTAATTACTTTATCGATGTTATATTTATTTCCTTCACTTAAAACTCTTACTGCATTAATGCCACGAAAGTTTTCTCCATCAGGAGCCATGTAAAAAGGGAAGTTTTCTTTTTTAGGGCTGTTTGAACCAGCTGCTGTAAAAGGCGTTGAATTACAATTTTGCAACCACCCATTTTTTGGATTGATGCTTACAACAGTTTCATCGATGTTATGATATGCTTTCCATTCTGTTGCCGATATGCTGCCATCGACCGCTTTGCTCCAATCATATTTTGTGTCCCTGATCGGAATTCGATTGCCGTGCCAGTAAGCAATATTTCCTTCTGCATCTGCATACACAGTGTTATTTGAAATGTTACCTTTTAGATCAAGCGTCTTTTTAAAATCAACAAAATTTTTTGCTTTTGTTCTTTGCCAGCATTGTATCAAACCATTTGCGATCCTGTTATCCGCTTTTACGCTTATCCATTTACCATTTCGTTTTGCCATAATAGGACCATGATGCGTAAACAAGGCGTTGATAGATGTAGTTTCAAGTTCTCCATTCTTTTTTGTTTTAATTGAAATCCGTTTTTGAGTTACAGATCTTTCTACTCCGTCATATTCATACACCCAACCATTTTCTTTTTTCGAAATTTTTTCAGCGTAAGTATCAGCAGCATCCACCGCACTTGATGTATGCATCCATCCACAATGCTCATTGAATCCCTGGTAAATAAAAAACTGCCCCCATGTAACGGCGCCATAAACATTCAAGCCCTCTTCACTCACCATGTGTACTTCGGGGCGAAAATAAAATGTAACATGAGGGTTGATATAAAGGATCGCATTTCCGGATTCGGTAATGGTCGGCGAAAAAGCAAAACCATTTGAGCCTGTTAACACTTCTTCTTTTACATCATTGTAAATTGAAACAGTTGGTTCACTTGAGTAAAAATTTCTCAGGTCGCTAACATTAACATCAGCAGTGCTGATGGCACCAATACTTCCATCTGTCCACAAGAACGGGTACCATGGTTGAAAACGATCTAATAAAGCAGGTTTTGTAGCAGTATTTTTATACAAATAATAATTAATGCCGTCAGCAAATGCATTGCAAAGCTTTTTTAACCACGCCGGTGCAGCATTATAATCTTTCACAGCATCTGCAGAGTCGATCACAAGCCTTATCAATAGGTCATTATATAATTCCGATTCGCCTTTCACTTCTGCCATCCTTCCCAGCTTTTCAATATAATTCATCTCCACTCTTTTAAAATCATCTTCGCACTGTGCATACAGCAATCCAAAAACAGCATCAGTATCTGTTTTTCCATACACATGCGGTATTCCAAAATTGTCCCGAATGATATTTACATTCTTTGCCTGTTTTTCCCAACGGGCTATTTCTTGTTTCGAAAAGCTTTGGGAGAATAATTGAAAAGGGAGGGTTAGAAAAAATAAAATCCTGAGCATCTTACTATTTCATTTTTAATTTATTGATCAAACTTTCCAAAAAGTGGGTAAACAATCCCGGATAGGTTTTATTGTCTGTATTTTTTGCCCCCTGGGTTTTCCGAAAGGTACATTATTGAGAATACATTCAATGTTTCAGATTTTAAAAAAAATTCTGGTTAATTTTAAGGCATGTCTAACTGCGTTCAGAGGATGTTGCAAAAGATCCTTTTGCTTTTTTTGCCGATCATTTTTATACAACATGCAACAGCGCAGCACAAGGAAAATATCCTTCACCAGTTGAATGACCTTCTTATAAATACAGTAATGGATGATCTGTTCACCCCGCCTGTATGCAGTCGCATTTATTCATATCCGAATATTGCTTTTTATGAATGTATTCGATTTGATGAGCCCTCAAGACAGGCCTTATCGGGCAAATTGAATGGTTTAAAAAAACTGCCAACACCCTTAAAAGGAAATAACAATTTTATTTCAGCTTGTATTGCATTTTCTTTTGTTGCACAAAATTTTGTTGGCTCTGAATATAAAGTTGAAGAGTGGCGTCGTTGGTTCGTTGATTCAATTCAAAATACCGTAAACCCTGAAGAATATAAAATCGCTTATGATCATGGTAAGCGAATTGCAGATAGCATTATAGCATGGTCAAAGAATGACAGCTACCTGAAAAGTCGTGGCATGATGCGATTTACAGCATCTGAAAAAGACGGAACTTGGCAACCTACACCAAATGATTATGCTCCGGGGTTAGAGCCGAATTGGAACGTATTGCGCCCGATGATCATGAGGTCGCCTTCACAATTTTCCCCGGCTGAAAAATTAAAATACAGCCCTTCGAAACAATCCGTATTTTATAAAAATGTAATGGAAGTTTATAACATCGCTAAAAAAAATGATAGCAGTAAAATAAAAATTGCGTGGTATTGGGATGATAACCCGAATATTTCTGTGATCGAAGGTCATCTTACTTATTTCGTTCATAAAATATCTCCGGGTGGTCACTGGATAAAAATAGCGGGACAAGCCTGCAAACAAAAAAACATTCCCCTTGTAAAAGCTGCACAAGCATATGCATTGACATCCATAGCCATCTTCGAGGCATTCATCGCTTGTTGGGATGAAAAATATAAAACAAATCTTATCAGGCCGATCACTGTTATCAATAATCATATCGATGCTGATTGGAGACCATTGATACAAACACCGCCTTTTCCTGAGTTTACAAGCGGACATTCTGTTACATCAAATGCGGCAGCGGCAGTGCTTACTGTTTTACTTGGAGATAATTTTTCATTTACAGATGAAACGGAAATTCCATTTGGCCACAAACCAAAAACATTTGCTTCTTTCAATGAAGCGGCAAAAGAATCTTCGATGAGTCGTGTATATGGAGGTATTCATTATCCTGAAACGGCCAGAATAAGTATAATACAAGGACAGCGGATTGGTAAATATGTAATTCAAACTTTAAACAACACTGCAAGCACAAAACCCACGCCTTAATGAAAAAATTTTTATTACTGATAATATTTTATTTCGCTGTTGCTTTTGTAACAGGCCAGGAAGTTGTTTCTAAAAAACTTTTTTCTCTTTTACCGGCAAATGAAACCGGGATCAATTTTAGAAATGATATTGTTGAAGATGGAAATATGTTTTTTTATAAATATGAATACCTGTATAACGGGAGTGGTGTAAGTATTGGTGATATAAACAATGATGGCTTGCAGGATATTTATTTTGCATCAACGCTTGGAACAAATAAACTGTATCTCAATCTTGGGAATTTTAAATTCAAAGATATAACTGACCAAGCTGGTGTAAGCGCTACTGCAGGAATGAAAACCGGCGTCAATATGGTTGATATTAATAATGATGGCCAGTTGGATATTCTTGTTTGTAAATCCGGGCACACTGATCCCGCTGCAAGAACTAAACATTTATATATAAATAATGGTAACCTCACATTTACCGATAAAGCAGCAGAGTACGGCTTGAATGATGCAAGCTTTTCAACTCAGTCTTATTTTTTTGATTATGATAAGGACGGTGACCTGGATGTATTTTTTGCCAACCACCCAAAAGATTTCACGACCGCTATGCTGATACCAGCTAAAATGGTAAATGGAAAAATGGTGTATGCAGAAGATACAAGCACGGTGTATGTCAGCGATAGATTGTACAGGAATGACAAAGGAAAATTTTCTGATGTCACCAGGAAGGCCGGGCTTATCAATCATGCTTTTGCATTAAGCGCTGCCATTTATGATTTTAATAATGATGGCTGGCCGGATATTTATGTAGCCAATGATTTTAATAAACCTGACTTCATCTATATCAACAATCTCAATGGAACTTTTACGGAAAAACTCTCTGATTATTTTAATCATGTTCCTCTTTCTTCAATGGGTTCTGATGTGAATGATATTAATAATGATGGCTTGGAAGATCTTTTTGTAGCTGATATGGCCATAGAAGATCCTGTGCGGCAAAAGCAGTTGTTTGTGCAAAATCTTAACTATGACAAATTTCAGCTACTGCTTCGTTTCAACCTTTATTATCAATATCCACGAAACTGTTTGCAATTAAACAATGGCAAAGGAAGTTTTAGTGACATCGCTTATCATTCAGGCATGGCGCAAACTGATTGGAGCTGGACACCGCTGATGGCCGACTATGATAATGACGGCTGGAAAGATGTTTATGTTACCAATGGATTGAAAAGAGATATTACTGATTGGGATTATAAAAATTTTGTTCTTGACTCAATTAAGAACCTGATCGCAAAAGGACAATCAATTAACCTGGATGATTGGTATAAGCAGATACCACAAGTAAGAGTAAAAAATTATTTCTATCACAACACCGGATCATTAAAGTTCGAAAACTATTCTGATAAGTGGTGTGACCAGCTTCCTTCTTTTTCCAATGGTGCCGCGTATGCCGATCTTGATAATGACGGCGACCTAGATCTTGTGGTAAATAATATTGATGATCCTGTATTTATTTATAAAAATAATAGCCGTGAGCTTAACAAAACGAATTACCTGCGTTTTCGTTTCCTAAAAAATAAAACTTCGACGCAAGAAGTATATGGTGCTGTTGTAAAAATATATGACAGCAAAAACAATTTGCAAATGCAACGTTACGATCCACAACGTGGCTACATGGGTACTATGGAACATTTTCTTCATTTTGGAACAGGAGTTGAAACTGTTTTACCGATCGTTGATATAACGTTTCCCTCAGGTAAATCTGTTTTCTTAAAAGATGTGAAAACAAATCAATTGTTGACTATTTACGAATCTGATGCGGAAGATATGGTTACACCGTTGCAAATGGATAGTTCATTATTTGGAAACGCTGCAAATAAAAATCTTTTCGATTACACTCATAAGGAAAATGATTTTATAGATTTTAAAAGAGAGCCGTTGATCCCATACAAATGCAGTCGCAAAGGCCCTTACTATGCAACAGCAGATGTCAATAATGATGGCAAAGAAGATATTTATATTGGAGGTGCATCAGGGTTTGAAGGAAAGCTAATGATACAAATGACCGATGGTTCATTTAAAGAAAAAATACAAGCAGCATTTGTTGCT
>Ga0193738_1001145_pt1 | contig 10954 bp, 12 predicted proteins | sample L2a1metaG_FD_144927 | JGI IMG/M metagenome (GOLD analysis project Ga0193738, IMG submission 144927) | Soil microbial communities from a riparian zone of the East river system, Colorado, United States - L2a1 | ecosystem: Environmental > Terrestrial > Soil > Riparian zone | place: USA: East River...
GGCATGACAGCAGCATTTCCAGTTACCATAAGCACGGCCATTGTTTCGCCGATTGCCCTTCCGATACCCAGGATTGCTGCAGCTGTAATTCCTGACATTGAATACGGCAATACCACTCTTGATATTGTTTGCCATTTCGTTGCGCCTAAAGCAAGCGATGCTTCTCTCATTGCGCGGGGAGTGGTTCGGATTGCATCTTCTGAAACAGTGATGATCGTTGGCAGTGCCATTATGCCAAGTACAATACTTCCTGCCAATGCCGTTTCACCAACAGGCAGATTAAATAAATCGTGGATGAGCGGAACGATTGTGATCAGTCCGAAGAAGCCAAACACCACCGAAGGTATTCCTGACAGAAGTTCTATCACGGGCTTCATAATATTTCTTACTTTGGGATTTGCGACCTCTGCCATATAAATAGCTGTAGCAAGGCCGATCGGCAGTGCAATGAGTATTGCAACAATACTTACCATCAATGTACCGAGTATAAGTGGAAGGGTTCCCAATTGCACGGCAGGTTCGGCCGTAGGGAACCATTGCTTGCCAAGAATAAAATCTGGAAGGTTGTTTTTATCAACACGCACTTTTTTTGAAAGATGGTTTGCGAGCAGATATTTCTCCGGGAATACTGCCAGCATACCTGTATAGCTATCCACAAGGCTGTCGAGCTTTAATGGAAGATACTCGAAGTTCATACCTATTTCTTCCTCGCTCAGGTAATCAGTGAGTGAATTGATCGTGAGCAGGATGATCGAATCATTGGCACCACCTAATGATTTCCAGTTGGTGATATTGCCGTCGAAAACTTCCTTGAGCTGTTCAGGTTTTAGCTGAAGTACACGATTGCTCTTATTTATTACAAGCGTGTTGTGTTTTTCAAGCGGAGACGTATTGAATACGCCCAGGCCTTCGCTGAAAAGAAAAAGAATGATGAGCATCACCGTAAGTGTAGTTACGGTACCACTCAGTGCAAGCAGGCCTACGATCAGCTGCTCTGAAAATCTTCTCAGCTTTTTTTTCAAGACAGAAAGTTTCGTTTACAATTTTGTAACATACTTTGTTTGGAAACAGCGAATCCGCCATAGGCGGACCGCTGTTTCTGAGAGACTGATTAACCTGAAAACTAGTTCATAGAGACATAACCGACTTCTGTAACAATCTTTTGTCCTTCTGCAGAAAGAATAAAATCAATGAATGGCTTTACAGCCTTTTCCTTTGATGTTGGATAAAAATAAAGCAATGGACGCACAATGGGATACGATTTATTTTTTGCGTTAGCTACAGTAGCTTCGACATAGGTTTTTCCTTTATCATATGACACTGCAAGGTCTTTCACATCCTTGGTTACATATGCAAGGCCTACATAACCTATTGCGCCTTTGGTCTGGCTTACGGATTGAATGATTGCGCCCGTTGCCGGCATATTCAATACAGAGGACGCGTAGTTTTTCCTGCTCATCACGTGCTCCTTGAAAAATTCGTAAGTACCGGAACTTGTTTCGCGCGCATAGACTACAATCTGCATGTCATCGCCTCCTACTTCCTTCCAGTTTTTGATCTTGCCGGTGTAAATTCCTTCAAGCTGTTCGCGGGTAAGTTTTGTAACTTTATTCGAAGGGTTTACGATTGCTGCCAGCGCATCATTGGCGATCGTAACTTCCTTGAAAGCTTTACCTGCATCCTGAAGTTTCATTCTTTCATCCATCTTCAGCGCACGTGAGCTCATGGCAATATCGGTTGTGCCGTCAAGTAATGCAGCGATGCCAACACCACTGCCTCCACCCACAACAGTAATACTCTGCGACGGATTTTTCTTCATATAGCTCTCTGATTCCTTCTGTGAAAGGGGAAGCACAGTATCACTCCCTTTGATTACAATTTTCTGTGCAAAGGCTGAAGCACCAATCAGTGCTGCTATTGCAATGGTCATTAGATTCTTTTTCATTTTATTTATTATAATTTTTTTTGTTAAGTGACTTTCAATTACTGTTCCGAAATAAGGCTTCCGGTATTATCAAATTGTTATCCTATTAAAATTTTACCTGTACACGCAATGTGAAAACATTATCGAGTATATCTTTTGTATAGCCTGAAAGGTTTGCACTCTTCTCGTTCTCAACCATATCGTAGTAAGCAGTGATTTTCAAACTGGCATCCCAGCGGTATGCAAGGCCCAAACCGATTGTCGTGTATTTGATATCTGTTGCACTTGTTGCCTTGTACCCGGTGCTTACTTTTTTTCCTATGTCATCACCTTCAACATCGGTGTTTGGATCATACCAATCATACTTCGCAATAAACTGGAACGGCGAGTTGCCGATATTCTGCAGGAAATAAAAATAAGCTCCGTCGAAATTTCTGACATAGATATCTGCCGGTCCGACTGAAGTCGTTGTAACCGTTTTTGGAGTTCCGGCTGTGTCTAATACGATATATGTCGATGATGTTGTAGAAACAGGAGCAAAAGCAGGGCTTGCAGTACTGCTCGATGTTCCCGGTTGCGAACCAGAAACATATTCTGCACGCAATGTTGTCATACCGATCATCCAGTCAATATTCAACTGACCATCAAAGCCGATATAATTTCTTTCAACCTTATCACGCGCATTTATGTTTACACTTACTTCAGATTTTTTCTGTTCCATGGTAAATCCTTTTACACCAACGCTATCGGTCCCATTTTCATATCGGTCAGATGCATCCTGGCGGAATCCGCCTGCATAATAGGAAGCTCCCAATCCCCATTTAATTTTTTCGGATCTGGAAGAGCGGTTGATCACGATGTGTCCGATAAAATCTTTGAACTTGTCGAAGTCGCTGGAGTTGCTCGTGCCGCTTGCAGTACCGTTCAAAATATTTGCAGCACCCGGACCACCGGTTCCATTGAAGAATCCTCCTTCAATTTTCACCCAGTTCCAGTTCGAAAGCTTGGGGCCCTGTAGGGTGAGCATGGCTCCTAAATCACGTTCATTAGGAAAAATAATTTGTGACATCCTGCCCCGCTCCGGTGATTCGCGAAGGCTGGATGAATAACCAATCTCATATCCGAAAGGGCGGTTCTGCATACCTGCAGTCAGAGAAAGCCATCCTGACCATGGATCGGTGAATTTTGCATACATGTCCTTGATCACGACACCGCGTTCAGTAACATCTACCTGGAAAACATATTGTGAAGTCGAAATACCCTTGTCATTGAATGGTGCATCATACTGTGCTTTCAAGCGTGCCCTCCGAAGCATAAAACGCTTGTCAACACCCGGAGCGAAATCTCCTCCTGCATAACCTTTTGCTCCCGCGGAATCCGCTACCTGGAATTGCGCCTGGATATATCCGCTCAGTTTAATTCTCTTCAGTACATCTATTTCCTGGCGTAGTCCTGCCGTATGCCTTGTCAGCGTGTCAAGCGGTTGCTCAGTAACTTCCTGTGCAAGAACTGCTGTGGAGAAGATCAACATCAGTAATGAGGTGTAAATTCTTTGTTTCATATATGTAAATTTTATGGCTCAAATCAATTAATATAGGGTTAGTTCATCGTTTCTTTAATGTTAAGTTATCATTAATAAGACACGCAAAGTTTGTTCGCACTTGATTGTGGAAACATGCTCAAATAAAAATAACTGATGAACTATTCTTTAATAAGACGGAGGTGAATAGCGCGACTGTCATTCACGCTTTTTATCCTCACGATGTAAATCCCATTCTCAAAGTTGCTCACATCATAAGATGTGGCTAAAGAGGCATTTGGAAATTCCGACTGAAGCCTGCCGGCAAGATCAAAAACTGCAATAGAAAAATTTTCTGCCGGCGGATTGTTGATTTTAAAATAATCATGCGCAGGAACAGGATAGAAAGATGGAACAAGGTCAGAAGAGATATGATCGACTCCATTCTGTATATAATGGAAGTACGCTGTAATTCCGAATTGCGCTTGTATAAATGCCCAGCTATAAAATTGAAACCAGCTCCCTCCTGCTCCTTGATTTGTGCTTATCCAATGTTTGTCGTTCAGAAACTGGTTGTTGGTATCCAGTGCAAGTCCTACAAAGCCGTTCAGCTGCGCGTTCTGCGTAACGCCTGCATATACGTCACCTGAATTGAAATAAAAGTTCTCAGCGCTTAGGTCAGTGTAATATGAATATGCTGAATCCGGAATTCCATTGTCGGCGGGATTCGGGATAGCACCCGGGCTCATATACAAGTATGTAGAATTGTTGGCATCAGAAGTTGATAAAGAATCCTGCTTCACAAGAATTTTAAATGGTGATGGTGATGCCGCATTTCGGAACCACACACGTAATCCCACCAGCTGGGCAGGATAACTCATGGGCGTAAACCTTGTAAGCATCTGCATATAGTCAGGTCCAGGATATGCGCCTGACGCACCATACTGAGACTCGAAACTGTAATTGTGATAATACAAACTATCCACCTGGGAATGGACATCCATTGCACAAGCCAGAAATATAATGAGTAAATTTTTTTTCATCGATCGGGTTTTTAATCAGCAATTAAAATTAGATAAATTACTTACGGGGAAATTTGAAAACAAGAAAGGTTATTAGAACCTCATTGACATCTGTTATATTTGGCGCTTTCATAGGAACATGCTTTTCTTCGAACATCTTCAGGAGCCGCTTATTTCAAAAGTGAAGTTCTACAAGCGGCTGATCAATAATTCAATGATTGCTTTCGTAATTATTATCATCTCCCTCACCATTGGCATTTCCGGTTACATGGGTTTTGCCCACATGACTTTCGTCAATGCCCTGCTGAATGCAAGCATGATCCTCGGAGGCATGGGACCAGTGGATATACTTCCCAATGATGCATCAAAATATTTCGCTTCTTTTTATGCATTGTTCAGCGGTGTAACATTTCTCAGTATTGTAGGTGTACTCTTTGCGCCGTTACTGCACCGTATTATGCATCATTACCATCTTGAAACTGATGAGGAGGTGACTGATGAAGAAAAAGGCAACGACAAGAAATACAACTGATCCATTACTTTGAAGTCTGGCTGCAAAAAGGTTTCTTTGCGCATCTTATAATCATGTTATTTCATGGGAAAAAATCCAAACGTATTTTTTGATATTACTGCCGACGGAGAAAAAGTTGGTAGAATTGTATTTGAGCTTCGGGCAGATGTAGCTCCAAAGACAGCTGAAAATTTTCGCGCATTGTGTACTGGAGAACCTGGCTTCGGCTATAAAGGCTCACCATTTCATCGCATCATTCCACAGTTCATGTGCCAGGGCGGCGACTTCACCAATGGCAATGGAACCGGCGGGAAGAGCATTTATGGAAATAAATTTCCTGATGAAAATTTTACCCTGAAGCATACAGAGCCAGGACTTTTATCAATGGCAAATGCAGGTCCGAATACAAATGGATCCCAGTTTTTTATTACCACTATTCCTTGTCCATGGCTTGATGGCAACCATACTGTTTTTGGAAAAGTGACCGAAGGCATGGAGGTTCTCAAAAGCCTGGAAACACTTGGCAGCCGCAGTGGTGCAACTTCAAAAAAAGTTGTTGTTGCAGATTGTGGTGAATTGAAAGAATCATAGGATCTGATTTCCTTTTGAGGTAAATAAATAAGGAACCTGTCAGGTTGAAAATTACCAGCAGGATTTTTTTTAATACCTGATATTTCGGATGTGAATTTGAAATGCTACTAGGATTTGGCTTCAACTTTTTCAAGAAAATCCTTCAGCGCTGTACCCGCAATATATGTCCAGCCTTCTGCAAAACTGCCAGGGGCAAAATCGCTGTTGCTCTGCGGGAAGGTTTCAAGACCTGAATGAGTCAGCCTTAATCTTGTTTTATTTCCTTCAGGAAAAATTTCAAATGTTACCTCTGACATTCCGGGATATCCTTCGTAAGCCCATGTGTACGAAAGTTTTTTACCGACGATAACTTCTGTGACCTTACACCGGTGTGTGTACTTTTCACACGTTCGTCCTTCACCCATGAATGAGAATTCAAAACCTTTTTCAGCTTTGAAATCAGAAAGATCAAAATACCATTGCTTCATTTCTTCCTTGCTGGTGATGGCTTTCCAGACTTTGTGAGCGGGTGCATTGTACACCCTTTCAATAACAAATGGCTGATTGTTCATTTTAATGAATTTTTAAATTTACCAGATATGCTTCAAGCCTGTCGACATTTTGTTTCATGCCTTCGTCGGCCTTAAATACTTTAATGACTTCCCGTAGTTGATTCTCTGATTCAAAAAGTGAATGAATCGTAAGTAATGTTTTTTCACCCTGTTCGGTAAAGGTTGCTGTCATCCTGAACCTTGGTGCAGTTACATGATCAAGCACAAGCCGCTCCGGTTTTACAATCTCTTTAAAAATATGCTTGTTCCGATAATCCGTTCCATCCGGACCATGCATAATAAATTCCCATGCACCTTCTTCTTTCACATCCATTATTGAAATGGTGTTTGTAAAGCCTGCTGGTCCCCACCAGTTTTTGATGTGCTCAGGATCGGTCCAAACTTCCCAAACCAATTCCCTGGGTGCATCAAGCAGCCGGGAGATTTTTAATTCGCATTTAAGGGCATCTTCCATTTTTTATTTTTTAGTCCGCCGGGATATTTTTTTTCCTTTTACTTTTTTCTTTTGCGATTGAACTTTTTCCAGGTAATCTTCAAGCGCATCCAGTTTTACATTCCAGAATTTCCTGTATTGCTCAATCCAGTTGGAAACTTCATTCAGTTTTTCCAATCGTGCTTCACAATGTCTTTCTCTTCCCTGCTGTTTAATTGTGATCAATCCGCATTCAGTTAATATCTTAATATGCTTGGAAATTGCAGGGCGGCTTTGATGAAATTTTTCCGCCACTGCATTAAGGTTCAATGTTTCATGAGCGATCATGTTAATGATCTCCCTGCGGGTGGGGTCAGCAATTGCCTGGAATACGTCTCTCCTCATAGTACTAAATACAAATAGATACGAATTTACAAATGGTACTGCCTACTGGTACTGATACTGGTACTGATACTGGTACTGATACTGGTACTGGTACTGGTACTGGTACTGGTACTGGTACTGGTACTGGTACTGGTACTGGTACTGGTACTTCTTCCGTAACCATTCGGTTACAAATCTATATGAAACCTTTTGGTTACGCAAATTTTTTGATAATTTTTTTTATCTGAAAATCAGGAAGGCAATGGCGATTAAAAAAAGGATCAGGAAGACAACAGCAAAAAGCGAGATCAGATCAAGCTGGGAGAAAATATTGCGCGAAACAACTTTCCTTGTCCTGGCCATTTTGTGCAACTCATTGCTGATGCGGAGCATGCTGCTTTCCTTATCCAGCTTTTTTAAACCCTCAAATGCATCGCTGCACAGTTCGCAGTCGGTGAGGTGCCGTTCCACTTCATGCGTTTCCTTAGCGCCCATGCTGTGTCGCAGGTAATTCAGCAACTGCTCCGTGCTGAGGTGCGGGGAAGAATAAAATATTTTTGGATCGCTTTTCATTTTGACGGCAGGTACTTCTCGAGGTAAATTTTCAGGTTGCGTTTTCCATTTTGAATATGGCTCTTCACCTGGTTATAATTAAAGCCTGTGACCTGCTGAATTTCTTCGTAGCTTTTTTCTGCAAGATAAAACAGTCGCACGCAGGTTTGCTGGGCATCATTAAGTGTCAGCAACGATTCTTCAAGGTGCTTCCCCAGGAGTTCTTCAAGGTTAAAGGTTTCTTCATCGCTATCAGGTGCTGCAGGTTTATAATAGTCCAGGTGTTCAGCAGGAAGGTGATGCGTCCTTTTTTGGAGGAGGTGGAAGCAATGGTTTTTTGTAACGATATAAATCCAGTGACTGAAATTTTTAATTTCATATTTCCTGAGGTCTGAAGGAACTTTTTCGAAAATATCCACGACAGCATCCTTGCTTTCATCCTGGTTTTGCAGGTATTTTAAGGCAACGCCAAAAACAAGTTCGCAGTAACGATTGAACAAAACTTCAATGCAAACCGCATTGCCCGACTGTTTATATTCAGCCATGAGCTGTTCATCAGTTTGCAGATTTTTTGCTGAAGAGCGGATCAAAATCTAGGTTCGGATTAGGTTAAGCCACGAATTAACACCAATTAAATCTAATCTATTTTTAATAATTATTTCCTGATATTTCTAAAGAGTCGCTTAAATGTAAATTGCATTAAATTCTTGCAAAAAAAATAGTTTTAATTAGAGTAATTAGTGATAATTAGTGGCTCAAAAGCAGCTTACCGCATTTGCATTCTGCTTTCAAAACTTTTCCTACTTTCGCGCTCCTTTTTAAACAAAGAGGCCACTGGCAGCATTAGGATAAATTCCCTGACTGTTGACAGAAATAATTTTGCGGGCGTGGCGAAATTGGCAGACGCACTAGACTTAGGATCTAGCGCCTCACGGCATGTGGGTTCGAGTCCCTCCGCCCGCACATTACAGGTTCCAGGTTTGAGGTTTAAGGTTTGAAGTCAATCAGCTTCAGACTTCAAACCTCAAACCACGAACTCTAAACAGTAAACAAAAAATGAACGTTACAAAAAAACAGGACAACGACCTGAGTGCAATCATTAAAATTGAAGTTGTACCCGAAGATTATACGGGTCGTGTTGATGAGGTGATTCGCAAATACCAGCGCACCGCACAAGTACCAGGTTTCCGCCCTGGTAAAGTTCCTATTGGAATGATCAGGAAACAGTATGGTAAATCCGTACTGCTGGACGAGCTGAATAATATAACCTCAAATGCGCTTTATAAATTCATTGAGGAGAATAAAATAGACGTGATTGGCAACCCGCTGCCCGCAAAATCAGAGAAGGAAATGATCCTCGAAGAAGGACAGTCTTTTGAATTACTTTTCGAAGTGGGCATGGCACCACAGGTTGATGTGAATGTGAGTACAAAGGATAAGCTTCCTTATTTTATTGTAAAGGTGGATGATAAAATGGTCAATGATGACGTGGAAGACCTTCGCCGCCGGTATGGAAAATTTACTTCTCCGGAAGTTTCTTCTCAATCAAATGTATTGTATGGCGAATTTGAGGAGCTGGATGAAACCGGCAGCATTAAACCCGGAGGAAATAAAACAACAACAACACTTTCAATTGAAATGGTGAATGCTGATGAGAAAATTAAATTCACCGGATTGAAAAAAGGTGACAGCATTGACTTTAATCCGAAAAATATTTTCCAAAGTGAAGCTGAAGTAAGTGCACTTTTAAAAGTTGAAAAAACTACTCCTGCAATGAATGCTGATTACAGGTTCACAATAAAAACCATTAACCAGATAGATGCTGCTGAACTTGATACGGAATTGTTTGACAAAGTGTATGGAGAAGGAAATGTAAAAACGGAAGATGAATTCCGCGCAAAAATCAGGGAGGGAATTGCTTCATATTTTGAACGGGAAAGCGATAAGAAACTGAGGAAGGACCTGGTGAATTACCTTATCGGCAAACTGGAGATTCCATTGCCTGATGATTTCCTGAAGCGCATGATCCGCGCCAACATGAAACCAGAAGAGCAAGTCACTGACCAGGAATTCGAACACCAGTATTTTCATATGGCTGAAGATTTACGCTGGGACCTCATCAGGAATCATGTTGCAAAAACAAATTCTATTGAAGTTACTGAAGAGGAAATCACAAACCTTGCAGCGGCGATGGTCCGTCAGCAGCTTGCACAATACGGCATGTATGACATTACTCCTGATCAGTTGAAGCAGTTTACTGATGATTATCTGAAAAAAGATGGCAATGCAGGCAGGCTTGAGAAATCGATAATTGATGATAAAGTATTCCGCCAGTTGAAATCGCAGATCAAGCTTGATGTCCATGAATTGCCTTATGCGGAATTTACCTCAAAGCTTCGTGAAAAGACACAGCATGAAATGGAGCATCACCATTAAGAAGTGACTAAGTGACGAGGTGACGAGGTGACGAAGTGAGTAATTAGTTAACAGTAGTTGATAACTAAGCTATCGTTGAAATATTTTTCCCGATCGTTCGTCTACTTTTGAAAACCATTTTTAATCCCGACGGTTACCAACACGGGAAAACCTTAAACTAAAATTCTATGAAATACGGAGAAGAATTCCGCAAGTATGCAACAAAGCACATGGGCATCAACAGCCTTACAGTCGATAGTGTCATTTCCACTGTACGTGCCGATTATATTTCACCAACAATTATTGAGGAACGTCAGCTGAATGTTGCAAGTATGGACGTCTTCAGTCGATTGATGATGGACCGCATTATTTTCCTTGGCGTTGGAATCAACGATTACGTCAGCAATGTAATCCAGGCCCAGCTCCTTTTCCTTGAAAGTGTTGACGCAAAGAAGGACATCCAGATTTACATGAATAGTCCGGGCGGATCAGTGTATGCAGGTCTTGGAATTTATGACACCATGCAATTTATCCAGCCGAACATTGCAACGATCTGTACCGGGATGGCAGCAAGCATGGCTGCAGTTCTGATGTGTGCAGGCGAGAAAGGAAAACGTTCTGCCCTCCCCCACTCCCGCATCATGATCCACCAGCCAATGGGTGGAGCGGAAGGCCAGGCGAGCGACATTGAAATTACTGCAAGGGAAATCCAGAAGCTTAAAAAAGAGCTTTATGAAATTATTGCAAGTCACAGCGGCCAGCCAAATGAGAAAGTTTGGGCTGACAGTGACCGTGATTACTGGATGACAGCACAGGAAGCAAAAGATTATGGAATGGTGGATGAAGTCCTGATCCGTAAAAAATAATTTTAGATATTCAATTAAAAAGCTGCCCTGGTGCAGCTTTTTTTATTTTAAATCAGTACCATCAATCAAACTGAATTGAATAAATATTCTCTCTGCGCGAAGAAAGCAGAGGCAGATTAAAGAATGATTTTTACTTTTGACAGGTGAAAAATAAATTCTTCCGGTTTACATTTCTGTCTGCATTGATCCTTTTGTTGCTTCCCTGTC
>Ga0193738_1001146_pt1 | contig 10951 bp, 21 predicted proteins | sample L2a1metaG_FD_144927 | JGI IMG/M metagenome (GOLD analysis project Ga0193738, IMG submission 144927) | Soil microbial communities from a riparian zone of the East river system, Colorado, United States - L2a1 | ecosystem: Environmental > Terrestrial > Soil > Riparian zone | place: USA: East River...
GTCATGAGGTATCGACTGCCCGAAGCACTCGGCGGCGGCGAAGTTGAAGGCACTATCACCAACGGCGGACTGTGGTTCAGCATCCCGGGGTGCGATTCGCAGGCCCGGATCCCGGCCGAACTCGTCGTCCTCGTCGAGCGGCCGGAGCCGCCACTAGGGTCGATCATCCTCGACGGCAAGGGCTACGTCTGGAAGGCGATGCGGGAGCACGCATCCGGCGTGCTGTGGCAGACGCTAACCGGCGGGCAGCGTCGCTGGCGTGACATTGATCATCCGACTGTTTCCCTCGTCCCTGACCCACTGGCGCAGGCACCAGAGTTGCCGTGGGTCGGGAGTTCTTGGCTTGGCGCCGAAATCACCATCGATCGCGACGGGAACAGGGGCGACATTCACCTTGGTGTCAGGCCGGCCAAGAACGACGTCGGCCTGGGCTGGATCCTGCCGCCCGACGTAGCTCACGCCATGGGTCTGGCTCTCCTCAAGGCGGCAGCGGACGGTGCGTCATGACCCACTCCCACACTGCCCCCGCCAGCATCCCCTCATCCGGCGAACCGCAAACGTTCCTGTCCGTGGCTGTGCGCCGTGCCTGGACCGGTGACATGGGCTGCGCCGAAGCGTGGCTGCGTTACCTCGACGGCGACGAACTGGACCAGGCCATCTCCGTGCTGTGGAGGTTGGCCGCGCTGGGCCAGGCGATCCGGTTCGAGCCGCTGCGTGAGCGGGCGGCCACGGCGCACGACCTGCGGGTTGGTGCGTCATGACCGACACCCAGCTGCTCATCGTCAACCGGCTCGGAACCGTCCACGCCGTGCGGCACGGGACGACCTGCACCGCAGTCCGCGACGCACCCAGGCGCAAATACGTCACCGCCGTTCAGGCACTCGTCTACAACCTGCCCCGCTGCTACCGGTGCTTCCCCGAGGTCAGCAAATACAAGCGACTTGTCGGGAGGCCCTCATGACCCCCACCCCTGCCCGTCTCACCGCCCGTCAGGTGCAGGTTTTGCGCATCCTCAACGCACCCGCCGGGGTCTATGTGGCGCCAAGTCCGATCTTGGATGCGGTGGCGTACGCCGAACGACGCAGGAGGCAACGGTGAGCGCCCCAGCCGAGATCTACGAAGCGGCCGCACTCGCGTATGACCGCGCCGTAAACGACCTGTTGCTGCATAACCCGCCCGGCCTCGTGCTCGGCGTAGTCGGACGTCGACTGTGGACAGAGCACCCTGCCTTCCGCGCCGCCGTTGACGCCGTGTGGCCGCTCGCAGTCGCAGAAGGCAGGCGCCAGGCTAGCGAGGACATCCGGGCCGCTCATCACCGGGGTATGGGCGATGCCTCGTGGCTATACGCCGATGAAGCTGCCCGGATCGCTGCGGGTGCGTCATGACCGACTTCGAGCTCGCCGCGTCCGTCGCCGTCACCGTGGCGCTGGCGTTCACCGGCACCCTGTACCTGATCGACCGCTGGGACCGGCGCCGGACCGCACGGCAGGCCGTCGTGCTCGAGTCGGCCGTCGAAGCAGAGCGGGCCCGTGCCCTGGCCGATCCGACCGGCATAGACGACGTGGTAGCCGAACTGATGGCCAAGCGGGAGTTGGAACCGGCCGAGCCCATCGTCGGCGACACGTTGGTTCTCGTCGGCCCCGGCTTCGTGCATATGCGTTGTCGAAATGCCCGGCGCGACGCCGGAATCCCGTGCACCGACTGCGCCCGGATCCTGGCGGTGAAGCGATGACCCCCGAAGACCGGTGCGAAACGATCCTAGGAGTCCGAACATGAGCTTCCCCCACTTCTCAGTCGACTGCCACGAGTACCACGCACTCGTGCGCGACTTCGCCGGCCTGCGGCCAACCATCACCGTCCTGTGTGGCTCGACCCGGTTTAAGGACGCTTGGTACGAGCAGGGCAAGCGCCTGACCTACGAGGGAAAGATCGTGCTCTCGGTCGGTGATCTCGACACCAGTTCAGCCGGCCGCGAGACGAACGTGCCGATCGACCCCGGACTGAAGACACGGCTCGACGAGTTGCACAAGCGGAAGATTGACCTCGCTGACGAGGTACTAGTGCTCAACGTCGGTGGCTACATCGGTGAATCGACCCGCAGCGAGATCGAGTACGCCGAGAAGCTCGGCCGGCCCATTCGCTACCTCGAGGTTGCACTATGACCCCCGAAGAGCAGACCGTCCACAGCTACCGCTGCTTCCAAGCACAGCAGATCATCGACGCCACCCTGCAGGACATGGTGTCGGCGGCGTTGGCCGACACGACCGGCGAAGACCACCAAGCGTGGGCCGACCGGATCTACACCCGCCTCGAAGCTCTGCCCGTACGGGATTTGGCGCTGACGGTTGTGGTGGCTTTGCACGAACAGGCAACCGACGAAGCCCGACGTTTGTGGTCGGGGCTGTGGACTGCGAAACCAGAGGATGTTCCGTCATGACCGCACCGACACTCAACTTGGACACCCTGCACCTCGACAAAGGTGCACACGACAGCCGCGAGACGGGTGTCTGCATCATGGAGGCGGTGGCCTGGTATGCCGGCCGTGACCACTCCGACGCACCGCCATGCGTCTCACCTGCCCTACGAACCTTCGGCACCAACCTCAACGACGTACTCCCAGACGACCGCCGGCAGTTGCTGCGGCCACTCATCCCCGTCTTGGTCGGTACGGCCGGCGACGGATTGGACGAGGCCCGCTCGTACATGGCGTTGGACTGGCTGATCCGCACCTACACCCCGGCATGGCTCGACCTCGCTGGCCTGACCGCGGAGGCTACCGCGCTGCGGGACCTGCGCCGCATTGTGGATCTGGTGGCGGCACAACAGGCCGGCCCGGTCGTGCGGCAAGCGCAAACGAAGGCGGCCGCCGCTGGGGCCGCCGCTCGGGCCGCCGCTTGGGACGCCGCTGGGGCCGCCGCTGGGGCCGCCGCTTGGGCCGCCGCTGGGGCCGCCGCTGGGGCCGCCGCTTGGGACGCCGCTGGGGCCGCCGCTGGGGACGCCGCTTGGGACGCCGCTGGGGCCGCCGCTCGGGCCGCCGCTTGGGCCGCCGCTCGGGACGCGCTACAGCCCACAGTGGACATGCTTCAACTCTCGGCCATCGGGCTGTACTCCGCCATGGTCAAGCCCGAGGCGGTCATGGCATGATCATCCCGCTGTTGTACCTGTGGCTGTCCACCGTGTACGTGGCCGCCGTCTTCACTCCCGTCCTGCTGTGGAACAACCACCACCGCGACGAGGCGGACGCGGGCGACGAAGAGTATGTGGGCCGCCACCGCACCGACCTGCAACCCACGCCGGCGTTTGACTGGCAGGCCGACTTCGAAGCCCGCATCGCCGCCAACCTCGCCGAGAGGAAGGCACGCAAGGCTGCGCTCAAGGGGCCGACACAGGAACTCCCCGTGGCGCCTGTCGATTCGAGGGTTGGCCCGTACGTCCACAGTGCAGGCGCCGGACGGTACGCACACCTGCGCCAGGCCGAGATGGACGCCAGGGCCGACCTCGCGGCACGCCGGCACAAACTGCGGCCGGTCGCGTGGGACGACGAGTTGGTTGGAGCGGCGACATGATCATCCACATCGCCGACCTGACCGTGCCCCCGCCCACACCATGCCCGCAGTGCGACGGCACCCGCGTCGGGTCCATGACGTGGCTGGGCGGATCCGCCAGCAACTGGCGACACAACCCGTGCCCCGAATGCTGCTGCACCACCTGCGGCCGGGCTACCGACACGCCGCCGGTGTGCGCACGGTGCGACATCGCCGACGACGCGGCCGCGGTACGGAGGGCAGACGTATGAGCGCGTCGGACGACCCGTACGAAGTGAGCGGCATCCCCCGTGACCGGTGGGGGCGACCACTCGTGGTCCCGCCTAACGGTGGCAAGCCGACCGCGTACACCCGATGCACCACGTACGCAGGCAGCGTTGAGGACACGTACAAGCTCGGCCAGTGGTTGCAGCGGATGGTGGCACTCGGACTCGCCCACCGACCGGACCTAATGGTGTCGGTCGCCGCCTTCCACGACGACAGGGACGAGCTCAACAAGATATGCGACACCGCGATCGAGGCGGCGAAGGGACGTGCCGCGGCCGGCGTCGGCACAGCACTGCACGCACTGGCCGACCGGCTCGACCGGGGTGAGGCGCTCGGCCCGGTGCCGCCCGAGTACGACGCCGACCTGGCCGCGTTCGCGCAGGCGACCAAGCCACTCAAAGTGCTCGGCATGGAGCAGTTCGTTGTGTACGACGAGCTGAAGATCGGAGGCACGTTCGACCGGCTCTACGAGTACGGCGGGCAGCGCTTCATTGGCGACACCAAGTCGGGCTCGATCGAGTGGGGCGCCGGGAAGATCGCGATGCAACTCGCGATCTACTCGCGGTCGGTCAGCTACGACCACAAGACGAAGACACGCACACCACTGGGTGACGTGAACCAGGATCTCGGCATCGTGGTGCACATGCCCGCCGGGCAAGGCACGTGTCGCCTCAAATGGGTCGACATCGCGGCCGGATGGCAGGCGGTGCAGTTGGCGACTGAGGTCCGGGCATGGCGGTCGCGGAAGAAACTCATCTACCCGTTCGATCCGGTCGTCGAAGCCGTCCGCGAAGTGTTCCCCGAGACCGAGGACATCACCTTGCTCGAGCAGATCGGGGCGGCCACATCGCGCGCCGACCTAGAGGCGCTGTACCGCAACCGCGGTCGCGACTGGACCGAGGAGGAACTACGCACCGCCAAGCAGCGCACCACCCAGATACACGGGCGGGTACTCAAGAACGCCGCGGTAAAGGCCGCGGACCAAAAGAGAGGGAGTGAGGGAGAAAGTGACTGGTAACTCGATTTGGGACGACGAAGACGTCCAGCCCACCGGCGGCGACTTCGTGAAGTTCAACGACGTCGGCGACAGCGTCATCGGCACGATCACAGCGATCCGCAAACAGCGTTTCGAGGACAGCGACGGGGTGACGTACGCGCCGCAGATCGACCTCGACACAGAGGACGGCGAACGGACGCTCACCGCCGGTGCGGTCAAGTTGCGCCAGCTGTTCATCGACCAGCGGCCAGAGGTGGGCGACCGGATCAAGGTCGTGCACGTCGGCAAAAACGGGCGGGTCAAGCTTTTCACGCTGGACGTGCGCCGGGCCGAGGCAAAGGAAACGGTCAAGACGACGACGCGCAAGACGGCTCCGCCACAGGACGACGAAATCCCGTTCTAGCTCGAAGCCACCGCCAGACCTGCCCGGCCCTATCCCTGCGTGGGGCCGGGCATCGAGACTAATTCAGATCAAGGGGTGATGCGATGTTCACAATGCGGTCACCCTGCTCCCGGTGCGGCGTCATCGATGGCTACGTCGAAACCCGCGGCGGTCAAGACTGCGTATTCTGCAACGACTGCGGCAAGCACAACTACAACGCCCCGAAGACCGAGACGGGTCGGGAAGTCCGCACCCTGCGAACACGACCGGACATCAAACCTGGTCAGCGGACGCGGGTACTCGACCGCGACAACGGCACATGCATCCTTTGCCACACCACCAAGCGCGACCTGGACGTCGGCCACCTCGTGTCGGTCGACGAGGGCCGCGCACTCGGAATGACCGACACCGAACTGTTCAGCGACGACAACCTCGCCGCCATGTGCAGCCCCTGCAACTCGGGCTACAGCGCCACGTCCGCCAATCCACGTGTGATCGCCGCCGCCATCCGAGCACGCGCCAGGCGAGGCGAGGCCGCCGATGGCTGACCTACTGTCCGCCGCAATGGACTACGCCGCCGCCGGCGTCCACGTCTTCCCGGCCCGCGTCGACGTCGTAGACGGCCGCAAACACATCAGGCCGGTGATGAAGTGGCGCGAGGCCTCGTCAACCTCAGCTGCCCAGTTGCGCGAATGGTTCGCCCCGGGCCAGCCCTACGCCGACGCGTCGCTGTGCATCGACTGCGGACGGTCCCGGCTAGTCGTCGTCGACCTGGACGTCACCGGTGGCCACGACGGCCTAACCGCGTGGGGCGCACTCATGGCAGAGCACGACCTCGAGCCAACACCGGTACGCTCGCACACGCCTAGCGGTGGCGAGCACTGGTTCTACGCCGAGCACGACCACCACGTCGTCGGCATCGATTCATCCGGCAAGGTCGCACCCGGAGTCGACATCCGTGGCCTTGGCGGGTTCGTCATCGCCTGGCCGTCAGAGGATGCCCGCGGCGCCTACGGCACCATCAACCCAGCCGAACTCGCCACCGTCCCCGTGATACCCAGCCTCGTCATCGAACGTATGACGAGGCGCGAGGCCGGGCCCACTGTTGCACGGCCGGGCCCGAGCCCGGCCTCGATCTGGGACACCATGCCGCGCCAGTTCACCCGCGACGAGGCAGTCGAGTTCTGCCGACCCGTCTTCGTCGCGTTGCGTGGCGCACAGGTTGGCGAGATCAACCACCGGCTCAACGACGCGGCGATCACTATCGGACACTTCGTCCCGACGGTGTGGTCACCCGCCCAGGCGAAGCGGATCCTGCTCAACGCGCTAGACGGCACCGAATACGACGGGGTCACCTGGAAGGCCGAGGCGACCATCACGTCAGGGCTAGGCGCTGACACGTGGAAGGCTGAGATCCTGGCCGAGCGTGGCGCTGAGCCGGCCGAATCCGCGGACGCCGAAGCACAAAGCCAGTACGAGGCGCAGATCGACGTCGAAGCACGCCGGGAACTGTTCAAGCGCGCGGTACGCCGTCGTGCCGATGACATCGAACACGGACGGGCATGGACCGCACCGGCCGACGTCGGCACCCTCGCCCAATGGCTCCAGCAACCCGAGACCGGGCCTGACTGGCGAATCGAAAACCTGCTCGCCGTCGGCCACAACGCCATCGTCGTCTCCGGTCGCAAAAGCGGTAAGACGACGCTGGTCGACTCACTGGTCCGCGCGTACGTCGACGGGTGGCCCTTCCTTGGTCGGATGGCGATGACCGGCACCGACCGCAACGTTGCCGTGTTCAACTACGAGGTCGACGAGCGCCAGTACCGGCGCTGGCTACGCGCAACCGGTATCGCCGCAACCCACCGGGTGCACGTGCTCAACCTTCGCGGCCGCACGCTGCCCCTCACCAACGGCCGCATAGGCACCTGGGTGGCTCAGTGGCTAGCCGCCCGCAACGTCGGCTTGTGGATCGTCGACCCATACTCCAGGGCCTACGTCGGGTCGGTCGACAACGGTAACGACGAAGCGCAGGTCGGCCGATTCCTCGACGCCATCGACGTCATCAAAACTACCGGCGGCGTCGATGAGCTCGTTATGCCCGTACACACGCCGAAGTTACGGGTGGCCGAAGGCGACGAGACGGCCATCGGCTCGCAGCGGCTCGAGGCGTGGGCTGACGCGATTTGGTACCTGACTCGGGGCGAGGGCGAGCTCGCCAATCAGCGGTACCTACGGGCCGAGGGCCGCGACGTGAACATGGACGAATCGCCGTTGAACTACGACGAGGGCGACCGGTCGCTGATGCTCGATCGGGCCGGTGGAAGTCGGGCGAATCACCGCCGCTCCCTTGACGCGGAGGCGGTCTCGGCATTCGTCCGCGCCAATCCTGGGTGCACAGCAAACGACATCGGCAACGGCCTCGGATGGGTCGACAAACGCAAGATCAAGGCCGCTCGCGAGACGGCCGCTAGGGGCGGATTTATCCGGTGGATCAACGGCCCCGGCAACTCCCAACAGCACTATCCGATCATGGACGAGGAGGCGTAATGATCTTAGGTGGTGCAAGTGGTGCAGGTGGTGCATGGGTGGTGCAGAACCGATTGCACCACTTGATGATCTTAGGTGGTGCAGTGGTGCAACACCACCCATGCACCACGTACCCACCATGTGGTGGTGCGCTTATAAAGCGCGCACCACCACATCCACCAATGGCGCGCCAAGATCGCCCCCCCGAAGAAACTCGCACGGCCCACCTAGGGCCAACAACAGTACCGACAGCCAAGGTTGCACCACCTAAGATCATCGGGAGCCAGCAGTGAGTAAAGACCGAGCCAAAGGCACCGCAGCGCAGCGCCTCTGGGAACGTGTCGTGATCCTTGGCCCAGACGAGTGTTGGGAGTGGCAGGGGTATCGCCGTCCCGGTGGCCATGGCCAAATCGGCAGAGGCGGACGGGCAAACGGCCTGGAGGGGACACACCGTCTTGCCTGGATCGAGACGCATGGACCAATCCCTGACGGAATGTTCGTTTGCCACCGCTGTGACAATCCGCCCTGCTGCAACCCACGACACCTGTTCCTCGGCACGAACGCGGCCAACATGGCCGACGCGGCCGCTAAGGGCCGTGCTCGTGGCGCTGAGGGCTTACGAAACGGCAACGCCAAACTCACCGACGAGCAAGTCCGCCAAATCCGAGGGCGTCATGGGAGTAACAGCACACAGGCGCTCGCTTTGGAGTTTGGCGTGACGCCGCAGTACATCAGTCAACTCGCTCGTGGCATCTGGAGGAAGGGCGTATGAGTGCTTCTCGCGCACGAGGTACGAAGTGGGAAACCGCCATCGTCGGCTACCTCCGTGGCCGGGGAGCACCCCACGCCGAACGCCGGGCCCTCAGCGGAAACAACGACAGGGGTGATCTTGCGGGAATCCCTGGCCTAGTGATCGAAGCCAAATGCGCCGCCCGGCTCGAACTGTCGGCATGGCTGGACGAAGCCGAAACCGAACGGGCCAACGACCGGGCGGACCTCGGAGTGGTCTGGGCGAAACGGCGGGGCAAGGCTTCACCCGCCGACGCCTACGTGGTGATGACCGGCGCCGCCCTCATCCACCTCCTCGCCGCCGCCGGATACATCAAACCCAGCGACGGTGCACCGTGAACGAGCTCGAGCAGGAAATCGAAGACCTGGCCCAAACCGCCACCTGCCCCACCTGCAACGCCCAACCCGGCCACCCATGCCGCGACTGGTCCGCCCGGAACAAGTCCATCGTTGCGCAGGGCTACTCCCATCAAAGCCGGCTCAACACGGCCCGAGAGGACGCCCGGTGACCACCCTCACCCGCACCGCCTGGGGCCTGGGGATGAGCCCCGCCCAGCTCGAGCGTTTCTGGTCCAACGTCGAAGACCAGGGATTCTGTTGGCACTGGACTGGGTCGCGGATAAAGGGCGGCTATGGCAACTTCCGTTTTGGTCGGAGGACTCACCAGGCTCACCGGCTGGCTTACCAGCTGCTGGTCGGCGAGATCGGCCCCGGTCTTCAGCTAGATCACTTATGCCGCATCCGCGCGTGCGTCAATCCAGACCACCTCGAGCCGGTCGCACAGCGCATCAACATCTTGCGTGGCTTCGGTGCCTCAGCCGTACATGCTCGCCAGACGCACTGCATCAACGGTCATGAGTTCACCAAAGCCAACACGCGCATCCGCCGGAGCGGACGCCGCGAATGCCGAACCTGCCATGCCCGACAAGAGCGGGAGCGCTATTGGCGGATGAAGGCAGACCGAAATGTCTCGTAGCGCTTATGGCTTCACCCTTGTCCAGGATGATCAAACCTGGCGGCAGCAATCCGCGTGCAGCCCAGCCACAGCCGACTGGTTTTGGCTCGTCGGCGGCTCCAACGGACGCGGCCACCACACACCGCGCTTGACCGCCGACAACAAGGCCGCTCTGGCTTTGTGCGACCACTGCCCCGTCCTGGCGCAGTGCCTGGCCGACGAACTGAAGCATCCGACCCCGTACGCCCATATCGCCGCCGGACGGCTCTGGACGAGCGAAGGACCCAGCCGTGGCTGACGAGGAGAGCGTCACTTGGCGCCGTGTGTCATGCGAGGAACGCGACGACGTCTACAACGCCGGCATCGACGGCTGGGGCGTCGGCTCGTCGCTGACCGACCTCGACGGCCTATACGGCGAACCGCAGATGTTCACCGAGTGGTGGGACAAGGCGACCGAGCGGCCCGTGCTGCGCGACCGTCGTTACCCGAGCCGGGAGTTTGGCCGGGCTGATCTGCGGCCGTGTGAACACTTCGTGGCTGACGCGTTGGGCTGCGACCTGACGCTGACGGCACAGGACGGGCAACGATGAACATCCCCGAATCCATGATTGAAGCCGCGGCGCAGGGACTCGCGTTCTCGATCGTCGGCTACAACGCAGCACCGTCCGCCGACACGACTGCACACGCGCTAGCCGCCCTCACCGCCGCCCTAGCCACCTGCACCGTCCGCGAAGAGTGGCGGGCGAAAATCGCGCATCCCGATGGGACGGTTCTTAGTCGCACCAAGTGGTGGCGCGACCGGCGTGACGCTGACACCTTCGTCGACCTCGTCATGCGCGGCCACGTGACGTACCCGGATCCGTGGATCGTCACCGTCGAGTCCCGGCTTGTGATCGAGACGGCCGCTATCCCCCAACCCGAGAGGACCACACCATGAGCCTCGATCTCGAAGCGATTCGTGTTCGTGCCGCTGCCGCGACGCCGGGACCGTGGACGGCCGACCACGAGTGGTGCCAGATCAACACGCCAGATGGAAGGCGGCTGCTGGAGGTTCTGCTTGGCGACAACGACACCCGAGATAATGCACGGCAGGCAATCGCTGATGCGGAGTTCGTAGCGCATGCCAACCAGGACGTGTCGGCGCTTCTTGCCGAGATCGGACGGCTCCAGTCGCTGAACACCATGCTCGGCGCCAACGTAGACGCCATGGAAGCCGAGATCGACCCGCTGATCGCCGAACGGGACCGGCTGCTGCGAGCGTTCGGCGAAGCCGCCGAACTGGATACCGCCGTCGCCGAGGTGAAACGCCAACTCGGGGTCGAGGCGGCCGAAGCCCGAGTGATCGCGCCGCGCCTACCGCAGCACCTGCGTACACGCTTCTGGGAGGAGTGCATCCACCAGACGCTTGGCACGGAGTTGGCTGTTGCTGAAGCGGCCGAGCGCCAGGGCTGGGTGCGTCCCGGTGACGTTGACGCATTGCGCGCCGAACG
>Ga0193738_1001147_pt1 | contig 10942 bp, 11 predicted proteins | sample L2a1metaG_FD_144927 | JGI IMG/M metagenome (GOLD analysis project Ga0193738, IMG submission 144927) | Soil microbial communities from a riparian zone of the East river system, Colorado, United States - L2a1 | ecosystem: Environmental > Terrestrial > Soil > Riparian zone | place: USA: East River...
AACGAACGTGTTCTTCATACCCATGGGCTGAAAGATCTCGAGGCGCATAAATTCTGTGTAGTTTACACCCGACACATCCCGGATTACCCTGTCGAGCACACCGTAACCCAGGTTTGAATAATCGAAGTGCCCTGGAGGAGATAAAATGATCGCGTACCGTTTCATCACCTCGTCGTCCATCTTTGCGCAGGTCAGCGAGTCGGTCCGGCACCAGAAATTGAACGTCGGGATACCAGAAGTGTGCGACATCACCGCTTTCACCGTGGCTCTGTTGGCATCCCATCGGTAGCTACTCACCTTCGCTCCTTTCAAATATTTATTCACCGGGCTGTCGAGGTTGATCAGTTTTTGCTCCGACATTTTCATTAGCGCCGTTGCCGTCATTGTCTTGGTGATCGACGCTGTATAATATGGCGTGTTCGGGGTTGCCTTTCGGCCCGCTTCTTTGTCGGCGTATCCGAAACTCTCCTCCCAAATGATCTTCCCGCCTTTCACGACGGCAATAGATATGGAGGGGAATTTTTTATTGTTGACATAATCATTAATGATCTCTTTGGCGTTTGAGAAATCACGCTGTTGCGCGATGCTGGCCGTAACGATAAAAATTGAAAGGAAACAGCTGAGAAATTTCATGAGGTTAGAATTTGTCTAACCTTGAAAACTACCTGAATCAAAAATGGTTACAAACAGAATTGTCCGGTTGCTAGACCTGACCGGTAGAGTGTCGAATTCCGTAAAACAGCTATATGCTGTAAGTCAGGAAGTTATGAGGGCAATAGTCACCTAAAATCAGTTCGGCACTTCCGGCTGGGTTTAAAACAGCATTTGATCCGAGAAAAGGCTTCAGCGGAAGCTTTTTTTTAAGCAGACTTAACTGGAAATAAAAACGGGCAAACCAAAATTTTTTCTGATTTGCGTCCTCTGGTAGCCCAGAGGTTACAAACATCGAACGAATTTATCCGAAATTTGAAAAAATTAATAAACTGATTGTTCGATAAGTCAGGTCAAAGAAAAGGAAATTGGGACTAAGGGGAATACTTCGTTTTCTTTTACTAGTCAAGATTTGTTTTCTGTGTTCTCCAAATCAAAGATCCCTGAGACTAATAATACACTCTTGTACCACAGGTTTAGCCTCTTTAAACGCTCAAACAAATTCAGGAAAACTCCCTGCTGAATAAATCAAAGAGGAGCCGGTCTTATGCTACTGGTGTACAGGTCTTTAGGAGCGCCCCCTGGTTGAGTACACTACTACGACGTACCACCGGAGTAAAGGCAGGTGCAGGGTATATGAACTAATTCTCTCCTGAAGCTTGCTATTAAATATTGAAAGTAAACTGAGCCATGTAAGATTCAAAACGAAGATGTAAGCCTTAACCACAGTCTCCGGTTTATTTTTGAGGTTTGAAAATAAGAATGAATTATTTAATTCATGAAAGCAAAAGTATTCTTAGTGTCATTCATGTTATTGACTGGCAGCGTTCTTCTAGCCCAGGATGTTTCCAAATATTTCGATGATGGGGGCATCTCGGCCCGAAGCAAAATTATCAAAGTAGGGTACGATCCTCTGAACGGAGAATTGCCCTTCATATTTGAACATACTTTAATAAAACGTTTCACGGTGGAATGGGGAGCAGGCCCTGTATTTCTTAATAGACAAACAAAACGCTACAGCGAAGATCCCCTGCCAATTGATAATTCAGGATTAGGTATGACGGCCTGGGGAAAATTAAGATTTTACCTTACAGGAGATTATGAAAAATGGCACATAGGCTTTCAGCCTAAAATTACTTTCATGAGCAAGCAACGCTTTACTGACATTGTATTTTTCAATGGCGGTTATCAATTCTTATTGGATAACCGTTTCGTGCTCGACCTTGAAGCAGGCATGGGTGTGCGTTTTTTTAAATACACGACAATGATGGGCGCTATTCCTTACACCGACAAAGACACACGGTTTTTTATTCCGGTAATGATAAAAGCGGGATACCTATTTTAACATTTACCTCCACAATTTCAAACTAACTCACTTGTTCTATGATTAAAAAGTTATATATGTTCTTGTTCGGATTATTTATCCTTACAAACATTTTTGCGCAAGATGTTCCCTACGATCTTCAGTCCACTGAAATCGTGCGCGATAAGATGGTGGAGCGTGCTCATAACATAAACAAGATTGGCAAAGCTGGTGATTTCAGCTATTTCCTTTTTATGCCTTACCAGCCCGATCCCAGTGAAAATGCAATTGGCAATTTTAATATCTATCGTGTAGGCCGATACGATAAAGACATGAAACTGCTGAACAAGCAGTTGGTAGATTTAACACAGAAGCCTGAGAAAAAAGAAAAAAACTTTGAAGGCATTTTATTAGTTAAGGAAAAGCTAGTAGTGTTCACTTCTTTTCAGAATCAAAAAGATAAAAAGAACTATGTGTTTGTCCAGCACATGAACAACGAAAGCCTGGTGATGGAGAATGACATTAAGTTAGCAGGGCAATTGGATTACTCAGGGTACAGCAAATATAGCCGAACTGTTTTCACCATCGCAACATCTCCGGACGAATCGAAAATACTTGTGTTCTACACACTCCTGAATAAAGACAATGAAACACTCCGCTCAGGCTTATATGTGTTCGATAGTGATCTAAACCTGAAGTGGGCGAAAGACAACATCTCACCCGGAAATACAACTGGTATTTTCAGTTATCAGAAATTTAAAATCGATAACACGGGCAATGTGTATCTGTTAGGTTTACTTTATGCCGACCGTGAAAATTATTTTGACGGAGCAAAGTTCAGAGAAAAAGGCAGCGGAATTTTTACAAACGACACTTACTTTACGGATAAACCTAATTACGTATATCACCTCTACCGCCTTTCGGATGGCGGCAAGAAAGAAGATCACTATAAACTGGAGCTGTCCGATAAATTTGTGCGCAGCCTCAACTTCCTGCCTAGCGCCAATAATTCGGTAAACTGCACCGGCATTTATTCAAATACAGGAACCATCAGTGCCGTAGGTAGTTTTACTTTTAATTTGAATACATCTACAAGCCAGATTGGGAATGTGAATACGAAAGAGTTTGGCACCGACCTGATCAGCCAGGGCTTTGAAGAAGATGAGTTGAAAAGATTCAAGCGTAGCATTGACGACAAAGGCGAATGGGACCCGTTTGATTATATCATCAGCGAACTGAAAACAAAATCGAATGGTGAGAAGTATTTTGTAGCCGAACAATTCATCAGCGGAACAAAGAAAGAGAGAAGCGGCAATATGATTGTGTATAAACATATTTACCTGCACAAAGACCTTTTTGTGGTCACGCTCAGTGCCGACAATAAATTTAAACGAATAGATAAAATCGTTAAGCATCAATATATGCTTATCACTGCGCGTTTCAATTCTTACGCTGTAGTTGAAAACAGCGGAGGACTTAACTTTATTTACAATACATTTGTGAAGAAAGATGGCCTCATCAAAAATTTAGAGATAGGAGATTCATATCTTGTAAACCTGGATACCAAGGGCAATCAGAAGAAAGTGGTATTTAAGATAAAAGATTCTGATCTTCCTATACCTATGCCTGGCACGGGGTTGATCGCAGGTAATTCCATTATGTTTGGACTTATGTCTTCCAATATTAAGGACTATCAATTTCAAACACTGACATTGAAATAAAGAAAGGTATTATCAGAATTGAAGATAAAAAGGATAGCTTGTTGAAGGCTATCCTTTTTTATTGTCGAATCAGTAGTGCACAAATATCGAACTTGTTTTACCAAAATCCTTTTAAATTTCAGTTCGTTAAGCTCAAACGATCGATGATTTTGATGACCTTATCCGAAGGATAGCGGCGCTTAAATCGCTTGTCCATAGAGCAAACGAACCTAGGTCTTCGGCTGTTCTATTTCCAGCCCAATCGCTTAAAATCATTAAGTAGACCTGACCGGTAGATTGTCGAATTCCGTAAAACAGCTATATGCTGTAAGTCAGGAAGTTATGAGGGCTATAGCCACCTAGAATCAGTTCGATACTTCCGGTTGGGATTTAAGAGCATTGATCTGAGAAAAGGCTTCCGCTCGAAGCTTTTACTATTGAAATCGGAGATTAAATCACCACTCATGGCTTCGGAAACTTTATCCAATACGGAGATATCACGACAAATGGCGACAATGGGATTTTCATATCTCGAATAGGATATTAACGAACATGCTAAGAAACCCATTCTATTGTGGTTACATATCTCACAAAATGTTAGTGCATCCTTGTCAGAAAATTGACAGATTTTTTATTTAAGACTGAGATTTAGACTTCTTCTTAGATAGTTCGATTTAAATGATCGGATGTTGTTTCGACCAGCCCGTTGCTTGTTCATAAGCGTAACCGATCCTGCAAAGCACCGCTTCTGCCAGAGGGCTCCCCATCAATTGAAGGCCAGGAGGTGGCATGTCATTTTCTGCTTTTCCGCATGGAAGTGCCAACGAGGGAATACCCGCCAGGTCTGCTGCGCCACAAAACCGAAAATTTAGCTGCTCGCCAAAGTGAGCAATTAGCCCTTCAGACATATTCGCCCTCCAGAGTTGTTCGGTAACACCTTTCACCATTCCACATGTAGGTGCTACAAATGCGTCTACTATTGATAATGAAGTACGGAACTTCTCGGTGAAATCCTTTTGAAACCGGCGCGCCTCGTTGTATTGTGCGTCAGTAACATGACTGCCAACTTCAAGAAACTCGGCTAAGTACTTTCCGTATTCCGCTTGTTTGGATGGATACGTTGCTTTATGTGCTTCGTATGCCTCCCTTGTAGCAATCTTAAACCACATGTCGGAATTTTCCAATTCATTACCGGGTGGTTGGAAAGAGACAATGATTGCTCCTAGCTCCTCCATTTTGCGAACGGCCGCTTCAATGGAGTTTGCCAATGCCGGACTTACTCCCTTATTTATGTATTCGTGGTCGACCCCAATTTTCAGACCCTTCATTCCTTTTTCGATGTCGGCTAAAAGGTTAGTTGACTTGCCTGGCAGAGAAGTCGGATCGTTCGGATCAAAACCTGCTATTGCTTCCAGCATGAATGCTGCATCCATAACAGAACGGCATAGAGGGCCCACATGGTCGAGAGAGTCAGCAAAGGTTAGCACTCCATAGCGGCTCACCAATCCGTATGTCGGCTTTAGGCCCACAATACCATTGGCAAATGAAGGAAACCGTATGGAACCTCCCGTATCCGTACCGATTGATCCAAAACACAACCCGGCAGCAGTTGCAACACTAGAGCCGCTCGATGATAAGCCTGTCCACAGATCTTCGCCCCATGGATTTTTGGGGATCGGTATCGTGGAATTGTAGCCTCCGGTAGCACCTTCTGTAAGGTTTTGTTTGCCAAGTATAACGGCGCCTGCGTCGCGTAGCCGGTCAACAACCGTTGCGTTGTAAGATGGAACAAAATGGGCCTTGAATGCATGCCCGCCAGTTGTAGGTGCATTGGTGGTGTATAAAAGATCTTTCAGGCCAATAGGCACACCGTGCAAGGGGCCACGGTATTTGTTCTGTGCCAACTCTTTATCCAACGCCTTTGCATCTTTCAATGCATCCTCGCCCGTCACTGTAATGTAGCTGTGCAAACGCTTGTCGAGAGCCGCTATCCTTTCAAGCATTAATTGCGTGAGTGCTTCCGAGGATATTTGTTTGGTTCGTATCAAGTCAGCAACTTCTGCGAGTGTTTTATAATGTAAAGACTGCAAGTCGATTGATGATGGCTGTGGTTTTTGATTAGTACAGCTAAAAGGAATACCGAACGATAAAGCGCTTAATCCAATAATGTTAATTGCCTTACGTCTTGGCATCTTCTGTCCTGGCCACCGATTAGTTTCAGTAACATTTCTCATATAGGTTGTAAAGGTTTTGGAAGGAACGATAAAGTCTGAAGATAATCAAATGCAATTGATAGTATATTGGTCGTTGCGAGGGCGTGATGACGGTTTGCTTCTATGTCCATCTGACATATCGGATCAAATCATTAAAAATCCGTCATAATTCTTAAGTCGAAAAACTACACTTGAAACTTACTGTTTTAGTTTGTTCAGCAGCCAGCCGAGCTTGAAGGTGCTTTCTCAACCGCACTACAGTTTCCAGCGGGTAAACATTTTCACACTTGACCATATTTAAGGAGCAAGCTTCTAAGGCCGCTAACAATTCAAACGAATTTTTTTTCAAGTTTCTCAGGCGATTCCAAGAAATATTTTCCAAATCATCCGGTAGTGCCTCCAGATCTCGATTAAAAGCCAACTTACAAGATCTCATCATGAAATTAGCGCGTATTACAGGAATGAGACTCCCGTTTTTGAGGAATATCTCACACGTGGGAATGAACATGGATGCATCTAAGACGTCGCGACCACTATAAACAAATCTGGTATGGTTTTTTGATGGTGTTTTTAAAAACATCACCTATGAAAACTTTAAGACTTGTTATGCTGGTCGCATCATTGGCGCTACTGTCATACTGTGGAGAAAGACGGACTATCAGCAACACTGAAAAAGACGAAAAAGATGTTCCGGGCGTCGGCATGGCGCATGATAGTGCGAATCAGAAATTGGATTCAACAATAAAGGCCATGGACACCACAACCTATAAGCCAGAATAAAAATCTTGCTTTACCCGTCTAACTATTGATCAACTCGGGATTTTTCAGCAGCAACCCCGAGTATTGGGATTGTATGACGATGACATTAACGATCTCAAATATCATCCTGGATACCATCCTCCGATGTCACCAGCTAATGATTGGTATTGTGGACAGCGAAAAACAAGAGGAAAAGGAAAAAGTTGGAGAGCTTTCTGAAAGTTGAATAACTTTGAACTAATCACTCGTAACACGCGGTCTGGTGGTACCGTAAAAAGAATCTCGAGAATCGAGGCCCTGCAAACGTGGGGCTTTTTATTACATTCAATTTGGACAATTGTCCATAAAGAAAATTAAAGGAGTGTTCTATATTTCAAATACAGTGCCGCCGCCAGGATCAACGCGAGAATTATGAAAGCTACCGTTGCGATTCGAACTCGTTTATCGATCTTCCTTATTATTTCTATAAGCTTGTTCTTGCGCGACTCTTCCATACGTTGAAGGTAAGGAAAACTTTTACCTGCCAAAAACCCGGTAATCAAAACATCATTGCGAAACAGGAGAGGTTTTTTTATTTATCTTAGGACACGATATGAAGCAATAGCATGGAATGGATTCAAAAATTAGTTGCCGCTAATCTTGGTCCAAATAAAGAGAATCCAAAATTCGACTTTAAGGCAAAATGGTATGACCTAACTAAAGACAAAGGCATTTCTGAATTTTATTAAAGACACGACTGCCATTGCCAATACATTCGGTCCCGACGGCTTCATTGTAATCGGCTACGATGATAAGGCAGACAAATTTCTTGATGCAAAGTTCACAGACTGCGGACTGAAAGATACGTCCGCGCTCATAGGCTTAATAAACAAGAGAGTTGAATTGTTATTTGATATTGCTTCTTACGATTTTCCGATAGGTGACCACCCTCTAAGTGTCTTGCATATTCCGCCCTCACTTAATAAGCCGCATGTTATTCGCGGCCATCAGAGATTCAAAGGAGATGATCTAATTGCAACAGATCCGCATAGGATATTTGTTCGCCGTGGCACCACAACAGAAATAGCAACTAGGGTGGACATCGAATTGATGTACTACGATAGAAAAAATATCGTTCCCGAATATGAACTTCTATCAAGCTTCGACCTGAGTGGTTTTGTATTTGGGACTTCAGCCGGAAGAGCGACGCTGACCATTCATCTTACGCTGGAAAATACTGGACGCCGCCCCATATCAATAGTGAAATTAAAATGTGTGCAACCGCTGAGGTATGTCAATTTTATTAAAGAATTCAATTTTTCGTCAGTACCAGCCGGCGGGCTGATAGTGGAGGTTGGTTCAATTAAATCTGCCCGAGTCGATTTCGTGTCCGCAGAAGCATTCAACGACGACCATGAAAGTGTGAAGCGCGACGTTCAGGATGATCTGACGGTCGCCAAAAGTGAATTGACTTCATTTACACTAGAAATGATTCTATCGACAGGGAAAACAATAGTATCTAATTGCATAATATCAGAGCTTCGGAAATTGTAAGACTAAAACTCGCTAAGTTTGTAATGTGACAAAAGGCAAGGAAGATTCAGATAGAAACGAAGCAACATCATCGAGTCGGATACAAACAAAGAGCAACCTCGATCACTGAAAGGAATAGAATTGCAAAGAGGAGGGAATCGATTCGCCTGTCAAGTTCGGTGATCAGTTCGTGGAGTTCGGATTCGGAAAGGTCCATGAAGCGAATATAATGGAGATCTCGCTCAGGGGTGTGTCTGGTTTTCCTGAAGAAATCAAGTTTCTCTTGGCAACGAAGTCGGATCGTCGTAGTTGTAGAGTACACGGTGTGCCTCCCATTTAGTTAATGGGAGCCCATCCACATTGCCTTCTTTAACCCAAGCGACAAAAGCATAACATGCTAAAGACTCGGCGCCGAACAACGCCGCACCCATGGCAGCACCTGAAAGTAAAAAAGCCTTCAAAAATCCTAAAAACTCGATTTTTTGTAGTCCCGACAGGAATCGAGCCATCGACACCACCGTTGGATGCAGAATTTATGAAGACGAACAAATAATTAGATAAGACAATCCCTTTGACTCCTGATCATGAAAACCTTAGCCATGCAAAACCCCCTCAAATTCATTAGATTTGACTTTTTAGGATAGCTATCAGCTGAATGAAAACCTCCCTGTCCCATCTTCCCGAAAACAAGCAGCACGAGATCCTTCGTATTACTGAGATCATCAAGGAAGTTGTACAGCCAGAGAAGATTATCCTTTTCGGAAGTTATGCAAAGGGCGGTTGGGTAGAGGACAGGTACACTGACAAACATGGTACTCTATATGAATATATTAGTGACTACGATTTTCTTGTTGTCACGAATAACAATCCTGAAAAGACTTACACTCAGGAATCCAGGATCATGGATAGGGTAGACCGCTACAAGCCCCCGGTTAACCTGGAGATACATGAGCTTGACTATATTAATAAGGGACTGGAAGAGGGCGAGTATTTTTTTGTAGACATTAGCAGGGACGGGATATTACTCTACGACCGAAATAATTTGGAGTTCTCTTCGCCAAGAGAGTTGACTCAGTCAGAGAAGAAACAGAAGGCACAGCGCTACTTCGACACGTGGTTTCCACAGGCCAACGAATTTATGATTGATTGCGGACATGCATTTGATAGAGGCAGTTTGAAAAAGTCGGTGTTTGAATTGCATCAGGCGACTGAAAGTCTTTACTATGCAACGCTTTTGGTTTATACCGACTACAAGCCGAAAACGCACAACCTATGGAAACTAAGGAAAAAAGCGAAGCCTTACTCCAAAGAATTATTTGAAGTCTTTAGGGCTGAGACTGACAAGCATGAGGAACATTTATTTGATCTGCTCAAACGAGGCTATGTAGACGCCAGATATCGAACCGATTTCGATATTAAGAAAGATGAACTTATTGTTCTGATTCAAAGAATCAAGAAAATGATTCCACTTGTTGATAGGTTTTGCAATGAAAAGATTGCTTCAATAACGGCTTAGAACAGAATTACAAGCCGCGCCCGAAAAACTCTTCCACCGTCAATCCAAGTTTATTAATCATTTTTATCAGGGTGGTCACTCGCATGTCCTGACTGCCAGCTTCGTATTTGCCATATTGAGATCTGTTGATCCCTTGATCGTACGCAAAGGCATCACTATTCGTATAGCCTAATTCCTTTCTTAGCATAGCCATCTTCTTCCCAATTTTCTTGACTATTTCTTCGGGATCTTGCTTTTCAGAAGTAGACTTCCTTGCCTTCATGCGATAAATTAAACCATTCGGTTTCAGGCGTATTACTCCTAAATCGGATACTCCTAATTAGGAGTATGAAATATTTTTATCTTATATTTGGCTAGGCAAAGCCTTGTCAGAATTCCCAAATCCTTTTACTGATGCGTGAGAAACAGAAGGTAATCGGAGAATGGAATCTATACTGGAAATATTTAAGAAACTAAGTGCGGGACCGCTTTGCTCATTTACTTGCTCGGGCATTTTCTCACGCCTCAGCAATGAAGGTAAGCAAAGCCCCGCACTTATATATTTCTCCCGCCGGCCGGAACGGGGTGCGGTTTTTCTTTTGCCTGGATCTATTACCTTAGTCCTGATCTTCTCCCAACAAGTATTTCGCGCAGAGCCCGTGTGGTCCATGCCAAGCATGGACTTTTGTTTTGTAAATCTTATGCTTTTGAGGGGATGAATCTGTATCACGGCCATAGTGATCCGGAACTGGTCGCCCTGTTGACGAAAGGGGACAAGGCTGCGTTCGAGACGATTTACAGGAAATACGTAGGCGACCTGTTTCGTTATGCCCGCAAGAACATTCCAGCAAAAGAAGAGTGTGAAGAAATTGTCCAGGAGGTTTTTGTTTCGCTTTGGACAAAACGCGAACAACTGAAGATCATATCCTTGAAGTATTATCTTTTCAGCATGGTGAGGTACAAGATGATACGGTATTTCCAACACCAGGCGGTAAGAAAACGTTATGCGGAGCACTACAAAATATTCGAATCATCGTATCATGAAATTGATCACGAGCGTCCCGATCCGCAAGCCCGCAGGGAGCTGATCAATCGAAAAATGAACGCGCTGCCGGAGCGCGTGCAGGCCGTGGCACGAATGCGGCTCAATGAAAATCTCACCAACGGCGAGATCGCCGATCGGCTGAAGATCACGAAAAAGACGGTCGAAAACTACGTGATCATCTTCACCAGCCACTTCAAAGGCACGCTTGCCAGGTTCTTTGAAACCTAGTATTTACCAAATGGTAAAAAGGCAATAAAAAATATC
>Ga0193738_1001148_pt1 | contig 10942 bp, 11 predicted proteins | sample L2a1metaG_FD_144927 | JGI IMG/M metagenome (GOLD analysis project Ga0193738, IMG submission 144927) | Soil microbial communities from a riparian zone of the East river system, Colorado, United States - L2a1 | ecosystem: Environmental > Terrestrial > Soil > Riparian zone | place: USA: East River...
CGCAAAAATTGGGAAAACAAACAGCCCTGGCAACGGTTGTACATGTGGAAGGTTCATCCTACCGCAGACCCGGAGCAAGAATGCTGATCGAAGACGATGGTCAATTGACTGGTGCCATCAGTGGTGGTTGTTTGGAGGGAGATGCTTTACGCAAAGCCCAGCTTGTAATGACGGAGAATAGATCAAGACTTGTTACTTATGATACAATGGATGATGATGACGCAAAATTTGGAGTAGGATTGGGGTGTAACGGAATTATCCAGGTGTTGATAGAACCGATTGATGAAACTAATCCCAATAATCCAATTCAATATTTGAAAAAGTTAAACGAGAAGAGACAAGCAGCAGCATTAGTTACATTATTTTCCCTTCAGGATAAAAAAGATCCTCAATATGGAACCTGTTTGTTATTAAAGGAAGATGGAGATCTTATTCAACATCTTCCTGTTTTAAAAGATGTTTTAATTGCTGATGTCCACGAAGCTTTGATCAATCAAAATTCTTCTTTTAAAAATTATATTTCAGAAGATCACAATATCACCGCCTTTATTGAAGTGATAAAGCCACCGGTTTCAATTATTATTATTGGCGCAGGAAATGATGTAATACCCGTAGTAAATATGGCTGACATCCTTGGCTGGGAAGCAACTGTGATAGATGGCCGGGCTAATTATGCCAAAAGAGAGAGATTCATAAGTGCCTGCCAGGTATTGGTATCAAAACCTGAACAGGTATTGGAACATATAAAGATAGACGAACACACCGTCTTCCTGTTGATGACACATAATTACAATTATGATATGGCCATGTTGAAGCAACTGCTACAGAAAAATGTCGCGTACATCGGCATGCTGGGCCCAAAGAAAAAGAGAGAACGGATGCTGAATGAATTGAAGGACGAAGGATTGATCTTTACAGCGCAACAATTATCCGTACTTCATAGTCCTGTTGGTTTGGATATCGGTGCTGAAACTTCTGAAGAAATTGCAGTATCAATTTTGGCAGAAATAAAAGCATTGTTTGCAGGAAAAGATGTTCAATCATTACGAACCATTAAAGAAGTGATACATCCACGGTCAGCCACTATGATCGAAGAAGTAAAATTAACTTCTAAATCATAAATTAAGTTGTTATCTGCTGATTACATAGTGAACAGTTGTGGCATAGTTATTCTTGCAGCCGGCGCATCCACCCGTTTGGGAAAACCAAAACAACTCCTGCAGTACCGGGGAAAAACTTTGTTGGCTCATGCTATAAATGAAGCGGTGAATTCAAACGCCGATGAAGTTGTTGTTATACTTGGAAGAAATGCAAACCTGTTTAAAAAAGAGATAGATGAAAAAAAAGTCCGGGTTGCTATAAATTCATCATGGGAGGAGGGAATGGCATCTTCCGTTCGTTTGGGTTTAGATACTTTATTTAATGATAAACCATACATTGATGCAGTGATCTTTATGGTTTGTGATCAGCCCCATATTTCATCATCCATACTAAACGAATTGATAAAAATCCAGCAAAAGACAACCAAACAAATTGTTACCTGTAATTATGGAGATTCGATGGGTCCACCCGCGCTTTTTCATAAAAAATATTTTGAGGACCTGGTGAAATTATCGGGAGATACCGGTGCCAGGGAGATCATACAGCGAAACATGAATGATGTGGCAACTATACCATTCAAAGAAGGAAAAATTGATATTGATACAGAGGAAGATTATGAAAAGCTGAAAAATTCATAATCCCACGGTCATTTATCGGTTTGCTGCTTTGCTATTTCACGATCAAGATTTGCAAAGAATTGCCTGGTTAGCATGTCGGTGACGCCACCTAAAACTTTTTGACCCATCATATTCATTAACCCGCTGATCGTTACCTCACCTCCAAACGCGACCTCTGTTAGGTTATCAGAAATTGGCATTAATTCGATGTTCATAATGGAATTGACAGTGCCGACTTTATTATGTTGCTGAGCTTTGAGGGTAAAAGATCTTTGGTAGCTTATATCCTCCATTTGCATATCACCTGTAAACTCACCGCTAACAGGTCCGAACTTTACTTCCAGTACGGATTTGTAGGTATTCTCCCCTACTTTTTCCAGTTTTGAAATGCCCGGAACAATTTTTGGAAGTATTTCTACATCCATCAGCATATTCCATAAGGTTGCGGGATCTGTTTCTACATTACGCTTTCCTTTAAGTTCCATACCTGTTTATGTGTTAATTCATTGCAGTATACTTAAAACTGCTGTAATTATTGCAAAGGCTTACAAGTTTTTACGATCAATGACAGAATTAATTAAACATAGCTGCGCAGGAATTGATAAATTTGTTATTCGCATAAACTCAGTAAATGATAGTTGATAAATACAATAGAGTTCATAACTATCTCCGTATTTCACTGACGGATAATTGTAATCTGCGTTGTTTTTATTGCATGCCGGAAGAGGAGTATGAATTTACACCCGCTTCAAAACTGATGCAGAAAGATGAGATTGAAACCCTGTCAAAGGTATTCGTCGGTCTTGGTGTAAATAAAATAAGATTAACCGGTGGGGAACCGTTGGTGAGAAAAGACGCCGGGGAAATAATAAGATCTTTATCAAAGCTCCCGGTCAAATTAACGATCACCACCAACGGATCTAGACTGCATGAATTTGTAGATATTCTCGAAGAGTCAGGAGTTCATTCTCTAAATATCAGTTTAGATACGTTGCAACCGGAGAAATTTAATCTCATAACGAGAAGAGACCAGTTTCAACTGGTGTATAATAATATCCAGCTTTTATTAAAAAGAAATTTTCATGTAAAAGTGAATATGGTGGTGATGAAAGGTCTTAATGATATCGAGATCAACGATTTTGTAGAATGGACAAAAGAGCAACCCGTCCATGTGCGTTTTATTGAGTTCATGCCCTTTACCGGTAACAGGTGGACAAGCAATAAAGTATTTACCATGCAGCAGATGCTGGATGTGATCCGGGAAAAGTATGATGTAACAAGATTGCAGGATGAAAAAAATGATACTGCAAAGGGATACCAGGTAGCAGGTCATAAAGGGACTTTTGCTATCATCAGCACCATGAGTTCAAATTTCTGCGGCGATTGTAATCGCATCCGGTTAACGGCCGATGGGAAAATGAAGAATTGTTTGTTTTCAGAAAAAGAAGCGGATCTGTTATCAGCATTACGAAGAGGGGAAGATGTTGTTCCGCTGATACATCAGAATATCCGCAGCAAAGCAAAAGAACTTGGTGGGCAGTTCACTGCAGATTTCGAACATCTTCATCCGGAAGAAATTCATAACAGGAGTATGATAACTATCGGAGGATAAACTCCCTGTCCTCCGCCTGAGGCGGAGAAACTTAGATTGAATCAATTCTTTTAAAAATGATTTCTGTTCAGGAAGCCAAAAAAATAATTTCAGAAAGTGTTTCTTCTCTTGTGCCAGTACTGTTGCCATTGTCTCATGCAGCCGGATTGATATTAGCAGAAGATGTGTATGCTTTATTAGACATCCCTGCCTTTCCTCAATCATCAATGGACGGATATGCTTTTTCTTTTGAAGGCTGGAAGCAACATCAAAGATTAAAGATAGCAGGTGAGGTCGCAGCAGGTAGTAATGAAACTTTTACACTTGCTCCGGAAAATGCGGTTCGCATTTTCACAGGCGCTGCAGTTCCTGCTGGTGCCGATACAGTCATAATGCAGGAAAAAATAAGAACTATAAACGGTGAATTGATCATAGAAGATGAAACGCTGCAATTTGGCAATAGTGTCAGATCAAAAGGTTCTGAAATAAAAGCCGGGGCATTGGCGTTGGAAAAAGATTCTACTTTAACTCCTGCTGCGATCGGCTTCCTGGCAGGCATTGGTATAACAGAAGTAAAAGTTTATCCCAACCCATCAATAAGCATCATCATAACAGGGAATGAGTTGCAGCGGCCGGGTCGACCCTTGCAACATGGCCAGGTGTACGAATCAAATTCTTTTGCATTAAAAGCAGTCTTACAACAATTGCATATAGGGAACCTACAAATCTTATATGCAACAGATAAACCTGAAATTGTTACTGATGCATTGAAAAAGGCTTTAGAACAAAGCGATATGGTTTTGTTAACCGGCGGTATTAGTGTTGGTGATTATGACTTTGTTTTGCAAGCTGCATCAGAATGTGGAGTAGAAAAATTATTTCATAAAATAAAACAACGGCCCGGGAAACCATTGTATTTCGGAAAAAGAGAGAACAAATTAGTGTTTGGCTTACCGGGTAATCCTTCTTCAGTGCTAACCTGCTTTTATCAGTATGTCATTCCTGCGTTGGAGAAAATATCTAAAAGAAATATTGGATTGCAAATAGTAAAGGCTCCGCTGACAAAAGCATTTCAAAAAAATACCGGTCTCACTCATTTTCTCAAAGGTTTTCATAATGGTAAAACGGTGGCGTCATTGGATGCACAGGAATCATATCGTCTCAGCTCCTTTGCCAAAGCCAATTGCCTTATCCAGGTTGATGAAGACACAACAACTTTGAAAGAAGGTGAGTTGGTTGATGTATATTTATTGCCACAATAATTTTCGGTGGAAACCGTCCTACTTTTTTACATACTCTTATTTCTTGTAGCGTTTCTCTATTCATCTGTCGGGCATGGTGGTGCCAGCGGCTATTTGGCTTTGATGGCCATCTTTAGCTTTACACCTGAAGTGATGAAACCAACTGCCTTATTGCTGAATCTTTTTGTATCACTCACATCATTCATTCAATTTTACCGGGGCAAACATTTTAACTGGAAAATATTTTTGCCTTTTGCGGTCGCATCCGTACCAATGGCCTATGCAGGCGGATTGATAACTGTTGACGATAACATATATAAAAAAATACTTGGCATATTATTGATAATACCTATTGTACGGTTTTTATTTTTTGGAAATATCAAGGTAAAGGAAATAAAAAGATCAAATTTGATCTTATCGCTGATCATTGGCGCTGCAATAGGTTTTCTTTCGGGTCTTATTGGTATTGGCGGAGGAATTATTTTATCTCCTATTTTGTTATTATTGAAATGGACAGATATGAAACAAACAGCGGCCATCAGTGCCCTGTTCATATTTGTCAATTCATTGTCAGGCCTGGCGGGGCAATTCCAAAAAGGAATCAATTTCAGTACTGATATGTATGCCTATGTTGCTATTGCATTCGCAGGAGGAATTTGTGGCGCATATTTTGGCTCATTAAAACTAAATCAGAACCTTTTAAAATATGTATTGGCAATTGTTTTGATCATCGCCTCGTATAAATTACTCTTTACATCAGCTTAAGACAGTTGCAGATAGGTGAAAAGATGCAGAAGATAGCTATCGGGAGAGTTAACTAAATTTCGAAGATATTGGTGTAGGTAAGCCATCAATGCTAACCCTATTTTTTTCTTTCTTGTATTCTTCAAGACCATCTTCGCCCTTTTTTTCGGCCCATTTTATTGCATGATCTCTTTCACCGGCGTATTCGTAATAAGGAATTCCAAAACCACAGGATGATTTTACTTTATAAATATCTGCAACGATGATCTGTCTTGTTGCAGGAAGAATTGTAAACTGTTTCGATAATTCTTCCCATTCATCATCACCGGGTAAAACAGTTTTCCCTTTTCCATAAAGCCGTAAAATTTTCGGTGGTCCATCAAAAGCACAAAACATAAACGTGATCCGGCCATTTTCTAAAAGGTGGGCGGATGTTTCATTTCCACTTCCTACAATATCAAGGTAACCAACCCTGGTTGGCGTAAGGACCCGAAAGCAATCGAATCCTTTTGGAGATAGATTGATATGACCTTCTTTATTAAGCGGAGCCGTCGTTACAAAAAATAGATGCTGATCCCCGATAAAACTCCTGTGTTCAGCAGAGATCTCTGCCATTTCCTTGCCCATAAATGTCTCTTTAAGCAAAGATAATTCTAAGTAAATTTGTTATCCTGTTATTATTTTATGAGTTTAAAAATTATTTTGTTTGGCAAGCTTGCAGAAATAGCCGGGGGCACTGTATCTGTGGATAATGTTGCAGATACTGATAGTTTGATCAATGCTTTACAAAAGGATTATCCTGAATTCACCAAAACGAAATATGTGATAGCAGTTGATAAACAGGTAATAAAAGAAAACACGGTCTTAAATAATAAAAGTACGGTGGCATTATTACCACCTTTTTCAGGCGGATAAAAAATGAGTGATCAGAATTTATATGAACGTTATCATCGCCAGGTTATCTTACCCGAATTTGGCGAGGAAGGACAGCAAAAGCTGCTGAAGGCAAAAGTATTGGTGATCGGCGCCGGTGGTTTGGGATGTCCTGCTTTGCAATACCTGGTTGCTGCAGGCATAGGTACTATCGGAATTGTTGATGATGACGTTGTAGCATTAAACAATTTGCATCGGCAGGTTTTGTATTCGATGAATGATATTGGTTTATCAAAAGCTGAAAGGGCAACACATATTTTGCAACAATTGAACCCTGATATAAAGGTCCTTTCTTACAATGAGCGACTGGAAAATAAAAATGCATTGATGCTTTTTGAAGAGTTTGACATTATCATCGATGGAACGGATAATTTTTCTACCCGCTACCTGATAAACGATGCCTGTGTCTTGTTGGATAAGCCATTGGTATACGGAGCTATTTCGCAGTTTGAAGGACAGGTCAGTATTTTTAACGCCCAACTCCGCCGGCAGGCGGAGAGTAACGAAGCTGTTAATTACAGAGATCTATTCCCTGAACCGCCGAAGGAAGGAGAAGTATTAAATTGCGCTGAAGCCGGTGTGTTGGGAGTTTTACCCGGAATTATTGGTACCATGATGGCAAATGAGACGATCAAATTGATAACGAGGATTGGTGAACCATTGATAAACCAATTACTAACGTACAATGCTTTAAACAACCAGGTTTACTTGCTTAATTTATCAGCAAGAAAAGAAACGAGATCATTGATCCCGAAAGATGAAAAGGCATTTTTACAAATGGATTATGTATGGCTTTGTTCATCACCGGTACAACAATCAGAAATTGATCCGGATATTTTTAATGACATGATCGCAAACGGAAATGTTGATGTAATAGATGTAAGGGAATCGCATGAAACGCCATCTGTAAATGAATTTAAACATCTTAAAATACCATTAGCACAGCTTTCAGACAATAGTTCATTGATCAAGTCTGAAAATGTCATTGCTTTTTGTCAATCAGGAAAAAGAAGTTTACAGGCCGCAAAGATTTTATCTGGTATTTTTGGCGACAGTAAGAAGATATACAGTCTTCGTGGCGGGATTGTTGAGTGGAAGAAACAGAAACAAACTGTATGAAAGAAAGAAAACCAAAGAACATATTTGTGCAAGGACCAATTGCTGCATCATTTATTGCTGACAGCATTCAAAAGCATAGCAGCAAAACGGATATTGGTGGTCACAGTATTTTCCTGGGACAAGTAAGAGCAGATAAAATTGATGGGAAGGAAGTAGCTTCAATAGAATACACAGCGTATGAGGATATGGCTTTAGAAAAAATGTACACTATCCGTGAAGATATTTTTGCGAAGTATGATCTTACCTGTATGCATGTTTATCATAGTTTGGGTAATGTGAAAGCCGGCGAGATCAGCTTGTTCGTTTTTACATCATCCGCTCATCGCAAGGCGGCGATCGATGCCTGCGAAGAAACAGTGGAAAGATTAAAAGCGGAACTGCCGGTGTGGGGAAAGGAGTTGCTTACAGATGAAACATATCATTGGAAAGTGAATAAAGAATCTTGAATTTAAAAGCTCTAGCCCCTCTCCTTTGGTTAGGGGTTGGGATGAGGTCAAATTATGGTCGACATTACTTCCAAATCAAATAGTCTTCGCAAAGCAATCGCTACTGCGGTCGTTTCCGTTTCTAAACAGGAAACGATCGATGCAATAAAAAATAGAGCTGTACCCAAGGGCGATGTATATGAATTTTCAAGAGCGGCAGGTTTATTTGCTATAAAAAAAACAAGTGATGTAATTCCTGATTGTCATCCTTTGCCGGTTGAATACGCTTCTATTACTCATGCGCTCAATGGTTTGAATATTATCATTACCGTAGAAGTTCACACGATCTATAAAACTGGCGTAGAAGTAGAAGCGATGCACGGCGCTGCTATCACTGCATTGACGATCTATGATATGCTGAAACCTTTGGATAAAGGAGTTGAAATTTCAACAATTAAGCTGGAAGCAAAGAAAGGCGGCAAAACAGATTTCAAAGACCAGCGATCAAAAGATCTTCGTTGCGCTGTCATCGTTTGTTCGGATGGTGTTGCCGCAGGAGTCAGAGAAGATAAAAGTGGTAAGACAATACTTGAAAAATTGGAGCAACTTAATTTATCGGTAGATCACCATGAAATTATTCCTGATGATCTTTCTACAATACAGGAGAAAGTCAGACAGCTCAGTAAAGAAGATTATGATCTCATTCTTTTAACAGGCGGTACAGGGTTATCGCCAAGAGATGTTACTCCGGATGCAGTTGCTCCCTTGCTTGACAGGGAAATTCCCGGCATTATGGAAGCTGCAAGAAATTATGGACAGCAAAGAACTCCTTATGCAATGTTATCCCGTGGCATTGCAGGGTTTATAAAAAACACGTTGGTAATCACACTTCCGGGTTCTCCAAAAGGCGTTGCTGAAACTATAGATGCAATATTTCCCTATGTGCTCCATGTATTTCGTGTGAAAGAAGGTGTGCAGCATGAAAAATAGGTTTGGTGTCAAAGCACTCCAAATATTTTATTTTTCAACTTCCCCATCCTGTAACCAACAGTAAGACTTACTCCACGATTGAGAATCGACATTTTAGAATTCATAAAATGATTTACGACATTATTATAAATAGCATTTACATGAAAATAATAATCCTGTCCATTGTATCCACCATTCAAAATAAGTTGATAGTTGGCAATAAGCTTTAACGACTGACCTTGTTTTGGGTATAAATTTTTTTGTATCGCTGGCCCGGCAAATATGCCCGGGTTTATACTCCACTTTCCATTAAAAATAAAATTGTAGGTATATCCCCCGCTAACTAGCAAATTAACGGAAGAAGGTTTTTTACTTATCTCAGAAAGGAACGCACTGTCTGATCTATTATACTCGTTAAATCCACCTTTTAAAGTAAATCGCTGAAAAAAGGGAGATACCGTTACCATAAAACTCCCAGCACTCTTTGCCTGTAATAGTGAATAATTTCTTGCAGCCTTTAAAGAAAATTTTTCTGCATTAAAAATATAGGTGATGCGGGTAAAATAACTCCGGTAATTGATATCATCATAATATTCAAACTCTCTTTCCCGCCTGTTGATCTGGAGGATCAATCCACTATATTTATTGGTACCAGCTTCAAATAAAAAATTATTATGAGTTTTACGCAAATGAATGCCAAATGCTTTGATCGAAGTACTCTGCCTTGCAACTGAAGTGTTGGGAATGTTCTTTGAAAAATCAAGTGATAACCAGTTATAGTTGATGGTAAAACCAGTATAGGCACTTGTATTGGCAAACAGTTTATACTGGCTTATAAAATCATCATTGGCAAAATGCTGGAAACGAAAAGAGGTTTTTGTTGCCCCTGTATATACTTCCACATCATTTTCTTTCTCGAATTTTTTTATATAAGAGCTATCTATCATGAATTGTGCAGAGATGTGACAAATTGAAAGTAAGCCAGCGATAAAAAATATAAAGTAAGGGAGTAAAAATAATTTACTTCTGTTTGGTGATGCAACCCGTGATCCTCTATATAAATATTTTTTAATATAAACAGCCGGCACGAAAATGGTTTTTCTTTGATATTAAAATTGGAAGGTGAAAGTACCTCTCTTCCCTGGTTTATATAAATGGATCACTTCTCTTTTCCTAAAACATTTCTTAAAATTTAGTCATTGTCTTCGATCCTGATCTATTTGGTAAGCAGGAAATCGAATATTTGCCGGAAACTGAATATAAGATGTTGTAACAGAACAGGAATAATTCTAAGGATTTTACCGATAGCCCGATGCCTGCAATTCAAATAATCTTGCATAAGTATTTCCAGCTGCTAATAATTCATGATGCGTGCCCAGCTCTTTAATATGACCTTCATCAATAACAGCAATGCGATCGGCAATACGAACAGTGGAAAAACGATGTGAGATCACAATTCCAATTCTTCCTTTCAAATTTTCTTTTAACTCTGCAAAGATCGCAGCTTCTGCTTCTGGGTCGAGTGAAGATGTCGGCTCATCCAATATCCAGATATCTGCATTGCGATACATGATCCTTGCCAGGGCAAGCCGTTGCCATTCGCCGCCGGATAGATCATGCCCGCCTTCAAATAATCTCCCCACTTTTGAATCGAGCCCGTTTGCCATTTTCTTTACCAGCCACTCACTTCGTGAATCTTTTAATGCCTTCATCACTTTTTCATCATCAGGTTTACCATAAGGCCAGCCCATCATTACATTTTCTCTTACTGATAGTTCATACGTGGCATAATCCTGGAATAATATTCCAATGCGGCTTCGCAGGGTTTCCGGATCCATATCTTTCACATCAACACCGCCAATTTTTATGGAGCCTTTTTGCACATCATAAAAGCGAAGTAATAATTTGACCAGTGTGCTTTTTCCTGCACCATTCTCACCAACCAAAGCGATCAATTCACCCCTGCGAATATTCAAATTTAAATTCTCGATCGCTTCACCATGACCACCGGGATAATGAAAATTTATATTTTCAAAACTGATATTATCAACGGGTCCATCAGGAATTGAAATTGGTTTTTCGGGGACAGGAAGCAACGCTTCAATTTTGAGAAATGAAAAGTAGTCACCAAGAAACCTTGTGTGCTGATCAACTGCAACAAAAGTTTGTGAGATCTGTCCGAGTGTTCCGGCAACGGATGAA
>Ga0193738_1001149_pt1 | contig 10938 bp, 7 predicted proteins | sample L2a1metaG_FD_144927 | JGI IMG/M metagenome (GOLD analysis project Ga0193738, IMG submission 144927) | Soil microbial communities from a riparian zone of the East river system, Colorado, United States - L2a1 | ecosystem: Environmental > Terrestrial > Soil > Riparian zone | place: USA: East River...
TGGTGTACTTACAATTTTCATCACTTATTTTTTTGTAAAAAAATACTCCTCGCAACGACAAGCACTCATTACAACCCTGGTGTTACTTGCATCATCGCATTTTCTATTTGAATTCAGAATGTCTGTACCTGATCCTTATCTAATTTTTCTAAATACTGCCTCGATCTTTACTGCTTATTTATATTTTAAAGAGAAAAGAAATTACTGGCTATGGCTTTGTGCGATCACAATGGGATTAGGAACGCTGGCAAAAGGACCTGTAGCCATTGCATTACCCGGTGCTGCAATATTTATATGGTTGACCTGGGAAAAAAAATTGAAAGAAATTTTTTCATTGAAAATACTTGTCGCCGGAATTATAATGTGTGCTGTCGCCCTTCCGTGGTATTTGCTTGTTCATAAAGAAACAAATGGTGAATGGACAAGAGGATTCTTCCTTCAACATAATTTCGGTCGCTTTTCTGAACCAATGGAAGGTCATGGAGGTCCTTTTATAATTGTACCGATAATAATTTTATTAGGCCTATTACCGGCATCCATTTTTATAGGAGAATCATTTAGAAAATTCAGAACTCGTTTCAAAGATCCCTTTTTAAAACTTGCACTTTCTGTTGTTGGGATTTTTGTTGTGTTTTACAGTATTAGCAGCACCAAACTTCCTAATTATGCAATGCCATGCTATGCATTTGTTGCGATATTGCTTGGTAGTTTTATAAACAAAGCATGGGAAGAAAACAAAGCCCGCCTCTACCCTTTTATTATACTTCTTGTAATAAATATTGCGCTTCCAATTGCAGCATATTTAGGAATAAAGAAAGAAGTGAATACAACTGGAAAGGAGAATATAGCGTTGTTTCTTTTAATACTTACTATTGCAGCGATCGCCGCATTTTATTTTATACTTAAAAAAGATTTTCGGAAAGCAGCGATCAGCACTTTTGCTTTTTACTCTTTGTTTCATATAGTAATGTTCAACTGGCTTTATCCAACTATTTATAAGCATAACCCAATGTCCATGACAATTGACATGGTAAAAAAATATGATAAGATAGTCAGCTACCAAATATTTCATCCTTCCTATACGTATTATTTACCCGAGAGAGTTCCTGTATTTAAAAACCTGGATTCATTAAAAACGTTTATGCTTCAGAACAAAGCAGCAGTAATTACCCGTAAAAATTTTGCAGAGGAATTAAAGTCAATTGGGCTGCAAGAAAAAGCTTCAGTACATGATCTGTTTGAGGGAAACACAACAGTGATATTCGTAAATCCCGAATAAGCCATCAGTAATTCATTTGTTAATTTTTAAAAAAGATCAAAAATAAATTTGGTGATCTACGAAACTTCCGTAGATTTACGAAAATTTCGTAGATATGGAACCTCTAACTCATGTTGAAGAAGAAACTATGCAAGCTGTATGGCGTACCGGTGAAGGCAATGTAAAATCATTTATAGAACACCTTGATGAAGCCATCCCTTATACAACCGTTGCTTCCACTATCAAGAATCTTGAAAAGAAAGGTTACCTCAGCAGTCGGCTTGTTGGCAACGCCTATTTATACAAGCCGATTGTGACTGAAGCTGATTATAAAAAGAAATTCATGGGTAAAGTTGTGAAAGAATATTTTGATAACTCTTATAAAGAGATGGTGAATTTCTTTGTTGAACAGAAAAAACTATCAGCAAAAGAGTTGAAAGAGATCATCACAATGATTGAAAAAGGCCAATAAGACGTTATGTTTAAGAAAAATATATTTACGTCAAACGGTTTATGGGAAGCTGGTGCTGTTATTCTAAGAATGGTGGCAGGCTTGATCATTTTCAAATATGGCCTGGAAATTTTTTCTACCGACAAAATGAAAGGATATATTGATTGGTTGACAGATCTGAATTTTCCTGCTCCGGAAGTAATGGCTTACACAGGTAAAATATGTGAATTAGTGGGTGGCCTTCTAATGGCATTGGGTTTGTTTACCCGGCTGGCAGCAATTCCATTACTTGTTACCATGTCTGTAATAGGATTTATTTTGGGAGAGCCTGAATTCCTTGCAGCCGATGGTTCGATCTTACTATTATTGATCTTTCTCCATTTTTTGCTTGTTGGGCCGGGAAAACTTAGTCTTGATCATATTTTATTTACAAAGAAAAATGCAGCTTAAAAAAATTATACCATACAATACCATTTGGCTTTTCTTAATGCTGGCTCATTCAGCTTGTACTCAGAATATAAAAGAAGGTCATGGTTTATGGACAGTTGATATCAGCCATGATGATAAATACATTGCCCTGGGCGGAGATGACAGCCTGTTAAGAATTTTTACTAATGATCTTCAATTATACAGATCGATCAAAACCGAAACAAAAGGAATGATCAGATCTGTACATTGGCATCCAAAGAAAAATCTTCTTGCAATATCATCAAGAAAGAATATTTGGATATGGGATCCTGAAACTGGCAAAGAAATTCAATTGGAAGGTGATCATGATGGCTCCCGTACTATTGCATGGAATTACGATGGAGAAATGCTGGCTGCAGCGGCAGGTGGAGGCGTAGTGTGGATATGGAATAAGGAAGGCAAATTACTTCGCACAATTCAAAAGACCGACAAAGATGGCAAGCCAGATACAAAAGATTTTTTAGGAATGGACTGGCACCCATCTAAAAATATTTTTACAACAGTGGGAGACGAAATAAGAATATTTGATACTTCAGGTAAACAGCTGATCAATTTTAAACATCGTGAACAAAGAGCCGGTTTGCTTACCGTAAAGTGGCACCCTTCCGGAGACTTTTTTGTAACAGGTGATTATGGTCATCCTAAGGAAGGTGTACTGGTTTTATTGCAATTTTGGAAACCTGATGGAAAATTGATCAAAGAATGGACTGGAAGTAAATATGAATTCAGAAACATCAGGTGGAATAAAGAAGGGACTCAACTGGCAACTGCAAGTGATGAGTTACGTATATGGACCAAAGATGGAAAATTGCTATATACCGGGAAGCAAGATGTTGATACAGTATTGTGGGGTGTAGACTGGATAAGTGATTCACAAAAAATAGTAACGGTAACTTTTGCTGGTGGAAATATTCAAATGTGGAATAACAAAGCTGAACTTTTAAAAACTATTAATTAGTAAAATAAAAATAATATGTCTTTACTTATTCAATACCTTTTTAAGTTATCGATAAGCCTCGCAATAGTATGGCTGTTTTACCAGTTCATATTGCGGAAGCTCACCTTCTATAATTCAAACCGGTGGTATTTGTTAGCTTACACCTTACTTTCATTTTTCATTCCTTTTATAAATATTTCTACAATCCTTGGAAACAACAGTGGCGCTAATAATGGGCTTATTCAATTTATTCCCTCTGTTCACCAATACACAATTGCACTTGAAGAAGCGTCCCATTGTCCCGTTCCTATTTGGTCAACCAGCTATGATAAATGGGATTGGACAGCTTTTGCTTTAATGATCGGAGCTGGAATTCTGCTGTTCCGTTTTATTGTTCGTTATATTTCGTTTATCCGTATCAGAAACAGATCAAAATTGATCTCTACAGATGGCATAAAAATTTACCAGGTTGATGAAAGCATTATTCCATTCTCATTTGGAAAGTCTGTTTTTATTAATTCCAATCTTCATACCGAAGATGAACTGCGTGAGATCGTTCGTCATGAGTTTGTACATGTAAGACAAAACCACACGATAGATATTATTTGGGCGGAACTACTCTGTATCATCAACTGGTATAATCCTTTTGCATGGTTATTAAAAAGATCAATCCGTCAAAATCTTGAATTCATTGCAGACAATAAAGTGGTAGAAAATGGAATAGACAAAAAACAATACCAATACCTGTTGCTGAAAGTGATCGGCAACAATCAATATAGTATAGCTACTAAATTCAATTTTTCTTCATTAAAAAAACGTATAGCCATGATGAACAAAACAAAAAGTGCCAGACTGCAAGTGGGCAGGTTCTTATTCCTGGTCCCCGTACTTGCGATCATTCTTCTTGCATTCAGAAAATCACTTAATGATTCAACAAATGCAAAACCAAATATCCCATCGATCATTCTCACCGATACAATTCCTGATGTGAACACACCTAACAGTAAAGGTTATTATATTGATATTAAAGACAACAAAGGAGATTGTATGGTGGTAATAAAAGACAAAAATAAAAAAGAAGTAAAACGTCTGCTACTTACCGAATGGAATGAAAAGTCCGGGTATTACGAGAACCTGTATGGTGAAATTCTTAGCCCGACAAAAGTAGAAATAGAAAAAAAGATCAAAGCTTCTAATCCAGAAATAAGAACTGTTACAGTGAAAAATAATATTGCAACTGTCACTTTGGAAAATGGGAAACAAGAAGTTTATACCTTGTCGCTTTCTCCTGAGAAAAAAGCTTTTGAAGAAAGATGCGGTATAAAAGAAGAAGAAATTGCTGTGACAGAAGTAAGAGCTGTAGATGCAAAAACAATAACGACAAGTGAAGAAGTGAAACTTGTTGAAATAGCTAACCCTCTTTTAACTACAACAAATAATATTAACAGTGTCCAGGAAGTGAGAATAGCTTCCAATGTAAACAATACTGTAAACAGCACAAGTCCTGTTGAAGTTAATATAGCAAGAATATCCGAAGAACCAACAGTAGCGATAGAGCGCAGAATTCTTAATCTTGGCGGTTTAACTATCCTCGATGAAGGGCAATATATTCTACTTGATGGAAAAGAAGTGCACCCAACATCTTATGGAAAATTAACCGGCCCATATCGGATAACTTTTGTTGATGGAAAAAATGCTGAAAAAAAATACGGCTCAAAAGGGAAGAATGGAGCAATACTTCTCGATACGATCAGATAAACATTTCCTTTTGCAGGATAGATAAAGGCTGTAAGAATTTGCAGCCTTTATTTTTTATAGATAATACCAGGGATTTCTTTTTGCCGCCCATATATACCTCCTGATGTTTCTCCAAAAAGCAAGCACCAGGTAAATGATAACAGGCGAACCCATCGTGAGTATTGAAGCATAGATAAAAAACTGGCGGATCTTGCTGGTTGCAATGCCAAGCCTGAGGCCTAGGGCAGTACAAACGCCAAAGGCGTTCCACTCGATGAAATTCTTGAATCGGTTCATAAGTTGCTAAATTAAATTTTTCAAACAAATCATCCAATAACGTGTTATCAACATAGCTGTTTTTCGTACTTTCGCAACCCATACATATTTCAGATTTCAGATTGCGGATACCAGATTTACGAACAAGTATCTTCTTTCAATCTACAATCGAAAATCTTAAATCTTAAATCCTTCATCATGGTATTTGATCTCGAACTCATTAAGAAAATTTATTCCGAACTTCCTGCAAAAGTTGAAGCGGCCCGCAAACTGGTCGGCAAGCCTTTAACTCTTACAGAGAAAATTTTATATGCACACTTATCCGGCCCTTTACCTGCTTCGTCCCATAACAGAGGTAAAGATTACGTAGACTTTGCACCTGATCGTGTTGCTATGCAGGATGCCACAGCTCAAATGGCTTTATTGCAATTCATGACCTGTGGTCGTCAAACAGTGGCTGTTCCATCAACTGTGCATTGTGATCATTTGATACAGGCAAAAGTTGGCGCTAAAAAAGATCTGCAATTGGCTATTGAAACAAACCGTGAGGTTTATGATTTCCTTGGTTCAATTTCCGATAAATATGGCATCGGTTTCTGGAAAGCCGGCGCTGGAATTATTCACCAGGTAGTTTTGGAGAACTATGCATTTCCCGGTGGTATGATGATCGGAACTGATAGCCATACTCCGAATGCCGGTGGATTAGGAATGATAGCTATTGGTGTTGGCGGTGCTGATGCCGTAGATGTAATGGCAGGACTTCCCTGGGAATTGAAAATGCCGAAAGTGATTGGTGTAAAACTAACTGGAAAAATAAGTGGGTGGACCAGTGCAAAAGATGTGATTCTTTGGGTAGCTGGGCAATTGACAGTAAAAGGCGGTACGGGTGCCATTATTGAATATTTTGGCGAAGGAGCAGATAGTTTAAGTGCAACTGGTAAGGGAACTATTTGTAATATGGGCGCAGAGATCGGAGCAACTTGCTCGCTGTTTGCTTATGATGAAAAAATGGGTGCTTACCTCAAGGCAACTGGGCGCACAGAAGTGGCTGATGCAGCTGATGGCGTTCGTGAACATCTGCGTCCTGATGCGGAGATATATTCAAACCCGAAAAAATATTACGATCAGGTACTCGAGTTGGATCTTAACACACTTGAACCTTACCTGAATGGACCTTTTACGCCTGATCTTGCCACTCCTATTTCAAAACTGAAAGAAGCAGTAGAAAAAAATGGCTGGCCAGAAAAAATTGAAGTTGCATTGATCGGTAGTTGCACTAATTCTTCTTATGAAGATATTAGCAGAAGCGCTTCAATTGTTGAAGATGCAAAAAGCAAAGGATTAAAAGTAGTCTCTGAATTTACCATCACACCTGGCAGTGAACAAGTGCGGTACACAATCGAAAGAGATGGTTTCATAAAAGAATTTGAAGATGTAGGGGGAATGGTACTTGCCAATGCTTGTGGCCCTTGTATAGGACAATGGGCAAGACATATTGATGATCCAAACCGTAAGAACACGATCATTACTTCTTACAACAGGAATTTTGCAAAAAGAAATGATGGTCTTTCCAGCACACATGCTTTCGTAGGTTCACCTGAATTAGTGACAGCATTAGCGATGGCAGGAACACTTAATTTCAACCCGCTAAAAGATAAATTGAAAAATGATAAAGGAGAAGAAGTTTTATTGAAAGAGCCAACAGGATTTGAACTTCCTCCAAAAGGCTTTGCTGTTGAAGATGCCGGGTTCCAAGCACCTGCAGCAGATGGAAGCGGTATACAAGTAAAAGTAGCAGTTGATTCAAAGCGTTTACAATTACTTGAACCATTCAAAGCATGGGAAGGAATTGATCTGAAAGGATTAAAACTTTTAATTAAAGCAAAAGGAAAATGTACAACTGATCATATCAGTATGGCGGGACCATGGCTAAAGTTTCGCGGACATTTGGACAATATTTCAAACAACATGTTGATCGGCGCTATTAACTATTATAATGATAAAACCGATTCAGTAAAAAATCAATTGACGGGTGAATATGGACCGGTACCTGCAACTGCAAGAGCATATAAAGCTGTTGATATCGGTAGCATTGTTGTAGGAGATGAGAATTATGGTGAAGGTTCATCAAGAGAACATGCGGCTATGGAACCACGACATCTTGGTGTTCGTGCAATTCTTGTAAGAAGTTTTGCAAGGATCCATGAAACCAATTTGAAAAAACAAGGAATGCTTGCACTTACGTTTGCCAACAAAGAAGATTATGATAAAGTGCGGGAAGATGACAGCATTGACATTAATGGTCTCACAAGCTTTGCTCCCGGCACTCCATTAACCGTTGTATTGAACCATAAAGATGGAAGTCATGATGAGATTTTTGTAAATCATACTTATAATGAACAACAGATCGAATGGTTCAAAGCCGGTGGTGCATTGAATGTAATAAGATCGCAATTTGCGAGAGTATGAACAACGATAATTAAGAAATAATACCCCCACCTTGACAACAAAGGCCCGCTGTTTAAAGCGGGTTTTTTGTTTTATATCAATGTTGAAACCGCTGATTCGTAAAATTCCTATAAGGTATAAATTTTGCTGATGAGGATAGGATTTGCAAAACGCTTTTTTTAGCTTTGGTTCCCTTAACCTAAAATTACCCCTTATGAGAATTTCAAACTTTACTATTGTAATTCTATTCTTTCTTTTTTCAACAACAACATTACAAGCAGCACCAACTCAAACGACCTATCATATCAAGGTTGATCAGTTCGGCTATTTTCCTACGTCAAGAAAAGTAGCAGTGATCGCTGATCCGCAGGTAGGGTACAATGCTGCTGAAACATTTAACCCTGGTACTGGCGCCAATCAATACCAGGTTCGTCGTTGGGATAATGATGCGATCGTATTCACTGGCACACTTCAACAATGGAATAGTGGCGCCACACATACCCAATCTGGCGACCGTGGTTGGTGGTTTGATTTTTCATCTGTCACTACTCCTGGTTCTTATTATGTTTTTGATGTTGCAAATAATATTGGTTCATTTCGTTTTGAGATCGGTGATAATGTTTATGAAGAAGTTTTAAAACATACAATGCGTACCTATTTTTACCAACGTATAAATTTTGCAAAGCAATCACCTTATACTGATACAAAATGGACTGATGGCGCATGCTATGAAGGCTCCAACCAGGATCGTTTTGCAACAAGCAGATTTGCTAAAGGAAATATGACGACTGCAAAAGATGTACATGGTGGTTGGATGGATGCAGGTGATGTAAATAAATACACAACATTTGCTAACAGCGCTGTTATTCAACTTGCGGAAGCTTACCGGATCAATCCAACTGTATTTAAAGACAATTATAATATTCCTGAATCAGGCAATGGCATTCCGGATATTCTTGATGAATTGAAATGGGAACTTGATTTCTTCAAGCGAATGCAAGACGCAACAGGTACAAATGGGTTTTTGTTGAAAGTTGGTGTTGATAATTTTAATGAAGTAACTCCTCCAAGCACTGATACCCGCCCTCGTTATTACTTACCCGAATGTACTTCAGGCACTATTTCAGGTGCCTCTATGTTTGCTGCTGCTGGAAATGTATATAAAAATATTCCCACACTTTCTTCTTACGGTCTTGATCTGATCGCCAGAGCTGAGGCTGCCTGGGCAAGAGCAAAAGTGACTACAAATAATTTTACAACATTCGAAACTGCATGTGATGATGGAGATATTAAAAGTGGTGACGCCGATAACACAGCAGAAGCGCAACTTGATAACTTATTTGTAGCAGCTGTTTATTTGTATGACGCCACAGGTAATGCAGAATACAAAACATTTACTGAAACAAAATATACTACCACAAATCCATATAAAATTAATTGGTGGGGGCCTTACTGGATGCCGCAGCAATTAGCAATGCTTCGTTTGACAACACTTACCGGCATCTCTTCAACTGTTGTTAATAACATCCGCAATCAGAAAGCGAATATGAATTATCAATATTCATATCCAACTTATAATGCCGGAACGGATCTATACCGTTCTCATATGGATGATGCCGCCTACCATTGGGGACATAACCAGCCCCGTACGAGTGCTGGTCATATGAATTTAGATTTCATCACTTTTAATATTAACTCAACAACCCATGCTCAATACAAAGAAGTAGCAGAACAATATTTGCATTGGATGCATGGAGTGAATCCAATGGGTATGGTAATGTTGAGCAACATGTATAATTATGGCGCTGAAAAATGTGCCAATGAAATTTATCACACATGGTTTACTGAGGGTTCTATTTGGGATAATTCATTAACATCACCTAACGGGCCTGCACCGGGTTATGTTCCGGGCGGACCAAATAAAAGTTATAGCGGTACCGTGGCTGGAATCACAAATCAACCACCGCAAAAAGCATATAAAGATTGGAATGCTGGTTTTCCTGAAAATTCATGGGAAATAACTGAACCTTCTATTTATTGCCAGGCATCTTATGTTATGTTATTAGCAAGATTAATGACAGCTTCTTCAACCCCTGGAGATACAGAAGCGCCAACTGCTCCAACAAATCTTACGGCTTCGAACATTACTCTAAACAGCTTAACCTTAACATGGACGGCATCTACAGATAATGTAGCAGTTGTAGCTTATGAGGTTTACCAGGGTTCTAGTCTTTTAAACGGAAATGTAGCCACGACAAATTATAATGTGACTGGTTTAACATGTAATACAACTTACAATTTCACGGTTAAAGCAAGAGATGGAGCAGGTAATGTTTCTGCAAGCAGCAACACGGCAAATGCCACAACAGTTAGTTGCCCTGTTATAGTAACCAATATAATTTATGATGATATAATCGACTCAGACTGGACAGATATATCAACTGGCTCTGTGAGAAATTTCAACAATACATCACCTGTAAAGGTTGGAACAAAATCAATCCATGTTGACTACAATGGTAATGGAACATTGGCTTTCAATAAAGGCACTGCGGTTACTATTACTTCAACAACTCAGCTTAGATTCTGGGTTTATAACACAAATAAAAACGGCATTAAAATATATACTCATAACAATACAGGGGTAAAAAGCACTGAAGTAAATCTGAAACCGGCAAGAAATAAATGGGTCGAAGTGATTGTAACGTTAAGTCAATTAGGCAATCCTACTTCAATTCAAAAAGTAACAATACAAAACAACGCAACCTCGGCTACAACAATGTATTTTGATGAAATACGACTTGCAAATGTTATTGAACCTGGCCCTGGTTTCAGAAGTTCAAATTCCATAATACAAAGTGAAGTTGATGCAGCCTGGAAAAACTGGAGGGTGTTTCCTAATCCTGCAAAAGATCATGTAAATATCGAATTCAACGCTGAACAATCTGGAGTTATAGTAGCAGAATTAATAGATTATACGGGCAGAACTGTTTACAAGAAAACTTTCTCTGTATCTGCGGGCTATAATCAGAAACAAATAAAAATGACCTCACTTTCCTCCGGCATTTATTATTTAAGGATCAATAGTGATAAACATATAAAAACAGAACCGATCATAATTCAATAAATAAAAGCCCCGTTCAAAACCGGGGCTTTTATTTTACTACCTCGTATTAATATTTATTCAGTAACTTCCCTAGAATCAAAATCATTAATAATGGAAGAGAATAAAAATGCGTCCAATGATGCTTCTCAAAAAGAAAGCCTGCTTGATAAAGCTGAAAAGGTTTGGAATAAAGTAGAGCATGAAGCCGAAGAGGCATGGAACAAAGCAAAGAATAGTGAAATGGCTGATAAAGCCAAAGT
>Ga0193738_1001150_pt1 | contig 10938 bp, 9 predicted proteins | sample L2a1metaG_FD_144927 | JGI IMG/M metagenome (GOLD analysis project Ga0193738, IMG submission 144927) | Soil microbial communities from a riparian zone of the East river system, Colorado, United States - L2a1 | ecosystem: Environmental > Terrestrial > Soil > Riparian zone | place: USA: East River...
AAGCTTGCGTTACCGCTCATCTCGCGTCCAGCTACTCAGGGACGTCAATCCTGCCTCCCTACGGGCTGCTTCACTCTGCACAATGGTGTCACCGCCTGCCTGAGTGCCGTTCAGCGGGAAATGAATCGCCGACGACGATCTTGGGCCAAGACCGCCATGTTATCTTGACGTCAAGATAGTTTCACTAACGACGGAGGAGGGCTCATGAGTGTGAACAGCTTCGATGCCAAGGCAACCCTCCAAGTCGGTGATGAGGCGTACCAGATCTTCCGACTCGATGCCGTCGACGGGTCTGAGTCTCTGCCGTACGGCCTGAAGATCTTGCTGGAGAACCTGCTCCGTACCGAGGACGGCGCCAACATCACCGCCGACGACATCCGCGGGCTGGCCGATTGGGACGAGAACGCCGAGCCCAGCAAGGAGATCCAGTTCACGCCGGCACGAGTGATCATGCAGGACTTCACGGGTGTGCCATGCGTGGTCGATCTCGCTACGATGCGCGAGGCAATGGCGGAGATGGGAGGCGACCCCGCCAAGATCAACCCGCTTGCTCCGGCCGAGTTGGTGATCGATCACTCAGTCATTGCCGACGTGTTCGGCACCGCTGACGCGTTCGCCCGGAACGTGGAGATCGAATATGAGCGCAACCGGGAGCGCTATCAGTTCCTTCGCTGGGGCCAGACCGCATTCGACGATTTCAAGGTGGTACCGCCGGGTACCGGCATTGTGCACCAGGTCAACATCGAGCACTTGGCCCGCGTGATCTTTTCTCGCCAAGTCGAGGCATCGGCAGGTCCCGGAGATACCGAGTTGTACGCCTATCCCGACACGTGTGTCGGTACCGATTCACACACCACCATGGTCAATGGCCTCGGCGTTGTGGGTTGGGGAGTCGGTGGGATCGAGGCGGAGGCCGCGATGCTCGGCCAGCCGGTCTCGATGCTCATTCCTCGGGTCGTTGGTTTCAAACTCTCCGGCGCGCTACGAGAGGGTGCGACAGCAACTGATCTTGTTTTGACGATCACCGAGATGCTGCGTCAGCACAAGGTGGTCGGCAAGTTCGTCGAGTTCTACGGCCCCGGCGTGTCCCATGTGCCCGTCGCAAACCGAGCCACGATCGGCAACATGAGTCCTGAGTACGGCTCCACGATCGCGGTGTTTCCCATCGATGGTAAAACCATTGAATACCTGAGGCTCACCGGTCGCAGCGATCAGCAGATCGCCCTCGTCGAGACGTACGCCAAAACGCAGGGCCTGTGGCACTCCGACGACAACGAACCAAGGTACTCCGAGTACCTGGAGCTTGACCTCGGCACCGTGGTGCCGAGCATTGCGGGGCCAAAGCGCCCGCAGGACCGAGTGCTGGTCGCCCACGCCAAGCAGGGATTCCGCGAGGCGCTGCGGGATCATGTGGCCGTCGAAGAGCTGACTGGTTACGACGAGTCGGTCGATGAGTCGTTCCCAGCCTCCGACTCGCCGAGTCACTCCGGCAGCGATTCCTCAGAGCCGCATGAGTACGGCGAGGAGTCGGCCGACATCGGGCGGCCAAACAAGAAGGTGGCGGTGACCCTGGCCGACGGTACGTCGTTTGAGCTCGACCACGGAGCGGTGACGATCGCCGCGATCACGTCCTGTACCAACACGTCGAACCCCAGTGTGATGATCGGAGCTGCGCTGGTCGCCAAGAAGGCGGTGGAACGCGGGTTGAACCGCAAGCCCTGGGTGAAGACCACCCTGGCTCCCGGATCGAAGGTGGTCAGCGACTATTACGACCGCTCGGGCTTGACGCCGTACCTGGACAAGCTCGGTTTCAACTTGGTCGGCTACGGCTGTACTACCTGCATCGGCAACTCCGGGCCGCTGATTCCGGAGGTCAGCGCGGCGGTGCACGAAAATGATCTTGCGGTGGTTTCGGTGCTGTCGGGCAACCGGAACTTCGAGGGCAGGATCAATCCTGACGTCAAGATGAACTATCTTGCCTCGCCGCCGCTGGTGGTGGCCTACGCGATAGCCGGCACGATGGACATCGACCTGATGAACGACTCCCTCGGCACCGATGAGCAGGGCAATGACGTGTACCTCGCCGACCTCTGGCCGAGTGAAGCCGAGATCGATGAGATTGTGTCGACGGCGATCGGCGCAGAGATGTTCACCGAGTCCTATGCGGATGTCTTCGCCGGCGACCAGGTGTGGCAATCGTTGCCGACGCCTGAGGGGGAGATCTTCGCTTGGGATTCAGGCTCCACCTATGTCCGCAAGCCGCCCTACTTCGACGGCATGCCAGCGGAGCCCGCGCCGGTCACAGACATCAGGGGGGCACGGGACCTGCTCAAGCTGGGCGACTCGATCACCACCGACCACATCTCACCGGCTGGCTCCATCAAGCCGGACTCGCCAGCGGGACAATATCTGTCCGAGCACGGTGTAGAGCGGAAGGATTTCAACTCCTATGGGTCGCGGCGGGGCAACCACGAGGTCATGATCCGCGGCACCTTCGCCAACATTCGGCTTCGCAACCAGCTCGCACCGGGGACCGAAGGCGGATTCACCAAGGACTTCACCGCCCAGGACGCACCGGTGACCACGGTTTACGAGGCTTCTCAGCATTACCTGGCTGCGGGCACTCCACTCGTGGTGCTGGCTGGCAAGGAGTACGGTTCGGGTTCCTCGCGGGACTGGGCCGCGAAGGGCACGGCGCTACTCGGTGTAAAGGCCGTGATCGCGGAGTCGTACGAGCGGATCCACCGATCGAACCTCATCGGGATGGGGGTGCTGCCGCTGCAATTCCCCGAGGGTGAAAGCGCCAGCTCACTTGGGCTCACTGGAGAAGAAACCTTCGACGTCAGCGGGGTCACCGAGCTCAACGCCGGCCGTACCCCGACGACCGTCAAAGTCAATGCCGGGAACATGAGCTTTGACGCCGTAGTCCGTATCGATACCCCAGGTGAGGCCGACTACTACCGCAATGGCGGCATCATGCAGTACGTGCTGCGGTCGTTGATCAAGAAGCGTTAGCAACAGCAGGTCCGTCGGCTTGGCGGACCGGGGCGGAATCGGCCGGGCGGCGCGACATCTACCCTGGACGCGTGGGGCTGTGGAACGACCAGGTATTTCCACGGGTAATGGACCGTGTGCTGCGAACGCCCGAGGTGAACGTTCGGCGCGCCAAGGTCTGCCAGGGTCTGCACGGTCGGGTGCTGGAGATCGGATTCGGAACTGGACTCAACCTCCGCCACTATCCCGCTGAGGTGACCGAGATCTTGGTCGTCGAGCCCTCGAAGGCGGCGATGCGGCTGGCGGAGCCCCGGAAGGCGGCCGTCTCGGTTCGCGTGGAGCAGGTGGGGATCGACGGTGCCCAACTCGATCTGCCGGACGGATCGGTGGATTGCGTGCTGTCCACCTACACCCTTTGTACCGTTCCCGCGGTGGACACGGCGCTATCAGAGATTCATCGAGTGCTCAAGCCAGACGGTGAGCTGCATTTCCTCGAGCACGGGCGGGCACCGACGGAGTCAGTCCGCCGTTGGCAGCGCCGGCTGCATCCGGTACATAGCCGGATCGCCGGGGGCTGCCATCTGGACCGGCCGATCGATGACCTGATCACTCGCGCCGGGTTGATGATCCGTGAACTGGAGACGGGTTACGGTGACGGGCCGCGGCCTTTCAGCTATCTCTACCGGGGTCGGGCACTTCGAGCCCCGTGACGTGCGCGGGATGCTGCGCGGCATCGGGCAGGGCCTCTGTGATCAGTTTGGCGTAGGTCTCGATCTCGCCGGCCGCGTAGTGCGTCCGCGGCCAGAAGAAGCCGCGCAGACCGTCACCTTTGGTTCTCGGCACAACGTGTATGTGCAGGTGAGGTATCGACTGACTCACCACATTGTTGATCGCTACGAAGGTGCCTTGCGCAGCCAGCGCTGTACCAATCGCAGACGCAACGCGCTGTGCCATGGTCAGCAGCGGAACCATGAGATCGCCCGGAAGAGTGAGCAGGTTCTCGACATGGCGGGTGGGAGCGACGAGCACGTGACCCTTGAACACCGGCCGGTGATCAAGGAAGGCGATCACCTCCTCCTCCTGGGCCACCACCGCGGCGTCCAGCTCACCGCTGACAATCTGGCAGATTATATCGCTCACCGGCACGAGACTAATGCCACTCCGGACAAGCACCGATTGTGGTCGCTTGCGTCAACCTACGACCTCGTAATGGCGCACCGACGGATCACGTTCGACAAGGAAGCGGTCGTCTTCTGGATAGTAGACAGCCTGCTCGATGTCATCGCCGGCAAACGTCCGGATGCTGTCCCGGGAGTCCCACAGGGAAAACGTGATGATCTCGGAGCGATCGCCGTCGTCGCGACGCAGCATCCAGGCGCCCTGGTTGCCCGGTGTAGATCTGTACTCAGCCATACCTGTGCTGCTGATGTAATCCGCGTACGCAACAGCGTCCTCGCGCCGCACCACGCCCCGCCAAATCCGCGCGATCATGGGTCGACAGTACTTGCGAACGGGCGACGAGTGGTGCTGAGACTTCCCGGTTTACTCCGAGTGCAGGTCGAGTCTGTCGATTAGGTCCTGGATCGCTTGCAGCACGGCGTCGGGACGCCGGAAGTGGAGGGTCACATGTCCGACGTCTTCGATCAGTCGATTCTCTCCATGTAGGGAGTGAGCCCACGTCGTGTAGAGGCGTCGCTTGCCCTCAATCTCCTCGCGCAGCAGCGACTCGGGTATGCCCTGGGATACCGCTGCTTTGAACGGGTCGATGCCCATGGAGGTGAGGATGATCACCGGCACATCGGGCATCCCTCCCGCGTGGCGGACCTCGTCGTAAAGCTGCTCGACGTTCGTGGCCTCCTGGAGGCCGGCCCGCAACCAGGCCAGGCTGACGTGGCGTTCAACGAGGACCTTGCTGATCTCCTCAGGCCAGTCCGTCATCTCCTGCTCGAACAAGTGGCGGTAAAACTGGATGAGCTCGGCGGGCAACTCATCAGGCAGTGCCTCGCCGGGGTCCCAGGCATTCCACTGGTCGACCAAATCCTTGGGCATGTACGCGGAGTAGTCCTCGTGCGCAGGGTCGAGTAAAACCAGGCCGGCTACCTCGCCTGAGAATCGCTGCGCGTAATGACGGGCGTAAAGCCCGCCGAGGGAATGCCCGACCATCAGGTAAGGAGCGGGCACCTCGGCGACATTCAGCAGCGCTCGTAGTTCATCGGTGACATCCACGGATGTGCGTGGCAGATCCACCGCGTCGCTCCATCCGGTTCCAGCCCGGTCATACGTCACGCTCGTGGTGAGTTCAGCCGCACGCTGCTGAACATTGAGATAGTCGAGGCCGACTGCGCCACCGCCAGCCAGGAACACGACCGCCGGACCGCCGCTACCCGATTGGTGCAGCAGCAATCGGACGCCCTCTACGTCGTAGTACCTCCCTACGGGCGGCGCGGGCTCAGGGCTGGTATCGGATCGGAGCTCGATCGGTCGCTGTGTTGCTGAATCCATCTGGCAAGTGCTTTCTCAAGTTTGAGACTAATATCGAATGTGAGATTGTAGCACAGTGGACACGCTTGATCTGCTGCTGCACCCGGTGCGGGTGCGCATTGTGCACGCCATGTCTGGCGGGGTGACGCGCACCACGTCCGACCTGCTCGCTGGATTGCCCGACGTCTCGAAGGCGACCGTGTATCGACATGTGAGCCTGCTGGCTGAGGCAGGAGTACTCGAAGTTGTCAGTGAAAAGCGAGTGCACGGCGCCGTCGAGCGCCGCTACCGGCTGTACCGACCGCGGGCGGTCATCAACCCGGACGCAGCGGCGGCGATGACCCTGGACGAACACCGTCGTGGGTTCGCTGCGGCGATTGCTGCGCTAGTGGCCGAGTTCAACACCTACCTCCGCCAACCGGATGCGGACCCAACCGAGGACAAAGTCGGATACCGGCAGATCCCGCTATGGCTCAGCCAGGATGAACTAGCCGAACTCATCAGCCAGATACGCACCATTTTGGTGTCCACGATGGACAACTTGCCCGGACCGGGTCGCAGACTGCACCTGCTCAGCCCAATTCTGTTTCCCATTGGGAACGCAGAAACAGGAGACCGACCTCACTTCAACAGGTAGTCACCGAACGTGAGTTCGAATATCCTAACACCATGAGCACTTCGGCTTACGTGCCGCCGGGTTGGCCCAGCCAAGTGCGCCCGCCCGGAGCATCTGGTTGGGAAGGCACAGCCATCGCATACCTGCTGGATTGCTGCCCGCCCGACTTCCGCAGCTATCGCGTGCTGCGCAACCATCCGATCGTGCTGGCGCAATTCGCCACTCACTTTGTCAATGGTCAGCACGAAACGTCACAACAGGGACTGGCCGCGGTCCGCACCAGCCTGGGTGAATACGTGGGAGCAGATGTCTTGGAAGCCGCAACTCAAGCCTGGCTCGAGCAAGGTGCTCGGCTAGCCCGCACCCGTCGGGCCGTCGCGTTGGTGGAGGAGGCTCTACGCGGTCGCGTCTTTGTTCGCAAGCTGTGAGCTGGCTGAGCGGGCCACGTGGGTTGCGACACAGTTCGATCATCAGAGCCGCTCAACACGTAAACTCAAGCCCATGTCAGCCGCCCCGAACGGACTGTTGAGCTCGATCCGTAGCCCAGAAGACCTGAGGGACTTGACGTTGGATCAGCTGCAGGAGCTGAGCCTGGAGATCCGCTCGTTCCTGATCGAACAGGTGTGCCAGACCGGCGGCCACCTTGGACCCAACCTTGGAGTCATCGAACTGACACTTGGGCTGCATCGGGTCTTCGACTCCCCCCGCGATCCGATCATCTTCGACACTGGGCACCAGAGTTATGTGCACAAGATCCTGACGGGCCGGCAAAATCAGTTCCGCACGCTACGGCAGCGCCACGGGCTGTCCGGCTACCCAAGCCTGGAGGAGTCCGAGCACGACTGGGTAGCGAATTCACATGCCTCAACCGCGCTCTCTTACGCCGACGGATTGGCCAAGGCCATTCGGCTGCAGAATAAGCCGGGCACCGTGGTCGCATTTGTCGGCGACGGTTCCCTCACCGGCGGGATGGCTTGGGAGGCCTTGAACAACATCGCTGCCTCCGACGACCTGCCGCTGGTGGTCGTAGTGAACGACAACGGCCGGTCCTACACCCCGACGGTCGGAGGGGTGGCACGACGCTTGACGGGGCTGCGCACCAACCCGCGCTACGAGCAGCTTCTGGAGCTGGTGAAACGCGGTGTCAGCCGGGCGCCCCTGGTCGGCAACGCCGCGTACGACATCTTGCATGGCATCAAGATCGGGTTGAAGGACGTGCTGGCACCGCAGGGGCTGTTCTCGGACCTGGGCCTGAAGTACATCGGGCCAATCGATGGTCACGACATTGCCGAGGTGGAGCGTGCGCTGCGGCAAGCCAAGCGGTTCCGCGGTCCGGTCCTGGTGCATTGCATCACGCGCAAGGGCAATGGTTTCAAGGCCGCCGAGGACCATGAAGAGGATCGCTTCCACGCCGTCGGCAAGATCAACGCCATTACCGGCGAAACCATCGGGGCTACGGCTGGCCAGACCTGGACCGAGCTGTTCTCCGAGGAACTCCTTCGGCTGGGCAGCAACGACCAAAGAATCGTCGCCATCACCGCAGCGATGGTCTATCCGACAGGGCTGCACCGGTTTGCCCGGGCGTTTCCCGATCGCTGCTTCGACGTCGGTATCGCCGAACAGCACGCTGTGACCTCGGCGGCTGGGCTTGCCATGGGCGGCTTGCATCCGGTGGTCGCGGTGTATTCCACTTTCCTCAATCGGGCCTTCGATCAGGTCCTCATGGACGTGGCGCTGCACCGGTGCGGAGTGACCTTTGTGCTCGATAGGGCTGGCATCACCGGGCCGGATGGAGCTAGCCATCACGGTATGTGGGACATGTCGATCTTGCAGGTGGTGCCCGGCCTGCAATTGGCGGCGCCGCGCGACGGGGTGCGGTTCCGCGAAGCCTTGGCCCGGTCTCTTGCCATCGAGGACGCGCCGAGCGTGCTCCGCTTCCCCAAGGACGTGGTACCGCCGGATCTTCCGGCGGTCGACCACTTAGACGGCATGGACATCCTGCTCCGGACCGAGCAGCCGCGGGTGCTCGTCGTCGCTCTGGGCCAGCTTGCCGGAACGGCGGTCGCGGTGGGGGAGCGGTTGTCTGACCAGGGGATTGGCGTGACGGTCGTTGACCCCGTCTGGGCGTTGCCGGTCAAACAGGCGCTCGTTGCACTTGCCCGCGATCATGATCTTGTGATCACGATCGAGGACAACGGGGTGGTCGGGGGCTACGGATCGCGGCTGGCGCAAGAGCTGCGCTCTGGCGGCGTCGACACCGCAGTCCGGGAGTTCGGAATTCCGCAAGAGTTCCTGCCCCATGGCGGCCGCGCCCAGCTGCTCGAGGAAATCGGCCTCACCCCGCAAGCGATTGCCCGCTACGCCGTCGAGGCGGTGGTAATGGCCGATGCAGCTTTGGAGCAGCCGGTCAGCGAGGCTGAGTCGGAGCGCTAACGCTCAGACGCGCACGATCGTGTGCACGCCTTCTCATGCTGCGGCGACGCTCGCAACACCTGGCGGCAGCAAGCGGCGGCCCAGCACACGGTCCGAAACGCCCTGCCGGTCGAGGTATGGCGTGATGCCGCCGAGATGGAACGGCCAGCCCCCACCGAGGATCAAGCACAGATCGATATCCATCGGCGCTGCGACCACTTCTTCGGCCAGCATGAGACCGATCTCCTCTGCCAGAGCGTTCAACACCCGCTCCCGTGCCTGTTCGGCGGTGCTCGGCTTGTTGCCTACCTTGAACAGTTTCGCCGTCTCCTCGCTGACGTACGGCTCGCCGTCGGGTGTCCAGTCGTAGATGCCCGGCCGCTCTGAAGCCACCAGCGCCCTGAGGTTGGCCGAGACGGGGAACCGATCCCCGAACGCCGAATGAAGGTTCTCGAGCACATGCAAAGTGACCGCGGGACCGACCAGTTGCAGCAGCGCGTACGGCGACATGGGGAAGCCGAGCGGCCGCAGCGCAGCATCGGCGACCTCAACTGGCGTGCCCTCATCGACTGCAGCGAAGATTTCCGCCAGCAGCCTGAGCAGCAGCCTGTTCACCACGAAGCCTGTCGCGTCCTTGACCAACACCGCGTTCTTCCTCAACGTCTTGGCGATCGCGAATGCCGTGGCCAGGGTGTCGTCGTCGGTCGCCGGACCACGAACGATCTCAACCAGCGGCAGCACGGCTACCGGGTTGAAGAAATGGAAGCCGACCACTCGCTCGGGGTGATCAAGATCTGCTGCCATCTGCGCGATGGACAGCGAGGAGGTGTTGGTGGCAAGCACGCAGCCTGAGGAGACATGCTTTTCAAGATCGGCGAAGACCTGCTTCTTGATCGACATCTCTTCGAAAACGGCCTCGATGACGAAGTCGCAGTCGGCGAAGTCGATCAACTGTGTGGTGCCCGAGATCAGCGCCCGCAGTCGATTCGCCTCGTCAGGCGAGATCCGCTGCTTGCCGAGCAGCCTGTCGATCTCAGCAGCGACGGACCTCAATCCCTTGTCGACCCGCTCCTGGTCAAGATCGGTGATCACTACTGGCACGTGCAGCCGTCGCAGGAACAGCAAGGCGAGCTGGGTGGCCATGAGCCCAGCGCCGACAATGCCAACCTTGGTTACCGGTCGGGCCAAAGCGGAATCAGGGGCACCGGCGGGCTGGCGTGCCCGCTTCTGGACAAGGTCGAACGCGTACAGGCTCGCTCGCAGTTCGGGAGCCATGATCAGATCTGCGAGTGCTTCGTCCTCGGCTGCGTACGCTTCGGCTCGGGTCGAAGTCCTTGCTGCCGCCATCAGCTCAAGGGCCCGATAAGGCCCGGGAGCGGCGCCGAAGACCCTACTGTCAACGAATCTGTGGCCTTCGGCCAACGTCTCGTTCCAGGATTTTCCGCGGTCGACCTCCGGCCGCGTCACGGTTAGCGATCCAGCGACGACCTGACCCGCCCAGTCCAGGGAGCGAGCCAGGAAGTCGGCGCCGTCGAAGATCGCATCGGCCAGGCCCAACTCGTACGCCTGAGGGCCGGTGAGCATCTTGTTCTGGTTGAGCGGGTTCTCGATGATCAACTGGACAGCACGCTCGGCACCGATCAGGTTGGGGACCAGGAATGCGCCGCCCCAACCCGGGACTAGGCCCAGGAAGCATTCGGGCTGAGCGATCGCTGAGGCCGCGGCGGACACCGTCCGGTAGTGGCAATGCAGGGTGAGCTCAAGGCCACCGCCCAGCGCCACCCCGTTGATGAAGGCGAAGGTCGGCACCCGGGATGTGAGGAACTTGTCAAACACGGCATGGCCAATCCGCGCGATGGCCAGGGCCTGGTCGCGGTCGACGATCTTGGTGAACTGGGTAAGATCGGCGCCCGCCGCAAGGACGAAGGGCTTGCCGGTGACCGCAATTGCCACCACGTTGTCTCGCGCGAGTGCGGCGTCGAGAGCCCGATTCAGTTCTCCGAGACCTCGCGAGCCCAAGGTGTTGGGGCGGGTGTGATCACGCCCGTTGTCTAAAGTGATCAACACCGCAGTCCCGGAGCTATGCGGCAGCTTGATGTCCCGGCTCAAGGCCCGGGTTACAACCTCCCCCTCGCTGCCAGCCGAGGTCTCGGCAATCAGCTGTTCCAGTTCCTCGGCCTTCACCTTGCCCCTTCCGCCGAGAAGTGCGGGTTCTCCCAGATCACTGCGCCGCCCATGCCGAGACCAATGCACAGCGTGGTGAGCCCGTAACGGACTTCGGGATGCTCCCGGAACGCGCGCGCCAGGTGAATCATCAGTCGCACCCCGGAGCTGGCGAGTGGATGGCCGAGAGCGATCGCGCCGCCATAGGGGTTGAGCCGCGGATCGTCAGCAGTGAGCCGGAAGTGATCGCAGAATGCAAGCACCTGAACGGC
>Ga0193738_1001151_pt1 | contig 10928 bp, 14 predicted proteins | sample L2a1metaG_FD_144927 | JGI IMG/M metagenome (GOLD analysis project Ga0193738, IMG submission 144927) | Soil microbial communities from a riparian zone of the East river system, Colorado, United States - L2a1 | ecosystem: Environmental > Terrestrial > Soil > Riparian zone | place: USA: East River...
CCTGCGTGAGCTACAGGTCATTACGCTCGCTGATCCCGCTACCATCGACGTCGCGATCGCCGGGCTCGGTGTGGAGACGCACAGCAGTGGACCCCGCGCGCGTCGGTGCGAACACGACCGTGGCCCGGCCAGGAACCTTCGCCTGCTCCTGGAAGCCGCAGTCGAGCGGGAACAGCAGGGTGCAATCGAACAGCGGGATCTGCGCGTGCGCACTCGAGGCGAGCAGAACAGCGAGCGCTGCGAGCTTAGCGACGTGCATGTCGATCAGGAGGTAGTGGCTTAGGAAGCTGCCTCGCGATCTCGGCGGCAATCTCGACAATTTGCTCGGCCGTGAGCCCTCGCGCGACCAACACGAGCTGATCGGGAGTGAGCCCGGTGCCGATGGTTCGGAGCTCCGTCTCGGCGAAGATCGCCATAGCTAGTCCGTGCTGCGCTTGGGCATCTGATCGAGAATCCCCTCGATCGTGGCAACGCTGATCGCTACGGCCTTGATCTCCTGGCGTAAACTCTCTCGGCTTTGCTCGGCAGCAGCCCGGTCAGTATGCCAACGCTCTGCCGCCGCTTCGCGTTCCGCGCGCCACTCCGACATGAGATCGCGCACGTCGAGCTTGTCGGCCTTTCCTGCTTCGAGCTCGCCGATCCGTTTGATTTGCCACAAGCCGACGAGTTGGAGCAGGGCGACGAAAGAACCACCGATCCACATCGCAAACTGCTTCCAAGGGAAATCATCCATGATCTAATCAGCTCCTATCTTTTTCGCGGCCTCGATGCACTCCGGGCAGTTAATCTTAGGAGAGCCAGCCGGCTCCCATCCGTGACCACGAGGCCACGTTCGATAAAAGCCGGGCGGGTTCTTGCACAGCGCGTGATCGGGCCCGCTCAGGTTCAGGCTGTGACGCCGCCACTTACGGCTCCCTCGCGCGGATGGCATCTCGAATCTCCGTCAGGAGCGCGAGGACTTGCCCCTCCCACGTGGCCGGTAGCACGACAGGCGGCTCGATCACTGGCGGCGCTGGCGGTTGTCCCCACAGCTTGCGCAGCAACAGCATCTTGTCCTCGCGCACCGTCAGGTCATCGGCGAGGATGCCGCCAGTGTCTCCGCTGTTCGGCGTGTAGCACCAATAGAAGCTCGAGCGCATGCCCTTGGCGATCAGGTAGTCGACAAAGGCGTCCTGCCACTGCTTGTCCTTGGCTCCGGTGCCGCCGACCCCGTAGCGCCCGCCCCACTCGCCAGGGACGACCGCGTGTGCGCCGTGGAACTGTCCAAACAGCACCTCCCAATCGGCCGCGAGGTTGGCCGGGAAGTTCGGCGCGCTGAACGACGGCTTCGGGTACACGTCGGGCCCGTATGTGTGCGGCGAGAGCACGAGCTTGTCGCCCGGGATGTTGAGCGGCGCATACGTCTGCGGCTGGAAGTTCTCGCCCCAGTTGATAGAGATGCCGGCGCGCTCGCGGCCGTCGAAGTTGGCGTTGCCGAGACCTTGGACGAAGATCAGGAGGTTCGGGTTCGCCGCCAAGATCGCGGCCGCGGCCGATTCCGCCAGTGGCTTCCACGCTACCGGCGGGTCCGTCCATCGCACTCGGTCGCGCGGCTCGTTGAAAACGTCGACGCCTATGAAGTGCGGCAAGTGCGCGTAGCGAGCCGCGACGAACCTGAGGTCGATGAGCCAGTCGTCGATCGTGTACGGCTTCCGATTCCAAGTCTGAACCCAGCCTGGGTCGCCATTGGTGGCGAGGTCATAGTGAAGCGGATCGGTGACGAACGGATGGAAGTACTGAGAGCGCCGACTGATGCTGTGCAGGTCGAGCAGGATGTAGAGTCCCTGCCGATCCGCTTCTGTCAGCCACACGTCGAGCGTTTCGAGCGGCGTCTTGCCGACGAGCTCGGCGTTGAGCGCGTGGAGCGTGCTCGCCTCGCCCGCGGCGCTGTGCAGCGTATCCGGCACGAACGGCACGCGCACCGCGTTGAACCCGAGCGCCTTGATCTGCGCGATCTGCTCGCGCCAGCCCATCGCCCACAAGAACTGCGGGCGCAGGATCTGCGCGTTGAATCCGAAATGGCTCACGCCTCGAAGCTGGATCTCGGTGGCGTCGGCGTAGAGCTTCCCTGCTCGTGTGGTGAAGTTCATGCCGCCTTGTCCTTCTGGCTTTTCTCACCAGCCGCGAAGCTCGCCTTGCGAACCTCGTCGACGAGCTCGGCCTTCATGCCGTTGGTCGCATGCTCGACCTTCTTGATGTGCTCGCCGTTGCGCTTGGAGACGATCACGCCGTAGAAAGCGCCGACCGCAGTGAGCAGCGTCCCAACCGCGGTGATGATCAGCGCAACGGCCGTGAGAGTCGCAGCGTCCATCCAATCACGCCGCCGGCTTGGCCTTCGCCCGGCCGTACGCCGCGAACAGCAGACCGCCAATCATGATGATCTCGTTCACTGCGGCCACGATGCGAGCCCCGATCTGGTCAGCGTTCTGACACGCAGCATCGGCTACGGCAGGATCGCACTCGCCGAGTCCGAGCCAGCCGAGCACCATGCCGAGACCGGCAGCCGCGATTCCTAGGTAAGTTTTCTTTCCAGCCAACATATCGACCTCCTGGGTCGTGTTCAAAATCTGTGATTCCTGCTCGGTCAACGTCTCGCCGCGCTTGGCCTTTCGTCTCGCCTTGCGATACGCCTTGTTTCTGTCGCGTCGCTCGTAGGCTTCCTGAGAGAGCGGGTTCCACTCGCGTATGGCAGACATCGCGGCGCTGCCGAAGAACTTTCCGATGTTCATGCGAGCCTCCGCACGCCGAGCACATCGGCTACAGGGAAACTAGCCACGCTCACGGCGTCGCCTTGATTGCCGCCGCACACGAGCACGCGATCGCCCTCGAGCGCGGCGAACATCGCAACGTGCCCTGGCGCCGCGATCACATCGGCCCCGGGCTGAGGGCCGCTGCCGCGCTTGAATATCACGACGTCGAAGCCAGGCCGTGCATCGGCCAGCGCGATCGGCACGCCGACGGTAAGCCACGAACGAGCGGCCGCGGACTTCGAGCGCGGCAGGCGCAGCATCCACGCGAGCGCGTTGAGCCATGAGCTGCACCAAGGAATCTCGTCGGTCGCATCGGCTATCCCACATAGAAAATGAGCCCACGTGATGAACCCGTTGTTCTTGGCGCCGGCGATCTCGGTCATGCCGACGAAGCGTTGCGCGAGATCGTAAAGAGTCATCAGGTCCCTTAAAATAGCGAAGCCCGGAGACGCGCAAACGTCGCCGGGCCTTCTAACCACCATCAACCTGTTGTGAGGTATCCGATGGCTGATCCAGACTCTATCAAACTGTGCGAGTGTGGCTGCGGCCGGCCGGCGCCGATCGCTACCAGCACCCGTGCACGATTCGGTCACGTCAAAGGACATCCGATGCGCTTCGTCCGCGGCCACGCCGCTGTGCGGCACGGCAAGACGAAAACTCCGGCCTGGCAATCGTGGCACTCGATGCGGACAAGATGTTTCAATCCGAACTGCGATCAATGGCCCGACTACGGCGGCCGTGGCATCACCGTCTGTGAGCGCTGGCATACGTTTGAGAACTTCCTCGCGGACATGGGCGAGCGGCCGCCTGGCACGACTCTCGACCGGCATCCGAACAAGGACGGTAATTACGAGCCTGGCAATTGCCGGTGGGCTGTTCCGCTCGATCAGCAGAACAATCGCAGGATCACTGCGACGCTAACTCACAATGGGCGGACCATGTCGCTCACCAACTGGGCGCGCGAGCTACGCGTACGACCTCACGTACTGCGCGCGAGGCTGAAGTTAGGATGGAGCATCGACAAGGTTCTAGGCACACCGAAGGAAGAACGTCATGCTTTCGCTCTAGTCACGGCGTTCGATAAGACGCAGTCGCTCTCGGCCTGGGAAAAGGAAACAGGAATCAGCCGACAAACCATCCGCCTTCGTCTTGAGCGTGGATGGCCTGCTGAGCGCGCCCTCACGGACCACGTACATGCCCAGGCTCGATCTGGTTGAGCTGCCTCATCCACCACAGAGCGATAGCAAGGCGCCGACCGTCCGACTCATCAACATGCCGTTGCACACGGTTTGTAAACAGGATCTCACGCGGAAGCTCGGCAAAGCAGACGACGCCGGCCGTGGCGTTGAATACAACATCCAGCACGAGGCCAAGAACTGCCCACGGAAGCACGTTCACCGTCCAGAAGAGGTTTAGCCCTCCCGCGTCTCGCAGCTTCTTGGCATGGATTACGAGTACGTAGCAGCCAGTGACGCCGAACCAGACGCCGGCCATTGCGAGAACGGTGTGCCCTAGTGCTAACATCTTGACCCTCTCAAAGGCAGGAACAGTGTTATGCGCAAATGCCTGTCGATCGCGTTAGCGATCGCAGTCGGCCTCTCCGCGGAGGCGGCCGTCTATCCGGCGCTCGCCGCGCCCACCGTGGAGACCCCGGAGCCGCACATCACGATCTTTCGCGACGGCGACCACAGCGTGACGCTCGTCGGCAGAAAAGGCCGTCGGCCACTAGCGACCATGGCCGAGGTCATCAACGAAAAAGATTCTGGTCAGGCGACTCTGCGCAACCGGAGCTCAGTTCCCACAGTCGACCGTAGCCCGCAGCCATCGGCCGTAAGCAAGGAATACTGGGTACGCGTCAGGTTCGCCGGCGGGCGGTTCGTCTGCGAAAAATTCGCCGTGCTCCCGCGAAAACAGCCGGCCGCGGAGCGTGCTGCTGAGCTGTTCAAGGAATCGTGTAACTAAGTAGTCGCGGCCGGCACCGGCGGCCAATCCCTCTTACTGTACGGGATGACCTGAAGCGCGCCGGCGTCTTCGCGCTCCTCTTTGACCACGGCTAAGACGTCGGGCAGGCAGCCGTCGCAGGATTTGGCGATGTTCTCCCACTGGCCAGGGCCGCTCTTGATCCGCAGCGTGTGCCGCGGTGCGTGGGCGCACAGGTCATCCATCAGTCTCTCCGATCTGCGGGCAGGTCTACACGCTTCGCCACGATCTCGGCCTCGATCTCCGCGACGCGCTGGCGCGCCGGTGCGTTGGATGGGTCGAGCGCTAACTCGCGCATCGGGCGCAACTGCTTGCGCTCGAGCGCGTCGATGTCTGCCTGCGCGGTCGCGGCTCGGGCCTCGCGTGCGACGATCTCGCGTTTCTTGACCCATCGCGGCCGTCCTTCGACGACCTTCTCGCGCCACTCGTGGTCATCGTCAGGTTGAGGCGGCTGATAGTCGACGACCTCTCCGGTCTCTACGTCGACGCGCTGCGAGAGTGGATCGAACTGGCCCTCGATCGCTACGTGTCCTGCGGGCGTGTTCTGCTCGAGCAGCTTCGACGAGCCACTGAACAGCCGCGGAAGAAACTCTCCGGTAGTAGCGTTGTAAAACGACCAGCTCATTTCATCACCTGCGTGGCGACCAACGATATGTTCGTGAGCGTGTGGTTCACGGTACCGGTGCCGCCGACCTCGAACGCCACAGCCTCGACCGCAAACTCCACGGTCACCGTTGCCGTCAGTCCGGTGAGCATGCCGACGATAGAAAACGGAGCTGAAGCGCCATTCGTGGTCGGCCTGGCCAGATTCAAAGCCATCAAGCCCCAACCACCGCCGTCCAATCGATAGCGCAGGTTGATCAACACCGCGGGCGCACCGGGAGATCCGCTCGTCGTGGTCGTGCTAACCCCTGTGCATGTCACCTCGAACCTGTCCGTCGTCGCCTGGACGGTCATCGACGTGATCGCGGCGTACTGCAAGTCGGTCGTGTCGGACGCTGACGCAACAGTGCTCGCGTCGGTCGTCGCAGCGACGATGTCCACGGCCTCGTTCACGATCTGTGGCGTGTCGACCTGGTCGAGCGCGGAGAGATCGCCGGCGTTGAACAGCAGCAGGATGTCGTTCGAGCTGACTTGGACCCACGCGGCACCACTCCATCGGTAGACGCGCAGATCATCCGTGTCGACCCAGATCCACCCGGTCTGCGGCGAGCCAGGCGCGGTCGACTGACGATAGATGATGTTGTCGGCGTTGTTGGCCGTGACGTCGGCGCCACCCTCGACGGGTGCGTTGAGCCCGAGCAGCAATGCGTCATCCGCGCTGAACTGAACCCATGCGCCGCTCGACCGCCTGTATGCGCGGCGGTCGTCGGTATCGATCCAGATCCACCCTTCCTGCGGCGACGACGGCGCCGCGCTCTGGCGGAACACAATGCTATCCGCGTTGTTCGCGGTAACGTCCGCGCCAGCCTCGGCCGGAGCGTTGGCGAGCACCAGCGCATCGTTCGCAGTGACCTGAATCCAGCTCGAGCCGTCGCTGCGGTAAAACCGGCTGTCGTCTGTGTCCTGCCAGACGCGGCCGATCGCGTGCGCCGGCGCCGTCGACTGGCGATAGAAGTCGTGATCGAGGGCGCCGAGCCCGCCCGCGATCCGACGAACCCAGATCGCCGCGACGTCGGTCTGTCCAGCGACACCGTTGTAGTTCACGATGATCAGCGGTCGGATGTACGTCACACCCGTGAACATCGTCCCCGGTACGCGCGCGTCCGGGCACTGGCTAGCTGCCGTCGGTGTGCCGCTCGTACCCTTGATATAGCCGCGGTACGTTGCCCACGACCCAGTCAGAACATTGCCAGATGCGGCGACGTAGTGCTGACTCCCTGCGCTGTTGGCTCCAGTGTCGTTGATCAACGTCACTCGGTCGTTCGCGACGCCCTCGACGCCACAGTAGAACGTGCCGCCGCCGGTCGCTTGACGGATGACGACGCCGACCTCGTAGAGATAGTTCGGATCGAACGGAATGAGCCACGCCGTGAACGCACCCCACCATAGGTCATCGCCGCTATTGTTGCCGAAGCGCATGGCCTGCCCGCCGGGAGCGTCGGTCAGCCCGGTCAGCAACGTGATATCGGCGAGCTGGGTGAAGCGCTGCGTCCACGAGCGGTGTAGCTGCGCCGCGTCCATGTACGCCATCTCGTCGTGCATGCCCTCGCGTCGCCATTCGAGGCCGGCGCCCGCGGTGAGCAGCGCCGACAGCGGCGGCTCGTTGCCGTCAACGACCTCGAACCGCGGGTCGCACCAGTACGCGCGGACGGTGGTGTTGCCGCCGTAGTACATGTAGACGCGGTGCCCTTGCGTCGTGGCTCCGGCGATCATCTTGTAGTCAGTGCCGGCGAACACGCGCTGCCCGGTCTCTGGATCGTAGATGCCGCTGACACCGCTGGGCGCGGTGCCGTAACCCGAACCGTGGATGATGCCAACCATCAGGTACCAGCGGTCAGGTACCAGCCCGGTCGCTGCGAACGTCGGGCCGCCGATGAAGTACGGGTTCGTGTTCGGCGAGCCGTCGAGGTTGTTGGTTTCGCTAATGCCACACCCGTGATGCACGGTGTTCGCACTCGAGATCGAGTGCTTGAACCACACCGTTGAGCGGTAGGTTTTCGTCGGGTCGAGCCCCTGGATGTCGCCCAGTTGGCCTACGCCGTTGTTCCAGCCGCCGTTTCCCTCACCGCCTGTACCAGTGCCTGGATCGGTGCAGCGCCCCTCCCACAGAAGCTGCGAGTGTCCGTGCGGTCCGGCCGCGAGCACGATAGCGTTCTCGTCAGTCGCCGTTTCGTTCGGGATGAAGTTGCCGAGCCCGGCCGTCGGCACGTCGCCGACCGCCCACGCCTCCGTGTGCAGCAGGTTGCCATGCAGCCACGAGTCCGCTCTACTGATCGGCGTGAACGACAGCGAGTTGATTGCGGCGCCGGTCTGGAAGAACGACGAGTCGAGGAACAGTCGCGCGCCGATGCGCGGCACGGTGCGCAGCACGGCACCGTTCTTGAGGTACCGCACCCGCACGCCGTCGTAGCGAATCTCGAGCTGGTCGCTAGTTGTATAGGTGCCGAACGTGCCGGCGAGCGAGCCACTCTCGTAGATTTGAAGCACCGCGCTGGCACCAGCGCTGAACCCGTAGTCGACTGACGTGTAGTTGTGGTCCGTCGTTGGGTCGGTATTCAGCCCGACGAACACATCCATGTTCGTTTGGCTCGCGCGGAACGACGCCGCGCACGCCTCGTGCCCCTCCTGCGAGTACACGCTCGCGTCCCACGTGTTGTTCGTGCCGCCAGTCTTGGTGTAGACGTTGCCGCTGCGCGAGACGTTGACGAGGATTGGCGTCCACTGCGCCGGGCCGGCCGCCGCAGCCGGAGGCACAACTAGCTGTGGTAGGTCAGGGCTCGCCCCAATCACCGACTCCTCAGCCGCCCACGCGTACAGAGACGACGGCCCAGCCTCTAGCGTCAACTCAACCGCGAGCCCAACCGCGCCGCCGTTGTTGACGACGCGAAGCTGCACTTCCATCACGCGCATCGCCTGTGCCGACAGTCCGAACGCCGCGTGCGTAACGGTGATGGTCTCGCCAGGGACGGCACGCAGGCCGTATAAGTTCGTGGTGCAAACGATCTGTTTCCCGGCTTCTTGCTTCTCCAGCAGCAGCTTCGCGATTCGCTGAGCGCGCGCGCCGCCGTCGTAGGTTCCAGGAGTGTCGGTGCAATCGGCAACGAGCTGGAAATCGTAGTTGGTCTCACGCTCTCTGCCGACCGTTGCGGTCGCGAGCCTCACGGGGGAATAGCTGACGACCGAGCCCGACTCGGCGAGCGCGGCGTAGTGCCCGTTCGCGGTATCAACACGATCAAGCTCACCCTTGTGTACCACGTGGCGCAGCGGGCCAATGAAATGCTGGTCGGTCAGCGCCAAAGTCGGCGTGCGATACGCCCCGCAAAAAAACCGCCACTTGCCGTCCGAGGGGATGATCTCGCCGGCTATGGCCATTTCGAAGTGACGCAGAATCTCGTCCGGCAACTGACGCGGGTCGATCATGCCGTCGCAGGTATAGCGGTCCTGGTTTCCGCCAGCGTCGAGAGCAACGTTCTCATCAGCGACGTTTGCCTCGGCTATGACGTTGGCCCAATCGAAGCGCGTGTCTTCGAGCCCGAGGCCGGCGATGTTGATTGAATTGACCTTGACGCCGCGCAGGAAGTCATTGGCGCATAGGATGGCGTTCCGCGACCACTCCCACGTCGACGGCGTGGCCAAGCGGTGCGCCCCAGACCCACCGTTCGTCGAGTCGAGGCGAGGGTCATACACTTTGCGCCCACGTATTTTGAACCGGAACTGCGGGATCGAGTTCATCAGTTGCTCGTCGAACGTGAGCTTGATGATCGCGTACGCGCAGCCGCGCAACCGATGATCGGTCGTCCAGTTGGCGAACACGGTATCGAGCGTCGAGTCCGCCGCTTGCGAGTCCGTGCCCAGCACGAAGCGAATGTTGATGAGCCCGGTATACGCACCAGTGGCGTCGCCTGAGCCATCGAGCGTCAGCAGGTCGCGGTCCGCCTCGACCGCCACGACAGAATCAATCTCGTGCCCCACCAGCACGACGACCATATAGAACTCGCGGTTATCGGTGCCGGTAGCATTGCGGTAGCGCAGCGTGCCAGCCGTCCACACCTCGCCGTAGGCGACCCTGCGAACGTCTAGCGGGTCGCCCGAGAGCTGCGTCTCAAGGCCAGAGTTAACCTGCGGCGATTGCTGTTTCTTGTGGAAGACCGACGCCACGACCACGGTCGCGCCGACCTGCATGCCGAGCGTCTGCCACGGTCCCCACGTCTTGCCGCCGAACTGGACCGTGTTGCTCGCGAAGACACTCGACAAAACCTTGGGCATTAGAATGGAACCCGATAGGCGGACACTTGCGCAAGCGTCGGCTCGAAGACGAGACCCACGTCGCCTACGAAGGCCGAGAGCGAACCACAGCAGATGCCGATGGCGTGGCCATCTGGCGTTTCGCGCAACACGACGTCGCCGCGGTGTGCCAGCGCGAGCGGGATGGCTGCGCCAAGTCGCGCTGCGATCGCGTCCTCAACGGAGTCGTGCCCGGCCTCACGCATCGCGCGATAGGTCGCAGCCAAAGTGCCGCGGCGTTCCGGCATGGCGTCCTCGCCGGTCATGGCGATCACGACGTCCGCGGCGAATCCCGCGCAGTGATGGGCGTCGGAGAACGGCCGCGCGCGCGCTGCGTCAATCGCGTCGTTTAGGCGCTCGGGCCAGTCTCGCCTGCGCTTCATGGTGGCCACACCGGGCGCCACGGCGTGCGTGGATTGAGCCAGGTTGGCACATACTTGCGGCCCCACAGAATCGACTCGTCCATGCGCGTCGCAAACTCAAGCCCCTTGTCGCCCGGAAACAGAAATTTCTGGTGCGCGTCAGACAGCGCGAAATAGCGCGGCCGCTGCAGAATCGCAAGCTCTGAAGCCAGGCGGATCAGCAGCGCGCCGGACGAGCCCGCGTCCTCGATCTCGCAGCGGTCGATGAAGCCAGTGAAAATCTCGTAGCTGTCCGCCACCTGCGCGGTCGAGGTGTTCATGGCCCACAAGTAGACCGACGCCGCACGACCGACAGAATTGTTCGTCACTACCTCGTTGCGCAGCGAGTCGTCGAGATAGTTGAGCGTGAGCTGCACACCGATATCGGATCGGTCCACAGAGTCGGTAACCTTGTCGAGGCTGCCGAATTTGCCCGCGCCGAGCCACGTGTTCGAGGCCCACGACAGCGAGCCGTTGCCGGACCACAGCCGCACCGCACCCCCGACCCAGTTGAGGTAGACGGCGAGCGCCACGGGCGCATCGTGCGCCGAGAGCACCGTCTCGATGGTCGAGGAGAAGCCACGGTCCGCCACTACAACGACTCCTCGAATGCCAGCGCGAATACCGCTCGCTTCAGATCGTCCGTATCGCGATCAGCGCCGCCGATCAGCCGCACGAGCATCTGTGGGCTGGTGAGCGTGAGCGGGGCGTTGTCCGCTGGCGAAGCGCGCAGCGCCGGCTTGAAGTTGAGAGTCACCACGCCGGAGCCGTTCGCTGTAGCGTCCGCGGTCATCACCTTGAACTCGGTGCC
>Ga0193738_1001152_pt1 | contig 10915 bp, 12 predicted proteins | sample L2a1metaG_FD_144927 | JGI IMG/M metagenome (GOLD analysis project Ga0193738, IMG submission 144927) | Soil microbial communities from a riparian zone of the East river system, Colorado, United States - L2a1 | ecosystem: Environmental > Terrestrial > Soil > Riparian zone | place: USA: East River...
ACAAGTGCCGGCAGGCATGAAAAGCCGCGATGATGTATGGAATGACCTTTTGAGTGTGGCGCGGGTGGAAAATGCCGATCAAGCTGGGTGACGCACTTTTATATCTGGACGCTGACGACAAGCAGCTGAAGCAGGGGCTGGACCGCGCCGAAAGCCAATCGAAGGGCTGGGGCGCGACCATGACCGGGCTGTTTCAGGGCTTTGGCATGGGCATATTTTCGGCCGTGGGCGGGGCGATCCAGGGCGCATTTTCGCAGATTGGCGAGAGTATCGGCCTGGCAAGTGACCTGGCCGAAACACAGAGCAAGGTGCGCGTGCTCTTTGGGGAGAGCGCCACGGCGATTGAAGAGTGGGCCAGCGGTGCGGCGTTCAACCTGGGCATGACCAAGCAGGCGGCGCTGGATTCGGTGGGCACGCTGGGCAATCTCTTCATGCAGCTGGGCGAATCGAGCGATTCGGCGGCCGACATGAGCCAAAGCCTGGTGCAGCTGGCGACCGACCTGGGCAGCTTTCACAATGCCGATCCGAGCGAAATTCTCGACAGCATGAGCGCCGCCTTTCGCGGCGAATACGACAGCCTGCAGCGGTATGTACCGCTGATCAACGCCGCCACGGTGGAGCAGCGGGCGCTGGCGGACACCGGCAAGGCCGTGGCAAGCGAATTGACGGCGCAGGAAAAGGCGCTGGCCACCTACCAGATCACGATTGAAAGCGCCGGCGCCGCCACAAATGACTTTGCCGAAACCAGCGGCGGCTGGGCGGGCACGATGAAGATTTTGACGGCGGCCTGGGATGAATTCAAGACGCTGCTGGGCACGGCGTTGCTGCCGATTCTGACGCCGCTGATCGGCAAGCTGCGCGACCTGGCCGAATGGCTGTTGCCGCTGATTGCCGAAAAGATCACGACCGAGATTATTCCGGCGATTGAGGAATGGGCGGCGAACTTTGACACCTGGTGGGCCGAGCACGGGCAGCCCTTCATTGATGATGTGACGCAGGCCTGGGACGACATTAAAACCGAGGCGGCCGAGGCCATGGGCGTGACCGAGGATGATTTTAAATTCAGCCTTGAAAGCATGGAGGCGATTGCCGGCGTGATCGGCAAGAAAATCGGAGAAGGACTTGGGGAAGCGGTGGGTGACGGGTTAGAGGAATGGTGGAATACCAATTCGGCCGCCATGTGGGAAGAATTTTTCAAGCCGCCAGAAATTGTAGAGGGCGGCATCGCGGACAAAATTCGTGATTGGTGGAACAACAGCGTAGGCGGCGGCGTGCCCACGCCGCAAATGGCGCCCAGCGTTGCGCCGAGCGGCTTTGGCATGCAGAGCATGACGCCGCAAGCGGTGACGATCAACAACTATGTGGACGCACAGAGCCGCAGCGTGGCCGAGGCGGCGCGCGACGGTACGCTGGATGCGCTGCGCGCGTCGGGAATGAGATAAGCGATGGCCTGGGAATACTGGAAATTCAACGAGGTGATGCTGCCCAGGTACAACGCCGTGGCCGATTTGAGTACGCCCACGCTGGCGGGCACAATCGTGCCCAGCCTGGGCGGGCTGTACGACACGGTGGGCAGCACGGACCGCGCCATGACCGGCGTGCATCAATTTGAGATTACGGGGATATTGGCCGGGGCGGGCTTTTTTGACGTGTTTGATCCCGGCCTGTGGGCCACGGAGGACGGGCGGCCGGTGGTGACGGCGGCCGCCCAGGGCAGCCGGCCGATCCTGTTTATCAGCGCCACCGACCAGATGGAGGCCGAATATAACCAGTTGAAAGCGCAGCTGGGCAAGCGCGGCGCGCTGGTGATCCGCGACCCGGTGACGGCGGCGCAAAAGAGCCGCACGGCGCGCTTGCTGCGCGTGCGGCGCGTGCAGGAACAAAAGCACACGACGGCGATCATTGAGTGCTCCTGTCTGTTTGAAACGTTGACAGCGGACTGGGTGTAATGGCGACGCTAGAGATTACCAACAGCGCCGGCGCCACCACGGGCACGGTGACACATCCTTTGGAAGTGAGCTGCACCGACCGCGCCAGCGCGATTGGTGAAATGCGCTTTTCGGTCTATGTGGGCAGCGGCGGGGCGGCGGGGCTGGCGCCGGGCGTGTATGTGAAGTGGAGCGATGGCAGCTATTCGTTCTGGGGCATTGTTGAAACGGTGACACGCAGCGAGCAGGCGGACGGCACGGCCGTGCTGGCGGTGGTGTGTTCGGACGTGGCGCGCGAGCTGGTGTGGACCACGGCGGCCGGGCTGGAGATGGGCGCCGACGGCTTTCCGCTGACGGCGACCAATGCCCTGGCGCGGATTGTGACCTTTACCGGCGGCGCGTGGTCGCTGACGGCCGGCGCCGACATTGCCGCGCAGGGGGTGTATCTGGCGGCCGACGGCGCCAGTATCTGGACGCTGCTGCTTTCGATGGCTGACAAGCTGGGCGTGTTTGTGGTGCGCACCGGCGCGCGGGCGCTGACGCTGACAGGCACCTTTACCAGCAGCGGCGTGACGGCGCGCAGCGTATCGGGTGACAAGCCGGCGGGCGTGGCGGCGCTCTTGAGCCTGGCAAACGATTTGAGCGGGCGCGAAGTGATCAACCAGGTGGTGCCCTTTACGGCCGGCAATGCGGCGGTGCGGTTGTCACTTGACCAGGCCACGGCGGCGCTGCCCGGCGGCTTTGCCTATGCCAATGTCACCTTTCCGCTTTCGTGGGGGCTGGGCACGGCGACCTGGAAGAGCGTGCGCGATGTGGCGTCACAAGCCGCGATTGGTATACGCCAGCGCGTGGTGCAATTTCCCGAAATATCGCCGCTCTCCAATAGCAAACCGGACATTACGGCGGCGGCGAATGCCATGCAGGCGGCGGCGCTGGCGTATCTGCGCGACCATGCCGCGCCGCAGCGCGTGCTGAAGCTGGTGATGGATGATGCGGCGACGATTGTGGGGCCGCTCAAGACTGTGATCGTGCAGCAGGGCGATCTGAATGCCGCCTATCGCGTGCTGGAGGCGCTGCATAATTGGGCGCCGAATATTCCGGTACGCAGTACCTTGACGCTGAACGACGGGGGGCAACTACCGGCCAGCGGCGCGGACGCAATTGTGACCAGCATCGAGGCGGCGCGCGCCTACCGGGCGCATGCGCAGCTGGCGCCGAATGTCTATCAGCTGGCATTCAATAAACCCGTCGATGCGCAGTATAGCGCCGACTTTCGTTTCCGCTTTGACACGGCGCTGACGCAATTGTTGTTCGTGGCGCTGGATGTGCAGATTCTGCCGCTGCAATCGACGGTACGGGCAGTGGGCGCGCAGGGGACAAAGACAAGCGCGCACACGGTGGCGGACCACCAGCATACAGCGTCACTTCCAAACCATACGCATTCAGTGCCGGGCCACCAGCATTCAACCAACTTTACCGGCCACAACCACACGGGCGGGATACACACGCATGGCATAACCACGATTGCGCACACGCATTCGATTGAACTAACCCAGGTAAGCACGTCGGGCAGCGACTTCCACGATGTGCGGCTGAATTCGGTGGCGCCGCGCAATTTTCAGGTGACGGCCGGCAGCGGCCTCGGCACGGTGGTGACCACGCCCACCACTTCCACCGGCGGCGCCGGCACGGAGAGCGGCAACGGCGGCAACGTGGCGACGGCGCTGGGGCTGATTGCCGACATTCCCACCAGCGTGAGTGCGGTGGGCGTTACCGGCAGCGACGGCGCAGCTTCAGTAACCAGCGGCAATGCCGGCGGCTTTACGCACGAACACACCGTAGATGTGGGCGTAAACATGGAGTACGGCATCTATCGCGAATCGGCAGCGAATACCTACGGGCTGGCCGATCTGGAATACCAGGTGAACGGCGGGGCGTGGGCGGCGCTGACGGGCGCCGTGTCGCTGGGCGACGGCTGGTACAGGCTGGAGATGACGGCGGCGCTGTGTGACAGTGTGACCTTTACGCCCGTTACCCTTAGCAACCGCGTGAGTATTCGTTCGCAGGTGGCGGCGGCCAGCGAGGAAACCTTTGTGGTGGGCACGGTGGGCGGCGGGCTGATCCCGCTCTGGAATGACGCCGGCACGCACCTGTTTTCGTTGAGCGGCGCCGCGGCGCAAGCCGTGGCAATTTCGAGCAACGGCTGGGTCTATGTACTGCGCAAGGCCAGCGGCCAGGTGGAAGTCAATCAGCCGAGCAGCGCCGGTGGGCTGTCGGTCTTTGACACCTGGGCGGTGGCGCCGAATACATACAATGCGATCTGCGTGGACCCGCGCACGGGCGCAAAATGGTGGGCGGGCAGCAACGGCTATGTGTCCGGCTACCTGCAAAATCTGCGCGTGATCGACGGTTCGCCTACGCTGACGGCAATTGCAGCGTATAACGGCAATGTCTATGTGAGCGGCGCGTCGAGTATCTGGCGCATCAACACAAACAGCTTTGGCAGCCCGGTCACGCAGGTGGCGGCCGGCGCGTCGGCCGGGCTGGGCATGGCGACGCTTAGCAGCGGCGCAATTGTGCAGCTTTCGACCGGCGCCGCGGCTTTCCAGCTGAAGGTGTGGGCGGCGGATTTGGGCAGCAGCGTGCTATACACGCGCAGCGACGCCGGCAATGCCTGGACGCCGCTCAGTATCGCCAGCGGCGCCAATCTGGTGCATGTGGGGTGCAGTGACGGGCGCGTGCGCACCTATGCGCTGGCGGGCACGACGGCGACGCTGGTGTGGACCAGCACGGGCACGCCGGGCGCCACCGGCTACCCGTCCAGCACATCGCTGCTGGGTGTGCGGGCGGTGCTTTCGAGCAAGGCGGCGAGCATCGACGCGCAGCTGACGGTGCGCAGCGTGGTGCAGGCGATTGTGATGAGCTAAGGGGGCAAGGATGAGCGGTGTACCGATTACAGTGAATGCGTTGCCGGCGGTGACGCCGACCGGCGCCGATAGTGTGCCGGTGTGGGATTCGGAAAGCGGGCTGCAGGGGCGCGTGACGATTACCAACCTGGGCGGCGTCTTTGCCATGCTGACGGGGGCGATCTTTACCGGTGACGTGACGGCGCCGCGCCTGCTGTCACTGGCGGCCGACCTGGGCACGGGGCCGGGGGCAATTTTGCGGCTGGAGCGCAACAACAACGCAAGCACGACGGCGCCGGGCAGCGTGGTCGTGCGCCAGGCGAACAATTCCATGTCAACAATATGGCCCGACAACAGCGGTATATGGCGCACGGCGCCATTGCCCAGCGGCGTCTCAAACGGCGACATTGCCACCGGCACAGTAATTGGCACGCAAACCTCCAGCCTGGATGCAAAGGACATTGCCGGCGATGCGCTGCCCGCCGAGGAGGTGCTGGCGCTGGTGGCCGAAGGGGCGGCGGCCGTGCGGCGCTTTGTCTACAAGGCGCCCGTCTGGCCGGAGTATGATGACGAAGGCAACGTGGTGGGCGAGATTGTGGGCGACCGGCCGAACGGCGGCGAAGAATTTTCCGGCGTGATCGTGGACTATGCCGGCCGCTACGGCACGGACCGCGACGAAGCGCACCCGAACGGCAAGAGCTTGAACACGATCAACGCGATTGGTGACTTGCTGATTGCCGTGAATTATTTGAGCGAACAGCTGGCGGTGGCGCTGCTGCGCATCGAAACGCTGGAGGCGGGGGAAACCGGGCCATGAATGTAGACGGAATGGTGGACCTGCTAGTGTATTTGCTGCTGGGCGCGGCCGTGATCGTGGTGGTCTACTTCATTCTGCGCCAGCTTGACCTGCCGCCGGACGTGAAGAGCACGATTACGCTGGTATTCGCCGTGCTGGTGATCGTGTGGCTGATCTACACGCTGGCGCCGGGGGTGGCGCCGTGAATCCGCTGGCAGTGTACTGGTCACCCTGGCATCGGCGCACGCAGGATTATGAATACTTTGCCGCGCTCAAGCCGGCGGTGGTCAAGATCATGGACGGCGGGCCGCCGGATTATGCCTGGGTGCGCGGGAATCTGCCCGGCGCGCTGGTGATTGCCCGCGACTGGGCGCTAAGTGAACAAAAAAGCGATATGCTGGCGGATCCGGCCGGCACGGGTGCGCGCCACGCCTGGGAATGGAGCGAGAAAGCCGACACGCTGGGCTTTGATCCCGCCAACACGCTGGTGCTGGGCATCAACGAGCCGCCGGTGTGGGATGCGGGCGTGATCCCGGCGCTGGTGGCCTATACCGTGGCATTTCTGGACGGCTGCACCCAGCACGGTCTGCGCGGCGGGGCGCTGCAGTTGAGCGTGGGCTGGCCGGCGAATACCGGCGAAAACACGCCGCCGGATTGGGCGCCCTACACGGGTGTGGAGGCGGCGATCCGGCGCGGCAAGCACGCGCTGGTGCTACATGAGTATTGGGCTGAAGCGGGGCCGGGCGAAAATTGGGGCTGGTGGGGCGGGCGCTTTGTAAAATGCCCGTGGGATGTGCCGATCATCATTGGTGAGTGCGGCGTGGATATGTATGTAAAGTACGGCGGCGGCTTTCAGGGCAACCGCGGCTGGCAGGGCCACTTGACGCCCACAGCCTACGCTGCGCAGGTTGCGGATTACATGCGCCGCTGCCAGACGGACCGGCGCTTTTTTGCCGGCACGATCTTCGCCACCGACTACCAGGCGGGCGAATGGGGGAGTTTCGACACCGAGCCGGCGCGCCACGAGCTGGTCGCACAAGCCGGCAGCCTGCCGCCGGCGGTGTGGCATGGCGGCGGGGCGGCGCCTGGGCCGACGCCACCGCAGCCAGAGCTGCCGGCAACTGGCGCAATCGCGCATCCGCTGCCGGCGGGCAGCTACCGCATTACGCAGAAATTCAACCAGACACAAACCAATGCCAAGGGGCATGAGGGCACGGACTTTGGCGCGCAACAGGGCACGCCGGTGCGCAGTATCGCCGACGGCGTGGTGGCGTGGAAGGACGTAGACCCTTCGTATGGGAATTACATTCGCGTGTACCATGCGGCGCTGGGCGTGCATTCGTTCTATGCGCACCTGGCGGCTTCGGGCGTGAACCAGGGCGACGCGGTGACGGCCGGCCAGGTGATCGGCGCCGTGGGCAGCACCGGCAATTCGACCGGCGCGCACCTGCATTTCGAGATTCGCGCCGCTAACCCGGATGGCAGCTACAACACGCTGGCGCCGAAGGCGAACGGCCGAATTGATCCTGAATCATGGTGTTGTCTTTACGGGCTTAAGCTCTGACGGGCAAACAAAAACGCCGCCTCTTATGGGGCGGCGTTTTTGCGTAGGCAAATCGGCACTTGCGCATGTAATCGGAGCGTGGTATTGTTTCCGGCAGTAGCAAAGAAGTGACCAGCGCGACGCTTGCGACGCCCGCCGGTCATGGCAGCACCAGCCTGAACTGGTGATTGCGGGGGTGATTCTAGCACAACCCACGCACGCACCGACAAGTCGGTGCGTGCGTTTTGTTTTAAGCAACGTTTGGCGACGGAAAGCGTAAACGAAAAAAGCCCAGGGCAACGGTTTTCGCGGCCAGCCTGGACTTTTTCCGTTTCCCTACGCACCTTAACAACCGAAGCTGTACAGGTGAAAGCGACAGTTGGCGCCGCCGCTTAGGTGACCCACCCAGGACTTGAACCTGGAACCCAATGATTAAGAGGCCTGCGGCGGCCGGCTACGCATGACATTGTAGCACGGAACGGCTGAAATATGACCGCGAACCCGATGACTACTAATCATTGGGTAGATGAATCCGCCTTGCCCTGCAGCTTGTCCATAGCCGAGTTATACGCCTTGCGCACGGCCGGCGCCAGCGTAAACGCATAGTACATTTGTGTCACTTGCGTGCTGGTGTGACCCATGGCGGCAGCAATGTCGCTGAGATCGGCGCCGTTGTTGCGCATGGCCATGGCAAAGCCGTGGCGGAATGCATGGGCGCTGAAGGGCTGCACGCCGGCATTCAAGCAGCGGGCCTTTAGCATGCTGCGCACCCCTTCGGGCGTAAAGCGTGGGCCGGCATGGTAGAGCGGGCCACGCGATGCCAATAGCAACGCATGCGCGGCGCTGGGCCGTGAATACAGGTAGGCCAGCACATCCTGGCGAATGTCGGACGTAGTGGGCACCATGCGCGGCTTTGCGCCCTTGCCACGCCGCACAAATATTTCCAGCCGCTGCAGGTCAATATCCGCAACCTGCAGCGCGCACAATTCCCCAAGCCGTAAACCCGAAAAGTAGAGCAACCGAAGAATCAAACGGTCCCGCTGGTCGATCCAGCGGTCCCCATTGATCGCGCCCAGGATGGCGCGCAAATCTGCATACGACACATAACGGGGGCGCTCACGCGGGATCCGCGGCGGCTTGACCCAATGCACCGGATTTTGTTCACGCATGATAAAGCGGCGGCGCTCTGCGAAGTTGAGCACGGCCGCCAGCGCACGGTATCGGGCATGCACGGTACGCGGTTTTAATCCCAGCTGCTGCTGGGCGGCAATAAAGGCTTCGAGCACGCTTTCGGTGGGGAGGAGATCGGGGACGCTGAACCGTTCCCGCCACGCCTGGAAGATGCGCAGTTGTGACGCATACCAGGCGATGGTGGCGGCGGAAAGGCCGGCGGCGGTGACTGACACCTGGTGCAGGTGCACCAGGGCGGTAAAGCTGTTTTGTTGCATGTTTGACTCCAGACTACCACCAGTCGGTGGGGGGGTATGGTGGCAATCTGGTACGCCCGGAATGCGCACCAGTGTAATACATAAGGGCTGCGCACGCCACAGTGCGCAGCCCAACGCATAGCACTTTGATCGACGTAAGGAGCCGAAAATGAGTAACGAAGTGACGAAAACAGCCATGCACCCGGCCTGGCAGTGTGCGCACAGGAAGCTACAGAATGTGGACCGCTGGAATGATTATGAGGACGGGCTGCCCGGCGGCTATTACGATTCGCAGATTGCCCTGGCCATGATCGTGGGCGGCTTTGGCGCGGACGTGGTGGTAACGGAGCGTGACGAAGAGGGCAACCCCACGGCGTATAAATTCCCTGACGTGTGGGTGACGGTCAACGAGGACGCCGGCCGGCGCATGGGGCCGGCGCTGCGGCTGCTGCGCGAAGTGCATGAAAGCGCGCAAAATGTGCCGGCTGTGTTCCCTGTTTCGGCGCGCCAGTATGCGCTGAATGGGCGGGGGTAGGGGGTGCAATGGGAATGACACATGTAGCGTGGGTGCGCGATTTCTCGCGCACCCACGGTGGCGCCCGCCTGGTGCTGTATGCATTGTCTAGCAGGGCTGACGACAAGACTAACAAGGCATTCCCTTCAGTTACCACACTTGCGAAGGATGCTGGATTGCACCGAACCAATGTGTTCCTTGCCGTGGCCGAGCTTGAAGAAATGCAAGAAATTACATGCGAACGGCGTAAGGGACGATCTACGATCTACACATTGACAATGGGCGAACCAGTAGTGCAGCACTACCAGTCGCAGAACACTACCAGTAGTGCTGCACTACCAGTAGCGGAGCACTACCCGTCGCAAAACACTACAAAAGGGGTAGCGGAGCACTACCAAACTAGTAGCGAAGCACTACCCATAAAGTCTTTTAAAGATTATAAAGGGGAAAAGATAGATATATCCTCTGATGTTGATTTGGTTGCGGACGAAACGGCGCAAGAAACACAAGCCGATCCGGCCAGCGATGCAGCCTACAAAGCGCAAAGCGAAACCTGGGTGGACCCCAACCCAATCACGGCCGTGGCGCTGTGGAACATGATCAAGGCAGAAAGCAAGATTTCACTGACCAGCGGCGTTGACCTGCACATTCAGCGCACGCAAGCAATTGCGTTTGATGGTGATGTGCTCCGCGTCACGGTGCCAAGTGAATACGCTTTTGCGATGCTGACCAGCACGCGCATGCAGGCGGCAATGGACAGGTATGCAGTTTCCATGGGGCGCCGGCCGTTGACCGTGCGCTTTGAAATGGAGGAAGAATACCAGACGCTGGATGTGCTTTTAGGGGTAAACCGTTGACGCGGCGCGCTATATTTGGCATAGTGACACAGGGACACTATCCCAAGGAGGCGAACGTGATCGAGGAAATGGTACGCAGCAAACTTGCGATTGTGCTGGAAGAGCTGGAAGAGCGCGCCCATGTGGACGGCGTGCCAGCATACCGTGAACTGCACCACGGGCTGAATATTCGCATCGAAGAGCGTGAGACGGGCTGGCAGATTGCGATTGCGCGGGAATGGCCAAGCCTGCCCAGCGAGATCGAAGAGAGCACGGTATTGCGCCACCTGGCGCCGCTCTTCCATGGGCAATGGCACAGGACCAACAAACAGATTGGGCGCTATGGGCGGGTGTACAACGTGAGCAAGCTGGACTATCACCGATAGGGGACAAATATGGATCAACTATGTTTCATTCTCCAAGATATTGAGCTGCGCGGCCATGCCGATCAGCCGTTCGCAATCATTGAGAAGCTGGAGCGCGACGGCTACATTGTGGCAGCGCCGGATGGCCTGGATTGGGAATTGACCGACAAAGGCCGCGAATATCTGGAAGAGTGCGAATAGCGTGCCACAATCAGCAAGGCGACCATGCGCAGCAACGGGATGCGCGGCACTGGTGGCACGGGGCACGCGCTATTGTTCGGTGCACCGTAAGGAAAAGCGGGCGGCAATTGACCGGGGGCGGGAGTCCAGCACACAGCGCGGCTATGGCTGGGCCTGGCAGCGGCTGCGTTCGCATGTGCTGATGGTCGAACCATTGTGCAGAGAATGCGCAGCGTGGGGGCGGGTGGTGGCGGCCACGGACGTGGACCATGTGACACCGAAGAGCCAGGGCGGAACGGATGACATGACCAACCTGCAAGCACTCTGCCATTCGTGTCACAGTGCCAAAACCATGCGCGAGCTGGCCATGGGGCTGCACGGGGGAGGGGTAGCATAAACTGCTGCCCGCCAGCCCTAGAC
>Ga0193738_1001153_pt1 | contig 10915 bp, 8 predicted proteins | sample L2a1metaG_FD_144927 | JGI IMG/M metagenome (GOLD analysis project Ga0193738, IMG submission 144927) | Soil microbial communities from a riparian zone of the East river system, Colorado, United States - L2a1 | ecosystem: Environmental > Terrestrial > Soil > Riparian zone | place: USA: East River...
GGGTCCAATCCGCTGGACTGGGCCAGCTCGACTACCCCCATCAGATAGCCCGCGGAGAAGATGATCAAGCCGAGATATGTCGGGGCCTGGTCGATCAGCCTCGCCCGCACACGCTGACCCCAGCTGGCGTAGTCGCTTCGCGGCTGCGACACCAGATATCCCGGCTGGGGCGAATAGCCCGGGCTTGTCGATGGTTGCGGGAAGGACAACTGCGGATCGGCTGGGGATGCGCCTGGCCATTGACTGCGGTACTGGTCGGTCATAAGCGTCCTTGGGGGTCAGCTGCGATCTTGCGAGTGTAGGTGCCAATTGCGGGCGATCCATCTATGTGGTGGGAGGCGCCGCGCAGGCGCAGGCACAATGAGAATGTGGCGGTCTCCACTGACGTCCGGTCATTTCGGGCCAAGCGCGCAGCTGGCTACGTCGGCGTTTTCTTTGCCGGCGGGCTCGCTCTCAGCGCGCTCTACGCAACCTCCGGGCTCGGGCTGCCCTGTCCGTTCCGTCTTCTGACGGGTTGGGACTGTCCGCTGTGCGGAGGGACGCGGATGGGTGATGCACTGCTTCACGGCGATGTTCCGGCGGCCTTCGGATTCAACCCGCTCGCGCTGGTGGGTCTGGTGATCCTCGGCGTACTTGGTGTTGTCTGGACTGTTGAGGCTGTCGGCGGGCCTGCCTTCCGCCTGCCGCGGCCGCTTTCGGAACGCTTGCGCCGGGTACAGCCGATGCAATGGTTGGTGATTGGCCTGCTCGTTGCCCTGATCTACACCGTCGTGCGGAACCTGCTCTAAATCACGACGTGCCGGGCCGGTTCCGCACCGCCCCCGCTTGTGAAAGTGGTCACATCCAACACGACTGAATCGATCAAGCGTTGCGGTTAGTGACCACTTTCGGCGAGGCGAGACCAATGCCACGCGGCGCGCGGGTGAAAAGTGTCAGTGCCCTTGCGAAGAATGGTTCTTGGACGTACGGTATCCATATCTAGTAGTTACAACCGTGTTGTTCATCCACAAGTTGTGGTTTGATACTCACAGAAGTCCACAAGAAGATCCAAACCAGCGCACAGGTCGTCCCCAGATTTGTCCCCAGGGGCTAGTGCCAAGGCGAACATCAGGAAGGAGCCGGACACATGTATTGCCCGTACTGTCGCCATTCCGACTCCAAGGTGCTTGACTCGCGGACCACCGACGATGGGGCGAGCATCCGCCGCCGCCGGCAGTGCCCATCGTGTGAACGGCGATTCACCACTATTGAGCAGATGCAGTTGGTGGTGGTGAAACGCAGTGGCGTGGTCGAGCCGTTCAATCGCGACAAGGTGATCAACGGCGTTCGGAAGGCTTGCAAGGGACGGCCGGTCAGCGAGGACCAGCTGGCCCGCTTGGGGCAGCTGGTCGAGGATTCGTTACGGACCTTGGGTCAGCCCGAAATACCAAGCGATGAAGTCGGAGTTGCCATCCTGGGGCCGCTACGCGAGCTTGACCAGGTTGCGTACCTGCGCTTCGCGAGTGTCTATCGCCAGTTCCGGTCGGTGGAGGATTTCGAGGCGGAGATTGCGCTGCTTCGAGTCGAGCAGGAACCGACCGGGATCGAGCCACTGATCCCAGACCGTGTTGCCGACAACAAGATGAGTAGCTTCGTCCCGCACCGGCTTACGCCAACCCGGCCGCGCACTGGTAGTCCTCCGGAACCGCCGCCGTAAGAACCCGACACAGCTAGCCAACCCTCAGGGCGAAACCCTCGATCAGCAGCGATACAGAAAGGCAGAAATGACCGAAACCACCCGTTCGGCGAATGGGCGATCGGAGAACAAAAGCTCGAAGTCGAAGTCCGCCGGGCTGAGCATTGAGCGGGTTTTCACCTCGGACGTGCACCCCTATGACGAGGTGATCTGGGAACGCCGCGATGTGGTGCAGACCAACTGGAAGACTGGCGAGGTCGTCTTCGAGCAGAAGGGCGTTGAGTTCCCAGACTTCTGGAGCGTCAACGCCTCGACCATCGTCACCACGAAATATTTCCGTGGCGCACTCGGCACACCTGCTCGTGAGCAAAGCCTCCGGCAACTCATCGACCGTGTGGTGAAGACCTACCGTAAGGCGGGAGAGGATTTCGGGTATTTCGCCGATGCTCAATCAGCCGAGGTCTTCGAGCATGAATTGACATGGATGCTGCTGCACCAGTACTTCTCGTTTAATTCACCCGTCTGGTTCAACGTCGGCACGGCATCACCGCAGCAAGTTTCAGCGTGTTTCATCTTGTCGGTGGATGACTCAATGGACTCGATCTTGAACTGGTACCGGGAGGAAGGCTTCATCTTCAAGGGCGGCTCAGGCGCCGGCCTAAACCTTTCTCGGATCCGCTCCTCAAAGGAGCTGCTCAGCTCGGGTGGCACCGCGTCCGGCCCCGTCTCGTTCATGCGAGGCGCAGACGCGAGTGCGGGAACCATCAAGTCCGGTGGGGCGACCCGCCGCGCCGCCAAGATGGTGGTGCTCGACGTGGATCACCCCGATGTTGAGGAGTTCATCGAGACCAAAGCCCGCGAGGAGAACAAGATCCGCGCGTTGCGCGACGCCGGATTCGACATGGACCTCGGCGGCCGCGACATTACGTCGGTCCAGTACCAGAACGCCAATAACTCGGTGCGGGTGACAGATGAGTTCATGCGAGCGGCCGAGGACGGCGGTGATTTCGCCTTACGTGCGCGCACCGATGGCCGAGTTATCGAGACAGTGAAGGCCCGCGAGCTGTTCAACAAGCTGGCCAGGGCTGCGTGGGAGTGTGCTGATCCGGGCATTCAGTACGACGACACCATCAACGACTGGCACACCAATCCGGAAACAGGCCGAATCACCGCATCTAATCCGTGCAGTGAGTACATGAGTCTGGACAACAGCTCATGCAACCTAGCCAGCCTCAACCTGCTCAAGTTCCTGCGCGAGGACGACACGTTTGACGCCGAGGCATTCGAGCGGGCGGTGGAATTGATCATCACCGCGATGGACATCTCGATCTGCTTCGCAGATTTCCCAACCGAGGCGATCGGGCGCACCACCCGCGACTACCGGCAGCTCGGTATCGGCTATGCCAATCTCGGCGCGCTGCTGATGGCTACCGGCCATGGCTACGACTCCGACGGGGGCCGTGCCCTCGCTGCAGCGATCACGTCGCTGATGACTGGGGTCTCCTACCGCCGTTCGGCCGAGCTTGCCGGCATCGTCGGACCTTACGAAGGTTTCGCGCGCAACGCTGATGCTCACAAGCGAGTGATGCGCAAGCACCAGGCAGCCAACGACGCGCTGCGGACCACCGGCACCTTGGACGCCGATATCCGCAAACGCGCCACCGCCGCATGGGATGGAGTGATCAAGATCGGTGGGGCGAAGGGCTACCGCAATGCGCAAGCCTCAGTGATCGCGCCCACCGGAACGATCGGCTTCATGATGGATTGCGACACCACGGGAATCGAGCCAGACTTCTCGCTGGTCAAGTTCAAGAAGCTGGTTGGTGGCGGCTCGATGCAGATCGTCAACCAGACCATTCCGCGGGCCCTGAAGAAGCTCGGCTACGCCGAGGAAACGAGCGAGGCGATTGTTGAGTACATAGCCGAGCACGGTCATGTCGTCGACGCTCCAGGCTTAAGGCCTGAGCACTACGAGGTCTTCGACACAGCTATGGGCCAGCGGGCGATCATGCCGATGGGCCATGTCCGGATGATGGCCGCGTCTCAGCCGTTCTTGTCCGGGGCCATTTCGAAGACGGTGAATCTGCCGGAAACGGCCACCGTCGAGGAGATAGCCGACGTCTACATGCAGGGCTGGAAGCTCGGCCTCAAGGCGCTGGCGGTCTATCGCGACAACTGTAAGGTTGGTCAGCCACTGAGCGACGGTAAGGCTGGAAAGGCTGGTGACAAGAAGTCGGCCCGCGTCGAAACTGAAGTTGTGGAGAAGGTGGTCTATCGGCCGACCCGCAAGCGCCTGCCCAAGTCGCGGCCCAGCCTGACCACGTCGTTCTCCGTCGGCGGGGCCGAGGGATACATGACCTCTGGTTCCTACCCGGACGATGGCCTGGGTGAGGTGTTCCTGAAGCTCGGCAAACAAGGCTCGACTTTGGCGGGCGTAATGGATGCCTTCTCCATTGCCGTATCCATCGGGCTGCAGTACGGGGTGCCACTGGAAACGTTCGTACAGAAGTTCAGCAACCTGAAGTTCGAGCCGGCCGGCTTGACTGACGATCCAGACATCCGAATGGCGCAGTCGATCATGGACTACATCTTCCGGCGACTGGCATTGGACTACCTGTCCTTCGAAGAGCGGGCCGAGCTCGGTATCTACACCGCCACCGAGCGGGCACGTCAGGTCGAAACTGGATCCTATTTGCCGGCAGAGGAGGAGCTCAGCGAGGCCGAGTCGCTGAAGAACGATCCGGGCGATGAAGTGCGGACTGACGAGATGGAGTCGCCTGCAGCAAAGCCGGCCCCCCTCACCGCTCACACCACATCGGAGCTCTTCGAAGAGATCACTGGCACCAGCGTGGACGCGCCGCTTTGTCTGACCTGCGGCACCAAGATGCGTCCCAGCGGCAGCTGCTACGTCTGCGAAGGCTGCGGATCCACCAGCGGCTGCAGCTAACCCGCTGAGCGTTGACGCCTTGGCCCGACCTGTGCCCTCGTCGTACAGGTCGGGCCGAGGGCGCTAGGGAACACTTCTGGCCTGTGTGCGTTACCACAACATGGTGGATGACCGTGAGGCGATGGATGCCTACTCCACTGCGGTAACCACAGTGGTCCAGCGGGTGTTGCCTAGCGTGGCCAGCCTCAGGGTGCGGTCGCGGCTGGGTGACGGCGCTGGCAGCGCCAGCGTGTTGACCGCCGATGGGTTTTTGCTGACCAGCGCACATGTCGTCGAGGGATCCAGTGCTGTGGTGGCAGCCTTCGCGAACGGCACCGAGACGACTGCCGATGTGATCGGCCGAGATGCATTCTCCGATCTGGCTGTGCTACGCGCCCGAAGTGAAGTCCCGGCGCCGGTAACGCTCGGTGACGCGAGCCAGCTGCAGGTCGGCCAGCTGGTGGTCGCAGTTGGCAACCCCCTCGGTTTGGCAGGAAGTGTGACTGCGGGGATCATTTCAGGACTTGGCCGGTCGCTGCCCACCAGGCAAGGCCGTGTAGTCGATGAGGTGATTCAAACCGACGCCGCTCTCAATCCGGGCAACAGCGGTGGGGTGTTGGCCGACAGCCGGGGACGCATGGTGGGGGTCAATACTGCTGTTGCCGGTATCGGCGTGGGCCTCGCGGTGCCGATCAACCAGACCACCGAGCGCATTATCAGCGCTTTGATGACCTCCGGTCGGGTACGCCGCGCTTGGCTCGGGATCGCGGGGAGTCAGGCCACGCTGCCCCCACCGCTGGCGGCGAAATTGGGTCGCCGGGAGGGTCTTCGCGTGGCACAGGTGATTACCGGGAGTCCAGCGGACACCGCCGGGCTGAGATCCGGTGACATTGTTGTAGCCGTCGCAGGTACATCGCTTGGGTCGAGCACCGAGCTGCAGCGTCGCATGGTGGAAGATGCCATTGGCCGCCGGGTGGAGATTACTGTGTGGCGCAACGGCGCTTTGGTTGACGTCATCGCCGTGCCGCGTGAGCTGACCGAATCGGCGAGCTGAGCTTGCTGATTTCCTTCACTGCAAAGGAAAAGGCGACTGACTCCAGGCCGGTAGATCGCTGAGCTCGACCGATGCAACCCACTTCACCCACCAGAATCCTCGCCGCTGCGGCACGACCAGGCGTACTGGCGCACCGTATGCCGGTCGCAGCGGCACTCCCTGATATGCCGTCGCTAGCCACAGAGAGCCCGCCTCGTCCGCCGGGAAGCGCCGGCGGTATCCGGTCATGCTCACGACCTCGATGCTGGCAGCTGCAGCGAGCTGTTCAGCAGAGAGCAACTCATCAAGGTTGACAGCGGTCCACTCCGCATCGGTATACCAGCCGCTGGTGCAGTCGAGCCGGGCGGCGAGCGTGGTCGAGCGCGACGCCAGATCGGCAACCGTTAATTCGTGTCCGGCGACCTGGATGCGGTAATCGGCTGGAAGCCCCGGGACCCGATCGAATAGCCAGATCGTTGCCGGAACGGTATCCGGGCTGAGGTAGTGGGACCCGGTTGCGATTCTGCTCGGTGCTGCCGATCCGGTCAGACGCCCGATGCCCTCGAGCGTCCCGTACGTCGCGGCAACGCCCACAGCCAAGACTCCAGTACGCAGCAGCGTTCGGCGTGACAAATCACGGCGGCGCAGCCGCTGCCGCCGGTGATGCATTAGGTGCCAAGCGAGCAGCGGTGCAGCTAGCAGGGCTGACCCGACGTGCACCTGCATCGGGCTCAATCGCCACAGCAGGCCATATCCGCCGAACACCTCTACGAGTCCGGAGGTGATGCACACTGCGATCAGCGCGACCAGCGCGAGGCTCGCCAGGCGCAGGGCTGGCGCGCGTCGCACGATCACCGACTTCCAGGGCACCAGCAACACCACAGCGAGCCCTAACAGGCCGTGAACCAGCGTTGCGAGTCTGGCGGGGATGGGCGTACCCGACGCGAAAGCAAGGACGCCGGTGAGCGCGGCAGCGATGAGCACCACGAGCAATGCCACATTCGTGCGCCGACCCGCACCCCGCAAGCCGCCAATCACGCTGAGCCAGCGTCTGATCATCGCCACACCATTGCCGGTGGCTGCGGAGGAAAGACGACATATGGCCGTAGCCAGGCGGCGCGATGAAGCAGTCCGTTCATGCGCTGGTTGAGATCAGCTGGGGCTGTCCCGTTCACCGCTCGAGAGTGAAGGAAGGCCACTTCGGTCATGGTCTGCTGGTAGGCCCGGACGGCATCCGCGGCTGGCTTCCCGCCGATGCGCTTCGCGTACGCACGGGCCGACATGCGATCGGATAGTCGGGCGATCCAGCGGATTTCTTCAGGCCTGATCCAGCCCATCTGTGCGACCTGCTGGAGTGCGGTGGTGAGCATCTTGCCTTCGCGGGAGCGAGCCCACACCGCGACCGCGAGTATCACTATCAGCAGCGGTAGGAAGATCGCGCTGTACGCGAACAAAAACCCATTTCCGCCCCAGAAGGTACTGCCGTTCCAAATCGCATGCATCGCGACAGCCGCCAGGAAGCCAAGGACCACCGCCAAAGTCCGCACCGCCGGGCGACGCGTTACCACGGCGATCCCGATGCCCAGCCCAGTCGCTGCGGTAAACAGTGGGTGCGCGAACGGGCCAATGATGCCGCGGAGGAAGAACGTGACACCGAGCTGCCCGGACTCCAGTGACTGGAGGTAGTAGACGATATCCTCGACGAAGGCGAATCCGATTCCGACCAGGGCGCCGTAGATGATGCCGTCTAGCGGGCCATTCAATTCGGCATGGCGGAAGATCACGACCGCAACCAGAAACAGGCCTTTGCCGAGCTCCTCGACGACCGGCGCTCCGACTGCCACGTTGACGAATTCATTGGTTCCTGACAGCGCGAACACCAGTTGCTCGCCCACGAAGCTAAACGCGACAGCGGCGACAGCACCCCAGCCAAGTGCCGCGAGCCGGTATCGGGCAGGTTCTGGTTCATAGCGATCAAGCCAGAAGCACACCAAGATCATCACTGGGAAGGAGACTGCTGCCAGCAGCGTGGCGATAAGCGCGCCTGCTGGCCCGCCGAGCAGGAAGATCAAGATCGCGATCAGCAAGCCCCCCAAGCCGAGAACGATCGTGGTGACCCAGGTCAACGCGGATCGGGGACGGCGCAGCAATGCAGCCGGTGCAACCGGAGGCATCGCCGCAGGAGATGTGCCAGCTGGAGGCATCGCCGGGTCCATCACTGATCATCTCCGTTCGAGTCGCGACGCACCCCCCTTGTGCTGGCTGACGCCTCATCCAACGATAGGCAGGTGGCATGCCAGGTCATTCGCATGCCATGGGCTTGCCGGGGTGGCACCGGACGTCTCCTAGGTGACACCAAAGCGATCTAGTTGTCCAGAACGCCGCGTACAGTCGCCCCCATGGAGTTGCAGGCGGTTCATCCACGAGCCGGTCTGCCGGCCAGGGTCAGCGTCTACGAGGTTGGGCCCCGGGATGGATTGCAGGCAGAGAAGGCCCTGGTGCCGCTGCCCGTCAAGCTGGAGCTGATCGAACGGCTCGGCCAGGCTGGCCTGACGATCATCGAGGCGACCAGCTTCGTCTCGCCGCGACGGATCCCTCAACTAGCTGATGCTGACGAATTGATGCTGGGGCTGCGGCGACGTCCAGGCGTGCGATATCCGGTGTTGGTTCCCAATGAGCGTGGCTTCCAGCGAGCCTTGACTGCTGGAGCTGACGAGCTCGCAATCTTCGTCTCGGCCACTGAGAGCTTCGCACAGCAGAACTTAGGGACGACGCTGGACGGGGCAATCGACATGGCAGCGCCGGTCGTCGCGGCGGCCCGGGTTCGCGGGATTGAAGTACGTGGTTATGTGTCCATGTGCTTCGGTGACCCTTGGGAAGGGCGAGTTGATCCCGCACGTCCGGCGGACGTCGCGGCCCGCCTCGTTGAGCTCGGCTGCTCCTCGATCAGTCTCGGTGACACGATTGGTGTTGCCACGCCAGGTCAGGTAGTCACGGTGCTGGACTGTGTGGAGGCTGCTGGAGTGCCCAGGGAGAAGATCGCGCTGCACCTCCACGACACTTACGGGCAGGCGCTGGCAAACGTTCTGGTTGGTCTGGAGGCGGGAATCGCCCAGTTCGACTCCTCGGCTGGCGGGCTCGGCGGTTGCCCGTACGCGAAGTCCGCGACGGGAAATCTAGCGACCGAGGACCTGGTGTGGATGCTCGACGGGCTCGGTATCGAGACTGGCGTCGACCTGGCGGCTCTGGTGCAGACCAGCCGTTGGCTCGCCACCGAGTTGGGCCGGCCCTCGCCCTCGCGAGTGGTCACGGCGTTCCGCAGTTGAACGCCGGCGGCGTTAGTGTCGTTGTCTTGGCTGGGAGGGGCGCATATGGCCGACATCGATGATTTCGACCTCGACCGGAGTACCGCTCAGGCGTGGGCCGAGTTCCAGAGCCGGTTGAGTGAGATCATCTCCATGATTGATGACTCCGCCGACCTCACGATCGGAACCGGGTCCGAGAGCCATGGTCCGCCGCCTTTTGTGAGACTCAGCAGCCCGCGGCGGGACGTGATCAGATGTGAGGCTGCCAGCAACGCGGTGCTCGGAGACGACTTTCAGCTCTCCTCAGAGCTGCTCACGGAGATGGAACGACTTGGGTGGCAGCCGCCCACCGTCGGCGATGAGCACTCTCCGGTGCCGCCGACGGCAAATTTTTGGATCGAATTGCCTCAAGTCGAATCCGATCGCATCAGCGAGCTCGCTGTCTCCGTGTTGCGGGACGTCTACGGTGTCCAGCACCCGATCTTCCTCGCGCCTGATCAGCTAGCGGAGGTACTCCAGCCGCCTCCTCCGCCGATCGAAGGCGGCGCTTCGAACAGAACCATGGAGTTGGAGCGGGCCGACCTCATGTCGACCATGCCCCGTGACCAGCAACATCTGAACGACTTGGTCGACGTAGAGCTTGCCAAGATGTATGGCCATCAGCCGATTCGCGACGCCGAAGGTGATGTCGCGATCCGAGTCGGATCGACGATGCTCTTCCTCCGGGCCTCTCGGGACGGTCAGGAGGTTGTCATCTTCGCCGCAGTCGTGCACGATGTCGCCGGTCGGTCTCGAGCCGCCGAAGTGCTCAACGACTTGAACGTCGAGGCTCGGTGGGTGAAGTTTCAGCTGATCCGAGACCGGGTCTTCGTAAGCGTTTCGGTGTTGTCCCGTCCCTTCGTGCCGGCCCATCTGCACCAGGCCGTGCGCATCCTCTCTGAGGTGGCCGATGGCATCGATGATGAGCTGGCCGCCAAGCTCAAGGGTCGCACCACGTTCAGTGAACACGACGGGCCACGCTGAACGGCCCTTCTCGTCACGTGCTCTGCCCGAACTGTGCACCAGGATCTACAGACTCCTCGCGGGTAGATTGGTGCCCGTGATGGATCCTCGGCAGCTCTACACCTTGGACGAGGCGGTCGTAGCCAAGCTCAAGGACCATCGCCCCGTGCTGATTCACCAGCTGGACGGGTTCGTGGATGCCGGGCAGGCTGGCAGGTTGTTTTCCGCGAACTTGATGGACAATCTCGAGCACGAGGTGCTCGCCGAGTTTGATCACGATCAATTGCATGACTACCGCAGCCGCCGACCCGCGATGATCTTCGACACCAATCAATGGAAGTCGTACGCGGATTTGCATCTGCGCATCTATCGCGTCACCGACGGCCATGGTGAGGTATTCCTGCTGTTCAGCGGGCCTGAGCCCGATGTCCAGTGGGAACGGCTTGCCGCCGCTGTCATTGGGTTGATTGACCAGCTAGGCGTACGGATGACTGTCGGTGTGCACGGCATTCCGATGGCGGTGCCACACACTCGTCCCATTACGTTGACGGCACACGCGACCGACGCCGCGCTGATCAAGGGCTATCGAAGCTGGATCGACCGCGTGGAGGTGCCCGCCAGCTTTACAGGATTGTTGGAGTTTCGCCTCGGACGGCTCGATCGCAAGGCCTTGGGCTTCGCAGCGCACGTCCCGCACTATCTAGCTCAGGCGTCATTTCCACAAGCCACACTCACCCTGACACGGTCACTCAACCAGGCCACCGGCCTGGCCGTTCCGCTCGAACCCTTGGAGAAAGCGTCTGCCAGCAACCTGGCCGACATCGCCGAGGAGATGGCAACATCGACAGAGGTTCAGGAGCTCGTGGCGACGCTCGAGCAGCAGTACGACGCGCTGCAAGCCGAGCAGCCGGATCGCGTGCCGAGCGCGGACGAGATTGCCGCCGAGTTCGAGAAGTTTCTCGCGGAGCGCGAAC
>Ga0193738_1001154_pt1 | contig 10914 bp, 12 predicted proteins | sample L2a1metaG_FD_144927 | JGI IMG/M metagenome (GOLD analysis project Ga0193738, IMG submission 144927) | Soil microbial communities from a riparian zone of the East river system, Colorado, United States - L2a1 | ecosystem: Environmental > Terrestrial > Soil > Riparian zone | place: USA: East River...
AAGTACCACAGAATATAAGGATACAGATCATGACCATTACAGGTAAAATCGTACGGGAGATAACCAAGGATGAATTGGGTCCTTTGCATATCGGTAGAAATATCACCGAATTCAAGTGGGATGGGACCGATCAGTATGGGCAAAAGCTTGCGAATGGTATTTACCTGTATCGTGTTATAACAAATCTTAACGGAAGAACGCTGGATAAATACAAAGCCGAGGATGATAATACTGATAAATATTTTAATAAAGGCTATGGTAAAATGTATTTGATGCGTTAATTGAAGAAATTCCCAAAAACAAATTCCAAATACCAAAAGTTCCCGATAAAGGGAACTTTTTTGTTTTCCTTCTTCGTAAAGTAATTCGTTTGTGTCTTTATACTTTTGCTGCTTATCCGGGGTTTGATTTTTTTAATTTGTCCCAACGGGACTCCTTTGGAGGAATTTATAAGAGATGGGAAAAATAGCGATCAATATAGCAACAGGAAGTTTACAGCAACAGGAAATGATAGTTGGGATCGATCTCGGAACAACGAATAGCCTGGTAGCGATCATTCATCCGGAAAACAGGAACCCGGTTGTGCTAAAAGAACATGATGGGAATGCGTTGGTGCCATCAATTGTTCATTTTGATAAAACTGGCTTGATAACTGTTGGCGACCAGGCCAGGAATTATCTGATCACTGAACCACAGCATACAATTTTCTCAGTAAAAAGATTGATGGGAAAATCTTACAATGACATCAAAGAAAGATCATCTTTTTTCTCCTATAAAGTGATAGATGATAATACCGAGAGCCTTGTAAAAATACAAGTGGGTGAAAAATTTTATTCTCCTGTGGAGCTGTCATCTTATATTCTTACAGAGCTAAAGAAAAGAGCTGAGCATATTTTAAAAACTCCTGTAACTAAAGCGGTGATCACTGTGCCGGCATATTTTAACGATGCCCAAAGACAGGCAACAAGAGATGCTGGTAAACTTGCCGGTCTTGATGTTCTGCGAATAGTGAACGAACCAACAGCAGCAAGTCTTGCTTATGGGTTAGGAATGAGAAATGATGAAACTAAAACTGTTGCAGTGTATGACCTGGGCGGTGGCACATTCGATATCTCTATTTTAAGAATAAGCAATGGAATTTTTGAAGTGCTTTCAACAAACGGCGACACTTATTTGGGTGGTGATGATTTTGATCATGCAATTGTAAAATTTTGGATAGCTCAAAAAGGAATAAAAGAAGAAGAATTAGCAACTCATAAAAGTCTTGCTCAGGAATTAAGACTAAAAGCAGAAGAGGCAAAAAAATATTTAAGTAACAATTCAACTTTCAGTGGGGAAGCAGGAGGAGAGAAGTTTGACTTATTGAGAGATGAATTTGAAAAATTAATTGGATCCTTTGTTGATAAAACAATTCAATGTTGTAAAAATGCATTGGCAGATGCAAACCTTTCAACAAAAGAAATTGATGAAGTGGTAATGGTGGGGGGTTCAACAAGAGTTCCTCTTGTAAAAGAATCCATAAGTGAATTCTTCAATCGCAAGGTTCATGACGAATTGAATCCCGATGAAGTAGTAGCGTTAGGAGCAGCTGTACAAGCAGATATTCTCGCAGGTAACAATAAAGATTTTTTACTGCTCGATATCACCCCGCTTTCATTGGGGATCGAAACAATGGGTGGTTTGATGGATGTATTGATCCCCCGTAATTCAAAGATCCCTTCAAAAGCCCGAAGACAATACACAACACAGAAAGATGGACAAAGCGGAATGAGAATTTCTGTTTACCAGGGTGAAAGGGATCTTGTACAGGACAATCGCAAGCTTGCTGAGTTTAATTTATCAGGTATTCCTGCGATGCCTGCAGGATTAGCAAAAGTTGAAGTTTCTTTTTTAATTAATGCTGACGGCATCTTAAATGTAAAAGCAAAAGAACTAAGAAGCGGTGTTGAACAAAGTATTGAAGTAAAGCCTCAGTATGGATTGACTGATGCAGAAGTTGAAAAAATGCTGATGGAATCAATTCAGCATGCAAGTGAGGATATAATAGTAAGAGCATTGGTAGAAGCTAAAACTGAAGCACAGCAACTGTTAGATACAACACAAAAGTTTTTAAATAAGAATGCTGAATTTCTTTTACCAGGAGAAGTTGCTGCAACGTCGAAGGCCATTGATGAATTGAGGTCTGTTTTTGATGCTGGTAATAAAGATCTGATCCATCAAAAAACAGAAGCATTGAATGAGATATCACGGCCGTATGCAGAGAGAGTAATGGATATGGCGATCAGTAAAGCAATGAGCGGAAAAAGTATTAAAGATCCTATTTAGTCCTGAAGCCATCAGAAGCTTTATTTCCTCTCGAAGAAAATTTCTCACAATCAAGATCGGTGCAGGGAATTGGCGTTATTCCAAAATCATTATTAAGAGGGGAATTAATTTTTATTCCTTCACATTCAAAAGTGTTGTATTCGCTTTTTTCAATTCCTAAAGGAGTTATCAATTGATCTTTATTAAAAAAGTTTATCAATCGATAACCTGTATATGTTATTACCACTATCGTGCAGATAAGCAACGTTCCAATCAATATGTTTTTGCCAATGTAGATTTCTTTTTCTCTAAAAATTAAATAAGCGGTTACAGCCATAAAACCAATTATCGACCCGAAGCCAAACCGTGGGTCAGGAGCATTGTAGAGCCAGAAAGTAACTCCTGCAAGCATTATCAACAAAACAAGTAGCGGAACGAAGCCCGATCGGATCACTTTCTTAATTGCTAATAATGCTGCAATCAATGATAGTGCAAAAAGGACCATGATCGTTTTATCTGCTATTGAAAGATGTTGCCACCAGGCCGGTAGCCATTCACCCGGGCTCATTTTATTTACTGCATTAATTTCATCTTTGGTCACTACACCCCGCTTTTTAGCATAAGCTGTGATATAATTCTTTTCATTAACTGTTTGCTCAGTGCTGTATTTCCAATCAACATTTGCTACATCAATAAAAGTCGATGGAAATAGTACATAACCTGACGTAATAATGTTTCTTGTAATAAAAGGAGTAAGCGTGACAACAGATAATATCAGTATGCTAAAGAATAACCTGATCCTGCTTTTAATTAAAGCAAGCAACGCTGCAACGACTACAATTAAAAGTACCGGAGCGACAGATAGTTTGATCGTAACAGCCACCAGGCTTAAGAATGAGACCAGGAGCCATTCTGGGGGTGCAAGATTTTTTTTGTTTTTTTCAACAAGCAGGTAAATGATGGTTAAAATAAAAAGTGTGGCGATAAAATCAGGACTTGCAGACGTGGCTGTCAACCTCATTTGTGTGTAACTCCACATGCTCAGTAACAGCAAGATCATCCACGCTAAGCCATAAATTTTTTTTCCATCTTTAAAAAAATTAAAATTGATACGGTTGATAATAAAAATTAAAAACCAAAGCAGTACCGAGGAATTTAAAAATGTAACTCCTTCTTTTCCTGTAAAACTAAAACTGAATAAAGCACAATCAACAAACCAAAGTCCCTGGTAGCCGAAACGAACATGAAGATGAACTAAGCCGGGAACTGCTTTATATTTTTCTGTCCATTGAATAGTTTGAGCATGATATCCCAGTGTATCAGGGTGAATGATCGTCCATGTACTCATTACTAAGATCAACAGCAAAGATGCTGATAATAAAATGCACGATACAAGATGGTGATTTGAAAATTCTTTTTTAAATGAGAAAAAAAAATGAGTTGGATTTTTTCTTAACAGAAACAGACATGGTATAATAAAGAAAAGTTGTACCCACCAATCACCCAACGGAATAAATAATGAAAGAATACCTGCTACCACTGTGATTGCTGAAAGCCCCGTAATGCAAATGATGCTGAAATGTGGATGTTGAAGATCGGTTTTTGTTATGCGTTTGATCAATTGTAAAAATAAAACTCCCCACATCCAGCAAAGAAGTGTAATGTATATCCATGCCAGCAGGGTTGTGAGCATAGTTTATTTTTTTATTCCTGTCACGATGATTGAAAGACCAATCTTTTTTCCGAAAAGTTTATCAATAACTTTTGCTATTGGTACAATTTTATTAAACGCTGACATTTCGCCGCTACTCAACATTTTTTGATTGAGGATCTTCCCGAACACGAGCCAGCCGCTGATACCTGCAAAATTGAAATGAGAGCCTGATAAAACATTAAAATTTTCTTTTGTCAGTAATTCTTTCAATGATCGTAATGAATATCTTCTGAAATGCCCTAATTGTTTATCGAAAGATGAGTAAAGCCATGAATAAGCTGGCGCAAGTAAAATAAAATGACCATTCGTTTTCAAAAGATAATTACAATTTTTAACCGCTAAAAGATCATCTTCTATATGTTCAATTACATTTAAAAGAAAAATACTGTCAAACTTGTTTTTATAAGGCACATATTTGTTTTCAAAATCAGGATGAAGCAGGTCAATGCTTATTATTTCTCTCACATTTTTAATTTGTGAAAATTTTTCTTTTAAATTTTCACAGTATTCTTCATTGTAATCTGAAAGGGTGATCGAATGGCCATCTTCAATAACAAATTTTGAAATATTCCCGATGCCGCTTCCTATTTCCAGCACTTCCCCCTTCAGTTGGTGTTTGAATTGATCGTACATCCACCTGTTAAAACGATCAGCTTTTGCGATCACTTCTAAGGTGTGAAGCCCAACCGGGTCTGTAGTTGCATTTGTATTCAAATTCATTTGCGCGAAAGAATATTGTATTTCAAAATGCACCCAATAGCATGGAAGCCATCAGTCCATTTTATTTTTTTACCATCATTATATGTTCGTCCATAATAGGCAATGCCCACTTCATAAAATCGTATGTTCCTGATGCGACTTACTTTGGCGGTTACCTCAGGTTCAAACCCAAAACGATTTTCTTTTAAACGAACTTGTTTCAATACATCAGCCTTAAACATTTTATAGCCCGTTTCCATATCGGTAAGATTTAGTCCTGTAAAGATGTTGGAAAGGAAAGTCAAAAATTTATTACCGATCGTGTGAAAGAAGAACAGAACTCTGTGAGGGCCGGCACCAATAAATCTTGAACCATACACAACATCCGCATGGCCATCATAAATTGGTTGGATTAATTTATTATAATCACTGGGATCATATTCAAAATCTGCATCCTGTATAATTACAACATCACCGTCAATTTTTTGTAAAGCGGCTTTTATCGCTGCTCCTTTTCCCGAATTTTTTGATTGGTGAATTGAAATTACTGACGGGTTTTTTTCACAGAATTGATTAATCGCATTCGCTGAATTATCTGTTGATCCATCATTCACCACGATCACTTGTTTCTCCATATTGTAATTAAGTTTTGTTTGTAAAACCTTTTCCAATACTGTTGTGATCAGTTTTTCTTCATTAAAACAAGGTATGATAATGCTGATTTTTTTCAAGTTCTTTTAATTAACGGTGAAGATAACCCAGCAGGTTCATTTTTCTAAATGAAAACCACTTCGGATATTTTTCCCTCTTGCTTTTAATCTCGGATCAATTTTATATAAACATGGTAATTCGGTTCCATAACAACGACTGTTCCAGTTATTATTTATTGGTTCAGGAATTCTGAAAGTGATGTTGTCGATCACGATTTCTTTCACTGGCGGTTGCGGAAGCTGAGCCGGTTTGATCCAGTTCCTGTATTCTTTTTGCTTCCACGGTTTTGAAACAAAATAAAAGACCATAGCTGAGATAGTAAGAATGATCAAAACATCAGAAAACATTTTTACAATTGATTCATTTTTTATGAGTATGGTCAAATGATATGCAACCAGGAAAACACCGAATAAAAGAACTCCATAAATAAACCTTGGATCTGGTGAAATAAAGAACCAAAGGATGAGCCAGAGAAGTGAGTTTGTCATTAATAACATTACACGCTTGTTTCTTTGTGTAAACAATTTGGCAATGGTTAACACAATGCCGGATACTCCCAAAATAAGCAGGGCTTTATCAAAAAGAAAAAGATGTTTGAACCACTTTGGAGCCCATGCTGAACCCAATGCTTTTGTTTGCTCAATATCAAGATATGTCGTACTTACCCTGTTATAATATTTAATGTATTCAAGAAGTCGTTCTGTCATTTGCGGATCAGGTTTCCAGTCAACATTTGCGAGATCGAAATAAATTGCAGGATAAAATGGATAACCGCTTATAATGATATTTCGAATGATAAATGGAATGATAAGCAACAGGCAACAGGCAATGGGCAAAACCATTGTTTTGATCCTTTTTTGTTTAATAAAAATAATAATGGCCGTTACACTTATTAATAATAGAGGGAAGTTGATAATTCTCACTGTCAGTAAATAAGCCGGCCAAATGACCCATTCGATTGAAGGTGAAATTTCTTTTTCTGTCGAAAGAAATTTTTCGATGAGCAAGATCAAAACAAGGACAGTAGCGATGAAGTCATAATTAGCAGTTGCGGCATTCCCTCTTACTAATGGCCATATTAAAAGGCAGCCAAATAAAATGGCTAAAATTGCAATAGCAGCAGATTGATTCTTCTCTTTTTGAAGTTGGTTATATTTTGAAATTAGCCAATAACATAACCACATTGATTGAATACTATTCAGCGCAGTGAATCCTCCGGTTGTTTCCGATGAAAAGCCAAATAATGCAACACTGCTGAACCAGGACGAATTGAATCCAAATCTTTCATGAAGATTTACAAGCCCCGGCACAGAACCATATTCCTGTATCCATTTTATTGATTGTATATGATAGCTCTCAGTGTCATCCATCATCGTAGGGCCTGCATTGATAAGAAGGATAACGAACCATATAAAAAAGAATAGTATTAATGTGGGTCTGGAAAGAGAAACGAATTCAGTGTAAATATTTTTGTAAAATTCTTTGAATACTTTCAATTTTAGGAATGCCAGTAATAATAGAAAAAATGCGGTGACCAATTTTATGTAAAGCCCGATCGGAAGGAATAAAACAATGACCTGGACCAAAGTTGTAAACAATATCAATCCACTTATTGCATAAAATACTATTGGCCTCCGCTCTTCATTATTTAAAACCAAATTGTAAAACAAATAGCCGCTCCACAGGCAGGCTATGGTTATAATCATATGTGTTACCAGGAGTGAAAGCATTGAATAATTAATTAAAGGCCTTTTTCTTTTTTAGAAAATAGCTTTCGAAAGTGTAAAAACTAAATATGCTGATCAAAACACCGATAAGCGTAAGTAAGATCGAAACAACAATCATGAGACTGTTGCCGGAAAGATTGGTCATTGCTTCTGTTTGCTCCTCTACCCAGCCATATAAAATAAGATACACCGGCCAATGAAAAACATATAAACCATAGGATATCTTTCCAAAAAACCTGAGCGGCTTTATGTTCAATAAAAAATTGAAAACTTTATTCTCGCCTTGTATCACCTCATGAACCACGATTGCAAACAGCATTGCAAATGTTGTATAGCCAACAATGGCGAGGTATGGATAAGTGAATTCGTATTGTTTATTTATAAAGTAAAAAATGAAATTCAGGGCAGCAAGCAACAAGACCAAACCTGTAAAATATTTTTTAATAAAAGGCGACCTCATGAATTGAAGGATTGCCAGCATGCTGCCAATGCAAATGCCATCTATACGGGTGTAAGTGTAAAGGCCAAAATAGTTGAGATCCTTTATCTGTATTGTCCACATATAAAGCCGGGTGCAAATAACACCTACTAATAATAAACCTGCAATTGCTAATAGCCATGTTGGTTTTCTTATTAAGAAAATTATAAAAGGCCAGACAATATAGAACTGTTCTTCCACGGCCAATGACCAGTAGTGTTGAATAGCGGTAGTTGTATTGCCCACATCATGAAAAATAAGGAACCAGTTTTGTAAATAGGTCCAGAACCACCATTGATGATCGACATAAAAACTAAAATCAAGTGGAAAATCCTTTATTCGTGGAAGAATTAAGAGAAAAACGATGAGACTTAAGTAGTACAACGGAAAAATGCGTAAAACTCTTTTTGCATAAAAGTTTTTAAAATAACCGGGCTTGTTTACTGTTTTTAAAAGTATATCCGTGATCAGGAAGCCAGATAAAACAAAAAAGAGGTCGACTCCAAGCCAGCCGAAGAAAAAATATTGAGTAAAACCAAAATTGTGATAAAATACAACGAGTAAGATAGCAATGCCACGCAACCCGTCAAGAGCAGGGTAGTGAGTTCGTTCAGCAGTTGTCAGTTTTACAGGTATTGAATCGGGGTTAGTAATAACTGGTTATTTACTCAAAGATAATTTGCGGTTGATGTATTTCCCAAGCATATCAAATTCGATATTCACTTTTTGTCCCATATTTACACTACTCATATTTGTATGCTTGTATGTATATGGAATAATAGCAACGTCAAAACTATCATTGCTAACATTAAATGCAGTCAGGCTAATGCCATTAATCGTGATCGATCCTTTCTCAATGATCAGTTGTCCGAATGCTGATGGAAATTGAAAACGAAATTCCCAGCTGCCATCTTTTTCTTTTTTATCAATACAAATAGCAGTTGCATCAACATGTCCCTGTACAAAATGGCCATCAAGCCGGTCATTTATTTTTAAACATCTTTCAAGGTTGATCATTGAGCCTTCCTGCCAATTACCCAAAGTCGTTTTATTGATCGTTTCTGAAATGGCAGTGACCCTGTGCCTGCTGCCTTTCACTTCTTCAACCGTAAGGCACACACCATTATGAGCGATGCTCTGATCAGGCTTTAATTTCGACGAAATGGACGATTTGATCCAGAAGGTTTTATTGTTTCCTGCTTCGGACACTTTCTTGATTATGCCCTGTGTTTCAACTATCCCGGTAAACATGATGGCAAATCTCAAATTCCAAACTCCAAATTCCAAATTCCTTTTTGGAAAGCTTTTTCATTTGAATTTCTCCTCCTATCTTTGCTGCCCAATAAAAAAATACCAAAGGAGGTATATTAACCATGCTGATCATCGATTCAAAAGATTGCGAAAACATAGACAAGGCGCTTAAAAAATACAAAAAGAAGTTTGAAAAGAGCAAGGTGCTTCTTCAGCTTCGTGAACGTCAATCATACACTAAGCCGTCAGTAAGACGTCGCGGACAAGTGTTGAAAGCTGTGTACAAGCAAAAAATAGCCAGCGGTAAAATAGAAGGTTAATTCCTCCGCTAAAATAATTTGTGATAGCTATCCCGTTTATATCGGGATAGCTATTTGTTTTTGTAGTTTAGTGGTGAAATGAAAAACACCAGTTCTCCGGAGATCCAATCCTTTATCGATTACCTGAAATTTGAAAAGAGGTATTCTGCTCACACCATTCGTTCTTATCATGATGATCTTGTCCAGTTTTTCGATTTTCTTAAGCTACAATTTGAGACAAGTAGACTCCAGGAAATTTCTACAACTTTTATTCGCAGCTGGCTTGCCTCTTTAAAAGATGATGACATAACCGCGAGAACAATTAATAGAAAGATATCAACGCTTAAGTCTTTTTTTAAATTCCAATTGAAACAAGGCAAGATCGAGAACACACCAATGGGAAATATAATTTCTCCCAAAATAAGTAAGCGATTGCCTGTTTTCATAAAAGAAAAAGACCTTGCTGATCTAAGTAAAACTTTAAATGCAAATACAGAAGATTGGGATGGCTTAAATACAAAAATGCTGATCACTGTTTTTTATTCAACCGGAATGCGATTGAGTGAGTTGATAAATATGAAAGAAAAACAAGTTGATTTTTCAAGAAAGCAGTTAAAGATCCTTGGCAAGGGAAATAAGGAACGGGTCATACCGGCGGGAGTGGAATTATTGGAAGTGATCAAAGAATATATAAATGAAAAACGAAAAGAATTTGAGAAAACAGATGATGTGCTTTTGGTAAGTCCCAGGGGTAAAAAGCTCAACCCTAAATATGCGTATAACCTGGTCAGGAATATTTTAACAACTGAAATAAAAACGCTTGATAAAAAAAGCCCACATGTGTTGAGACACACATTTGCAACCCACTTAATGAATAATGGAGCTAATCTTGATGCTGTTAAGGAATTGCTTGGTCATGCAAGTCTTTCGAGTACTCAAGTTTATACACATAATACCATTGAAAAATTGAAGAATGTTTATAAAAAGGCTCATCCCAAAGCCTGAATCCTTTTAACATAATAAGGGTAATAAATACCCGGCGATTTTTTTGGATAAAAGTCATTTTAATTTTAACTTGTAGTGAACCAAAATACAAGCCTATGTAATAAACATCTAGCAACATTCACTTAGTTCTTTATTTATTGTTTCACCTAAAAATGCGATTCTATGAACGTGAAGATTCAAACAGTTCGTTTCAATGCGGATGAAAAGTTAGTAGCATATATCAATCAGAAATTAGAAAAGCTAAAGATCTTTAATGACCGCATTGTAGAAGTTGATGTGTTTCTGAAGCTCGATAACGTGATTCATACTATTAAAGACAAGATCGCAGAGATCAGAGTACACGTACCCAGACATTATTTTTTTGCAAAAACAACAACTAAATCATTCGAGGAGTCATTTGACGAAGCGTTCGACTCCTTGTTAACCCAAATAAAAAAGAAGAAACAAAAACAAGCAGCATAAATTAGTTTTAAGGTCTCGTTATTACGGGACCTTTTTCTTTCTCATTATCAGGACAAAAATTCAGTCCAAAGATTTTTCCAAATATCAAATTCCCTTACCTTTGCCTCCCCTAAGAATTGGGGGTAGTTCTTTATTGCCATTTCCGCATTACTAAACCAGCATTTGCGGAAACAGTAATCCGCCACCTTAGCTCAGCTGGTAGAGCAACTGATTTGTAATCAGTAGGTCGCCAGTTCGATTCTGGCAGGTGGCTCAGTATATCCG
>Ga0193738_1001155_pt1 | contig 10911 bp, 8 predicted proteins | sample L2a1metaG_FD_144927 | JGI IMG/M metagenome (GOLD analysis project Ga0193738, IMG submission 144927) | Soil microbial communities from a riparian zone of the East river system, Colorado, United States - L2a1 | ecosystem: Environmental > Terrestrial > Soil > Riparian zone | place: USA: East River...
CAATTACCGAATGCCAACTACATAAATCCGGTTGGAGGAAACAATCCAACCTTCCCAGTAATTCCATGTGGTGTGAATGGTGTGATTTATAAAAACACACTTGCATCAAAGGCACTGGCGCTAACTTTAAATGTGGAGTTCGACAGGGTTCTGCCTAATTTCTCTCCGCTCTTCAATGTAACCTACGGCGACCTTGTGTACACTGCAGCACCATTTGCAGGCTGGACAGTGAACCAGGTTCTTGCAGAAGCCAACCGCTTGCTGGGAGAGGGTTTGATCAACGGACAAACAAGTACATACTACACCACGGTGTCGAATGTTATTACAAACATCGTTGCCGGCTTGAACGAACAATGTCCTGTGAATAGCCCGATACGGCTTGCTGATCCGAATGAAGTAACAGGAAATATTTACAGTCTCGGTGTTTATCCGAATCCTGCCATCAGCTACATGCACGTCGACTTTAATGCATTCAAGTCTGAACCTTGCAGCATCAGGTTGATCGATATGCTAGGCAAAACGATGGAAGTGTATAGCGGCACCACTGTAGAAGGAGAAAATTCTATAGACCTCAATTTTGAGAATCTGTCGAAGGGACTTTATATTCTCCAGCTTAGTGTAGGTGAGACAACTCTTCAACACAGAATTATTCTTCAATAATATTTTCGGATCGATTTTCTCATCCCGTCTGAATTCAATCAGACGGGATTTTCTTTGTTGTCATCTGATTTGTCCTGACGATGTTACCGAGAGCGCTTTATCTATTAAAAAAAAACAGCATTGGCGCCCATTCTTCTGTTTAATAGTGTGGGTATTGGTAAGTGTACCACGTCCTTCCACTGATTTAATTTTTGCATTCCTTATTACATTTTTTATATTGCCATTCAGAAGGGAAACTTTAGTAGTGGGTCAGTTTAATTTTAGATTTCAATTCCGCTGACTTCGACTACGCTCAGTCAGCTGCTTTGGATACATAAACCTGTTTGCTGAGCATATCGAAGCAAAATAAATTTCAAACTGACCCACTACCGAAACTTTATGGAATGAACTCTATTCTTTTGTTCGAGAACTTTCATTGGTTCACGCTGGGCGCATTTGTTATGATACTGGGGTATATTATTTTCCAGTACATTAACGTTAAGCAAAGTGAGTACTTAATTTTCGCGATTAACATTGTTTTTGTTTTACTCGGTACCGGAGGCAGCTATTATTTTGCCACTCGTTATGACACAGCGTTTGATCAAATGATGCTCAGACTTCTGAACACTTCAGCACATGTTTGCTCATTCATAGTGAATCTGATTTTAATGCAAAAACTTTTGGATCTGAAAAAATTTTTTCCGGCCTTAAACAGGATTGTCGTCATACTAATTGCTTCACTTTCCATCTATGTTATCATTGATATATGGCTAAGTATAAACCACCGCTATTATTCCGGAATTCAATTTTTATCTTATAACACAGTGCGTGTTGTTCTCATAATTTTCAGCTTAACTTCAACAGCATTCATATTCAGAAAATGCGATCTTTCGGGGAAATATTTTTTGATTGGTCTGCTCGGCTATGTACTATTTGGTGCAACGGCCACCATTTTCCAGGTTTTCGACCTGCTTCCGGAAACGTATAGCCAAATTCCTGCTTATTGTTTCAGGACCGGTGTACTCATTCAGATACTGTTTTTTTCCCTCGGAGTTGGAAAAAAAATTAAGATCCACAATCAACAACAGGCTTTATTAAAACAATTATTGCAGGAACAAGTCTTCCGGAATGAATTGGAAAAAGAGAAAGCTATCCTCCATGAACGTTCCCGAATAAGCCGGGACATGCATGATGATCTGGGTACTGGACTTTCAAAAATTGCGCTGCTAAGTGAAGTATTGAAACAACAATCTGCTGACGAACCCAGCAGAATCAGCCTCGAGAAAATTTCCACATCAGCAAAAGAAGCGCTGGAAACGATAAGTGAAATTGTGTGGTCTTTAAATCCCAAAAACGACACCCTTGAAAATTTAACATCATACCTTAGGAAATATACAGTCGAATACTTCGAGCCTACCGGTATTAATTGCAAAGTTAAATTGCCGGAAAAAATTCCGTACATAATGTTAACCGGTATTCAGCGGAGAAATATTTACTTATCCGTAAAAGAAGCGTTACATAATATTGTTAAACATTCGCAGGCAAGGAACGCAAGATTAACATTTGTGAATGATCTCAAATCCTTTCAAATTAATATTGAAGATGATGGAAAGGGGTTGAATGTTGCAAGGACAACTTCCTGGGGTAACGGACTTGTCAATATGAAAAAACGTGTGGAAGAAAATGGAGGTAAGTTTGAACTTGAGAACAAAATTGGGACAACTGTTCGGATTACCTTTCCAATACAAGATACCCCGAAAGGGTAATTGTAATGACAATCCGCCAGACTACATTTGTTACAAAGCAAAATCTTATGGAAGACCTTATTCGTGTTGCTTTAGTTGAAGACGAAACAGACATTCGTGAGGCAATGCGCGTTTTAATAAACGGATCTAAAAATTTTGAATGTATTTATACTTATGCCTCAGGAGAAGATGCATTAAAAGATCTGCCGGGTAAAGATGTAAACGTTGTTATCATGGACATTCATTTACCAGGAACCAACGGAATTGAATGTGTAGCAGATTTGAATCTGAAGATGCCCAAGACTCAATTCATGATGTGCACGGTTTATGACGACGATGACAATATTTTTTCTGCGCTCCAAAGCGGCGCTACAGGTTATATTTTGAAACGAAATTGCCAGGAGGGTTGTGACCTCACTTCAACGGAAAAAAATATTAAGTTCCGAGACAGAAATATTGACCGGACGGGAAACAGAAATTCTGGATTATCTTTCCAAAGGCTACTTATATAAGGAAATCGCTGAAGCGCTGTCAATCAGCAAAGAGACCGTTAAAAAACACATTCATAACACGTACGAAAAATTACAGGTCCAGACCCGTACCGAAGCGATAAACAAGGCATACAACCGCTAATTTTTTTTCTGATTTATAATGCGGAGAGCTATCGGATGGGTGCTCTTCAAACCTGCACCATCTTCCCAAATAAATACTACCAATGGGTAATTGACAGGATTGTACGAAGCGATAATTTTGTCGCTCACTATTCTGGATTTCATTCAATACAAGAATGGGTTGATCAGTAAAGAATTACAGCGAAAAAAAATTCTTGAATTCGTAATACATTGAAAACATTTTTAATTCAAACCAAATAAATCTCAAGTCAATGAAAACGGTCCTCACACTAATGTGCATTGCATTCCTTGCAGGCACATCCTCTGCAACCATTACTACAGTCAGCAATAATGCTAACAGCCCCGGGCAGTTCACTGACCTGCAGGCAGCAATTAATGCTGCTACCAACGGAGATACGCTATATATACACGGGTCTCCCACAAGTTATGGCGATATCTATTTGAACAGGACGCTCACATTGATCGGTCCCGGTTACAATCCTCAGAAGGACCTCCCGCTCCATGCTACTATTAATGTGCTCCATCTGGATTCTGTCGCAGGTCTCCGGGGCTGTTCGAACAGTAATATAATGGGAATGGCAATAAACTACATACAGAATACAGCACCTCCTTTTCGTTTTGACAATATTCTGGTCACGCTCAACCGCATAGCACAGGTGAACCTCGCACCAGCGCTTTCAACAAATATTGTTTTCAGCCAGAATGTGATAGATCATTTTTATTCATTTAGCAACGTGAATAATGTGATCATTAAGAACAATATTATTTATAATGCAACTGCAACTTTCAGCAATTGCCAATCAGTACTGATCACGAACAATCTATATTTTCATGTAACCCCTTCAACAAATTTTGTCATTCAGGATTTTGCAACTATCTCGAATAATATTTTCCTGAATGTTCATCCCAATACGAACTTCTCCACTTTCAACAACAACCTTATATTTAATTCCGGCAATGATGTTCTTCCTTATGGTAATAATACCGGCTCAGGAAACTTAAATGGACAGGTGCCTATATTTGTAAATGATGGCGGCGGAAATTACAACGGTATAAATCTTAGCTACGATTATCACCTTACTGCTGCATCACCTGGGCACAATGGCGGAACCGACGGAACTGACATCGGTCCATTCGGCGGCATTGATCCGATGGTTGATTTAACTGGTACACCACCTGTTCCGCAGATAAAAAATTTCAACATCAACAATACTGTTGTGCTGCCAAATGCTCCGCTTGACATTTACGTGAAAGCAAAAAAGCAGTAAGTCCATGAAAAAATTTATTCTGCTGCTTGCGCTGATACTAGCTGTCAGCGTAGCCACAGCCCAGGTTATTACCGGCTGCGAATATTTCTTTGACACTGATCCCGGAGTTGGAAACGGGACATCACTTGCTGTTACCAGTGGCGATTCTGTTATTATCACAACAGCTATTCCCACCACCGGACTCACCACAGGGTTTCACCGGATGTATATCCGCACTCAGAATATTGATGGCGTATGGAGCCACTACGAAGGCCGCACATTTTTTATCCAGGAAGCACCACCAGCCAGCCTTACACTGACTAATGCAGAATACTTTTTTGATATTGATCCCGGTGTCGGAAACGGAACTGCGTTTACAACTACTCCCGGCGATTCAATCGAGATCTCTACAACAGTAGCAACTGCAGGACTTACAAGCGGCTTTCATAAATTGTTTGTAAGAGCGAAAGATGTAAATGGAGTATGGAGCCTGTACGAAGGAAGAAATTTTTTCATCCAGGAAGCCCTCACTCCTAACACTGCTCAACTTACCAATGCGGAATATTTCTACGACACTGATCCCGGTGTAGGAAATGGAACTGCATTCACGGTGTCAGCCGGAGACTCATTGGACATCACAAGCTCTACTCCTACTTCAACTTTGTCGAACGGATTCCACAAGATGTTTGTGCGCGCAAAAAATGCTGACGGCAAATGGAGTCATTACGAAGGCAGGACGTTTTATATTATGGCTCCTCCCGATGACCAAAGCCTGCTGGTGCTGGACCAGGCGGAATATTTCTTTGACACTGACCCCGGACAAGGAAACGGAATTCCTCTGGCGATTACTGCCGGCGACAGCATCGATGGAAACTTTTCCATTCCTGAAAGTCTACTTGTCGGGACACATCAAATGGGAATCAGGGTGAAAAACTCAGCGAACCGTTGGAGCCTTTACGAATACAGGGAATTCAATGTTGGAGTGCCTGGTGTATTCGACATTGATGCTGAACATCCGACGCTGTTTCAGAACTATCCGAATCCATTCACTGCCAGTACTAAAATTGAATTCAACCTGCTGAAGAAAGAAGATGTGGTGATTGCGATTACTGATTTACCGGGCAATACAATCATGGAATACAGCATGACTGATTTATCTCCCGGACGTCACACCCTTTTAGTAGACGGTCATGATCTGGAATCAGGATATTATTTGTACAGGATGGTGACGAAGGATTTTACAACCACGAAGGAGATGGTGGTATTGAAGTAACGAATAATACATTTTACAAAGCCCTCGCTATTCTGCGGGGGCTTTGTTTTTCTGTCAATTATAAAAAGTATCGAAACCCTTTGATCGAATCAAAATTTCTTTACTTTTGCGCTCCCCAAAATGATTTTAGGGCGACTTTCTAAATGTAGAAGGTTGATAATAAAACGGTTCGGTAGTTCAGCTGGTTAGAATACATGCCTGTCACGCATGGGGTCGCGGGTTCGAGTCCCGTCCGGACCGCTGATAAATAGACAAAGCCCTTGCAATTCAACAGGTTGCGAGGGCTTTTCTTTTGTAGGTACAACATCGGTACAACATTCTTTTTACCGCTCTCAATGGGACTTTTTGAGCGAAGTCGGTAATCTGAAGGTATCAAGACTTGAAAAATATTGAGACGGATTTCATTACAGTCAGAAATACTTCCTCAATATACTTCAACCTGTACTTGATTGCAAACAATATAATAGAATTTTTTCGACACAGATTTTTTCCTGATCCATTCTACTTTTCATCAGTCAAGGTGATAATGCTGAATCTCCACAAATAGGTGCTGTGACACTTGCAATAAAAATTGTTTTCAGATTTGATCTTGAACATGACTTTCTGAAAATTGAAGCCGGAGGTAGAAAGGAAGTTAGAGAATACCTCGATTTTGTTAAAGCTGTTCACGACAATTTGATTACAGTGACAAGCTCTTCCTTCAATACCCTTCGGCGGTTTAATCAATACCACCTTGAAGTCAAATCAAAGGATCTACTTTGGGTTCACGAATTGCAGTATCAATGCAATATAAAAAGTGATGACTCTTCACCTGATCCTGCGTTAAGTCTGGACTACGATAATGTTAAAAATAACAATTGCTTTTTAGAGAGAAGAGTGTTTAGTTCAAAACATAAGTAAAAAGGCTGCTAAACTAATGTCAACTCACAGTGATACAATAAGCGTATCTGAATATTAATTAACCCGAACCGAGAAGGGGGTTTGAAATTTCTTTAGTCATTTTTGCAACATTGTTTGAAGTTTTTTTCTTTAAAAATATAAATAAACTTTATTTAGGGTAAGAAAAAAAAGTATACTTGTGCGCAAAATAATCATTTCAATCACCAATGTACTTTATAGACGAACATTTGTGAGCCACAGTACTAATTCAAATCTATTAATTAAATTACCTCATGACATTTGAACAATTACAACTTGACTTAAAAACTCAAAAAGCACAAAATAAGTTCAAACTGGATTTAAACTTAATTGCACCCAATATTATTAATGATTTGGATGATCTACTTAGCTTAAACAATGGTTCGATTCAATTTAACTCTCCACAATATTCAGAATTTGACAATGGAAGTAGTGTGATCACAATTAATACAAAATATAGGCTTACAAAATTTTTCTTTAATAGAGCGGATGTTGAAGTTGCAATAACTTTTATAAATAATAAAAATAAAATCGACTATATTATTACTATTGAACCGGAGGGAGCGTGGGGAACATTCTTAGGCAATGAAGTGGTACGGATATTAAAAAATCTTAATATTAATCCAGATAATATTATTTTTTATTTCACATCAGTAAAAGGTCCTATTGATCTTGAATTTGATGACGATGGCGATAAATTAATTTATGAGATAATACCCATTAGTGCTTATAATATTATAACACATTTCAAGAGCAAAATATTAGAAGATCTCGGGCTAAAAGATAACATTTTTCAAATCAACATTCCTGATAAAACAATTTCTAAAATAATTAAGTGTGATTTTACTCTCCTTGATGTTGTAACGTTTGAGGCTACTGAAATTATTGTACGTTCATTTGATAATATTGATGTAAAAGTTAATTACAGTCTAATATTTATGCCTGGATTAAAGCCGATAACTATAAAAAATAACACATTCAAATTATCTTTAGATACTTTTCAATTAGAAACAGAAATACCTGATGAATTAGTCTTAGCCAATAATATACCCGGTATCAAAGTTTGGAATCTCAAGATACTTTTTGGCGGTTCTATAGAACAAAGAACTTATACTTACGGTGCTCGTGGAAATTTTGGAACTGCTAAAGATAAAGCAAAAGACAAGCCGGAATTAGAAAGTAATTCTTTTGAACTACAATATTCAAACGTAAATACTTCACCAATACCATCTCTTTTTGACGGTCAAATTAAGGAGTTAACTTTCAATAAAGGTATTGAAATGCTAATTGGAGCATCTCCTAATTTTCCTAGTTTTTTCGATGAAGTACTTTCATTTCATAATCTAAATTTATACTGGTGTACTCAACCAGGATTTATTTTGCGATCAGGTTCAGAAGCACCCGTTGGATTTGGTGCATTTTCGGAATTTAAATTAATAGGTATTGATGGTTATGCAGAACTTTATTACTATCAAGAAGTTAATGAAGTCAAAGGTATATTTATGATTGAACCTATTAAGATTCCTGGACTAATTGAAATTGGAGGTAATTCTGAAGGTTATAAAGATGTTGTAAAACCCGGCGGAATGGAATTTAATTTTAAAGTGGAAAATGAAATTCCAGAATTTGAAGCGTCTATTAAAACCACAATATTAAAAGATATTGAAGCGCTAAATGCAACTGCAAAATTTGACAAGCATGGAATATCTTTTTCTTTTAAACAAACCCTACCCTTTGCTCCCGTTGTTTTTAAAGGTACAGTAAAAAAAAAGGGAGATGTAACAATAAATATCAATGTAGAATTGTCCACGCCAAAGAAATCATTTGATGTTAGTCCGTTTGGAAAAATTAACATGCGATTTTTTGTAGGATGTAAAGGTGAATTAGTAATTAAAAACTTTTTGTTTGAATCGTTTAAATTTAAGTGTGTGTTTGAATTGTTTGGCGAATCAATCGCAGTAACTGTTGATTTAAAAGCCGATGAACTTGACGACTTCAGTAAATTACCTTATTTTATATTAGAAGCAATAATTAGCAAACTAAAAAAAATATTTACTGATGCCTTTGAATGGTTAAAGGGTGTTGTACAAGGAGTGATAAAAATAGCCGAAAATCTAAAAGATCAGGCTATTAAAATTGCTCAACGTTTAAAGCAAGAATTTGGTAATAAGGTTAAAGAAATTGTAGAGTTATTAAAAAAAGCTGAAGTTGGCTGTAAACTGGCAGCACTTGTGTTAAGCGAAGGTTTAGAAGTTGGGGCTAAAGAAATTGCCAAATTGCTAAAAAGTGTTGAATATAAGTCACGCGAAATAGTGGAAGCACTAAAGGTGTTGGTTGGAGATTCTCCAAAATTAATTTTTGAAATATTAGAAGGAGCTGATTTCACTTATAAAGAAATTGGTAAAGCTTTCAGCGGTATGAGTTCTCAATTAATTTCCTATGCAAAAAAAATGGACATTAAATTAGATGATGTTGCCGATATGCTAAATGGTATGGGTAAATCGACTGACCAAGCAGTTAAAATTTTAGCTACAACCTTTAAAATTGGTAGTAAAGTTAAAATTTTAAGCGCCCTGAAAGATGCAAAATTTGATACAAGTGATGTAGAGGAATCTTTTAAAAAAGTATTTCGAGTAAAGATAACAGCCAAAAAACCTTCAACTACAGTTTTCGGTAAAAAATATTCTTTATAATTATTCTTCACAAACAGGATCAGAACTAATTATTGGTTTAAGAATATTAATACTACTGGAGTTGTTAAAAAAGTCTGTAATTCCCACTACTATGGAATTTGCAATAGAATTTATGTAAGTATCTTTCTTTAATCTTTTCTCTTCTTCAGAATCAGAGATAAAACTTATTTCGACTAAACATGTTGCGGTTGTTGGATAATGAAATCTTAAGTCTAAAACATCAAGTGACTTTGATTTTACACCGCGGTTTTTAAGGCCGGTCGCAAGAACAAGTTTTTGTTGAATACTTGATGCAAGTAATTTGGATTTTGAGGATGCTCCAATATCCACCCAAGTTTCAGTTCCTTGAATGATCGGATTTGTATGATCATTAAAATGAATGGAAACAAAAACATCTGCCTCCTTAACTAAAGATACTTTAGCTCTGTCCTTTAAACTCAGGTTTGTGTCATTGTTTCTTGTTAGTGAAACATCATACATTTTTTCATTAAGAATTTCAGCTATCTTAACTGAAACTTTTAATGCTATATTTTTTTCAAGAAGTCCACTCGGACCTATTCCATGATTTGCCCCAGAACCTGCAATAGTCGTATTGCCTCCGTGACCCGGATCAATTACCACAACTTTTCCCATTATAAGATTAATAATTAATTAGAGTTGCTGAATAATTGCAACCACACCTTTTTGATCATTACGTCTTTTTCTTCCACCCATCCTTACAAGCGCGGAGTAAATATCACCATAATATGTTGGATCACCAAGGTTATCAAAAAAATCAACTGTTCCAAGAGCGCGTTCGACAGTGTTTTTTTGTCAAGCAAACGCTAATGCATTGTCGGTTATGTTGGTGATTTCTCCCGGCTGTTGAATGATTGGTGTGCCTGCATTGTTACCCACAAGCACTGAAGATCTTTCCATAATAAAGAAGCTAAATAACTTGCCGATGACACCTTTTGGCAGGTCCAGCTCTTTGGATGATTCCCGGTATTGTGTGATGTTCAGTTCGTCTGCAAGTTGATCATACATGTTATCATACCTCTAAGAGCATACGAGAGTTCATCTCTTCAACCAGTATGGTTTTAATGAAGTATAAAAAACTGGATTTCATTCTTGTTGGAAATATTGTGAAGATAAAATCCGGGCTATGAATGGAAGCTACAAACTTTCAGAACTCCTGGAAAATCTATTAGACCCACGTCGATTGTATGGATTATCATTCAATGTTGAAGAAGCAGTCAATTCGATAAACTGGGGTTGATATGAAGCTGAGGAACTCCGGATTAGTCAGACATTTACTCCTGCTCCTCAATCATCTTCTTAATCTGTCTATTCTTTTAAATGATAACTGTCAAGTTCAACTGTATTCAACTCAACTCCATACTGCGTGTCACTACAAAATCTTACTTTGCTTTTCGGTTCGCAGATCCTCTTAAATTGAATATTGGCCAAATTTGCAAACGACCCTATTCAGGATTTTGTGTATTTAGCGGCACACAACTATATAACCCATGAAAAGCAATTGTGATCCCGTAAAAATAAAAAGAGCGACTTTCCGGATATCTGTTTTATTTCTAGTAGCAAATATTTTAGCAATCACTGTAAAAGCTCAGACTTCGTTCTTATCTACATACTCCTTTGCAAGCCTTCCGCTGCCGTCGAGTCAATTCAAACCGATTCAATGCAGCGACGGTTCCTTTTTATTAATTGGTTATGCACTCAGTGATTCAGTATTTACATCCACCATCATGGTCGCTGCAAAAATAG
>Ga0193738_1001156_pt1 | contig 10911 bp, 28 predicted proteins | sample L2a1metaG_FD_144927 | JGI IMG/M metagenome (GOLD analysis project Ga0193738, IMG submission 144927) | Soil microbial communities from a riparian zone of the East river system, Colorado, United States - L2a1 | ecosystem: Environmental > Terrestrial > Soil > Riparian zone | place: USA: East River...
ACCCTCCTGGCCGAGATTCGCGATCTGGAGGCCAAGCTGCGCAAGGGGGGCAGGGGCGCCGACGACGCCGCATGGCGTCTGAGCCAGGCGGTCGGCGACTTGGCCGTCGCCGAGTACACGGTGACGATCAACCTCGTCAAGTCGAAGCGGCCAGGGTCGATGAACGTCGACGAGATCGACATGGAGCTGGCGCTGTCCACGGGTCGCCTGTACCGCATGCGACCCGACTCTCTGCCGACGCAGTACAAGCCCGCACGACGGGCGTCCACACCAATGCCTGCCGCCCCTCGGTGGCAGGAGCCCGAGCTCGACTACGACGAATCCACCGACTGGAGCGACATCTCATGAACGTGCAGTACCGAGCGGAGGATCGCTCGATCATCACCTTCGGCAGCGACCCCGAGCGGGTCGTGCTCGTCTTGAAGAACGACGTCGAGGCGCGGCAGCTGCGTGACAGCTTGCTCTACGCACACCCGCTACCAAAGCCAGAGCCAGTCGGGCGGCCGATCGTAGCCCGCCTGTACGGGCCGACGGGCAACAAGGAGTGCGAGGTGCGACTGCCCAGCTACATGGACGTCCACTTCGTGCCCGTCTCGGCGCCGACCCCCTACGACGACTGGATGCAACGCGACGTCCCCCCTGGCGTGGCGATCCGCAAGGTGAAGTACCGCAACGTCGGACCCGAGATCCGCTACGCGAGCGGCCCAGAGGTCTACAAGTTCGTCTACGACGGGGAGGGCTGATGAGGCACACCCTCGAGCTCGTCGTCCACTACGAGAACACCGCCGCCGCCTATGCGGGCCGCGCGTCCAAGGTCACGTGGCAGTGGCGCAACGGCCGCTGCGCAGGCAACGGCACCGCTGAGTCCGTGTTCATGGCCGAGCTGAACGCCAACTACCAGTTCGACAAGTATCTCAAGGACGGGGGGTCTGACCAATGATCGTCGACCGCGAGACGCTCGACTACATCAAGAACCTCGGGCGAGCCATCGGCCGCTTCGAGGTCCGCTACCAGATCGCCAGCAGGGAGCGGAATGCTGCCATCGAGCAGCACAACCATCTGGTCGAACAGCTCATCGATCCCCCACTGTTCGACCCACTCTGACAACCCCACCCTTATGTCAAGGAGAATCATGACCACCGATTTGACCTCCGTCGTCGCTCGCTACGAGCGGCTCCTCGCCCTGGTCGAGAACGAGGCGGGCAACGCTGCCAACATGATCGACGCCCTCAGCACGAAGCTCCAGGAGTACGCCGCGATCGTGGCCGCCCACGAAGAGCAGCGAGCGACGAACGCCAGCGCCCTGCGCTCTGCATCCATCTGGCTCGACGGCGACACGACGATCGACGGTTACTCGCTCGAAGATCTCGTCGACGGCGCCGTGGATCGCATCCGCTACCAGGCGGAGCGCATTGACTTCCTCGAGAACGAGGTCACCGAGCTGAGCCTCGAACCACAGCGGTGAACGATGAGGTCTGGCTCGTCATGGCGGACACGCCAGACGAGCACCTCGGCGGGCTGATCACGACGGTGGTCGCCGCCTACAGCCAACTACAGCGCGCCCAACAGGTCGTGCGTTCTGGCGACCGCACGCCGCGAGAGCACCTCTACTTGAAGAAGGTGAAGGTCCTGTGATCGACGTCATCATCGGGCTGGTCTTTGGTCTGGCGTTCGTCGTCGTCGTCGTGATGACCGCTTTGTATTTCAGCATGCACGAGGGCGGTCCCGAGCCCAAGCCCGACCCGCTCTGGGTCGAGGCCATGGCCGAACTCGACGAGATCGATGCGCTCATCGCTGGCGAGATCAACCCAACACGGAAGGATCCACCACCTGGCTACCTATGGGTGGCGCCCGAGGCGATCAAGAAGCACGACCACGCCCCGACTCTCGGCGAGCTGGCGGAGCTCATGAAGCGCAGGTCGCTCAGCGGCTGGAGCATCACGGATTTCGAGTACGAGAAGGTGAAGCGGACACCGCCACGTAACTACGTCGACAAGGACGGCAACCCATGGGTGATGCCAACATGATCTCCGAGAGGGGTGTCGACGCCTTCGTGCGCCTGTTCCGTGGAAGGTCTGATGCCAAGGGCTCGTGGACGGGTGGCGCTATGCGCACGCCCGTGCGCCGTCAGGACTTCGAGCGCCACCTGACGTCAAACAGCCCGAGGGACTGGATGGGCTGCTACCCCGTCATCGGGCACCTGTGCTCGTGGGGTTGCGTCGACATTGATGAGGACGGGCCGCTGCTGGCCGCAGCGCTCGTTGACGTGCTCGCCACCCACGACGTCTACGGCTACATCGAGAAGACGGCGCACGGCTACCACGTGTGGGTCTTCCCCGAGCTGGAACCGACGCCGCTGCTGCCTGCCGCAGACATGCGGCGGGCGCTGATGGCGGCCTGCCTGTCCTTCGGCTACACGCCGAAGGAGGTCAACCCGAAGCAGGAGCAGCTCGCCAAGGGGCAGCTCGGCAATTACGTGCGTTGCCCGCTTCCTGGCGTCACTCGGTACGCCTCAGTGCCAGCCGAACGAGCTCTGATCATGTGGGAGGGGTTCCACGTACCGAGGGGTCTCGAGTCCTGCCTGATCGCACTCGACCGTGACGGCCGAACCTCTCATGAGGCGATCGCCAAGCTGGCGGCGCAATGGGAGCCACCACCAAAGAGCAACTGGAGGGTCGACTTGAGCGCAGGCATGGACGTCGAGAACATCGTGCAGGTCCTCGGTGGACTCAGCTACACCATCTGGAAGGACGGCGTCCTCGACGGCAACGACCGCTCGGGGACGCTCGCCCACCTGGCGCACCTGCTGGCGGAGGAGCGGCTCGAGCCGCGCGCCGCCTTCAAGGTGCTGTGTTCAGCGGACGCCCGCATGGGCGGCAAGTTCACGGACCGCGGCGAGTCGGGCCTGGCGATCATCAGCAGGTTGCTCGCCGACGCCTACGACAAGGAGGCCGACGATGGCTGAGTGGCACGCGCGCTGGATGGACGTGTATGACGCCAGGCAGTGGAACGTTGACGTCGACCTCCTCGAGATGACGTCCGCGGCGGCGAACCATCTGCGCACCAACGGCCTGACCTTGCGTCAGATCGAGGAGTTCATGAAGTTGGCGAACTATCAGCGCTTTGGCGGCACCATGGTGATGACGGGACTCGAGATGACCTCGGCGCCCAGCGAGGAGGCGCTCGTTGGCTACAAGCTGGATCAGCTCGCACGAGAGCTGGGCCTGAAGATTGTGCAGCACTTCGTGAGGGTGCCAGACCAATGACGATCACCATCAACCTCTGGTGGTTCATCATCCCATGGATGGCCTGGATTGCCATCGGGATCGTCCTACTGCTGCCACTCAACTACATCGCCTACCGCCGCGACCCATGGCCACACTGGGGCCTGTCGTTCTGGCGGACCTTGGGGCGCCCGCGCTGGTCATGGCTGCTGCAGGTGTTCGCCTGGCCGATTGCGCTCGCCGAGGCGCTGCGATGATCCTCGGATTCACAGGCACACGCTACGGGATGAGCAACGCTCAGCTCGGCGCCTTCTGGCGCTGGCTGGAGCGGGACCGTGACTTCACGAGCCTCCACCACGGAGACTGTGTCGGCGCCGACCTTGACGCGCACAACATCGCTAGCGCCGTCGGCTTCCACATCGCCGTCCACCCGCCGCTCGACGGTACGTGGCAGGCGCACTGCGAAGGCGACCGCTACCTGCCACCTCAGGAGTACTTGAAGCGCAACCGCGCCATCGTCGTGGCGTGCGATCGTCTGATCGCCACGCCACGGGAGGCGGAGGAGCAGGAGAAGGGCGGCACGTGGTACACGGTGCGCTTCGCACGCAGGGTCGGCACGCCCATCACCATCATCTGGCCCGACGGAACGACCACCGATGAGTAACCAGCCGTCCACCGTTCCAGGCATGACCAAGCGCCTCCGCTCCGTGTGGGCCGACAAGGGCGTCGTGGAGATCCGCACATCACACATCGATCACCCCGACGGCGACACCGTCGTCGAGGCGCGAGCGGAAGGCGTGAAGGTGGATGCCCGCATCGTTAGGGGCGGCGGTGAGTAACCCAGCCCGATCGAAGGGAACTCGCGGTGAGAACTTCTTCCTGCTCAAGCTCCGAGATCTCTGGTACCCAGGGCTCGAGGTCCCCGAGGAGCTGCACCCGTTGCAGCGACGCTCGGTGCAGGGCGCACTCGACTACGGGGACTTTTCGGGAACCCCGATGCTCGTCGAGGCGAAGAACACAACCAAGCCCAGCTTCATGAGGTGGGCACGCATCGCCGAGACGAAGACAGCAAGGAACGACGGCCGTTGGATCGTCGTGTGGAAGGGCGACCTGCGCCGCGGACGAGGCCACGGGCCGTACGTCCTGATGCCGTTCGACCAGTTCGCCGAATACGAGAGGGTCAAGTGAGCAACTTCCGAGACCAGCAGTTCAGCAATCGATTCCAGGCGATGGGCGACGAAGCCGAGGGCAAGTTCGACGAGCTGTTCCCCGCACATCACAAGCTCGGGCTGAACCGCCCCAAGATGCACGTTGCGTCGATGAGCCTGAAGGCGCGCTACACGCCCGACCGCCAGCTCACCGATCGCCTCGTCGAAGTGATGGGTTGCGGCAAGGACCAGATCCTCAAGCTGAAGATCGAGAAGCTCATCGCCCTCATGCAGTGGCGGGCCACCGACCCCGTCGACATGTTCCTTTGGGACTCCAAGAACGAGCGCTGGTGCATGGGCCCACTCGACGAGTACGTGGACGCCACCTATCAATTCGGGGAGTACGGAGCGTTCGACGACGGCAAGAAGCCATACGTCGGGCTCCGCACCCGTCACGTTCCGTTCGCCTGGGTCAAGCTCGAGTCCTCATAACCCAAGGGTGAGGTAGTGTCAGTAGCGCCGTAGCTGCCAGGATCACGAACGAGGAAGTCAGATGCAGGGAGTTCCCGAGGAAATCGATCGGCTGGAGCATGGACAGGTGGGCGTCAAGCCCGAGACGTGGGCCTACCTGGCGGAGGTTCTTCCCGAGCCCGAGAATGACTTGGCGATCGAGGAGCTGCGGAACTCGATCGCTACGGCGATCTCTCGCTTGTCCCCACGGGACAAGTTCATCATTGAGGCCAGTTTCTACGAGAGGATCTCCCGCCGAGAGCTCGCCGAACGCCTCGGTTACAGCAGGTCTGGAACGCAACGGCTCGTGGATCGAGCCAAGCAGAATCTGAAGGATGCACTAATGACATCGAAGTCTGTTCGGGACGCCATCGGCGCCGAGAACACCTGGAACCTGGCCGCCCGTGAGGCGCTGCTGGACCTGGCGCCCACGGGCGTGTGGTCCACTGAAGTCGAGCCGCTGCAGGCCCTCGACTATCACGTCGAGCTGGCTCGCCGCGAAGTGCGGGACGACGTCCACGACGGCGTCATCCTGTGGGACCTCGAGCAGGCCGCGATGACCGCTGCCGTCCTCCTGGACGAACAGGAGGCGTGGGACGTTCACGAGATGGAGGAGCTCCTCGTCGGCAAGCAGGCCGACTACGGCTGCAACAACATCCTCAGCTTCGGCATGCAGGGCATTGTGGTGCGGGTCAGCGACAAGCAGGCCCGCCTCGCCAACATCCTGTCGAAGGGCGCCACCCCGAAGAACGAGTCGTTGATCGACACGCTGAAGGACATCGTCGGCTACGCCGTCGTGGCCCGCATGCTCGTCGAGGGCACGTTCGTCCTGCCGCTGGAAGGCGACATCGAGGCCCTGCGGGCCGACTTGCTCGACGCCGTCCGTCAGGCGAAGGAGGGGGAGTGAGCTACGTAGGCATCGCTATCGCCGTCGTTGTCTTCTTCGTCTTGGCGATCGTGGGGGCCAAGGCCTGCCGTGAGTACCAGATCGATCGCTGCGAGGAGCGCGGCGGGCGAGCGATCACCGCTCCGTGGTTCTCGGACCGTTGGGCCGAAGTCCGCTGCATCGAGCCGTGATGGCGTCCACATACATCGACATCTTCGCCTTTGAGATCGAGCTGGCGGCGCTGAAGGCGGAGGCGGAAAGCCTCGGCGTGAGGCACGCCGTGCTCCACCTGTTCGACGAGATGCGCCAGAAGGCGCTGCCCGCTATCGAGTCGGCGCGTGAGCGCCGAGGAGGGATGACCCAATGAGAGTGCGCATCACGCTGGCGGGCTGCGACGACACGACCCGCATCGACCTCGATGTGACCAAGGAGCAGTACGAGTTCCTCGTGCACCTCAACAAGCTAAGCGGCGAGGCATCCGAGTACGGATGTCAGCCCGTACTTTACGTCGGGGAAATCCAATGATTGAGGTTGGCGATCGCGTTGAGGTTCCGAATCTCTTCGACGATCACTCCACGATGACGGGCACCGTTGTCCGCATCCGTCCCAAGCACTGGTACCACAAGCCGAAGCGCACCATCGTGGTGCTTCTCGATGGAGGGTTCCAGGCGCACTCTAGGCAGCGCGCCTGGTACATGCCAGAGGAAGTCTTCGTGCTCGGGAGGCCAGCGTGACCTTGCGTCAGATCATCAACCAGATCCAGGTCTGGATCGCCACGTACTTCATCCATCGAGGAGGGTGATATGAGGAGTCATTTGGGAGTCGTCTCCCGCCACACGGGCAAGTCCAACTTCTCAGCCGCTATGGCGGCGGGGATCGACGGCGGTGCCACCATCAAGATGACCGACGGCGACGGGACGGACGACGCTCTCGGTGTCGAGCACGCTCGTGACGCTGTCGACCACGGCATGCCGTGGAGCGCTGGCACCTGGGTGGAGCCGAACGGAGCCACCGCCACCTACGAGGCGGGGCGCCTCATGGACGCGGCCAACAGGGTCGCCCGCCCCGATCTGCCGTACTCGCTGAACTGCGAGAACCCTCGCCTGCCCAACACGCCTGACGAGGCGTGGGGGCCGTACGTCCGAGAGATGGTCGACACGATCATCGACGTGGACGGCCGCCCGCCCATCATCGTCACCGCCGACTGGGCGTGGAATCACCGCGCTGGCGCATCAGGCATCGCCTTCGATGACTGCTGGCTGCGGGTCATGGAGTGGCCGAAGAAGCCCGAGGCTCCGCCACACGAGGTGCCGACCACCTGGGAGCAGACGCTGGCCGACACGTGGGAGCAGTGGATTGCCCCGCACCAGCCCGATCCTGTTGCTGGCTGGGACACGTGGGACGTGTGGCAGATCTCCTGCAACGCCATCTCCGCCAACTATGGGTTCAGCGGCGGCACCACTCCGAACGCCTGCGTGAACCTGATCAAGGACGACGTGTGGGCGGCGATGACAGCGTCCGCTGGTCCAACGCTCGAGGAACTGGCGGCCCAGATCGCGGCGCTGCGTAACTCGATTGGCGCACTCACCCTTCGTCCCTATGTCGACGCAGCGGTCACCTCACTGAGTGATCGCATCTCAGGCCTCGCTGCTCTCGTCACGGACAACGAGCGTCGCAAGACGGGCGAGATCCACAGCCTCACCGAAGCCCTCGCTGATCAGACCACCAAGATCGACCACTTCGGCTCGCACGTGGCGAGCGTACTGCTGAAGTCGGGCGAGCTGGAGGAGCAGATCGCCGCCCTCGACATCCTCCATGACGCCGTCGACGACGACTTCGTCGAGGTCTACAAGCAGCTCGCCCTGCTGACGCAGGACCTCGCTCCCTTGTCCGCCATCCTCAAGGCCATCAGGGGGCAGTGATGAGGACGCACGACGACCGAGTCGCCCTGATGCACAACCACGCCGAGGAGGCTGAGGCCCTGCTGGCCCAAGCGACCTGGGGGGAGGTCCTCAGCGTGAAGGAGCGACGCGCTCTGGTCGTGCGTGCTGGCGTACACGCCACGCTCGCCATCTACTGGCAGGAGTCACTGCGATGACCGAGGAAGAGCAGGCGGTCCTCGACGCCGCCGTCAAGTTCGCCGAGATTCCCATGCCAGCGTCGAACCCTGTCGACGACAACGGGTTCGTCTGGTATCTGATGCGTCTCGGCGATGCCGAGATCGCTCTCGTGCGGGCAGTGGAGAAGCTGCGGGAGGCGCAGTGAGTGCCGTCGCCACCAGCGAGACGATGTTCACTCTCGCAGAGCGCGGCGGCGTCTGGTGCGACGCCTGCGCGCTGCCGTCCGTCATCGAGCGCGATATCGACATCGTCTCCCTCGGCGACCTGGAGACGTTGGCGAAGATCACTCTTGGCGTGTGTCAGGACTGTGACGCGTGGACGAAGGAGTACCGCGATGTCTGACACCCAACGACGTGGACGCCCAATGGGTAGCGCATCCGCAACCCCCAAGCTAGAGCTCGTCGACCCAGGCCTCACCCACAAGCGGGGGGACTGGGTGCGCTGCGAGCGCATCGCGCCGAGCAGGGGCACCTGGCTCTTCCACGTGGGCCACGTGGGCCGCATCGTGGTCATCAACCGTGACGAGATGCTGTTTGCGGGGCGAGTGCTCTACGAGTACGGCGTCAAGTTCACGGGTGCCCACGACGAAGTACACACCTGGTTCCTCGGCGAGGAACTGGTGACAGTTCCGAAGCCGAAGCGGGCACCCGCGATCCGCCTGAACGGAAGGTTGATGCCATGAGCGAGGAATGGGAGCGCCTGAAGGAAGCGGCCGTGAAGTACACGTACGCGCTGGAGGACTGGACCAACATCGCCCACCCCGCCACGAACGACCGCCTTCTCGAGGCCGACCTCGCCCTGGCGACGGCGGCCATGGAGTACGCAGGGTCATGAGCGAGCTTGTGGCAGCAGCGTACGAGCTGGCGCTGCGCGCCCACCGAGGCCAGCGGGACCTTCAGGGTGTCGACTACATCGCCCACCCTTACCGCGTTGCTCAGCGCGTCTTCCTCGGTGGAGGCTCTGCGGTCCACGGCGCCGTCGCCTATCTCCACGACGTCGTCGAGGACACCGAGGTGACCCTCGAACAGCTCGCTGAGCTCTTTCCGCCCGAGGTCGTGGACGCCGTCGATGCGATCACTCATCGTCCCACCGAGCCGCTGGTCGACTACTGGGCGCGGGTGAGGGCGAACGACATCGCCCGCTTCGTGAAGCACCGCGACATCGAGGACAACTCGGCGCCGTGGCGCCTCGAGGCCCTACCCGAGCCCACCCAGAGGCGTCTCCTCAAGAAGTACGCCCTCGCCCGTGCGGCCATCGGCCCACGGGATAGGGCTAGACCCCTCCAGGAAATCCCGTGAGCGACGAAACCCCCGAAGTGGTGGGGTTGGTGCCCACTTTCGTCCTGGATTTTCTGAGGGCCTGCAGGGACGTGGGCAACACGCCGTGGCCGAAGTGGTTCACGTGGCCGTTCGAGCTCGCCTACCACACGACCAGCTTCATGATCGCTCAGGTCAGCCTCCTGGCCCTAGCGGCCAGCGGCATCCCGCGCCCTGACGCTCTCGAGCTGGAGGCGCGCCTCTACTACTCGATCCACGAGTTCCTCTGCAACTGCAACCACGACGGCACCGAAGAGTGCCAGTACCCGAAGGGGACCCCATGAAGACGCGCCTGTTCACCATCCACATCGAAGACTACGAGGTCGCGCGTGGTGGCGTCGACATCGAGGTTCAGTTCCTGTACCAGCCCACCGACGACGAACTCGACGAAGAGGTTCTCGACACTGAGGAGAACATCGAGATCGCCGTCGGCGAGGTCATCAACGCTCTGGCCTACTACTGGCCCGTGTACGTCCAGAAGGTCCTCGGGCCGAGCATCCAGTTCCACGTCGAGCAGGCGCTCGGCATCAATCCTGGCGGCTTGCCCGTGATCGAGGCGACCGCCTCAGACGTCGGAGATGTCGTCGAGGAGTGACGGGTTCGTGCTCGAGAACACGTGGCGGTACAGGCGCAGCACAGCGTTCGCCTCGCGGCGGAGCTGGCGCGCCACCGCCTTGTTGAAGCGGTTCTGCTGCGAGACCGACAGTGCCGTGTTGTTCGGCTGCGACTCGGCGGCCACCACGTCAGGGTCGACGAGGAACTCCTTGAGCTCCCCCATCTTCGTCGTGAGCGTGGCCAGCTCACCCAGGACGATCCTGTTCTGATCGCGGACGCGGCGCTCCGCCTCGAGCGGCGTCTCGGCGCGCACTGTCCAGACCTGCGTCGGCACACCGCCGACCATCTCGACGGTGAACTCCGCCCGCTGCGCGGCGGTAACCACAGGGGGCGAGAACTCCGTGACCACGAAGTAGCCGCAGGCCTCCTGGTCCTCGACGGAGCCGAGGACCATCACCCAGTCCCCAGGGTTAGGCGGTGCCACCCTGCGCGCCGAGCGCGGCAGGGCGACAGGGGCCTCGACGATGGCGTCATTGACTACGAAGGCGAACATCACGGGCAGACTCCGTCCACGGGCTCGCCAGGCGGCTGACCGTGGTCAGGCGTGAAGTTGCCGCACTGCAGCGTGACAGTTCCCTCGTCGGCCCACAGGACCGTGACTGGCCACGTCTGGCGGTCGGTCAGCATGCCGTAGTAGCGGGGGAACAGGTTGTCCCTCACCGTGATGTCGGACGATCCACCGCGGGCCTCCACGGCAACACCAGCGTAGATGGACCCATCCTCGGGATAGCGACTCCACACGACCTGCTCGTTCCCAGCAACCAGCAGGCCATCGATGCCGTCGAATCGGAGTCCGCCAACGGACGCACTCGAAATGACGGACGCGCCGCGGTTACGGAGGAAGCGGTAGTTGGTGCGTCCACTGCTGCCGACCGCGGAGACGGTGATCTGATGGACGGTGGACTCATTGTCGCTGACCTCGATGTCGTCATGCACGGCGTGGGCGGCGCCACGGTTGGCGAAGAACACGCCGTTGTACTCACCGACCGTGTTGCGGCGATAGACGACGCGGCGAACCCACCAGTGATCAACGGCGGCCTCGATATCGAAGGCGGAGCGTCCGATCCTGTCGAACGAGTTGCCCTCAATGAC